>Ga0182024_10006455_pt1 | contig 25751 bp, 23 predicted proteins | sample P32metaG_FD_120480 | JGI IMG/M metagenome (GOLD analysis project Ga0182024, IMG submission 120480) | Permafrost microbial communities from Stordalen Mire, Sweden - P3-2 metaG (Illumina Assembly) | ecosystem: Environmental > Terrestrial > Soil > Wetlands > Permafrost | place: Sweden: Stordalen...
ATACGGTCGTGGGACCGCAATAACTCACGCTTCCAACCCGATAATCGCTTCTCCATCGCGCACGCAGGAGAACCGCAGCCCAGAGCAAATTCAGATTACCACTATCTACAACTGTAGTACTAATACCCGGTTGGGCAGGGCTAGAGCAACTTCGGACTTCACGTAGACTTTTTGAGGTGATCGAAAAGTAGCATTTCTTGATGAAAACGCCACTCTGGAACGTGCTTTCGGCCTACACCAATTCCGAAACTCCTCTATTTGGCGCGGTCAGGAATCAGACCGCGAAATCGATGAATCCACGCTCCGGGTCCGTTGAGACGAGCTTCACGGTGACGTGATCGCCGACATCGAGCCCTTTTTTTGCGCCTGGCTTTCCGGCGTTCACAAGCATTCCTTCCACGGGTGGGTTCAGGACACGGACAAACGTACCGTACTGATTTACGCCGGTCACGATCGCGGGGAAACTTTGACCGATGCGCGGATGCAACACCACCGCCGCAATCCGCTTCTGCATGTCGCGCTCTACCTTGCGCGCGGCATCCTCCATTAAGGTGCAACGCTGCGCGATTGCGTTGAGGTCGCCTTCGGAGTAAGGCGGCTGCGCCTTTGCAAGCCATGCCTTCAGCAGCCGCTGCGTGACCATGTCAGGGAAGCGCCGGTTCGGCGCGGTGGAGTGCGTGTAATCCTGCACGGCCAGTCCGAAGTGCCCCGGCGATGCTTCTCCCGGCTTCACCAGCACGTATTCGCCCGGCCCCATCAACTTGATCACTGCTAACGAAAGATCGGGAAAATGGTCGGGATCCTTCTGCTTTTGCGCGAGAAGAAATTCGTTAAGTGCCTTCGAATCCGGTTCGGCGGGCAGCTTGGTCCCGAGCCCATTCGCCAACTCGACAATGCGATCCCATCGTTTGGGAGTGCGCACAATGCGACGGATCGACGCAACGTCGGCACCTTCGAAAGTCCTGGCGATCACACCATTCGCGGCCACCATGAATTCTTCAATGAGGGAAGTGGCACGATTCTTTTCCAAGCTTGCAATCCCGGTAACCTGATCGTTGACCATCAAGGGGCGCGTTTCGATGGTCTCCAAATCAAGCGCGCCGTGTTGGAAACGGTTGCCCATCATGCACTGCGCAGCCTTGTCCTGCAACTTGAGTTGTGCCGCCAGATCGGCGTTTGCGGCAACCTTGGCCGGTGGGGTACCGCTATTCCCGAGCCACGCGCCCACGCTGTTGTAAGCCAGTTGTGCCCGATTGCGCACCAGGGCGCGATAAGCTTTGCCATCCGATGCTGCACCGGTCGAATCCACGGCGAACTCAACCACCATGGCCACACGATCCTGGTTTTCGTTCAGCGACGTGATGCTCTCGGAAAGTTCTGTCGGCAGCATGGGGAAGACCTGCACACCGGTGTAGACCGATGTCGTCTCGCTGCGCGCATGGCCGTCAATGGTCGTGTCCTTCGCGACGCGCGCATCCACGTCCGCTACACCAACCAGCACGCGGATGCGGCCGTCCGGTAGCTGCTCCGCCCATTCAATCTGATCGAGATCCTTTGACGTGTCGTTATCGATCGAGGACCAGAGCAGGCCACGCAGATCTTGCGCTCCGGGCGCTGCCGGCAACTCGGGATGAGCCTTGATTGCGGCCAGTTGCGTATCGGTCCCCTGAGGGAAGTCCGGCTGAAAGCCGCGTTCGATCATGAGTGCGTGCGCCGCTGCGATGAGGTTGAAATTTAGCGGATGCCCATTCGACATGTTGAAAAAACTCCTGACAAACGAAGAGTCAGCCTAACACGCCGATGGGCACGATCTTAAAAGGCGCAAAAAGGCGGCCGATACGTTGGCCGCCTCTTCTCCACCTTCCCCTGAATCTCTGCTATTGAATCCCCAAATCTGTGAGGACCTTCGGCTTGGCTTCATCAACGGCCAGCAGGTTGTGGCATGCCGCGCAATCCTGTGTGATTGCGGTGCCGTCCTTGGCCGTATGATCGCCATCATGGCAGCGGAAACAACCTGGATAAGTCATGTGCCCGATGTGGTTAGGATGCGTTCCCCAGGTGACCTTCATTTCCGGAAAGACATTCTGACTGTAGAGTGTCGCCAATTCTTCTCCAGCTCTTTTCACCAGGTCAGATTTCGTTGCCAGCACCTGCGGATTTCCGCTGCGATAGTACGCTTCAAGTTGCGCCGGAATCTTTGCTTTCGCTTCGGCCTGGCTTGTATAGTCGGCCTTGAGCAGCGCCAGCCCTTCTTTGTGCACCCACGGCAGCGAAGGGCTCACAGCGCCGTCAGCCATGGCCCGGTTCAATGCTTCTTCGGCGGTGACAAATGTGTGCGAGGCGCGGTTGTGGCAGTCGATGCAATCCATTACACGGCGCTCGCCCTGCGGCACAGCTCCCTTAAGCGTCGAAGAAGCGTAGGTTATTTCAGAACCGTCCGCATTACGCCTCTGCACCCAGGGAATCGTCGTGCGCGTGGGATCGATGGCGATGTACTCAATGTGGCCCAGGTGAACGCCGTGAATGCCGGTCAGATGCGAGAGAGAATCCTGGCCGCAGAGATGCAGCACCACCACAGTTTGCGTTTCACTGTTCTGCTCGTCGTCGGCAAAGCTGGATTTGACCAGCAGTTTCTCGCCAACGAATCTCGCCGGCGTGTGGCAGCCTTCGCAAATCTCGCGCGCCGGGCGCAGGTTCTGCACTGGCGACGGAATCGGTGTTGGGTAGTCCGGAATGATTTTCGGCGCGATTCCCGCGATCGGGTGGAAGCTGACTTCAATCAGTTGCCGGGTGCCGTTCACTTTAGCGGCGAAATAGGAAGAAAAACCCGAACCGATGTGACAATCGACACAAGCCACATGCGAGTGTGCGGAGATCTTGTAGGCCGCGTATTCGGGATGCATTACGTGGCAGGATTGTCCGCAGAATTGGGGCGAATCCATGTACGATGCCCCGCGATAGCTCGCCACGGAGACCACAAGCAGGTTCACAATGGTCGCCAACAGAACAATATCGACGCCGTGGCGAAAGATCCGGTCGTTGAAATCGACCTTGGGAAACGCTGTCGGAATTTGCCCGGCTTTCAGCAGCATCCGGCGACGCAGGAAAATGCCGATTGGAATCAGCGCGAGGCCGAGAACGAAGAGAGCGGGAAGGATGAGGAAGAAAATGATCCCAAGATAGGGATTGTCGTTCGGGCGGCCGATCAACTCCACCAGCCAGTAACCGATCATGGTTACGCCGGACGCGGTGGTGATGGCGCCGCCGGCGAGGCTGATGGGATTGTTGCCGAAGAACAGCGCCGGGCGGATCCAGTTCTCGCGGAATTTCTGAAACGCTGACACGATGCCCCCAGGAAATCAAAAAGAATGACCCGCCCACTACAGGCGGGCCTAAAGCCCTACTTCAATGAACGGAAATACGTCACAACATCCTTGATCTGTGCATCGGTGAGTTTGCCGCTGAAGGGCTTCATCTTGCCCTTGCCGTTCTTGATCGAGTTGAATTCCTCTTCCGCGGAAAGCTTCTTGATGTCGGGATCGGATGCGGCCTTGACGCCCATCATTTTCGCGATTCCGGGACTCGGTGTTCCCGAGCTTCCGTGGCAGCTTTGGCAATTGGCCTTGTAGATCGCTTCACCCGAAGATTGAGCGAAGCCCATGGAACCGGCGATGCACGTTGCCGCAGCCAGAACCAACATTGAGCGCATCATTTTTTTCATTTCAAACTCCTTTGGCCTTTCCACGCTTCGAGCGGGATCGCACCTTCTATCCGACATCTACTGCACACTGAACCCTAACACCCCAGACGCGAAAGCGTCTGAGCCGTCGGGATCAATAGCAATCTCTCGTGCGATTCCTGCGCGTGTCTTGCAAATCCGCGCAGGTCTTACCATTTTCTACTTCGTCATCGAACGAAAGTAGGATACCGAGTCCTTGATCTGGGCGTCCGTCAGCTTGTCTTTGTATGGTTGCATCTTACCCATACCGTTTCGGACGGCTTCGATCATCTGTTCTTCGGTCATCTTCTTTACTGACGGGTCAGAGACCGGTTTCACCTTCATCGCTTTGCCCGCACCGGAATCGGCCAACCCCGTTGCACCATGGCACATCTGGCACTTCGATTTATAGATGTCGGCTCCCGATTGCGCCAGGACTGGGATTCCGATCGTGCTGACAAGGAACATCAATCCTGCCAGCTTCAGTTTCGTATTCACAGAGGCTCCTTTCGTGTGACCTCCATGCCAGGAGAATTCGCTCCTGTCAGAATTCGTAGTGCACTCCCAGAGTCACATTGTTCGCGTGGAAATTCCGGGGCGCCGTCTCGCCGGCCGGTGAGATGGTCAGGCCGGTCTGATATGGCAGCGAAGTGCAAGGAACGACCGCTGACGTCAGGGAGGTGGAAAGGCTGCAGTCCTGCGGGCCCGAAGGTCCGCCTTCCCCATATCCGTAGAAGTTGTACTCTGCCTTCCAAATCAATCCAGGACGGGCCGTCCAGGCAAGATTCACGAAGGGCGACTGATACGTGGACACCAGCGAACCGTTCACGTCGCGCGCATCGTTGAAGAACCGGCTCCCGTCCACGGAACTGATGCGGTAACCGAGGTTCGATTGAATTGATTTGGCAGGGGACAACCGGAACGACACAGATCCGTACTGCGTCGGCGCGTCCATGAAATCGCGCCCGAACCAGTCAGCGAGCTGAGTGGTCGACCCTCTGGTGAAGACGCCGGGGCAGACGTTCGGTGCTCCGCTGCTGTTGACCGAAGCCGTACCAGGATAAATACCCAGCTTGTTACTCGCGTTCTGGGCGCCGTTGTCAAAGCAGAGGTTGGTTGACGCATAGACATCGGTGTAGGCATAGCTGAAGTCGAGCCCATAACGTTCGTTGGGCAACAATACGCCGCTCACGCTCGCAATCCTGGTGCGATCGACATGATCGAGCGGGCCCTCGTACGGATCGTCGCCCGCGGCTACGGCGGCCTGGTTGTTGTTCGTGTTGTTATGCCGCTCCAGGTCATTAAAGGCACCCGAGATCGTCGCCCAAGGTCTCGGTCTGTATCTCGCGTGCACTCTGTAGTGCCACAGTTGGCGCGGTGACACCGGCGTGAGGGCGTTGTCGGCATAGGCCATCTCCACCGAACCGTTCAGATCGAGGTTTGCGGTGGGGCGCACAGCTGCCGTAAACACTCCGGCATTCTCGTTAATAGTCACGGTCCCGCCAATCGAAGCACCCACGGGCAACGGAATGTTATGAGGGTCGCCCTCTGCAACGACGTGATTCTGGAAACGGTACGTGAGCGAGAGCGTAGCGCGCGAGGAAACATCCCATTCGCCCGTCAGATTATTGGTTACGTACAACTGGCCCGTATAGCCTGCTGCCGGCGCGCCAATGTTCGGACTGCCCTCAAACGTGGCGGACCCGGCAGCCGCGCTCGTGGTTTTGAGTGCGCCCTGGTAAGTAATGGTCTCATTCGGATTGGCGGGCGTTGACACGGTCGTTCCGCTGGTAAAGGTCGCCAACCCGGGTTGGTGCATCGTGGAAAAGCTGATCTGGTCGCCCAGACTGAAGTTGCTCGTCGTCTGCCACGTGGCGCCCAGGTCGGCGGCTAGAACCTGACGTGTCGCGTTCGCATTCCCGATGTAGGTCAGCTCGCGCGTCGTCCCATTCAAGCCCTGATAGCTGTCGTAGTAGTTGGGCAGGTGCATGTTCGCGTTAGTAAACCGCACATCTCCGTTGATCGACAGGTTCTTGATGCTCGCGCTCTGCAGGCGAAGCACCTCGGTCGGGAATATGGCGCGCGTCGGCTGGGAGCGCAGATAGCTGGTAACCACGGCGCAGGCCGGATTGATCACCGGCAAGCCGCCTGGCGTGTTGGGCGCCGACAGGATCGTATTCGTGGTGGCATTCGTATAGGCAGCGCCCATGCTGCCGGTGTTGCATGCGCCGATGCCATAAGGCGACAAGCTGTCGTAGTCGTTGATCGCTGCCGGGGTTCCATCCGCCTCTTGCACGATCAGGGAACTTGCAGCCAAGGTGAAGAATGAGTCGCCCTTGTAGTGCGTGATCTGCTCTTCGTAGCTGATCATCGTGCCCCGCACCGGCTTCCAGTCGAGCCCCGCTGTGATGTCATCCGTGTCGTTGCGCTGATATTCCGCCAGCACGGCATTATATTTGGCGAACTGATAGCCGCTCGGGCTGAGGCTCGGCCCCTCCATCAGGTTCTTGGCGTACGCGAACCGGTAGGTCACAGTCGATAGTGGCATCAGGACGATGTTGATATCGGTCATGCGCCGCACGGTATTGAACATGAAAGGCGATTGAAGTGTCTGCGGCCACGCGAACGAGCCCGTAGGCACGTTGGAAGGTCCGATTGGAATCGACTGTCCGCTGGGAATGTTTGGATTCCCGAGCAGGTCGTAATCGAAATACCTGCGGTCGCGGCGGAACGTTCCCGTGAACTCGTAGAGTTTGCCTTTCGAGGCGCTCATCCTGGCAAAATTGACCGGGTCGCCGCCGAATCCGCTGCCTACAGCGCTGAGTGAGTCGACCAGGGTGTTCTTCTGGCCCGGCAGCGCGCGCATCTCAAAAGTTTCATTTTGCACCCGCGGTCCAGATTGCAGATTCACCAGGTTGCTGTACATCGCCTGGCTGCCCGTGGCATTCGCGATACGGCCGCCCAGATCCACGCTCTGATGGATCGCATAACCATTTGGTGCAGACATCGGTTTATCCGACGCCGGACTTTGAGCGGCTGTTACACCCGCCGTCATCAATAGAATGGCGACTCCCATGCCGCCAGCGATGCACTGGATGATTGCGGTACAAGAAAACCAGCCTATCTTCTTCATCTGAAGCCTCACTTGAAAAAAACCCAGTCTTGCTGAAATCGAAATCCTTGAGCCCATGTGCCAGTCAGGAACCGGGCGCCCCAAGCGCCGTAGCGGATATTGCGCCCGCTCCATGTCTGCTACCTGAGAAATGCCACATTCATGTTTGAACCGTGGATCATCGTGTGGCAGTCCGTGCAAGGTGTCAGCTCAGACGAACCCGCGTTCACGCCGTGCACCGTGCCTGCGGCGACCGGGCTGTGGCACTGGTTGCACAGCACGTTGACGTTCGGCATATTCAACAGGCGCGCATTCTGCGAGCCATGCGGCGTGTGGCACCCCATGCACCCCTCGCCTTTTATGGGCGTGTGCTCGTAGACGAACGGCCCGCGCATCTCGGAGTGGCACTTGGTGCAGATCAGGTTCGAATCGTTCCTCGACCGCAGGTTGCTCTTTTCGAATGTGCCGTGCACATCGTGGCAGTCGCTGCACTGGACAAGCCCTTCGTTCACCTTGTGGTGGTAGGGCATATCGAACTGCGGCTTCTCGTCGGTATGACACTGGTAGCAGAGCGTGGGCTGGGAGGCCCTCAGAAGGTGCTCCTTGTCCTCGCTCTTGTGAATGCTGTGGCATCCGATGCAGCCCACATCGGCCTTGGCGTGCGGCGATCGCTCAAAGTCCGGATGCGCTCCCGAGTGGCATTGCAAGCAGGTGGCATCGATCTCTTTGGTCGAGTGTTTGGAGGGATTGAAGATCTTCGTGACATCGCCGCCGCCATCCACGTGCGCTTTGCCTGGTCCATGGCAGCCCTCGCAGGTCACTCCGCTCTTGCCGTGCATCTCCGCTATCTTGGTATGCGGATTATCGGCAAACTTTTTGGCGGTCTCTTCATGGCAGGTCGCGCACGTTTCCGCACCCACATATTGAGACGGATCGGCTTGCTTCGCCTGTGTGCCGGCCGGTTTGTCTCCTTTTGCAGGAGCAGCCGTTGCTGTCGCGCAAAGCATGAATGCGCCCAGCAAAAGCATGAAACAAATGCGCAGCCCCAAGAAGTTCTTCGGAGCCTTTTCAATGAACATTCGCCGTACTGGCCCTTCGATATGCATCAAGTACCACCTTGGGAGCTCTCGTAGCAGCCTTCAAAATCAGCTCGGCCAGCACCTGGAGGTTGCGCAACAGCTATAAATTCCCGCCAGGTTTTTGGTCTCACTCGTCCGAAGGTGCTTGTTGTGCGGAGCATCACCTCATGCGCTGCATCCTACGTCTTTCCCATTGCAGATTCGGTGACCTTGGTCACACGCTGTACCGTTCTGCATCACACGACCCAATTCGCTGAATCCGCAGGACCTGCCCGCGCGGACACCGGCAAGGAAAGCGAAGTCCATCACCGGCGACTCCGTCGGCCAGCCGATCAACTCAGAGGCAAGCGAAGACAACATCGTCCCTTCAATCGCTCGCCGCTTGGGTCTTCCGAAGACATGTGAGGCTCATCACATCCATCAAATCGCGACGTGCGGCAGACTCTAACGAGGCGAAAAAGTCTCTTTCCCGGAGGCCGTAGAGTTTCACCTCAGCAGCATTCTGAGCCGCTGAGCGGGCCGCCAAGGAGGCCGTAAGCCTTCCGTCGGCGGCGGACGGGGCAAGACCATGGCGGACGTAGAGATTCCGGCTATCACCCAGAAAAAGCAGAAACATCTGCAAAGGCAGGCGCCCGTAGGCTGTGCGGCCTGCGCCCATCGCCGTCCCGGCTGGTTTTGCTCACTCGGCAACGCCGTGCTCGCCGACCTGGAACTCGTCACCAGCACCATCTCGCTTCCTCCCCAGGCCTCCTTGTTTGTGCAAGGGGAAGATGCGCGCTGTCTCTACTTGATTTGTGGGGGCTACCTCAAACTGACCGCCGGGCGTCCGCAAGATCGTCAGATGATCGTGCGCGTCGCAGGACCGGGTTCAGTGTTGGGCTTGTACGCCGTCCTCTCGCATGGAGTCTACGAAGTTTCAGTAGAATCGTTGACACCCGCGCAGCTTCGACCCGTCGAACGCGAGCGATTTCTCAACTTCCTGCGCTGCCACAAGGAAGCCCAGATGCACGCCGTGCAATGTATTTGCCAGGAGTACCGCTTTGCTCTGCAGGATGCATGCCGCATCTCGCTGGCTGAAACCGTCGCTGGGCGGCTGGGGAGGCTACTGCTGGAGCTCGGACACCAGATCGGCGAAACCCTCGACGGCGGCGTCTTCCGCTTTCCGCTGCTCCTGACTCACGAGGAGATGGCCTCGATGGCCTGCACCACCCGCGAAACCGTTACCCGCACGCTAGGCCAGTTTCGTAAAGACGGCTGGATCACAATCGAGGATGCGCTGGTTACAGTGATGCAGCCTCAGCAGTTGCAATTGCTGAACTAGCGCAAACGGTCGTTTTCACGCTTCCAACGCAGCCGCACCCAGAGTCCAAGAGATATCATTGAAGACTGGGAGTTCGTACCACTTATGATTCGCATTGCGGTTTGCTTTTCTGTTGTTCTTCTCTCCATTTCTGCGATTGCTCAAAGTGCCGAGGGGACTGTAACTCCGACCCCAGTTGGCGTCACCTCAACTGCATCGCCCGAGATCACTCAATTCCAGAAAATTGAAGACAACTGGTCCAACTCGATCAATATGCGTGATCAGTATGGACTCGAGCTTGTCTTGTCACCTCTCTTCGTCGACGTATCGGCGAGTGGAGACATCACCACGCGCAATCAACAACTGGCCGATTTGATTGGCGGCGAAGACAAGACACTGCACTTGCAACAGAAAGTGATCACTGTCCGCATGCTCGGCGACACCGCCGTCGCCAACGGCACGTATGTGCTCCACCACAAAATGGCGAGTGGTCAGGTGGATGAGAAGGGCGTGTTCACGCACGTCTTCGAGCGCACGCGCGGCGGATGGTCGTGCATCAATTCGCAGCGCACTTCGCTCCGCACCGACGCGCCTGGAAAAACCAAGAAGCAGTCGACCGCCGAAATGCCATTCCATATTCCGCTTTTCTCCAAGAGCGACAAGAGTAACCAGTAAGGGCCGGGAGTTCGCACGCGTGAGCGCCCTACCGCGCGAATGTGCTGGCTCTTCAGTCTGCGGAAGCGGCCGCTCGCCCTGCTCCCTGTACGCGGATCGAAACATGCACAAGAGACAGCGCCGCGGGTGTTACGCCGGGAATTCGGCTCGCCTGTCCAATTGTGCTCGGACGAACCCGCTCCAGCGTTTCCCGCATCTCGCGCGACAGTCCGCTGATTGTGCCGTATTCGATCCATTCCGGAATGGCCACGGCCTCAGCGGCCTTCAGCTTCTCAATTGACTTCTTCTGCTGATCGAGATAGCCGGCGAACTTGATCTCTGTTTCCACCGCGCGCGCCTCGTTGCGAAGAGCGGCTCGCGCTTCCGGGCTCCACAGCTCTGAGTTTTGCTGCAGATTCGCGAACTCGTCTAACAATGGCTCAGCAGCGAGGACATCGTGCAGCACTGCGAGCACCGGCTCAATCGTCACTTCAGGCCGCTTCAGCAGTTGTGCCCATGTCGAACCTGCAGTCGCAGTCAATTCGCCAAATCCTGACGCTTGCAGTTGCTCTACATCCACTCTGCCGGAAATCAGAATGCGCTTGAGCGCCGCCATGCGCGCCTGCTTCCGCTCGTACTCCGCCCACGCCTCATCGTTAATCAGGCCCAGCTTGCGGCCATACGGCGTCAGCCTGCGGTCCGCATTATCAATGCGCAGGTGCAGGCGGAACTCGGCCCGGGAGGTAAACATGCGGTAGGGCTCGTTCGTTCCCTTCGAAATCAAATCGTCGATGAGAATCCCCGTGTAGCCTTCCGTGCGGTCCATGGTGAACGGCGCCTCGCCCTTGAGCCAAAGCGCAGCATTGATGCCCGCCATAATCCCCTGGCACGCAGCCTCTTCGTAGCCACTGGTGCCGTTGATCTGCCCGGCCAGATACAGGCCTTCCATGCTCTTCACGCGCAGCGTTCGATCGAGCTCCGTCGCGTCCACGCTGTCGTACTCGATCGCGTATCCCGGCCGCAACATCTCCGCGTCTTCGAGGCCGGGAATCGAGTGCACAATCTGCCACTGCACCTCCATCGGCAACGACGTTGACATCCCGTTCACGTAAACCTCGTGTGTGTTCAGCCCCTCCGGCTCGAGGAAAAACTGGTGTTGCGTCTTGTCGGGGAATTTGACGATCTTGTCTTCGATCGACGGGCAATAGCGCGGCCCAATCCCTTCGATCCGCCCCGAATACATCGCCGACCGATGTACGTTCTCGCGAATCAGCCGCAGCGTCTCCGGTGTGGTGAAGGCTATGTGGCAGCTCACCTGCGGCTGCACAATCTTCTTCGTGCGAAAGCTGAACGGCGTAGGCTCCGCGTCGCCGGGCTGCTCTTCGAACCGTTCCCAATGAATCGTGCGCCCATCGAGACGCGGCGGTGTCCCGGTCTTCAAACGGCAAGTCCGCAGCCCTAGCCGCCGCAGCGCCTCACCCAGCAACACGGAAGCGGGCTCGCCACTACGCCCCGCCGGATACCGCTCCTCGCCACAGTGGATTAACCCGTTCAAAAATGTGCCGGTGGTGATGATCGTCGCCCCAGCCAATAAATTCCGTCCATCCCGCAGCTTCAACCCCAGCACGCGACGCCGTGGACGAACCGGCCGTGGCAACTCTGCTGATTCGTCGATATTGTGAGTCCCCGGTCCGTCGTCTTCCGTTCCCTGTTCCTTATTCCCTGTTCCCTCGTCGATCACCAGATCGACGACCTCTGCCTGCCGAATATGCAGCCCCGGCTGGCCCTCCAGCACCTCGCGCATCTTCACGCGGTAGAGCTGCTTGTCGCACTGCGCGCGCGGACTCCACACCGCCGGACCGCGCGATGTGTTCAGCAACCGGAACTGGATGCCCACTGCATCGGCTGCTTCGCCCATAATGCCGCCCAAGGCGTCGACTTCCCGCACCAGGTGTCCCTTGGCCACGCCGCCAATCGCCGGATTGCAGCTCATCTGAGCGATCAGGTCGAGGTTCATCGTAATCAGCGCAGTCCTTAGCCCCATGCGCGCCGCAGCCATCGCCGCCTCGCACCCCGCGTGTCCCGCACCCACTACCACCACATCGTATTGTTCGGTGAAAGCCATCCAATCCTATTCTACGGATTGCCCGGTATTTCCGCTGGAACAGGCCGGACGAAACACTTCGAGCAGTCCCTAATCCGGTGCTACCATGCTCAGAAAGCACGACAATCTCACCAAATGCCCAGGAGGAATTGCCGCATGGGTTCATCGGAGCTTCCCATGGACCGGCAGCCCGAAGCCGCTCCAATTTCCCCTTCCAGTGCTGCCGCGGACTTACACCAGCCCGCACAATCCCCCGAAGAGTTGCAGGAAGAAAGCCGGAAGATTCGCCGCTTCCAGATGGTAATGAACATGGTGATGCAGGTGATCGCGCAGGATCAGTCGATCACCGTCGACGAAGCCTCGGAGATGGTGGCCGACACGCGTCGCGTGGCATTGGGCATGTTCCCCGACAAGGAACTGGCCTTCAACCTGATCTACTGGCCACGCCTGCAGCGCCTGATGCGCGAGCGCTACCGCATGCAATAAGGCACCTGCGGTGCGGCCAACGCGGCCTTCGCCGCAGATGAATTCTCCAGCATCTCAAACGATCGGGCTTCCTCTCATTCACCGCAAGAGCGGCCCTAGCGGAACAATTTGGAAGCGCGGAATGACACTTCAGGGATCGCAACGAAGCTCCGTAGCCACGCGAAGCCGTTGCCCGGACGACTAGTCCCCTGGACGGCAAGTCCTATTTGTTGTCGTTGGCGGTCAGGCGGAAGGTGATGGTTCCCCAGAAGAGCCGCGCGCGCATCTGGACAGGTAGATGGCGGTCGTCGTCGGTATACCAGATCCAGATATTGCCGCGATTCTTCACCACGCCGGCCGCGGCGGTAGGTTGCACGCGAATCGTCTTGAACGCGCCGAGCGGCGTCTTGACCTCTTCGCGGCCCTCCACCTTCATGGTCACCGGCACATTGTGCATTGCGTCCACCACTGGCAGCACAAAGTTGTGCCCCACTTCCAGGGGTTGCGACGCAGCGTAAAACACGCCGGTCAGAAGATCGGTCATGCAGCCAGGAATCGGCACCTCGACATGCTTGGATTGGCCGGTCACCTGATTCTTCTCATCCAAAATCGACTTTGATTGGGGGTAGTCGATGTGCAGGGTGGAATTGATTTGCCGTCGGCCCTCGACCGTCTGTTTGTCGAAATCGTACGTACACCCCTTGGTGCGATCGAACATTGATTGAAAACGGTCGCTGACATGAAAAATCAAGTTGATCGCGCCGATCGTGTCGGCCGTCGCACTTACTCGCTCGCGGTCGCCCGCTGCTTCAAAGTGGAGCACCGCGGTGCCGGCCGGGAAAACGCGCCAGTCGACTGAATAGGTGAGGGTTTGCTTTTGCGGGAAGGTAAATCCGGGGCGCGGCGGAGGAAGCAGCGTAGGTTGCTGGCCGTAAGCCACAGCGGCAAGGGCGATGCCACAAGAAATCGTCTTCACCGCCGTGCGAATCTTCACCGTGAGGCTCGGCTCCTTCGAGTTTGACCTACCCGGCGCGGGAATCGTCTACCCGGCCTGGGCAAATTGCGGCAACTCGCCGCGACAGTTCGTTGGGTAGGCGGCTTATCGCAACCCGTGCCCCAGTAAAGCCAGAGCCGGCCGCAAAAAGAGGAGGCTCAGGTAGAGCAGCGTTGCTCCAATAGCTGAATTGTACTCGCGGTGCCGTAAGTAAAGCGCAACGGAGAAGTTGCCTTGTGTCACTTCCGTCTGGTCGCCCCCGTCCAGCGCCGATTGAACGGGTACGAGGGCTGCCGAAAGACGTGGAATCAGCCTCGGCACGCGCTGGCGATATGCTTCGAATTCAGGAAACGTCGCCCGCAGAAAACGCTCTTCCGAAGCAATCACCGGAACATAGATCAGCAAAAACATCACCGCGAGCGCAATCGCCACGGTCCAACTCAGCAAGGCAACGGCGAATCCCGCAGCAATCAGAATCGATCCCAGGTAGAGCGGATTGCGGGTGTGAGCGTACGGGCCGGTCTGCGTCAATTCACGATTCTTTTTGACGTAACCTGCAGCATAGCCTCGCAGCCAGAGTCCCGGGAGCACCAGGACAAGGCTCCATGCAATCGCCGATGGTTCGGGAGCCCGACGCCACAACTCGAAAACGTATAGCGCCGCGACGACAAAACCGAGAGGTACGCGAATTCGCCTCGCCACCCTCTCCCACCGCCACTGCGTGGGGCGGACTCTTGGAGGAGTGTTAGCGCTGCTCACAGGGCCGCCTTTGCATAAAGCAGCTCCTCAGCTACACTCAGTACCTCATCCGGTTGGATCGTCAGCAGACCAGCTTCCGGCATTTTTCTGCGCGTATGGTCGCGGCGGCTTGCGGGGCTTCGCAGCACTTTGGACTCTGTGCCGAACGGACCGTTGCGGCGCGGATCGGTGGGACCATAGATTCCCACGACAGGCTTGCCCAGGGCGCAGGCAAGATGCAACGGCCCTGTGTCGCCCGCAATCACCAGCGCCACGCGGCGGGTAAGTGCAATGAGATTTTCGAGAGATGGGGCAAGAGGCGTTGCGGCACCTTTCGTTCGGCTCACGATCACATCGACGATCCGCTCTTCTCCAGGACCAGCATTGACCAACACACGACATCCTCGGCCAATCAGCCCCTGCGCTACGATTGCATACCGCTCCACAGGCCAGCGCTTCGCGCCCCAGCCCGCGCCGGGATTGATGAGCACAGCGCGCTGGCCACGTGCCGACGCAAGAAGTCCATCGGCCCAGGCCTCGGCTCCAAGGTCGAAAGGCAACCAGGGCTGCACCGGCTTCAACGCATCACCTGCTACAGCGCAGGCCAAGTCAAAATCCTGCTCGATCACATGGGCGCCGCGTGTGGCAACGCGGTCAGTGAACAGCCAGCGCGCTGCCCATTCACGCGGCTCTGCTTCGCCGATCAGCCGGCCTCCGGCAAGCCGGCCAAAGACAGCGGAGCGCACTGCTCCCTGAAAATCGATGACCGCGTCATATTTCGCCTCACGAAGTGCGCGCCGCAGAGCCATAAACTCGCGGATCGTCCGGCCAGCCAACGGGCTCTTGCCCCATTGCTTTGCAGGCGTGAGGTGCACTCGATCCACCAGCGGCTGCTTAGGCGCCGACTGCCCCGTATCACGACCCGAAGCGCCAGCCGCGGACAGCAACGCGCACCACTTCGGCTCGACCACCCAGTCGATTACCCACTCGGGATGTGCCCTTCGCAAGGCAGTCACAGCCGGGAGCGCATGCAGAATGTCGCCCATGGCGCCCAACCGGACCACGAGCAAGCGAAACTTAGACTGCGTTTGCAAACTTCGATTTTCTCACAGCGATGGAATCGTGGGACGCCCAAGCAGGCGATTGACGAGCCATCCGATGACCGCACTCACGTCTTCAATTTCGATGTGCAAGCGAGCTGTTTTGAGTGGATGCGCTGCCGGGAAACCGGAAACTAAATTCTCCAGCCGCACCGCGTCCTTTTCTGTCGTGATCAGCGCAGTGGCTCCCACGGAGCGCGCAGCGGCGACAAGCGCGTTTACCTCCTGCGCCGTGTAGCGGTGGTGATCACGGAAGGTCGTTTGCTCGGCGAGCAGCAATCCGGCGTCTTCCAGGCCATCGAAAAACTGCTCCGGCTGGGCGATCCCGCAAAACGCGGCGACCGGGCCGTCGATGTGAGGAACTTCCATCCGGCGATGCAAACGCCAGATTGGCTTCGTCCAACCCCATACGCGGAGTTGCGATTCAAAACCCGGCTCTTCGGCCGGGATCGCGAGAATGCTCGCCCGATTTACAGCCTGCAACCCTTCGCGCAGATTGCCCGCCGGCAAAAGGGAGTCCTCCCAATCGCAGCGATTCAAGAGCAGAATGTCCACGTCGCGAGCGAGCTGCCGATGTTGAAAGCCGTCGTCGAGAATATGGGCAAGAATGATTTGGTCTTCGCGAAGATGCTGCAGCCCAGCTGCATCGAACTCCAATTCAGCCAACAGGCCAGCGTCGTAGCGCTTTGGTGCGACATAAACCCGCGCGCCGGTTTCCCGGGTGATCAACAGCGGTTCATCACCAAACTCGTCGACGGATCCCTCGGACCGGACACGCACTGGTTGGTTGCTCTGTCGCCCGTATCCTCGCGAAAGAATATCTACCGAGAATCCTTTAGCCGCGAGCATCTGTGCCAACGCAATCGCAAAGGGCGTCTTCCCCGCGCCGCCGGTGGACAGGTTGCCTACACTGATCACCGGCCAGCGGAGATGCCGCACCGGCTCCCAGCCAACCTTCAGAACAAGATTGCGCACGGCAACAGCCCCAGCGTAAAGCGGGACCAGTGGAGCAAGCCAAGGTCTTTTCATCGTCGAAGGTCAACTTTCGCGATCAGTTCTTGAATTGCGTCCACCGCGCGCGCAGTCGCCCCCGCGTGTGCGTCAAAGACCTGCTTGGCCCGCGCGCCAAGTGCGGCCGCCTCATCCCGATCCGACAGCACATCAATCAAAGCAATAGCCAGTTCTTCCCTGGTCGCGATGCGAATGGCTTCGTGCGCAATCAGGTCCTCGGTAATTGAATGGAAGTTGGCGTAGTGCGGACCCACTACGACGGGCACGCCGAATTGCGCCGGCTCGAGCGGGTTGTGGCCGCCCGTCGGAAAGAGGCTTCCGCCGACAAACGCGACCGCCGAGATCGAATAGACAGACGCCAATTCCCCTATAGTGTCGAGCAAAATGATCTGCCCTGCGCTGACCGGCTCGATCTGCTCTGCCGGCCGGTCCTTCCAGAGCGAACGTTCGATCCATTTGGACCCGGACTTCTGAAGCAGCGCAGCCACCGCGGCGAAGCGCTCAGGATGACGTGGCGCAAGCACCAGCGCCAGTTGCGAATCTGCTTCGCCAATTTCTGGCCAAGCCTCCAGCAGCGCAGCTTCTTCGCCTTCCAGCGTGCTCCCCGCCACAATGTAACGCAGCCCCGGTCCGATCGCCTTCAATAGCCGAGTCGCTTCGGCCTCCTGCGCAGCCCGTATATCGAATTTCAGATTCCCCGCGACGGTCACGCGTTCCGGCAGACAGCCAATCGCCTTCAACCGCTCGGCATCGGTCTCGCTCTGTGCCAGGACGCGGCTGATCCGGCTGAGCTGCGGCTGCCAGAACCAGCGCAATTGGCGGTATCGAGGCCAGGAGCGGTCGGAGATGCGCGCATTGACCACCACGACGGAAATCTGCCTGCGGAAGCAGCCGCTGAGCAAATTCGGCCAGAACTCGGTTTCGGCGAGAACGAGCATGCGCGGCCGGATCGCGTCGAGGTACGCCTTCACGGCCCAGGGCAGATCAAGCGGACAGTAGAACACCCGATTCGCCCCAAACCGCTCGCGCGCCAAATTTTGCCCGGTCCGCGTAGTGGTCGAGATCAGTACTTGCAGTTTCGGCAAGGCGCGATCCAGTTCCGCGATGAGCCGGCTTACGGCCAGCACTTCTCCCACCGAAACCGCGTGCAGCCAGATTACGGGCCGTTCCGCCGACTGGCTCCTGAGCCACGCCGGAATCTTTCCCAGCCTTTCTCCCAGCCCTTCGCGGTATTTGTGCGTGGTGGCCATCCGCCACAGCCACCATGGCGCACTGGCAACGAGTCCCGTGAGCAGCGCGAGATTATAGAAAAGCAGAATCATGCGTGACGGAATTCGCCTTCCCTCGGTCTAACCCTAAAATGATACAGTCGTGCACGATGAAGGGTTTGAAGCTCGCTCCGCTGCTTGCTATTTGGCTGGTGCTGCCGGCGGTCGCCAACGACCATAAGGAGCCGCCTGTACAGCCGGCCACTTCATTCGCCGCCGTCGAAGTGCACGACAAAGAGAAGGTCGCAGTTGCCGCGCAACCCTACGACACGAAAGAAAAGGAAGCGATCTTCCGCGTGGACTACCTGAGCCACGGCGTAATGCCTGTCCGCCTGATCGTGACCAACAACGGCGACCGGCCCATCTCCTTGCGCGACGCGCGCATTCTCTTTCAAACTCGGGCTGGTGATCGGATCCAGGCCGCGGAGCCCGAAGATGTGGAGCGGCTGATGACGCGCAAGGAACGCGAGGGCGGCAAGATTCCAATGCCCGGCCCGATTCCGAGCATCCATATGAAGCCCAAGGCCAGCAACAAGGATATCGAGGCGGACTTTGACGAGTTCGAGTATGGTGCGCTTGTGGTGGAAGCACACACCACGCGCGCCGGCTTTCTGTTTTACGACGTCTCGCAGCTCGACGATCCGCTCAAAGGCGCCAAGCTCCACTTGCACAAGCTGCGCGATGCGGATGGCAATGAGCTTTTCTTCTTTGAAATTCCCTTCGACAAATACCTGCAATCGAAATCAGATGCGATGAAGTGAGAATGTTCCGGCCGGCCCGGGCCGCTCCTTCGCCTGCGTCGTCGGATGATACGATTCATTCGTCGACGCGTCGCCGACCGCGCGCTGGAGCATGCGATGGCTCAAAAGGCCAACTACGGAATCGACGCACCGAATGTCATCCGCAATTTCTTCATCGCAGGCACGATCTTTCTCGTCGTCGCCCTTGTGTTTCCTCGCGTCACCATCGCTCACGTCGAGTTCCTCCTTTTCCCAGGCTTTCTGTGGCCGGCGGTTTGGTTCATCTTCTTCGGCGGGCTGATGCTGCTCTATTCGCTCGTCGGCAAATTCCGTCACCGCGACCGCATGCTGGCGAAAGTGACGTGGACCGGCGCTGAAAACGTGCTCGACGTGGGCACGGGCCGGGGATTGCTGTTGATTGGCGCGGCCAAACAGCTCACCACTGGCCACGCGACGGGTATCGACATCTGGAATGCGGAAGACCTTTCGGGCAACGGCCCTGAAGCGCTGAAGGCGAATATTGCCCTTGAAGGCGTTGGCGAAAAAACGACCATCAAGAGTGAGGACGCGCGCGCGATGAGCTTCCCCGACGGATCGATGGATGTAGTGCTGTCGAATGTATGCCTGCATAACATCTACCAGCAGCCCGGGCGCTCCAAGGCTTGCCGCGAGATTGCACGCGTGCTCAAGCCGGGCGGCGTGGCTGTTATTTCCGACTACAAACTGACGAAGCAGTATGCGGCCGAATTTGCAGGCGCGGGCCTCAAGGTGAAGATGTGCCCGCTGGATTGGACCGGCACGTGGCCGCCCTTGCGCATCCTCATCGCGCGTAAGCCGGCATAGGTTGCGCCCTATTCGTAGTAGGTCGCGGTCGTCGTATCGGTCTCCCAGATGGTGCAATCTTTCACGCGCACCCGCCCCTGAGTCATTCCATCGAGTTGCTGGTTGGTCTGGTCGTAAAAATACTTGGCAATGTTTTCGGCCGAGGGATTCAACGTCGTAAACGGCTCCAGGTCATTGAGCATCTGATGGTCGATGCGGCCGATGACCGGACGCAGCACCTGCTTCAGCAATTTGAAATCGAGCAGGAGCCCGGATTCATCCAGCGCCGCGCCGGCCAGTGTCACCCGCACCTTGTAGTTGTGTCCATGCGGATTCTCACACTTACCCTGATAGTTGCGGAGATAATGTCCCGAAGAAAAACCCGCCTCTACAGTAACTTCATACATCGGCGTTCGCTCGATCCTGTGCGGGGAAGAGTCCCACTCCCCATTCTATTGCCTTGGGGCTGCGCGCCACCGAGATGCGACGCCAACACCGGGCGAGAATTGGATGCAACGCCGAGGCCGCGCGCACAATCTACTCGGGCGGTTTTCGTCGTTGACGCCGCGCGGTTTGGCGCGCTTCCTCGCTACGCCGGTCGACCTGCTCGAAAAGATGACTCAATACTCCGATGAGCGCGAACGCGAGGCCGGCGAGCAGCAGGACGAGGGATATCGTGCGCCACAGCGATCCGTTCGCCGGCAATCCCGGCTGAAAGCTCGACGGGACCATCGACATGCCCATGGATAGGACCGCGAAGAGTCCCAGCGTTCCGGCGAGTATGTAGAAGTTGCGCGACATGGTGGCTAGGAACGGGCACAACGAGTGCTGCTGCGATTGTACGGTGCGTTCGTCTTCAGGCCGAGAGCTGAGTCGAATCCAGGAGCGTCACGCCGGCCCGCGCGAAATCGGTTTCGATCTTGGTGACGGATCCATTCAAGTCGATGGCGCGACAGGCATCACGAATCACGAAGGCAGGTAAGCCGAGCCGCCGTGCATCAAGAGCCGAATAGGCGACGCAGTAGTCGTAAGTGAGGCCGGCGAAGAAGACGCGCGTGAGCCCCCGTTCGCGCAGATAACCAGCGAGACCCGTCCCTGTGGTGCGGTCGTTTTCGAAGAAAGCCGAGTAGGAATCGATCTCGCGCCGGAAGCCTTTGCGCAGAATCAGCTCGGCCTGCGGCAGGTGAAGGTCCGGGTGAAACTCTGCTCCAAAGGCCTGCTGCATGCAATGCTCGGGCCAGAGGGTCTGCAATCCGTAGCTCAACTCGATCTGCTCGAAGGGCTGTTTGCCGGGGTGGCTCGACGCAAATGAGGTGTGCCCGCGTGTGTGCCAGTCCTGGGTGAGAACGATGTGCTGGAAGTGCGGCGCAATTCTGTGAATTGGCTCGATCACGGCGTCGCCATCGGCGACGGCCAGTGCCCCACCGGGACAAAAATCGTTTTGCACGTCGATAACGATGAGAACGTCGTTGGGAGTGATGTTCATTTGCTCTATCCGCCCTCCCTCACTCGGTGTCGCTTCCCTTGTGAAAGAACTTCTCAACATCCGTGATCGTCGTCGTCATCCGATATGGCGGAAGGCTGTTCAGAAACGTCTGTCCGTAGCGTTGCTTGCGAATGCGCGGATCGAGCAGCACCAGCACGCCGCGATCTTCGAGCGACCTGATTAAGCGGCCAAATCCCTGCTTGAGCGTCAACACCGCCGATGGCACCTGGTAATCGAAAAATGGCTTACCGCCCGCCTCTTCGATGGCCTTCATGCGCGCCTGGACGACCGGATCGTTGGGCACCGCGAACGGCAGCCGATCGATGATGACGCAACTGAGCGCCTCGCCCTGCACGTCTACGCCTTGCCAAAAGCTCGACGTGCCGAAGAGGACGGCGTTCGGCGTGACCCGAAACTCCTCAAGCAGAGCTTTGCGCGGAGCGGTTCCGTGCAGCAGGATGGGAAAATCGAGCACTGGCAGCAGCCGCTCGTACAGGTCGCGCATCTGCGCGTAACTGGTAAAGAGGCAGAAGGCTCGACCGCGGCTCAGATCGAGCACGCGGCGAATGCACTCGGCCGCAGCCTCGGGGAATTCCGGATCGCGCGGATCGGGCATCTCCGGCGGGAGATAGAGCAGCGCCTGCTCGCCGTAACGAAAATGAGAAGGCACCACCAATTCGCGCGCTTCGCTGAGACCGAGCCGTTTACGAATGTGCTCGAAGCCGCCCTGCACCGTCAGCGTCGCCGAGGTGAGCACGACCGTAGGGATGGTCTCGAAGACGAGCTCACGCAGCAGTTCCGAAACATCGATTGGCGTGGCCTGGAGAAATGTTGTTCGGGATCCCGACCGAGGAGCAACCGAGCCCTTTTCGGCAGCGCCATACGCGCGTCGCTCGAGCCAATAGACCATGTTGCTGGCGTTCGATTCGAGCAGAAATTCGAGTTCCGAGCGCAGCCGGACGACGCGCTTGCGCAGGCCCGGCGCTTCATCCACACCGGTGAGTCGCTCCATCTCCGCTTCCATCAGCTTCAACGTGGCCCGCACGCTCATGTAGAGGTCGCCTGAAGTTTCGAGGAATTCTTCGCGCGCAGCAAAGGGCTGACGGCCATCGGAAGTCATGGGCAAACCGGCGAAGAACATCCGTGCGCGCTCGCGCAGTTGCTGCGTCGCGACGGGCATTCTCTCCGCGCCCTCTTTGCCGCGCAGGAGCATATCGGTGTCGCGGGCCAGTTCCTCGAACCGAATATTGCTGACTGAAAGGCCGAAGTAGCTCGAAGCCACATCTTCCAGTTCGTGCGCCTCATCGAACACCACGGCCGCTGCCTCCGGCAGGACACCCACATCCGGCGCACCCGATGCCTCCTGCTTCACAGCCAAGTCGGCAAAAAACAGGTGGTGATTCACGATGATGATGTCCGACTCAAGTGCCTTGCGCCGCATCTCCGTAATGAAGCAGCGCCGGTAGTCTGGGCAGTTTGTCCCCAGGCACGCATCGGACCGGGCATCCAGCTTGTGCCACAGCGCGCTCGATTCGGGCAGGCCGGACAATTCGGACCGGTCGCCGGTTTCGGTGGTTTTCTCCCACGCAGCAATCTGCTGGTATTGGTCGATCTCTTCGAGGCCCGACAAAATCGGCTGATCGCGCAGAGCCACGAGTTTGTGACGGCACAGATAATTGGCGCGGCCCTTCATGTAGCAGACGCGCAGATCGCCCAGCAGCGACTCAAGGAAAGGAATATCGCGAAAATAAAGCTGGTCCTGCAGCGCCTTGGTCCCGGTGGACACGATGACGCGCTGCCCGGTGCGCAAGGCAGGCAGCAAATAGGCCAGCGTTTTTCCTGTGCCGGTCCCGGCTTCGACGATCAGATGACGGCGCTCGCTCAGCGCGCGCTCCACCGCCTTGGCCATTTCCAACTGGCCCGGACGGTACTCATAGGGCAGCGGCGAGCGGGACAAAATGCCGCCCGGCGAGAAGAACTTGTGCAGAGAGGGAAGGGCGCGGGTTGTGGTTTCAGTGGATGCCATCGGGGCCGGGCGCTCACTCCATCATAGTGAGACACCCGGCCGGCGGATGGGGCGGCAATCACCGCGTTGGATGGGGCAGGTGACGAGAGTTTGGTTCTACTTCGCGTCGGCCGTCGTGGGATCAATGATGGATTTGACTTCCGATATCTTGTTGGCCGGGAATCCACCCTGCTTGGCGTGTTCGCGAACCATCTCTTCGTTGGGCGCGATGTAAATGCAGTAGATTTGGTTTTCTGTCACGTAGCTGTGTACCCATTGAATTTCGGGCCCCAGGTTGCGCAGCACACCGCAGGACTTTTGCGAAATACCTTGAAGTTGGTCGGTGGTAAGGGCGCCAGCGCCGGGAATCTCGCGCTCGATCACGTACTTGGGCATAGAAATCTTCTCCTTGCACTTCGGCAGTGAGCGGTAGTGTAAACGGGGATTCGGCGGGATGGGAAGAAAAAGTCAGCGCCAGGCAATAAGATAGAGAAGCCTCTAGGTCCGCTTGTCACGCAGGCGCCGAATGCACTTACGGCCAATTCTCCACGAACCGGCCAAAATCCACATTGGAGATTTGAATTGCCCAACTACCGCAGATCGGTTGTGCCGGCCGGCCCAGGCGCGGAAGCGCTGCCCCTGGTGGCGATCGTGGGCCGACCCAACGTGGGCAAATCGACACTGTTCAACCGCCTGACGAAGAGCCGCCGCTCGATTGTGGGCGACGAGCCCGGTATTACGCGTGACCGCATTTATGGGGAGTATGAATGGGCCGGCAGGCGGTTCCGGATCGTCGACACGGGTGGCATTGTGCCCGACGATCCGGAGCTGATTCCGACTGAAATCTACAACCAGGCCCGTGTGGCGTTGGAGGACGCAGCGGCGCTGGTGCTCGTCGTCGATGTACGCACCGAGCTGGCCAGTCCCGACTACGACCTCGTGAAGCTGTTGTTGCGCGGCGGGAAGCCCGTGTTTCTGGCCGTTAACAAGGTCGAAGGCGAGGCCATGGAGTTGGCGGCGGAGAACCTTCGTCAGCTCGGCATCCGCGAGATGTATCCGATCAGCTCCGAACATGGGCTGGGCATTGGCGAGCTTCTGGATGCGATTTCCGAGGCGATTCCGGCGGCAGAGGTCGAAACCGATGATGAGTCGGCCGAGGAGAACGAGATCTTCGAGGGCGGCCCGCTCGAACCGGGTAAGCCCGAAGAACTTTCGCCGGACGCGAAGCCCCTTCATCGGACCCACGGCGAGTTTGAGCAGCATGAAACCTCGGTGGCCATCATCGGGCGGCCCAATGTCGGCAAGTCGACGCTACTGAATGCGCTGACGGGGACAGCGCGTGCGATTGTTTCGCCCATTGCGGGGACGACGCGGGATGCAGTCGACGAGGTGGTCGAGTTCGAAGGCGGGCAGATGCGGTTCGTCGACACGGCGGGGATTCGGCGCAAGGGCAAGACGCAGTTGATGGCTGAGAAAATGAGCGTGGTGATGGCGCGGCGACACCTGGAAGCAGCGGACGTGGCCCTGCTTGTGCTCGATGCGACTGAAGGTGTGACTGCAAGCGACGCGACAATCGGCGGCTACGCGCACGAGAGCGGCCGCAGCGTGATCATCGTTGTGAACAAATGGGATGCGGTAACCACGGGACGGACGGATGGCAAGCCGGCGGCGGATCGCGAGATTTTCGAGAAGCAGCTGAGGTCGGTGTTGAAGTACCTGAGCTATGCGCCCGTGATCTTTCTTTCGGCATTGGAAATGACAGGCCCTGATCGGAAGGGAATGAGCCGCGTGCTCCACGAGGTCAAGGCTGTGGCGGCGGAGCGGCGCAAGCGCGTAACCACTGGGCAGATGAACCGGTTTTTGGACAAAATCGACTTTCAGCGTGCGCCGGTGCCCATGTCGAAGCGCATCCGGATTTTCTATATGACGCAGGCGGCAGTGGCGCCACCTACTTTTGTTCTGTTCACGGACCGAGATATCAAGCTGCACTTCGCGTTTGAGCGGTTCCTGGAGAATCAGATCCGCGAGGCATTTGGATTCAAGGGCACGCCAATCTGGTTCAAGGTTAAGGCGCGGAACGCCGAAAAGACCGATTGAGTACGCCAAGGTGATCTATTGTTGGAACTATTCATCCATTGTCCCGATAGAATGGTGGACAACTTCGCGCCTGCTCATCCCCGAGCACATGGCACTCCGCTTTGCGTGAGTGAGCCGTAGAGACGCACACAAGACCGGAGGTCGGCCGATGGGAGGAAAGCATGTCGGACAAGCACTCCGGAAAAAATGGCAGCAAACTCGCGGGTTCCGCAATTCTGGCGCCGCAAAAACCGGTTGAGGCAGCAGCGCAACCGGACCAATCCAAGAACAACCACGCTGTGAAGCTGGGCAAGGACTGCGACTACGAGAAGGAGTTGCGGCGGCTGCAGGTAGAGCTCGCCAAGCTGCAGGAGTGGATTCGCCACGAAGGGCTGCGTGTGGTGGCGATCTTCGAGGGGCGCGATGCGGCCGGCAAGGGCGGCGCGATCAAGAGGATCACCGACACGCTGAACCCGCGCATTTGCCGCGTGGTGGCGCTCGGTACGCCGACGGAGCGAGAGAAGACGCAATGGTATTTCCAGCGATATGTTTCGCAGCTGCCCGCTGCCGGGGAGATGGTACTGTTCGACCGCAGCTGGTACAACCGCGCCGGTGTGGAGCGCGTGATGGGCTTCTGCACCGAGGCTGAGTACCTGGAGTTCATGCGCAGCTGCCCGGAGTTTGAACGAATGCTGGTGCGGTCCGGGATTTTGCTCGTCAAGTACTGGTTCAGCGTGAGCGATGAGGAACAGGAGCGGCGCTTTCAGGATCGGATGAAGAATCCGACCAAGCGGTGGAAACTGAGCCCGATGGACCTGGAGTCGCGCAAGTACTGGGCGGAATATTCACGGGCCAAGGACGAGATGTTTGCGGGAACGGACATCAAGCAGGCCCCCTGGTACGTGGTCAATGCCGACAACAAGAAGGCCGCGCGGTTGAATGTCGTCCGGCATCTGCTGTCATTGATTCCGTACCGTGATTTGACGACCAAACCGTTGCCCCTGCCCCCGATCAGCAAGCAAAACTACACCAGGCCGCCAATCAACGAGCAGACCTTCATTCCGGAGGTCTACCGCTAG
>Ga0182024_10006456_pt1 | contig 25750 bp, 22 predicted proteins | sample P32metaG_FD_120480 | JGI IMG/M metagenome (GOLD analysis project Ga0182024, IMG submission 120480) | Permafrost microbial communities from Stordalen Mire, Sweden - P3-2 metaG (Illumina Assembly) | ecosystem: Environmental > Terrestrial > Soil > Wetlands > Permafrost | place: Sweden: Stordalen...
CCCGCTGGCCGCGTACTCCTCCAGCATTTGCCGCATCTCAGCCGACCGCTTCGTCTCTTTCCTCATGCCGCCATCTTCGGCTATCGCTGGAACCCACTCAAGATGGGTTCCTCAGACGCTTACCGTCTTCTCTAGTATGAACAAGGCACTTTATGCGGAATGACATCTCTTACATCCCCGGGTATAACGCTCGGCATCGCGGTGGTAACACCAGCGCAACGAACAACAATGTGCGTTTGGGGCGATTTATGATCGAAGGCTTACTCCAACCACGGCACTTACTGGTGATTCTGGCAGTCGCATTGCTTCTGTTCGGCCCGAAGAGGCTGCCTGAGCTCGGAAAGACTGGCCGAAGGAATTTGGGGATTCAAGAATGCTCTCAAGCCGAACTCGCAGGATTCTGCGTAGGATTCCCTTCGATTCCATGCAACCTTTTTCAGCTTGGTGTTGACGGCCAATTTACAAAGTTATTACTTAGTTCCGACCACTTCGCAACAGTAAGGCCGTAAAGCGAAGGCGAGCTCGCAAGACGCGCGAAAAACAAAAACTGAAAGATGCTGGAGGGCAGACTATGAAGACAATTGAACTGGACAGATTCCGAAAAACGCTGCAGGCCTGGCGAGGGGAGTTGAGCCACGGACGCCGCAACCGCGAGGCTGTCGCAATTGAAACGAGCGCGGATGAGTTAGATCGAATTCAGCACGCTCAAGAACGCGATTTCGCAATGGAAGCGCTTGATCGCGAGTCCTTGCTGTCGCCCGAAATCAGAGCTGCCCTGGAACGTATCGATAACGGCAGCTTCGGGATTTGCCTCAATTGTGAGGAGGAAATCGCCGCCAGGCGGCTCGCCGCGGTGCCGTGGGCTGCTTTGTGTATCATTTGCCAGGAAGTTGCGGAGCGCATCGCCAGCGACTCTCAGGATCAGGACGAGCAGGCCCTCCCGAACGCGGCCTAAAACATCAGCGCCGCTCAAAAAGAATTCCTTTCGGAAATGTTGGCTCGGTCTGGAATATTTCTCCCCATCGCCGCGTATAGAGAGCATACAGCTTGGCGACAACACAGCAGTTCTGTCGTTGACGCCTTTTTTCTGGAATAAGTCATAGACGTCTTAAGGAGATTAAAATCGTGACAAACAAAAAGATCTTTTTCTTTTCTATTATTGGCGCCACAGCCGCGGTCGTCCTAATCGCCCAGCAGTCCGCAACTGAAGCGCCGGCCGGCTTTACTACTCCCACGCTCGGACAGGCGGTCGGAGCGACGGGTGAACTAACAGGAAATTCCGGTTCGCAGGGCGTTAGCAACGGGATAGCAGAGCCGCCCGGCGACACCTTCGCCCTCGATCAGGCACAGTTTGAGCGGAAACATGATCCAAGCACTGGATTGGGGCCGGTTTTCAACGCGACGGCGTGCGTCGATTGCCATAACAACGGCGTCGCTGGCGCGGCCAGCCAATTTACCGAACAGCGAGTCGGCCACAATGACGCAAACGGCAATTTTGTAAACCCCACTATTACGATCGACGGCGGCGCGAACACCATAACGGGCCGGTCAATTGTCAACGACCGTTCCATATGTCCGCAGGCCCAAGAGCATGTGCCGGACACAGAAAATATTCGGACCCTGCGCGCGGTGCTCAATACGCTGGGAGATGGCTTTGTAGAGGCCGCCGGCGACCAGACGTTCCTTGCGATTGCCGCCAATCAGCCTGGTCAGAGCAATGGAATGATTCACGGCGAGGCGATTCAAGTCCCTATTCTGGAGGCGCCGGGACAGACCGGGGTAGGCAAGTTTGGCTGGAAGGACCAGGATCCGACCATCCTCTCATTTTCAGGTGATGCCTATCTGAATGAGATGGGTGTCACAAATCGCCTGAAGCCCAAAGATGTCACCTCCGTATGCAAAGTGACCACCGACCCGGAAGATACGCCAGATGCTCTGGGCTTAGCGGATATTGACCATTTCGCTCAATTCATCCGCGGAACCCAAGTGCCACCGCGCGACCTGGTGTTAGCGGCGACCCCGGATGCCATCGCGGGACAGAATCTATTCAGTTCGATCGGTTGCGTTACCTGTCATGTTGCAACTATGACCACGGCCCCTCCGGGAACTCTGATAAACGGCGGCACGTATACCGTCCCCTTAGCGTTAGGAAACAAGATTTTTCACCCCTATGGAGATTTCTTGCTACACGATGTCGGCACCGGCGACGGTATTGTGCAAGTCGGTCCGGCGGACACAGCAAACAAATTGCGCACCGTTCCGTTGTGGGGGCTGCGAATAAAATCTCGTTTCATGCATGACAACGGCTCGATAACTTTAGGCGATGCCATTCAACGCCATGCAGGAGAGGCACAGGCTGTTATCGCAAGCTTCACAGCGTTGACCGCTGCGCAGCAGCAACAATTGATTACCTTCCTGAAATCACTATAGCGCTAGCCTGCTTTACGAAAGCTTCCATATCTACAAGGGAAAACACATGACTGAGAAAATGCATCACGCGAACATGAACGGCCTTAATTGGCTTTGCGCGGGAGCGCTGCTGGCGGCCTCCGCAGGCTTCTTAGCAGCTCAGACCCCCAGCCCTCTACCGAATAACTATCTGGTTCACAACCTGGTTTCCGATCTCGCCAACACCGCTGACCATCAAGATCCGAATCTGGTGAATCCATGGGGAGTCGGATTCGGCACCACTCCGTTCTGGGCTGGAAACAACGGCACCGGCACTGCCACGCTTTACACTGGCACCGGCACCGCCGTTGGGGCTCCACTGGTGGTCACGATTCCCCAAGCGGGAAATGCGGGCACGGCTGGCCCGGTGACTGGGGTGATTTTTAACACATTCGGCTCCAACGCGAATGCCTTTGACGTCCAGGCGGGAAAGCCGGCGAATTTCATGTTCTGTTCGGAAGACGGCGTGATCTCGGGATGGAATGGCGGCGTAAGTGGAACCGCAGCGTCGATCCTGTTCGACAACTCCAAATCCGGGGCGGTATATACAGGCTGCGCGTTGGGAGGAACCGCCGCGGCGCCATATCTTTTCGTGGCCAACTTCAATGCCGGGACCGTGGACGTGTACGACGGCAACCTCAACCTGAATCCGGCGCCGTACACCCAGAGCACCCTCCCGCAACCATACTCTACGTCGTCGCCGTTTTCGAATCCGGCGATTCCGGCGGGATTTGCTCCATTTAATGTGCAAAACATCGGTGGTACGCTGTTTGTGACCTACGCCAAACAGGACGCCCAGAAACATACCAATGTCGGCGGCCCGGGCAACGGGTATGTCGCCATGTTCAACCTGAACGGCAGCCTCATCGCGAATCTCGTCAGTGAGGGATCACTCAATTCACCCTGGGGGATGGCGATCGCGCCGGACAATTTCGGACCGTTCGGGGGCGCGCTTCTGGTGGGAAATTTCACCGACGGTAAGATTAACGCGTTCAACGCGACCACCGGCGCGATACTCGGCACGCTGGACGACACCACCGGCAACCCAATCGCGATTCCCGGATTATGGTCCTTGGATTTTGGGGGCGGCGCTCAAAGCGAAGATCCAGGCACGCTGTACATCACGGCGGGAATCGGCGGCGGGCCGAATAACGATCCGGTGCAGTCACACGGGCTGCTCGCCAGCATCCAGTCCGCGCCTTTCTTCCAGACCACGGGTATTCAAAACGGTGCGAGCTTCATCGCCGGACCCATCGCTCCCAATACCTGGGTCTCAATCAAGGGAAATGGATTGTCCGCGACGACGGGCAACTGGCAGGTCACAGGCAGTACGCTACCCACCGAAGTTAATGGTGTGAGCGTCACGATCAATGGCACAGCGGTTCCTGTAAGCTTCGTGAGCAATACGCAGGTGAACTTCCTTGTTCCCTCTAGCGTATCGATAGGCACAGCGCAGATCCAAACCACCAATAACGGACTGACGAGCGCAGCCGTGACTGTGAACGTTGATCCTCTGGCGCCGGAGTTCTTCACGCTAGGAGTCAACGCGACTAGTGGCAATATTTACATCGCCGCCGAACACGTTGACGGGGCGCTGATCGGGCCGGCGGCGACCATCAAGACCGCTACACCGGCCGAACCAGGCGAGACTATCATGCTGTTCGCCACCGGGTTCGGACCGCCGCTTGCTTCAGGCGAGGCGCTAGCCGTGCAGCCGGCGATCGCGATCGACGGAATCGCGGCGGACGTCACTTTCGCGGGCCAGGTGGGACCGGGGCTGTATCAGATCAACGTGACGGTACCCTCCAACGTCACGCTCGGCCAGTACGTGCTGGTGGTTGGGCTCTCGAGCAATTTTGAAACGCAGCCCAATTCGTTCCTCACGATCGCGGCTCAGTAGTGAAAACCGTTTAACAACCGCCCTTCTTTTTGGCCGCGGTGCAGATCATAGAAGCAGATTATGGGACAGTCAGGCGCCCGATGACGGGCAAGCTATTTGCCAAGAGCACGGGCGCGCTGAGCCACTTCTTCTCGAACGATCTTACTGCGCGGAACGATACGCTGAGCAGCGTCCACAACGCGTCAAAGCCATGTAGACCGGAATGATTATCTAGACTTTCACTGCTTCTTGAGTACTGCGAACAGCGATTGCCCACAAAGCCGCCTTAGTAAGGACCAGAAGCGACGCTCAGCTATCGCGCCTGTGGTGTCCGAGGCGCCCGATGGGCCGTATAACGATGGAGCGCCGGCAGGAGCAGCACGATCACACCTTGGGGAACAAGTATAGAGGCCATCCTGCGTGCTCAGGCGAGCTGCGGCTCTCGTGAGCGGGACGCGCCTAGAAGCGGGTCGCCAAGTTTCAGAACCTCGACGGCGAATTGCTGGAAGTCGGTCATCAAACGCCAACAATCTTCATTCATGATGTATGACACGAAGCGCTCATGTGATTCGCTTAAGTGCAATGTAAAGGTATCGTAAACGTTTTTCCTTTTCGTAGGAATGCCGAATTAAACCAGCTATTCTGACTAAGGCGCCGTCATGTGTACATATCGGCGAGTCAATACTGAATAAGGAGAACGTACTTGAGAGATTTAGGTGTAGCGGAGTTGCAACGTCCGACCAACCGTCGGTCATTTATGAAAAAGGGGCTGTTCGCGGGTACGGCCACGGTAGGTGCTGGACTGATTTCGAGTAACACTGCCTCGGCCCAGATATTGCGCCACACACGTGGAGACATCGCGATTCTCAGGCTCCTGGCAGCGGCTGAGTTGATTGAGGCCGATCTCTTGCAGCAGTATGCGGAGCTTGGTGGTCTTACTCCTGGCCAACTTCCCGTGGAGACAGCCTCTTTCACGCCGATGAACACTTACCAGGCGGCTTTTATGAACCTGGATTCCGATGGACCGCAATATATCTCAAGCAATAACGGTGATGAGCAGAGCCACGCTGCCTTCCTGAATGCGTACCTTCAGTCAATTGGCGCGCAGGCAGTGAACTTCGATCAATTTCGGACCTTGCCGAGCAGCCAGGCAGACGGGGCTCAGAATATCGGCCGGCTCACCAATCTCATGAACCTAACAGTAGACACGAGCTGGTATACCAGGTACCGCAGCTCGACAAATCCCGATTTTGGAGCTACCTTCCAGCAAGCTATTACGTTGGCTAATGTTCCCGGGATTCCCAGAACGAACGCTGATTTTCAGCTTTCCAATATCCAGGCAATCGCCAATATCGCAGCGTTTCACTTCGGGTTTATTGAGCAGGCTGGTTCGAGCCTCTATGCCACGTTGAGCCAGAAGGTCTTCAATCCGGAGGTCCTGAAGATCACGCTGAGTATCGGCGGAGACGAACTATGCCACTTTTTAGAATGGGTGGACTTCGCGGGGAATTCGGTGCAGCCCACGGTCGCGCCGTTGGCAGCGGCGAACGGGCTCCCGGCGTTCCCGAATTTCGACGAGACGGTAAATCCCCTGCTTCAGACGAACTTGATCTTTCCCGTGCCGTGCGAATTTATCAGCCCCAACCTGCCGCCGTGCGCGGTGATTCGCCCCACGTCTCCGGGACAGCTTGATGCACTCGGAGCCATTAACGGGTTCATCGCCGACGGGCTTTTCATCGGCCAGCCGCAAAGTTTCATCGAGCTGCTGCTGACTATGGCGGCTGAGGCTGACGCAGCTCAGCGCACAATCCTCTAGTCAGAGTGCCGTGCACCTGATTCGTCCTATCCCATCTTGCACGATATCTTTACAACACTCGTACCTGCGTTGACGGCCCTTCGTACGTCGAATTAGATGTCGGAGGAAAAGAGAGGCGACAATCATATGGCACATGCACTGGAAACAACACGTCAAGAAGGCGAGGGAGCGCCAACGCAGGCCCCTTTCGCATCCTTCATGGTAATTATTGCGGCAGCAAACACCGCGTTCATCTTGGGTCTTGTAGCGACGCTTAGCTGGCAAGAATGTCTTGCGGTTGTTTTTGCCGTTACCGCACTCACCGGAGGCGCCGTCATCACGGTTCTAGAAATGCGGCGTTTGGGTAAAGGGGCCAATCCCTCGGCTGATCCGGGCCGGTTGGCCGGCCCCGCTCCGGACTAAACGCGTCGCTCTATGGGCGCCACAGGCCTACTAACAGGCCTGCGTCTGTAGCGCGCGAAATTCAACCCTTCCAATTCAACGAACACACGCAACGCCGGCAAGTAGCGTTCGTGGAAATATCCAGACCGAGGCGAAACCTGATCGCCTCCGGTCCATTCAATACTTCCGAGAGCGATACGTCCTTACTAACAATGCCGATCGGGCGATGGAAAAAGCAGGGCCGCACAACACCGTCGCTCTCTAGAACGGCCGAGACCCAGGGCGCGTTGCAGCGCGGAGCAACTGGGGCGTGGAGACCGAGATGCGCTCGAAAGTGATCGACGATGCGTCGTAGCTTTTCGGGTGTCTCAACCACGAAACTGCCGCACTCCCCGTCCCCGATGAGCGCTTCGACTTCGGCTTCGAGGGCGGAAATCTGGCCGGGTGTCAGCGCCACCTGGTTCTGGCGCTGGGCGTTCCAAATGCCGGGGCGGTTGAATGCCTCCGATGATACGTCGGCCGCGAGAAATGAGAGAGATTTTAGTCCCAGAGCGCGAGCGGCTTCCACAGTGGCGCGCAGATGCTCGCAGTTGCGGCTTTGAACGGTAGAGCGGGCTGACACCGCGAAGCCCGGCTTCCTTTGATGCAGAGCGGCTATGCCAGCGGCCAGCAGATCAAACGCTCGAGGCACACGCCGAATCGCATCGTGGGTTTCCGGCGGGCCATCCAGCGACACAATCACATCATCCAAGCACTCGACGATCTGGTCCGCAAACCGCTCGATCAGGAGTCCCGTGCTCAGGAGGGTAGCGCGAATCTTCCGCTGCCGCAAAAACCGGCACAAGCGAAAGAGGTCGGAGTGCATGAGCGGTTCTCCGCCGGAAAACACCACCCATTCGACGCGCAATCGGGCTATATCTTCGCCATGCCGCTCCAACTCGGCGATGGTGATTTCTTGTGCCGAATCCGTTTTCCAGATGTCGCACATGACGCATCGGCAGTTACAGCGGCTGTGCGGGTACAGAATTAACACGGGCAATGAATCGAGGACGGGATTCATGCTCGCACCGGCCTTCCAGCAAGTTGGAAGTCAGGTCCTAGGACTGCTTCCGTGGCGGCACGGAGCAGAGAAACATTCGCGTTCACAAGCCAAGCGCCGCGGCCTTCCAGTTCAACCTTCTCCAAGTGGCGAGTGAGCAGAGGATCAATCCGCGCGGCGAGATTCGTGGAGACCAATTGGATTCTGCCCCCGAGAATGACCAAGGCTGGGACGAAGTCTTGCAGCGCCTCCGACGGATTCTGGCCAGAATCGGGTACGGCAAGCAGATCGGCAATGCCACCCTCCCGAATTTCACCTTCACCTCGGTTCAGACGCAGAATGTGCGCGGCCTGAGTGGTCACCATGGAGTAGATGTTTTCCGCGGTTAAGCAACCTGTTTGGCGCGCAACACGGATTTCGCCGGCCAGATCACCTTGAGAGGTAAGCGCCGAGTCCGTTCCCAAGCAAATGGACAGGCCGGAGCGCAACACTTCCGGCGGCAGGGTTTGAGACAGCATGAAGAGATTCGAACTGGGACACCAGACGAGAGAAGCTCGACGCCGCTGGAGAAGTTCCATCGAACCGCAATCGATCCCCACGCCGTGGATGAGAACTGTGCGGGCGCTGAGGACGCCGGTTCTCTCCAGCTCCTGGATTTCGAAGGCCGCTTTGCAATCCGTCCCTTCGGCGGCGTGTATCAGGAAGGGCCAGCGCTTGGAAACAGCTCGGTATTGGTTGAACAGATCGGAGGAAAAGTGAAGCGAATGGGCCCACCCAAACCGTTTGACCACCCGAACCGGGAAGCCGTTCTCAAAGACTTCCGCGTCGTAAGGGTTGTGGTGCGCGACAGTGGTGACCCCGCTCAAGAGATTTTTCAATCCACCCCACACCAGACGTACTCCCTTTGGAACCATCAAGTGCTCTTTCAAGGGCGATCGATCGGGATGGTAGATGTCCTCAGCCCAAGCAGTCGCGTTTGGATACGGGCCGCGGCCGAGACGGGGAAATAGATTGAATTCCAAATGGTCGTGGCAGTTGATCAGCCCAGGAAGGATCAGGTAGCCGTCAAGATCCAGTTCAGGCCCATGAGCGGTGCAACTTCCGCAGGGCATAAGACGGCCGCGCGCGATTTCGAGATCGATGCGTTCGGCGGACGTGGCCGAGAGAGCTACTCTTGCGCTGGTCAATTTCATGATTTTCGCCAACACATGGCGAGCAACGCGGGAATACGGCTCAATTCCAGGAACAGCGAATCTTTTCCCGCCCGGCGGAAGATCTCTCGTTCCGGTTCACCAAAGCTGGCTTCGAGGCGCCAGTCGAGCGTTAGCCCGGCCGATTGTGCAGCGGCTTCCCAAGCAGCAACCGGATGAGCATGATGATCGATCTCATAAATCTGCCCGTCCGACCGGAAGGATCGTGTCCAACCGGCGGCTAGCGCGCGGGGGTGTAGATCGGTAACGACGACGCGACCCCCTTTCCGCGATACCCTGGCCATTTCGGCTATTGCGTGGTGAGGAGATGGCAGGTAGCCCAGCGCAAAAGAACAGAGAGTGAGATCGGCTGCGCCATCGGCCACGGGAATGCGGCAGGCGTCGGCGAGGCCAAGATAACCTGCCAAGCCCGGCTTGCGAGATGCCGCGAGCAACATCTCCGGACAGAAATCCACACCGAAGGCTCGTGATCCGCGCTGCTGGGCCAACAGCATCCAGCGGCCGGTCCCGCAGGCAATATCAAGAAAGCGGGAGGCTTGCAGCGGACTCAAACGCTGCAGAAGATGCCGGGCCTCGAGAGCCAGCAGCGGATTTGGCACGGCATCGTAGCTGGCCGCCCAATTTCGGTGACCTTCTATGGCAGTCACGCGCACTCAAAGGCTCTCCAAGCGCGGTTTTCGCAGGGACACCAGGCGCTGCGCCCACTCCAACTCAAATGGAAACTTGTAGACACCCAGAGCGTAGCGCCACAAGCTCAAAGAGCGGAGCATGTTGCGGCCCCACCTCGGGAGGCGAATATCCTGGATGGTGGGCCAGCGGGAATTTACGACGAGTTCGAAATTGTCGATCTGCTCTTTGACAGCCTGCGGCAGCCAGGGAAGGTTCGGATCGTGCCGCACGGTGAAGTTGTACCAACGCTCGCTGGCCCATTCTTCGGGCGTCCTGGGAAATTCGATCTTCCCTTCCACTTCACCGTACATTCCGTCGGGATGTGGAGTGGGAATGTAGTGCTGAACGATAATCTCGGCTTCCGGATTCAGTTTCTTGATCCGGCGGATGAACTGAATGGTGTCCCTTGTATCTCCCTCCGGATCCGCTGGATTTCCAAATACGAAAGAGAATTCCGGTACGATTCCGAACTGGCGTATGCGCGCGGCAAGTTCCAGGGTCTGTGAACTGGTGATGCGCTTATTCATCTCCGCGAGCACTTTGTCGGAGCCGGATTCGGCGCCGAAGAATATCATGGTGGCTCCCGAGCGGCGCAGCGCGCGAATGGTCTGGTCCGAATAGCGGAGCATGGCGTCCACGCGCCCCTCCGCCCACCAGCGCAGACCTAAGGGAGTGAGGCGCTCGGCCTGTTCGACAGCATGCCTCTCGTTGAGGAAGAAATTGTTGTCGTAGAACTGCACAGAGTCTATGGCGTACTCGTGCTGCAAGTGCGTCAGGATGGCAGCGGTGCGCTCGGCGCCCTCCATTTTTTGCCGGCCTTCGTGAACGGGAACCACTCCGCAGAACTTGCAACGGAATGGACAACCGATGCTCGCGTGATGGACGGCGGTGCGGCGGCCGAGGAAAGTAGGAAGAATATATTTCTCTGGGTTGGTCAGGCGATGATACGGCGGCCAGGGAAAATCGTCGGGCGAACGCATCGACCGCTCGGGATTATGCACGCGCAGGCCAAAGTCGTCCTTGTACGACAGGCCGCGAATGCCGTCAAATTTCCGCGGTCCCCGTAAAGCCGCGAGCAGTTCCAGGAACGTGTCTTCTCCCTGCCCTCGAATGGCGAAATCGACGTAGGGCGCATTGAGCGTGGCATCGGCGTAGAGGGATGGAAAATACCCGCCCCAAACCACCGGCACCCGCGGATACTTTTGCCGAAAATCGCGGCACAGAGGAACAGCGGCGGCCATTTGCGGACCGGGCATTACGGAAACGGCGAGCATCTCCGCGCCCGTTTCCCGCATGATCCGGTCCAGCATTCGTTCGGGCTGGGGGTCGACATTGCCGTCAACGATAACGTATTCTTCTTTTCCTTCGAGAACCGCGGCAATCGCCAATGCCGCCAGCGGGAAGCGGCGGTTTTTTGGCTTGGTGGCGCGGGGATGGAGGATGATGATCATGACTCAGGTAAACACTCCGTCCAGAATCCAGAAGCGGGACGGCGGCCGGCTGCCGAGCAAACGCGCCTTCCAGGGACGCCACCACCACTTCCATCCATACCAGGGACGATGCACGGTCCATTCAATGTTCAGGTCCTCCGCCAGCGCGGCTATCCTCGGTTCGTCGAAATATTCGAGACTGGGCATGGCGTCCGAGCGCAAGCCGTAGCGTTTTTGAAATTCGTCGTGACGCTCGGCGCGCATCCTTTCACCGTGTTCCGGGAGGCGATAGATTGGCGAGTCGATGATTACAAGATGTCCTCCTGGGCGAAGGCAACGCCGCAGTTCGTTCAGGGTTCGCCGGTAATCCGTCGAGTAATGAATGGAAGCATTAAAAATCGCAAGATCGAAGCTCGATGAGCAGAAAGGTAAATGGTCGAACTCCGCCTCGAAGAGCGGGAAGCGGTGGCCGTAGTGACGCGCAGCGCCCAGACCATCCATCGCGTCCGTAAAGATATCGACCGCTACCGGCTTATGCCTTCGCATAGAAAGGCGATGGGACATCCAGCAATTCCCGGCGCCAAGATCCAGCACGTCGAGTGTAGGGCCCGTCGTGCGTTCGATTTGAGAAAGTATGTTGCGTTCAAAATAGCGATAGCTCTTGGCTCGGATCTTCCACTGCGCCGAATTCCTTCCACTCAAATCCCGGTACGGAAGTGCCCGATAATACGCGGACTCCCCAGAGCCTCGGCCTTCGGCGCTCCGGATGGTGCGATAGTCTTCGAGAAACCTTTGTCTGGTGCTCACTAGCATGATGAGTTCCGGACGAAAACGAACAGACGGTGGTCGGACAAGCCGCGCAGCAGAGGCCAGTGCGCCACGCGCCGATCGAAAGCACTGAGCGTCTGGAGGACGCCGCCGGACAATCCCGTTACGTACGACGGCGGAACACACAAGCCGATACCGCACCAGCTCACGAGCGTGAACCGCGGGTGGAACGCAGCTTCCAGGCGTTTTCTTGAAGGATAGAAAACGCGAATACCCAGCGAAGAGATGACACGCTTGCGCCAGCGACGGAAGGCTTTGGCCGGCTGGCGGCGCAATAAGGCCCAGGCCGTTTCCCATACGCAGAACCGTCCGATGACGCAGATCGCCATATAGCCGCCAGGGTGAACCAGACGGGCGAGCGGCTCGCGAAGTGAATCGAGATCTTCCACGCAATTTAGAGCGCCGAAGTTGGAGAGGACGGCGTGAAAGCTTTCGTCCAGAAGACCGCAGTTTTCGATCGGAAGAAGCTCGGCATCCACTCCGCGATCGCGGGCGATTCTTACCATCTCCCCGGATCCGTCGATCGCATGGACTTGGAGCCCGGCTTCGATCAGACGCAGCGCATCTTCGCCTGTGCCGCAGCCAAGGTCGAGGACGGCCTGGCCTGGTTCAAATAGATCGCCGATGTGCCGCCAGACTGCTTCGCGCTGCAGATGGCCAACAGCGGAGCGAGTCCAGAGCTGATCGTACTGCGATGCGAGCTGGTCGAAAGCGGCGGTCACGCCTCCACCTCATGGCAGGTTTCGCTGAGCCCCTGGCGCGCCGCGAGGATCTGTCCGGCGTCCGGTTCGGCGGCCATCTCCGACTTCAAAAGTTCGTCCGCGTGTCGATAAAACCTTTCGGAATGTCGCCCGCGAACCCGCACCTCGCGGTCCGTGCTTGCTTCCCAAGGGCGAATGCTGACCAAACGGGAAGCAACCTTGTCAAAGTAGGGCGTTCCTTTGATGGGGTAAGAAACGGTGGTGAAAAAAACATCGGGGCGGCATTGCTTGACGTGATCTACCGTGGCTTCAATGTCGGCGAGCTCTTCGCCTTCATAACCCCACATAAGGAACATGCCGGTTTTAATGCCATTTTGCTTGCAGAGCGAAACCGCTTCCCGCACCTGCTCGAGCTTCACACCACGCTGCATGGCATCGAGAATGCGTTGCGAGCCGCTCTCCGATCCGATCCAGACCCGGAAGCATCCCAGGCCCGCGAGCGTTTCGGCGGTGCGCGGGTTGAGGCGATCAGCGCGCGTGATGCATTCGAAAGGAATCTTCAAACCGCGGCCATTCATCTCCGCCGCATATTCCTGAATCCAGCCGTGATGAATGGTGAAAACATCGTCGGCCAGCCACAGCATGTCGGGCTGGTAGCGCTGCTGTATCCAGGCCACTTCGTCCACAACGGATTTGGGCGAGCGGCGGCGGTGAGTCTTTCCGTAGACGGAGTGGCTGCACCAGTTGCAATGGTAAGGACAGCCGCGTGCGGTAATCACAGAGACGGAGCCGGCGCCATGGTGCTCGCGCCACACCTTGAGGTAACGTGGAATGTCCACGCGTTCCCGGTCAGGCCACGGCTGGACATCGAGATTGGGAATGAGCTGCGTTGGACTGGTGCGGAACGCCGAGCCATCGGGAGCGCGAAAGATGATGCCGGGAATCGACGCCCATACCGATGGGGCCATGTGAGAGGCCAACAAACGTTCGAGCGCGTATTCGCCCTCGCCCGCCACAATGAGGTCGGCCCCCGAAGCCAGATACTCGTTGGCATAGTTCGGAGGCTCAGGGCCACCCAGGATCACCTTCCATCCGGCTGCATGCGCCCTCGCGGAGAGCTCCAGCACGTTGCGGCGGGTCATCAGGTTGCCGTATATTCCAATTGCGGCCGGCGGACCAGCATCCAAAATGCCGAACAGCTCTTCCCGTGAGCCAAAGGTCGAGTCGTAGATATCGACCTCGAATCCCTTGCTGCGAAGGTGGGAAGACAGATAGAGAATGCCCAGCGGCGCATAGGGCTTCATGATCTGGCGTTCTTTGGGATCTTCGCTCAGAAAATAGGCGTGCGTGAGCAAGAGTCTCATGACACGGGTTCCGGGGATTCGCGCAAAACAGGGAAGTGGGTTCTATGGGGCGGAGACGGGCGGACCGAAGTGCGCTCCAGTTCGAGCACGCGCGCCCAAACGGCGGTATGGTCCAAAGAAGATCCGCGTACTTCGGCGTGCAACGCATCAGCCAGCGCGCGGTAGAATTCGCTCGAATATTCGCCGCGAAACATCATGGCAAGATCCGCGCTGTCGGACCAGTTGGACTTCCGGCCAAGCTGGGCACCAACCTGTTCATAGAAGCGCGTGCCCGGAAGCGGATAAGAAACGGAAACTCCGATGTCATCGGGCCGGGTTTCGCGCACCATGCGGATGGTCTCTTCAATTTCGCTCCACGTTTCGCCGGGATAACCGAACTGAAGAAAAAAGCAGGCGCGGATACCGTGGCTACGCAGATTCTCTCGGGCGCGGTAGATGTCTTTCATGCGAGAACCCTTGTCCATGGCGTCCAGAATCCGCTGCGATCCGGACTCTGCGCCCATCCATACTTCCGCGCATCCGGCGCGGCGCAGCGCCTCCACGGTATCGCGCGTCATCAGATCGCACCGGGATTGCATCTTGAACGGCACTTGCGCACCCAGACTTTCCACGGCGGCGACAAAAGAGAGGGTCCATTTGGGCGAAAGAGCAAAGATATCGTCGGCGAACCAGATATGTTCCGGCTGATATTTTGCTTTTAGATGAAGCATTTCCGATGCAACGGACAAAGGCGGCCGAGCATGGTAGCTATTGCCGTAGATCGGCTTGGCGCACCAGTTGCAGCGATACGGGCATCCACGGCTGGAGACCATGTTCAGCGAGAAATAGCCGTGCGCGCCCTGCCATACCTGCTGGTACTGATCCATATTGACCAAGTCCCAGGCGGGCAGAGGGAGCGTTTCTAAATCCGTACGAAGCTCGCGTGGAGCGTTACGCTGAACCGACCAACAATCCCGATAGGCAAGTCCGCGAATGGAAGATCGCGGCCGGCCCTCCGCCAGTTCAACCAGCGTCGTCTCGACTTCTCCGATCAAAACGGAATCGAAACCCGCATCGAGATACTCCATCACGTGATCCGAAGCATCCGAACCGTGGGCGGCTATGGGGACACCCCTAACGCCAGCCGCGGCAGCCATTGAGAACGCCAATTCGCGGTTGCGCCCCAGACACATCTTGGACAGGAAGTTAAAATCATCTTCGCAGACAATCGCCAGCCGCGGCTCATGAGCCTCGATCGCTGCGGCAAAACCCTCCTCGGGAGCGTTCAAGGTGGCGTCAAACAACGCTACCGTGATGCCACGTTCCCGCAACGCAGCCGCGGCCAACAGGGTCTGCAGCGGCGGATACGGCTGCATCTTCTTCATCTGCTTGCGATCGAAGAAGAGGTGATTACTGTGAGTTAACAGGACGTCAGCCATAAGTGAATTACCGCGCTTTGGCGAGCTCGTGGCTCAGGGATTGTCCGGTGAGCAGAGAGCGCCTTACCACCAGCCATTGCTTCGCCATCGAGAGCCAGAGTTCCAGTGGCCAGGCGAAGGAGTAATTACGAATGCGCCAGTGCAGCGGTTTTCTGGCGGCTTGCAGAATCGATTGCACAGCTCCCGATCTCGAGCGGCGGCGCGTCTTATTGATCTGATTATCGAGCAGAAAATACGAGATTCCGCGCTGCAAGGCGGCGAAGGATTTGTCCTGTAACCAGGGCAGCCTGTTGGTTCCCAGATCGATGCCGGCCCATTCTAACAGCGACTTCGGCTCCGCCAGACCCATGGCCCGAAGCTGCGGCCAGATGGGAATGCCGGGATAGGGCGTGAAGACGTTCGGCGAAAAGCTAACGTTATCGAAGCGTTCGGCGATCTCTCCCATCACCTTCAGGGTTTCGCGCCGATGTCGATCCTCTTCGCCCGGATAGCCGAAGATCAGGTTATACGTCACGCGAATTCCTGCGCGCTTACACTTACGAGCCGCTTCAAACATGTCCGGAATGTGCTGATGCGGCTTGTTCATGTGCCGCAGGACCTCCGGTGACGCGGATTCGGTGCCGAATCCTATGTGATTCACGCCGCTCGCGGCCAGCATCTGCACGTCCTCGTCCGCCATTCGGCAAAGTAGGTCGGTGGACGCCTGGAAACTCCAATGGAAGCGAACCCCCGAGTTGAGAATGCCTTTAGCGATGGCGAGAGCGCGCCGCACGTCAACAAGAAAGTTGGAATCGAGCAAAGCGACTTTAGTCAAATTGTGTTCTCGCACCAGAGTTGCCAGCTCTTCGACCACCTGCCCTGTGTCGTAGGGATTGAAGCGGCGGTTGTAGAAGACCATATCCGTGCAGTAATTGCAGGCGTAGGGGCAACCGATGCTCGTGGCATATGGCAACTTGCGTTCACCGCTGACGCGTTGATATGCGTTGAAGTCGATCAAGTCGTAGGCGGGCGCTGGTAAGGAAGATAAGGGAGCGGCGGGCCGGTCGGGATTCTGGATAATACGCCCGTCGCGCTTGAACCAACAGCCCTGAACAAGGTCCAGTGTATTGCGCTCTTCAAGCCTTTGTAGAATTTCGACCAGTGTCTTTTCTCCCTGATGACGGACCACGATGTCGACAAAATCTTCGCTGAGAGTCTGGCCGCTGACCAGGCTGGGATGCCAGCCTCCGAATATGATGGGGAGTTGGGGCCGTAATCGTCGCACCAGTTGGCTCATCCCCACGGCGTCGCGGATCATCGGCCCGGTAAGCAGAGAAACGCCGAAGCAGAGAGCGCCATCGACTTCTTGAGCCACCTTCTCGGGAAAATTCTGATCCAGCGCTCCATCGATGAGGCAAGGGTCGTAGCCGGCTGCTCGAAGCGATCCGGCCAGGCTAAGCAAGCTGAGAGGCGGCCCAAGCACTTGGCCGGCATAGGGCGGCAAAAAGAGCACTACCTTTCGCGAGGGTGCGGTTAGCACGTGACGACCTCGGTCTCAAGCATTTGCGCATCCACCTTCGGCTTAGGCGGCGCGAAGAATTTGTTCGCCGCATTCTTCAGCCCGAGTTCGAAGGGAAACTTATAAAAATCATGGTCCAAACGCCAGCGCGCGGGAAAACTGATCAGACGATGCACTAACTGATTCACCCGGTTCTTGCGCTGAACTCCGATCGGCTTGCGATTGAAAGCAACGCGCATATACTCCCGCATGGTTTGCACTTCCTGGTGTTTCTTGCCCTTGAGCCAGGGCAGCACCGTATAGCGCGGGAAAAAATCCACCCAGCCTTCCAGAGTCTGCGGAACCTCTATGCCCAGCTCAAACGCGCGCTGCATGACCGGCGCGCCGGGATACGGCGTGAAGATATTGGTCCAGAACTCCGCACCCGGGTACTTACGGCAAACCTTCATGACCAGCTGGATCGATTCGCGGCGCTCCGCCCGGCCTTCGCCAGGAAATCCGAAGATGATGTTGAACGAAGGACGAATGCCGGCTTGCGTTAGCTTATCGGCCGCGGTGTAAATGGTCTCCAGCTTCTGAAAATCCTTGTTCATCAGATGCAGGACTTTGGGTGAGCCGCTATCGGCGCCTTGAGCAACCTGGGAAAGACCGGCTCGGCGGAGCAGCTTCAGCTCTTCGATGGTGAACCGGTTGACAAGGTTTGTTGAACCCTGGATGCTCCAGTCGAATTGCACGCCACGGCGAACCAGCCCCTCCGCGATGCCAATCGCACGTTCGCGGTCCACCAGGAAGTTGTCGTCCACCACCCAAAGCAGTTGCAGATTGTAACGAGAAACCAAGTCGGTGGTTTCTTCCACTACCTGATCGGGGTCAAGCGCATTCCATTTGCGCCCGTAGACGCTGTTATTGGTGCAATAAGCACAATCGTAGGGACAGGCGAGGCTGGAGGTGTACATGGCCCAGCGGCGCCCGCACACCCGCTCATAGGCGTCGAAATCCGCTAAATGATAGGCTTTGGGCGGAAGTTCGCGAATTGGCTTTAGCGCGCGCTGCGCATTAAAAACGATCCGGCCGGCTTCCTTATAGCCGACTCCTGCAATGCCGTCCATGGACTCCCGAGCTTCAATTCGCTGGACGACTTCGAGCAAGGCTTCTTCGCCCTGCCCTTTAACAACGATGTCGATATATTCGGCCGCGAGTGTCTGGTGCGGCAACAGCGATGGGTGCCAGCCTCCCAATACAACAGGTTTGTCGGGATAGAGCTGCTTGGCGGTACGGGCAATTTGCACCGTTTCCTTGATCATCGGTCCTGTGACGAGAGAGACGGCCAGGCAGAGCGCGTCTTTGAGTTCTTCCAAAACCCGTTTCTGGAAATTGGGCGTTATTGTGGAATCGATGATCTTGACTTGATAGCCGGCGCGCAGCAGCGGAGTGGAAACGGCCAATATACCCAGGGGCGAGGTCGCCTCTTGACTTGAGAAAGCTGGAAAGAAAAAGACGACCTTCTTAGTGCGCATGGATCTCAATCACAACTACCCCAAGTATGAGGTGGAGGAAGCCTGTGATTGAAACTGGCCTGTAAAATGTATGTAAAAGCTAGTGACTTCTGGGACGATGTGATAGCGATAAATTCGGCGGGCTACGTTGCGTTTTTTATCGACCGGCGAAGCTCGGTACGTCGTTTTTGGAGGCTTCTGCTTTGGACTTGAGAATAAAACGTAGGCCAACTCTAAGTACGTCGACGGACGATTAGGATATATACCAGGTTTGATTTGTTCCGCACGTCGTCTTACCCTGATAGCCGTATTAAGTCACCATGGGATGCGCAGAAGAAGCCCTGAAATGCGCGACGGTACAGAATGACAACCCGAGAATCCACTCTCATGGCTGGATTACGTCATATTTCAAGGTGGTAGCCCAGGCTTCGGAGTTCTCGGATCATTCTTTTCAGCGCGTGCTTCTCTCGACTTTTGGCTTACAGCCACGGGCCTCGCTCGTCGTAACGCACACCTTGATTCAGAATCTTCCAAATCAGCCGACAAAGACGATGCGGATGGCTTGTTTGAAACCGAGGCGCGGCAGCAACGGCGGCCAGGTTGAGAAGACGCCGCAAGAAGCGGTTACCCTTCGGAGATCGGTTGCTGGCAGAGACTCCCGCGCTTTCCTCTTCTTCGAGGCAGACCCCAACCCACGAGGCGAGGTGCTTCTCGGCAGCGAATGTGGTCGCCGCGGCGCCAACTTCGGCGATGATCTGGCGCGCTGAATCTACCCGAGACCCGGGTTTGCTCTCAAACCGCCAGCATTGTAGCGCGGCCGGACCTTCAAAATCGTCGATTAAATAAGTTGTCCGATCGGACGCCACGACCGCGGCTGGCGGAAGTGTTGCGAGCGCGATCGCAACGGAAACCCTAAACGTCAGCATGCAAGGTGCCGCCGGTCCCCAACCAATTCTCTCTGCACCATAATCCCACAGAGAACCGATCTCTCATCGGAAGCCCGTGTTATCTCGCGATGGCGGCCGTTCTCAGAGCTGACGCTGGGATCTTTCAGCATTGTCGCGAAACTGAGCTCGCGGGAGAATCGGCCCAGATCCATTGTTCCCCCGCCGTCACGGCGTAACTAGAGCGCCCGGAGGAAGGCAACCAAGTCCGCCTTTTCTTGCGCGGAGAGCTGAGTTGCGAGCATCAGGTTGAAGAATTCAACCGTGTCTTCGAGCGTCAGCAAACGGCCATCGTGAAGATACGGCGGGCTGTCTTTCACTCCGCGAAGAGGAAACGTTTTGATGGGACCATCGGCAGCGGCCATCATATTGTTCACCATGTGGGCCTTGTAATAGCGCTCGGCCTGCAGATTGTGCATCAGGTTGTCGGTGTAATAAGGGGCCGGGTGGCAACCGCCGCAGCGGCCTTTCGCGAAGAAGATCTCCTGGCCTCGCAGTTCACTGGCGCTCGCCTTCGCCGGATCGAGTTTGCCCTCTATATTCAACTTGGGGGCCGGAGGGAAATCCAATAATTCCTGAAATTCCGCCATGGCGTGGACCTGGCTCCCGCGGTCCAGGATGTTCACGCCTTTCTTCATCGCGATCACCGGATCACCATCGAAATACGCGGCGCGCTGCTCAAATTCGGTGAAGTCTTCCACTGTCTTTAGAGAACGTTGAGAGCCGAATAGACGCTGCTCGTTTACGCCGCGCAGAGACGGCGTGTTGATACGGTGGCGGTACTCCTGTGGCCTGATATCGCCTACAAGGTGCGTGGCGCGATTGGTATGGCCGTTGGCGTGGCAGTCAAAACAGGCAACGCCGCGGCTGGCATGAACGGTGCGGCGATCCTCGGTCTGGTTGAACTGCTGCTGCGGGAACACTGTCAGGAGCAGCCGGAGGCCCTCGATTTGTTTCGGGTTGAGAATGCCGTTGAATAGCTCGTAGTAGTTGTCGAGCGTCACCAGTTTGCCTTGGGAGACGTCGCCCAGATCGGCGCGCGTGGTGAGATAAATGGGCGGAGGGAATTCAGGAAGAAACTGGTCGGGAATATCGAAATCGAGATCGAAGCGCGCCAGGTCGCGATCCTCCTGCTTCTTGATCTCGTCGATCTCCTCTTTCGGGAAGAGCATGCCGCCTTCCGGGTGGTTTGGGTGAGGAAGGGGCAGAAATCCAGCGGGAAAGATGTCGCGCGCCTTGATCTGGTCGGGAGTCAGTTTCGCCAGTTCATCCCAAGTGATTCCCTGAGCCAGTTTCACCCGCACGCCCTGCTGAATCGGCTTGCTGCGCGACATGGTGGCTCGCGGCGCGGGACGGTCACTCAGATCGTAACGTTCTTCAAGCAGCGTTTTTTGCCGTTTGTTGATCTCGTCTTTAGCGGCCGACATCCGACTCATAATGCTTGCAAAGGTCTCGTGGATATCGACGGGGGCGTAGCTGGAAGTTACGCCCTAGTCCTGTGCCAGCAGCACTCCCATTCCAACAGCGATCCCCGCAGCCAGAACTCCTGGCCTCCAATGCTTGTTGATTTGCATAGTCTCCTTCGTCGCCCACGGTGATGATCCGGGCAACTGTTTCTTTCAGTATCGCGCCTTCCGTCCCCATTTCCTATTGTTCAGGCCGGTATTCCCAATTAGGCGGCGTTGACCAGCAACTCGTCGAGGTTGTCGGCGCTATCGACTTGGCTGCGATCAGCGATTTCCTGGCACTGGATGCAGAACGTCGTCCAAGGCACCGCCGTCAGCCGTTTGGGGCTGATGTCCTCTTCGCAATGCAGGCAAACGCCGAAGCTGCCATCTTCGGTGCGACGGAGCGCTGCCCGGACGTTCCGCAACAGATTGGAATCACGATCCAGATTGCGGATCGCCAACTCGCGCTCGGTTGCGTACTGCACTTCATCGAGAGCATCGGCACTCTTTTCGATCGCGATGCCGTCGCGATTGCGTACCAGTTGTACCAGCTCTGCCTGCTTGGATTCCAGCACGTTCTTGTGTTTGTTCAACTCACTCTTTGTCATTCTCTTTTTCTCTTCCCTTTCGGCTAGGGCGTTCCGTTGAATGCCGCCGTCAATACTCTGCTCAGAGGCAGGCATATTACAAATCGAGCGCCCTTGGCCGGTTCAGTCCATATGTCGCCGCCGTGATCGAGCACAGTCTGGCGGGAGAGCGCTAACCCCAGTCCCAGGCCGTGGTCCTTGCCTGCGGTAACGAACGGCTCGAATAACCGGTCGCGAATCGCACGCGGAATTCCGGGCCCTGTGTCCTCTACTTCGATCAGCACGCGATCCTCCGCCTTCCTGGCGCCAATGCGGATCAGCCCGCCGTGCGGCATCGCTTCGAGAGCGTTGGTAATCAGATTGAAGAATACGCGTTCGATACTAGAGCGCTGCAGAAGTATCTCTAAACCATCGGGCACATCGTGCAAGATCTGAACACCCTGCGATTCCGCTGCCAGTAATGCCGCCTCCGATGCCGCAGTGATGACCTCGCGAATTTTGCAAACTTCACATGTCGATTTATTTCCACAGCTCGCGCCAGCGAGGTCAGCCAACAATTTCCGCATGCGGCCGGCTGCACGGTAGATATTGGCCGCCAGGCGTTTACCCTGGGTCGACGCAGGATCAAGCTGCATCAACATTTCAGCGCCCGCGAAGACTGTCCCCAGGGGATTCCGGAGGTCATGAACGATCGAAGTAGACAGCCAGCCCATGCTGGAGATGCGCTTTTGCCAGCTCTCCGATCGCGAAGGGAGGGAAATCGTCCCAGTCGCCCGGTTCTCGCTGCCTCGGTTTGGTTGCCCTTCAGCCAGCGGCCATGCGCTGGATCCAGACGGAAAGTGTTGTATCACGATCTCTCCTCCTCACGCTCTGAGTTGCTCGGCCACCAACGACGAAGGGCTGAGGAGGGTAACCGAGCGAATCCTCAGTTCCTTCAGCAGCTCAATTCCCGTGGCGTCGACGAATGAAACGTCCGCCAGATCCAGCGCCAACCGGATCCCCTCGCTGAGAGCGTGCAGATCGCAGGTTCTCCGGAGCTCCTCAACCCAGCGGCCCGTCAATCGACCTTCCACCCTGAGTCTCACCCCCTTACTTGACGACTCGACAACCGTTATCTTCATTCCTTACCCCGCACCCCCAGCTGGATAAGTAGTTGGTCTGCCAAATCGCGGATCGAAAGATCGTACTGAAGACCAAGGGTTTTTTTAGACGGGCGATCAGCAAAGGGACACGGCGCTCACCACATTTGGTAGGCGCAGACGGGTGTTGAGGAGAGAATCACGACCGGCGGTGGGCAGAGCGCTTGATGCCGAGCTTACTCATCCGGTGGCGAAGGGTGTTGGGATGGAGATTCAGGATTCTCGCCGCCCCCTTCGGCCCATCGACCACTCCATCTGCCTGCTGAAGGGCTGCCTGGATGTGGCTTCGCTCCACTTCTTCCAACGTGGGCAGTCTGGAAGGTAAAGCACCGGCCGGCTCGGCCTCTTCAGCCGGGACTTCAGCCGTCTCTAGGCTACCGCCTGAGACAACCATCGGCACAAGATCCTTGTCCAACCGAAGAGTGGGACCCGCCGACAATATTACCGCTCGCTCCAGCACATTCTGGAGCTCACGGATGTTACCAGACCATGGATAGCTCATCAGCCTGGCCATAGTCTCCTGTGAGACGCCTTCGACCTTCTTCCCGAACCGCTTGGCGAACCGCGCTACGCAGAGCGCCACAAGCTGGGGGATGTCGGAGCGGCGTTCTCGCAAGGGGGGCAGTTGGAGGGGAAAAACGTTCAAGCGGTAAAAGAGGTCGGAGCGGAAGCGGCCGGCCTCCACCATTTCCTGCAGGTTGCGGTTGGTGGCGGCAACCACGCGCACGTCCACGCGCTGAGTACGGCTGCTGCCCACCGGCTCAAACTCTTGTTCTTGCAGAACGCGCAGCAGTTTTACCTGCGTCTCCAGGGGCAGCTCTCCGATTTCATCGAGGAAGATGGTGCCGCCGTTGGCCAACTCGAAGCGCCCAATCCGTCGCTCGATTGCTCCGGTGAAAGCCCCTTTGAGGTGGCCGAAGAGTTCGCTTTCCACAAGACCCGCCGAGATCGCGCTGCAATTCACGCTCACCAGGGCACGATCCTTACGCGCACTGCGGTTGTGGATGGCGCGCGCGATGAGTTCCTTCCCGGTCCCCGTTTCCCCGTGAATGAGCACGGTGGAGTCCGTGGGGGCGACCTGCTCAACGGCCCGGAGTACGGCGAGCAGCGCCGGACTATTGCCCACGATTTCCTCGAAATTGTGCTCGGTGCGGATCTCCTCCCGGAGGTAGACGTTCTCCCTCTCCAACCTCGCTTTCAACGTCGCGATCTCTTCGTAGAATTTCATGTTTTCGATCGCCAACGCTACCTGGATCGCTACTTCCTGCAGGAACTGCGCGTCCTCTTCGGAATATGGGTCCTTTTCGCGGCTCACAACGCTGAGGGTACCGATGCTCCTTCCCCGCAAAATCAAAGGAACAGCGCATAGCCACCGAAGTCCTTCTGCCCGAAGGCGCCTCTCGTTCGCGAATTGCTGCTCTTCCTCGAGATTGCGGCGGAGAGGCTGTTGATGGTCGAACACCCAGCCGGCACTGGTCTCGGAACGGCTCACCTCCAGACCAGTCTGGAAGTAGTCCGATTGCAAAGCTCCCTCCACGGCCAGGAAGCGGAAGGTATCCGTCTCCTGCGTGTAGAGCGTAATAGCGCATCGATCGAAGTGAATGAAAGGACGCACCGCTTCGGAAATGGAACGGAGTAATGCGTCCTCGGTGAGGTTTGTGATGATGGCGTTGTTGATATCGAGGAGGCTGCGTTTCAACTGCTCGCTCTTCCGCAGCGCCTCTTCCGCCTGTTTCCGCTCCGTGATATCGACGAAGGTTACGACGGCGCCGATGGTTCTACTCTTCCGAACTGCAGGATGGGACCAAAACTCCACCGGGAAACAGGTACCGTCCTTTCTCCAATAAACCTCGTCGTCTCGATGAACGCCCTGGCCGTTTTGAAGACCTATATAAATGGGGCACTCCTCGATCGGATAGGGCTGGCCGTTTGCCCGAGTGTGGTGGTCCAGCGCGTGCATGTTCTTCCCCAGCAACTCGGACGGGTCGTCATATCCAAGCAGGCGGACCGCTGCAGGATTACAGAAAAGGCAAGTACCCTCCGGATCGCAGCCAAAGATCCCCTCCGCGGCGGAATCGAGTATGAGCCGGACTCGCTCCTCGTTCTTTTGCAGCGCCGCTTCAGCGCCTTTTCGCTCCATAATGTCTTCACAGAGCGCCATGATTAATGGGGGCCCGTTTCCGGTGTCCGGAACCAGAGAAACGTTGTTGCGCACCCAGAACGAGCTGCCATCCTTGCGTCGATATTGCTTCTCGATTTGAAACTGTTGCCGGTTTCCTTCCAGCAGCTCGGCGATGAGCGCCCCATTGGCGTCACGGTACTCCGCATCGGTGATATCGAGAAACGACAACGCCCGGAGTTCCTCTTCGCTGTAGCCCACCATTTTCTGGTACACCGGATTGGTGGCCAAGAAGCGGCCGTTGAGGTCGGTCAGCGCAACACCAATGGCGGAGTTCTCAAAGACCGACCGCCAACGCTCTTCGCTCCGCGCCACCTGCAAGTGTGCCTCACGCAGACCTTTTTCATTTCGCTTATGCTCCGTGACGTCGCGTGAAACAGCCACCAGGCGTTCCGGCTTGCCCTCCGGGTTCCGAATTGGGCTGACCACGACGTCCCACCACCGGGGCTGCTTTGTAGCCGTCGTGGCGAAATACCCAGTGAATCGACTGATGCCGCCCTTCCTGGCCTCCTCCACGGCAGCTTGCGCGGACTTCGCGTCCTCGCCTTCCCAAAATCGAATCCAGGAGCTATTCACGAATGGGCCCAGGTCGCAGATCTCGAGCGCCTGCATGCCGCCTTCGTTCATCCAAAGCAGACAGCCCTCCAGGTCAAGCAACTGGACGCAATCCTGGACGCAATCGATGAGTCGACGCTGGAACTCTTCGGTATCCCGCAGCGTCTGTTCCGCTTTTTTTCGCTCCGCACTGTCTTCAGAGAGCGTCATGTTCAACCGAGAACATATCTGAAAGAGAGCCCCTCCCCTAGAGAATATTATCTAAGGCCTGTAGATGTCATAGAGAAGCCATAAGGTACTATAAAGACTCATTATTCCAAATCAACTCCTCCTCAGCGGACTCGCGGGGAACGCGCGGGTTCGCGTCAACTTTAGCATCGATCGAGTGACCACGGTTGGTCGCTCTGTGTCGTTTGAACAAGATCCAAAGGAAGACTGCCTCGGGTATGCCCGATGTTCGTGATGAGGGCGTGATTTACGGTGTTCATGGCGAATTGATAAACTCACGCAGCGATGGCCGTCTGGTACAGCCCTCGACAGTGGCTCCGCCAGGTGTACGAATCGAAGGGTATTGGCGACGCCGATCCGTCCATACTCGGTTCTGGCAGGCGTCCTTCCAATCCGGCATGCGTTCGATGACGATTATAGTAATGTTGGAAATCGATTAGTTTTCTCTCCAGATCGACCGTCGTCCAGAATAGGGTGCGATCCAGGTACTCG
>Ga0182024_10006457_pt1 | contig 25750 bp, 16 predicted proteins | sample P32metaG_FD_120480 | JGI IMG/M metagenome (GOLD analysis project Ga0182024, IMG submission 120480) | Permafrost microbial communities from Stordalen Mire, Sweden - P3-2 metaG (Illumina Assembly) | ecosystem: Environmental > Terrestrial > Soil > Wetlands > Permafrost | place: Sweden: Stordalen...
CGACATCGGCACGTGGCTCTACCACTGTCATATCTCGCTGCATCTCGCGGCCGGGATGCAGGCCCGGTACGCGGTCGTCCCGTAGATTCGCGCGTCAGCCCTTACTGCTGTGCGACGATCTACATCCGCGAGACAGTCGCTAACTCCACATAACTCCGCACGTTCCCACAGTGGCCAGGGGCGGAATCGAACCGTCGACACGCGGATTTTCAGTCCGCTGCTCTACCAACTGAGCTACCTGGCCCAAGAGCGGTGTAACGTAGTGATTTGATTGGAGTTCCTCAAGCGACCATCACCCCCGGGGTTGTCGCGCGCCACTCCGCGGGCGTGGCCATCGGTCCCGGGAGCGTTCACGACGGCATGGGATCGTCGCACAGCGCGACCCACCGCCGTGGGTTGTTCGCGATATAGACGCAGACGCGATCGCGCGCGGCAGGGGTGCGAAGGATCCAATCGTGAAAGCCTCGCTGCCGCACAGGGAGTGCTGGCGTTCCGCGAGCCCGATTGATTCTGGCTGCGGAATAGGTCTTCACGGCCCCGACGAGACGAGAGACCGATTTTCGCGCCCCTCCCGTAGGATCGAGCGCGAGCAACACATCCACATGGTCCGGCATGATGGCACTCGCAACCACCCGAACATCGGGATGACGTCCGAGAATCGTCAGCCACGCGTCAGCTACGATGCGGCCAGCCGGCGTGAGGCACATCCGGCCGGCCCTCACCTCGGCGAGTAGTGGAACTCGCCGAGCAGTACAGAACGTGATGAAGTAGTCCGCGGACCGGCAGTAGTCGAAACGAGGCAGGCGAGTGGCTGAACGCCGACGAGTCCGTACGCGCCGCATTCGCCGAGCCTATCGGGATTCGGAATCGCGATACCATCCCCGCAACGGGCTCGGTGCGGACCAACGCACCGGCGAGCACCGATCGCGGGGGTCAGTGCCGTAGGGTCGGACGGTTGGGGGCCGTTCACGAACGGCCCCCGCCTGCGCGGTGCGACTAACAGGGCAACGCGGGCGGCTCGACTTAATCTGGAACCGAAGGGCCCAGGCCTGGGCCGGTGATCACGATTCCCTAACCAGCCCCGGCTCCTCCCCCGAGACCAGCACGGGGTCGGGCCCAGCCCCGCGCTCCTTACAACTACTTCTTCCTCAAGACCGGCATAAAGCCATTCGGCGGGCCCGAGAGCGAACCGTCATCGTGCATGGTCAGCATGAGTGGGCCGCTCGCATCGCCCTTACACGTCAGCGACAGCTGGTCGCCCTTCACCGTGTAGCTGCATGTTGTCTCGCTGTTCGGAATGGCGAAATTCGCATCTCCGCCAGAGTTGAATGTGAGCACGAAGGCACCCGACGGGTCGGTATAGGTTCCTTTCACACCGCCGCAACCGGCAACGACGAGTGTCAGGCCAATCGCGGCGATCGTACGTCGAAAGAATGTGTGGGGCATGTTACGGGGTCTGTGACTTGGGTGGGGTGGTTGTGAGCGCGCCATCGCTGGTGGTCGGCGTCGCAGCGGGCGGAGTTGGCGCTTTGCCGGTGGCGGGAGTCGCGGCCGGCGCTTTCGTGACGACGGCTGCAGTAGTGGCCGGTGTCGTGGTCTTCGGCGGCGCGGCGGCTGTAGTGGTGGCAGGCGTCGGAGCCTTCGCTGCGGCGGCGGCTGGTGCTGCAGTCGTCGGCGCTTTCATCCCCACCGCTGCCGCGGTTGCCGGAGGGGCGGCCGTTGTGGTTTTCGCTGCGGCGGTCGCGCCGGGTGCGGCGGCCGTGGTGTTCGCCGCCGAGGACGCAGTGGGGCTCGCGGCAGTGCATGGCGCCGCGGCCGAGCTATTGGCGGCGGCTTTCTTCGCTCCGAACAGCGAACCGATACTCGAGACTGCGGTCGCGGTGTTGTTGATCGCGGTCGTCGCGCCGTTGGTCGCGCTGTTCGTGGCGGTGCCAGCCGTTCCCGCTGGAGCGCAGGGCGGCGCAGATGCAGCTGACGCGACTTGTCCAGCGGAGCTGTACGTCACCGCTGCCGGCGCTGGACCAGTGGATCCGTTGACGAGACTCTTGAACTCCAACGGGAACTCGCCGCCAAGCGTGTGCTGATTGCCTTCGACCGAATTGATCTCGTTGACCGTGAGATCGAGCTCGAAGGTGGAACCAATGATCGCCTGCCCCGGCGCGAACAGCAGCTCGAATCGCGCGTCGCCATAGCCACCCGGTCGTACCGTGAACTTGGGATCGAAGGTCGTGCCGTTGACCAACCCAATTCCGCGGAAGCCATTGGGGCCGCCGACCGCGTACCGATTTCCGCGATCATCGGTGGCCATTCCCGAGCCATTGGCGTAGCCGAATGACAACGGGGTCGTGGTCTTGTTGATGAACCGCATCGTCACATCGATGATCTTGTAGCCGCCTTGCGCGGTGGTGCGAAAGTCGGTGACCGTGGCGGCGAAGTCCGACGCGTCGTAGCAGAACGGTTGGTTGCCGCAGATCGCGCCGGGCGCCGCCGCGGCCGCTGCTGCCGCCGCCGCCGTGGCCGAAGCCGGCGCCACCGCTGGTGTAACCGGCGCTGCCGCTGGCGCTTGCGCCGCGGCTGTCATTCCAATGCCTGTCACCGCGAGGGCGGACATCGCGGCCGAAACACGGCGAACTATAGATGGAGCGGACGTCACGGTTCACCCCCCGTTGAAGTGGCTGGAACCCGATACGCTGTGCGCAAAAGGGGGGGAGCGACCGTCATCGCCGGGCCAACAAGGGGCGGTGCTCCGTATCGCCCGGCGGGGGACGGGCGACCCAACGCAACAGGGGCCGCTCGCGAGCGGCCCCTAGGGGATCGACCGACAGTTGGATGGGCGCGCGCTCGTCTGATCGATCCCCGACTCGCCCCGACCAATCGACGCGATGCCGCGATTGTCGGGTTTCCGCGGCGCCGGGGTCACGGGTCTGGCGCGATCACGCCATCCTATATGCCTCTACGCGTGTGGCTCTACGCGGCGGCGTACGATTTACCGGGCTTCTCGCGGACGGTGCGGGCTGTCGATGCCAATACGGTGTCTACGAGCCCCGCGAGCTGCTCGGCGAAGTCGCGCGCGGGGCCGGATAGGGTCGGCAATAACTGACTCACGTCCTCGCCGTACTCCTCCAGGATCTCACGCTGCGCTGGGCTCAGTGTGCGCGTGGTGACGAAGGACTCGGTCAAACGCGTCACCGCGCCGTCGAGCAATAGAAGCTCGGTATGGTCGAGGTGGCTCGTGCGATCTGTGTGGGCTGCCGTGGTGTCGTGCATGATTGGTCCCGGCTGTTAGTGGGTCGTAGGTCGGCGTCATACAGCGCCGATCCAGCAAACGCGCGTGACTAAAGCAAGGGACGTTCCAATCGCTCCGACGTTAATGCCGCAGCCGAAATACGAGCTCGGCATTATCGGACGACGCTGGTTAGGAGCCAATCGGCGAGGCCCACTCGCGTCGAGCGCCGCATTCGGCCGGTAATCGACAGCTGATTCCTTGTTGAGTTCGGTTGTGGCAACTCTTCCGACGAAGTGCGAATTTGGCAGTGTCCTATCGCCAGAGCAGCCAGATGGGGCACTCAGGAACACCGATACGGCAGTCTGGTCAGAGATCTGTCGCAGACGGACACTGCCCCGCTGATCTCTCGCCCGTCACCTCAGCGCGGTTATCGCCGCCCGCCAACCGCCGCTCGCCAACCGCTGCCCCCTACTCCCTCACACCCCGCCGAGGATTGCCGCCGGTGGGCGTCGGGATCACGGTGCCGGTGTCCGGGTGCGCGGGGTCGAGCCAGCGGAGCTGGGTCGCGGATCCCACGGCGGAGGTGAACACGATGCGGCCGTCTGCCAGCCAACCGGGGTCGGCGACGTTTGCCGGACTGGGCGACAACCGCTCGATCGTGCCGGTCGCCACCGCGAACGTGAACAGCGCAACGTCGCCGTCGCGTGTCGAAATGAAGGCGATCGTCGAACCGTCCGGACTCCACGCAGGATCGACATCCGTCGTCGTCCCGTCGGTCAGCGCCGTCTCGACGCCCTCGGCCACGGCGAGACGGGCGAGTGAGGCGTTGCCGAATTGCGTGGTCACCACCACCAGCGTGTCGTTCGACTTCGACCAGCTCGGATTCGCCTCGAACGCAGTCGCGAATCCCGCGCTGCCCGTCGCCGCGGTCGCATTGCTGCCGTCGATCACCGACGTCCAGAGATGGTCGGCACCATTGAGCGGCGAGATGAACGCCAGGGTCGTCCCGTCGGCCGATACTACCGGCTGGTCGGAGGGCGCCGGGATGTTCGCGATCCGCGTCTCCGTGCCACCGGTGCTCGCGACAGTGTAGAGCGCGGCATATCCGTCTCGGAAACTCGTGAAGACGACCGTGCCATTCGCCCACGCGGGTTGCTCGTTGTCGGCCGTCGCGGACGACAGCCGGGTCATCGATTTCCCGTCCAACGTCATGCCGTACACATCGCGGTTTCCGAGGCCGCCGGAGTCCTGCATGTCGAAGAGAATCGTCGGCGGCGCCACAACATGCACGGCAACGGTTGCGGACGACTCGCCGTCGTGCGCCGTGATCGTCACCGTGCCCGTGTCCGTGAAGTGGGCGATGCCGACCGCGGAGATCGTGATCGCCGATGCCGGCGTGCCCGCCCAGGTCACTGATGCCGGCGACGCCACGGTGGCGCCGCGCAGGAAGCGGAGCGAATCGCTCGCGCCCCGTTCGACCCGTCCTGCGATCGCAATTCGATCCTGCAGCGCGGTCGGCGACCTGCTGCATGCGCTCACGGCGAGGCACGTCGCGGCACAGACCGGACCGACCCACGCCGGAACGACGACGGCCCGCCACTGCGCAGGCCGTCGTCCCATGAGATACCGCGATCCGGATTCGAGGATACCACTGACGCCGGCGTGCACCTGACGCGCGGCGCTCATCGTCCATCCGATCATTGCGTGCCGAGGAGGACGACTCCGTTGTCGCCGACGACGTAGAGGTTCGTGGCCGAGGTGCCGTAGACGCTCCGGAACCGCGAGCTCACCGGCGCCGGCATGTTGATCCACTTCGAGCCATTGTAGTGCTGCACCACGCCGCTGTCGCCAACCGCGTAGGCGTCCGCCGTATAGCCCGAGCCCGGGGTGTCCGCCCACACACCACGCAGCGTCACCGTCGTGCCGCTCGTCTGTGCGGTCCATGAGGTGGTGCCAGCGTTGTGAAGCACCCGGCCGCCGGCTCCGACCGCATAGATGTCCGTGCCAGAGCTGCCGTACACTGTGTTCAGGGCGCCGCCGCCGTTCCCGCCCGGCGTCGTCATCTGGTTCCAATCGCCGTTCGTGTTCTTCTCGTTGTAGATCGTGCCATCGCTGGCCACCGCGTACACGTTGTTCGCCGAGCTTCCCCACATACTCTGGACGCTGGCCGAGGTCCCCACGTCGTAGGACGACAGGACCCCGTTGTCGAGATAGCCGATCAAACCATTCCCGGCGCCAGTGTAGAAGCTGGTCGTATTCGGTCCCCAGAGGGCGTAGACGTGCGTACCGATGCTCTGTGTGGTCCACGTCCCGCCGGACAGCGTCGCAAGTGCACCGTTCTCGCCCACCGAGTAGACCGTCGCCGGCTGTGGGCCACCGCCCCAGACACCATCCATGGAATCCGCGTCCGACACGTAGGCGTTCGTCCATTGCGTACCGTTGTAATGGAGCATCGTACCAAGCGAGGAGACGTAGACGTCGGTCGCGCTGCTGGCCCAGACGTCGTAAAACGTCAGCCCGCTCTGCATGGAGACCTGCCATGCCGAGCCGCTCGAGGACAGCAAGCTGCCTTGGACGCCGACGGCCCATATCGCGGAGGACGAGCCAGCCGTCACGCCGGTCAATGGGATCCCGCTGTTCGGGCCGACGGTGGACCATTTGGTTCCGTTGTAGTGCAGTGTCGTCCCGTCGTCGCCGACGGTCCAGATATCAGTCGCCGCGCTGCCGCCGATCGCGGCCAAGTCGTTGTTCGATCCGCTCGTCATCGCGGACCAGTTGCCGCTGGTGTTCGTGAGGTGGATGACCGTGCCCTTCGCGCCAACCGCGTAGACATCGTTGGTCGCGTCGCCCCACACACCGGTCAGATCATTCGTGGTGCCGGACGTCTGTTTCACCCACGTGGACCCGTTACCGAAGATCAGGGCGCCGTTGTCGCCGACAGCCCAGATATGTGTCGCATCGTTTCCCCAGACCGCCCGGAGGGTCGGGGTATTGTTGGGCGTGGTCATGCTCGTCCACGTCGATCCGTTGTAGTGCGTGACGGTGCCGCTCGCGCCGACTGCGTAGACGCCGCCCGCGCCCGCGACCCACACCCCGTACAACGCACCGCTCTGTCCAGTCGGGACGCTCGACCAGGTGCCCGCCGTGTCGTGCACGGCCACGCCATTGTCACCCACGGCCCAGACCGAGGCGACCGTTTGCCCGGACACCCCGGACACGTTTCGATAATTGTTCGTGGCCGAGAGACTGCTGCTCACTGCCGCCCACGTCGATCCGTTGTACTGCAGCAATGCGCCGTTGATGCCGACCGCGTACGCATCAGATGCGGTATGGCGCCAGATACCCGTGAGGTCGTTGCCGGTCAGTCCCTGGGTCAACGTCACCCACCGTCGAATGCTCTTCTCGGCCGGGAGAACGGTGCTGATCTCGACCGAGAACGTGAAACTCTTGACGGCCGCGCCGAGCTTGAACTTCCAGTTCTGGGCAGGACTCGTGGCGTTGGGGGCAATCGCCGCGCCGTAGTCGAAATAGGGCTGGAAGCTGGCGGTAAAAGTGCCGGTATCGGGGGCCTCCACCGTCGCTGTACCCGTCCCGCTCGTGACGGCGACGGGGGGATTGCTCATGAAGAAAACCCGCGTGCCGGTCAGGCTCAGGTTTCCATTGATCGTATCGCCCATCGTCTGGTTGAGCAGATTCTGCACCGTGACGTTGGCGGAAAACACGCCACCGGTGAACGTGTAGTTGGCGAAGGCGAGGGTCACGTCGATATTCTGGCGGCCCAGCGTGACGCTCTGCGCCGTGACGCTCTGCGCGATGATCGCACGGACTCTTGGATCGGCGGCGGCAGCCGGGCCGTCCAGGGTCGCGGGGGTGCAGCTCACGGCGAGTGCGCTCGATTCGCCGGGGAGCGTGCCGACACAGTCGAGAATGGCGCGGACGCTCGTGTTCGGCGCGACCGCGGTCGATGACTTCGACGTCGGCGCAAACGGGTCGCGATCGTCGGTGCACGCACTCACGACGCCGACCAGACCAATGAGTATTAGAGAATTCCAACGCATCTCGGGTACGACGCTCCATCCCCGTCGGGAATCACATTAAGAATTAGGTGGCCTACTGTCGCGAAACTGAACACTCAGTCGCGCCAGGATTAAGTGTCTCTAATGTGCGATTCCACGGTGCCACTCGCCGTGATTGCAGTCACCTTGTGACTCGGCTCACTCTGCGAACGGCAGCACGCGCCACGACGCGCCACGACGCGGGCGCTGAGGACCGACAGAACTCACGGAACGCCGAACGCCCCGTCGGCTCGGCGCATGATGCGCTTGGCCTACGGGGCGTTCATCTGGAGAATCGGGCCGCTAACGGTGGATGGCGGCGCGCGTGTGGTTCGAGTGGTTCGACACCCGCGATCAGCGAGCGGCTTGCGCGTTCTCCGGATTGCCGGCGGGGGTGACGATCACGTGGGCGACGCCGGCGTGCGGATCGACCCAGTTCAACTGCGAGATGATCCCCGACGGGGACGAGGACTCCTCGGTGTACACGATGCGCCCGTCGGCCAGCCAGCTCGGTTGCCCGGCATTGCTCGGCTGCGGTGAGACTCGGACCACTTGGCCCGTGCCGATGGTGAGCACGAAGATGCCGAGGTCCCCATCCCGTGTGGATGCGAAGGCGACCGAGCGGCCATCAGGACTCCACGCGGGATCGACATCAGTAGAAGTGCCGTCGGTCAATGCCTGTGCTGCATCCGTGGCCGCGGCGAGATCGATGATCGCGGCGTTGCCCAGAGTCGTGCTCACGAATGCGACCGAGTCGTCGGCTGGCGCCCACGTCGGACTCGCTTCCTCGGCGCTTGACGATCCGAAGTTCGCCGTCGGGCGAACCGCACCGCTGCCGTCGGCGGCCGCGATCCACAGCTTGTCGTCGCCGCTGTCGGGCGCGATGAACGCGAGGTGCGACCCGTCAACCGATAGCGCAGGCTGAAACGCGGAGCCCGTGAGGCCCGGCAACCGCGATTCTGCGCCACCGGTCAGTGATACCCGGTAGAGCGCGGGATAGCCATCGCGATAACTGGTGAACACGACCACGCCGTTGGCGACCGTCGGTTCGTCGTTGTCGGCGGTGGCGGAGGTCAGGCGGGTGAGCTGCTGGCCATCGAGCGACGCGCGGTATATGTCGTAGTCGCCGAGATTGCCACTGGCGTCAACATCATGCATCGCGAACACGATGGTCGGTGGCGCGGCCACGCGAAGCGTAACCGTCGTGGTGCCGGAACCCATGTGCGCGGTGATCGACACCGTGCCGGTGTCGGTCAGCATCGCGGTGTCGGGTCTGACGAGCCGCACGATGGCGTCGGACGTCGTGGTCCACGTGACGTCGTTGTCGGTCACCGGCGACCCGTTGCGCGTGACCTGGAGCTGGATTGCTGCGCCGCGCTCGAGCCGCCCCTGGGTCGAGATCTGCAGCGGAGCGGGCGCACCAGGCGCGAGGGACGATGGGGACTCACACGCGCCGATCGTGATAGCCAGGGCGGCGAGCGCGGCCCACATCGCGCCAGTGGACCAGAGGGCCAGGGTCGCGGGCTCGGCACGACGGACGGCTCCAGAGCGCCGGATGTCGCCCGGAGCGAGATCCTTCGACGATGTGGGAATGGGGCTGGCCTGGCGCATAGACTTTCTGTCCTCCCGTTGCAGGAAAGACGCGCCAGCCAGCGCCGCAGAAACATTAGTTTATACTAATGTGGCGCCCGTAAGTGGTTTGGAGACAGATATCTATGCACTGTCAACTGCGGACTGTCGCGTTTCGTGACAGCTGGCGGCCACACTACCGGAAAGCGGGCCGGTTTCCACGCTCGCGCCGCGATCGGCGGCCCCTGGGCCGCGCAACCGACTCGTCGAAGAACATGCCGGCCGGTTCGGTCGTGAGATCCATGGAGTTTACGACCGATTCCAGCGCGGCGGCCAACGCCCGCCGTTGACCAGGTGGCAACGCATTGATCGCCGCGATCAGGCGCATCTGCGTGGGCGGGGGCGCGCGGCGCAGTGCCCGCCCCCCGGCGGTCGTGAGCGTCAAGACGACCCGGCGCCCATCGGCGGCGGACCGCGACCGGGTCACAAATCCCCGAGTCACCAGGCGATCGACTACCACAGAGACCGTGCTCTGATGCGTGAAGGTGTGCGCCGCCAGCTCGTTGAGCGATTGCGCCGGGTGAGCGTGCAGCACTCGCAGCACGAGCAACTGGGCGCCCGTGACGCCGATCGAGCGCTCGGCTGTACGGGCCGAGATCCCCAGCGCGCGAACGATGCGACGCAACGAATCGAGTGCGGCCGCGCCGTCGCGCTGCGCGGTCGAGACGCGTGGCTTCCTGCGTGGTGTGGCTGGGCGTGGCATCGGGGTCGGCCGATCGTGTGGAATCAGGTCGGCGGGGGAGCCGCGGATCCCCGCCTCTGCTGAGGTGACAGGTGACGTTCGACATCATCGTGCGCAGCGAGTCGGCGTGCGTGCGCACCCAGCAGGTCGCTGCGCGACACCATCCCGACCACCCGGTATGGCGACTCGCGCGTCACGACCGGCAAGCGGCCGACTTCCTCACGCACCATGTGGTCGGCCGCTTCGCGTGCCGAGTTGTCGTCGTAGATCACGACCGGCGCGCGGGAGATGAGATCGCGCACAAGGGACGTGACCGGCAGCTCGAGGTCGAGCAGGTCGCGGCGGGTCACGACGCCGACGAGCGCGTTGTTCGCATCGACGACCGGGTACCCCTGATGCGAGGACCCTGCGGCGCGGGACACGATCCAGTCGCGCACGTCTTCGACGGCGTCCGACGCCCTGAGCAGGACGGGCTCGCTCGATGCGATGTCGCGAACCAGGATCTGACTCAGGTGGTCGGCCTGGTATTCGGATTGGATCCGGGTCCCGCGCCGGGCGAGTTTTTCCGTCATGATCGAGGAATGCGGCATGAGCCGCAGCGACACGAGATACGCGGCACTGCATCCGGCGAGCAGCGGGAGCAACCCCATCGGCTGACGTGTCGTCTCGAAGGCGAAGATCACCGACGCGAGGAGCGCATGCGAGGCACCGGCGAAGATGGCGGCCATGCCCACCAGCGCGGCGATATGCGGATCGACGTGGAGGAACGGTGCGCCGCGTTGGAGCTGGGTGCCGATCAGGGCGCCGAGCCCGCCGCCAATGGTGAAGAGGGGGGCCAACGTGCCGCCCGACGTGCCGCTCCCAAGCGCGACCACCCAGGACAGGAACTTGAATACGACCAACACCAGCAGCGCGCGTCCGGCGAGCGAGCCGGAGAGCGTCTGTTCGATGTTGACGTAACCGACGCCGAGTGTGCGTGGCGCCACCCATCCCACGAGCCCAACCACGACCGCGGCGAGCGCAGGCCACCACATCCAGTGGATCGGCAGCCGCTCGAAGCCATCCTCTATGAGATACAGCGCGCGTGTGATGTAGACCGCCGCGACGCCGATCAACGCGCCCAGCGCGACGTAGGTCGCGAGTGCGGCGCCGCCGGGTGGCGAGACCGCGGCCATCGGGAAGATCGGGTCGGATCCGACGAACGCCATCCGCACGATCGTGGCCGCCGCGGCGGCGAACGACACGGGGATGAGTGATCGGGCGCGGTATTCGAACAGCAGCAGTTCGACCGCGAGGAGCACGGCGGAGACCGGACTGCCGAATGTCGCGGCCATGCCTGCGGCCGCGCCGGCGGCCAGCAAGATCTTGCGTTCGTCGGCTGTGGTTCTGAGTAGTTGGCCGATCACGGAGCCGAGCGCTCCACCGGTCGCGATGATCGGACCTTCCGCGCCGAACGGGCCGCCTGTCCCGATCGCAATGGCCGCGGACACCGGCTTGAGAAACGTGAGGCGGGGCGCGACTCGGCTTTGGTTGAGGAGGATCTGCTCCATGGCTTCGGGGATCCCGTGCCCCCGAATGGCGGCCGATCCATACCGCGCCATCAGTCCGACAATGACCCCGCCGATGACGGGGACGATGATCACCACGGCGCCGAGGTGGTTGTTGGCCGGCGACGAGAATGACGCGGACCAGGTGCCGTAGAACGCGAGGTTGGTAATGAGCCCGATGAGGGCGGTCAGCAGCCGGGCCGCGACGGCGGCGAGGATGGCGACGATGACGGCCAGTCCGGAGAGCAAGAGGACTCGGCCATTCCGCTCCGTGGCGCGCGGCAACCGGAGTTCCGAGAGCGTCGCTTCGAGCGAGGGTGCGACCGGGACCGGTGACGCGGGGGTTGCGGGGCTCATACGCGCGTCACCGACCAGGTCGATCCATTGGGATCAATATAATATTCGTTGGGGGAGGTGAGGCAGCGGGGGCGAGTGAATCCAACAGGCGGGCGGCCCAGCGTAGTCTCGGAGCCCGTCACGAGCCGCCGTCCGGCGAGTGTAGTCGCCGGGCCGGAGCTCCGACGTCGCCGGAACCTTCACCTGGTCCGACGCATATCTGCAGTCTGCGGGCCACGATTCGAACCGGGCGGCCCTCGGGCGACCATCGGGCGGCACCGGATGATGCGGGGCGCTTCCCGAACAGACCCGACGCGGGATTCTTGTGTGGGGGCGGTGCACGTGACAATGGCGTGGCGGGTGCTGGCGGCGGTGGCGACGGTGGCGATCACGGCGGTGCCCCTGGGTCGGGGGCGTGTCGCCACGGGTGCGACTCAGGTCGACCTCGAGACCGCGACCTTTGCGGGTGGATGCTTCTGGTCGATGGTGCGTCCCTTCGACCAGCTACCGGGCGTCGTGTCGGTGGTCGCCGGCTACACCGGTGGGACGTTCGCCAATCCGAGCTACTCGGCCGTGTCGTCCGGTGGCACGGGGCACGTCGAAGCGGTGGAGGTGCGCTACGATCCTCGGAAGATCGGGTATGGGGCGTTGCTCCAGGTGTTCTGGCACAACGTGGACCCGCTCGACGCGAGCGGTCAGTTCTGCGACAGGGGGGAGCAGTACCGGAGCGAGATCTTCTATCACGACAGTGCGCAACAACAGCAAGCGGAAGCGTCGGAAGCCGCGGTGACTCACGGTGGTCGGCTTCCCGGCCGGGTCGTGACCCAGATCATGAGCGCGGGTCGGTTCTACGTGGCCGAGGACTATCACCAGGGGTATTACTCGAAGCACCCGATCGCGTACCGGATCTACCGATGGGGCTGTGGACGGGACAAACGATTGCAGCAGCTATGGGGCGCGAGCGCCGCGAGCGGTGCCGTTCCCTCAACCGAGGGTTGAAGGCCATGACGATCAGACGCGGGCGGAGAGGCGTGCGGGGGGGTGCAGCGGCGATTGGTGCGTTGGCATTGAGCATCGGCGCGGCCGGTAGCGCGCAGGCGCAGTCGGCGTCGACACCCAAGGCTACGACCACTGCCGGGCCCGCGACGACGCAATGGGCGACGTATCACAAGCCGTCCGACGCCGAGCTGCGTCAAAAGCTGACGGCAGAGCAGTACCGGGTGACGCAGCAGGCGGCGACCGAGCATCCGTTCGACAACGCGTACTGGAACAACGAGAAGCCGGGGATCTACGTGGACATCGTGTCAGGTGAGCCGCTCTTCAGCTCACTCGACAAGTTCGATTCACACTCGGGGTGGCCGAGTTTCACCAAGCCACTCGAGCCGACGAACATCAAATCGCAGGACGACAAGACGCTGGGTATGGACCGCACGGAGGTGCGTTCAGCGCACGCGGACTCGCACCTGGGGCATCTCTTCGACGATGGCCCCCCCCCGACCGGGAACCGCTACTGCATGAACTCGGCGTCGTTGCGGTTCGTGCCGGTCGATCGACTGGCGGCGGATGGGTATGGGAAGTACGCGGCGTTGTTTACGACGGGGAAGTAATGGTTGGCGATTGGCGATTGGCGATTGGCTAAGGGGCCCCGACGAGCGGTTCGCTTGACTTACGGTGTTTGTTCGGGTACCGTGTGAGCCCTACATCAGAGAGGGGGCGCACGGTGGAACACATGGGGCTGGAGCAGAAGATCGATCTGTTGATGTCGATGGCGATGGACGATCAAGATGGCGTACCGGCGGGGCCGCGCGCGACGAGTCGGGGTGGCGGACTCGGTGGGGGCTGGGGAGTGGGTCAAGCCGAAACAGCAGCCAGCGGGCAGGGGCCGCCGGCGCGGGTGCTGCCGCCCCGGCTCCGACACACCAAAGAGGTAGGGGCGCTCCGGCCGCTCAACATCCGCAACGTGCGGACGGCCGGGGGCACACGGACGACGCTGCTGCGGATCTTGATGACCAACGCGTGCAGCTTCAACTGCCACTACTGCCCGATGCGCCGCGACCGCAACTTGCCGCGTACGCTGCTCAAGCCCGAGGAGCTGGTGCGCATCTTCCTTGCGGCACACGCGCGCGGATGGTGTGAAGGGCTGTTCATCACCACGGGGATCCCTGGGCGCCCCGTCAAAGTGATGGACGATCTCATCCAGGTGCTCGCGCTCCTTCGCGAACGCCATGCGTTTCGCGGTTACATCCACGTCAAGATGGTGCCGGGCGCGGACGACGCGCAGATCGCACGGCTCACCGCGCTCGCGAGTCGTGTGTCGCTCAACCTCGAAGCGCCGTGCGGCGAGCATCTCACCCAGATCGCGCCGGAGAAGAATTTAGCTACCACCGTCGCCGCACTCGAGCGGACGCGAGCGCAGGTGATCGGGGGATGGGCCGAGGAGCGGGCGGGGCGGCCGCGCGACACGCTGCACCCAGGCGGTGCGGCCGGCATGACGATGCAATTCGTCGTCGGGGCCACGAGCGACACCGACCGCACCATCCTGGGGGCCGTGACCGACCTCTACGCGGGCGGCGGGATCCATCACTCGCAGTTCAGCGCATTCCGGCCGATCCGCGAGACACCGATGGAAGAGATGAAAGCCGCACCCGCGCTGCGTGAGCACCGCCTCTATCAGGCGGATCATCTGCTTCGCCAGTACGGATTCGCGCCCGGCGAGATCGCGTACGACGATCGCGGCAACCTCCCGCTCTCGGTCGATCCTAAGTGCGCGTGGGCGTTGGCCCATCCCGAACGCTTTCCGGTCGAAATCCGAACCGCATCGCTGGAGGATCTCGTTCGCGTACCGGGCATCGGCCCAGGTACGGCCCGACGCATCGTCGCCGAGCGCCGGACAGCGACCTTGCGCGGACTCGGCGACCTGCGGAAGCTGGGCGCGGTCACGACCCGGGCGGCGGGATTCCTGACCCTGGGTGGGCGTCGCCTGCAGGACGTGCGGTGGACCGAGCAACTCGGCTTCTGGCGCCCAGAGGAAGAAGCCGGCGCATATCAATTGCGGTATGACGTGAGTCCGGGGACGTTCAGGTAGATGGCGATTGGCGGTTAGTGGTCGGTGGTTGGTGGGCAGGGAATGGCGGTGGACGGTCGTTGGTCGTCAATTAATAGAGATTGCCGGGGATGATCGAGGGCGGGTTTGGCGCGCCGGAACTGGCTGTACACGCCAATCGCTAATCGCCAATCGCCAGATTCGGAGGCTCAATGGCTACGACCGTCGCCCCGCCGGTGGCGGAGGGAGGTGCGCCGGCGTCGGAGCGGGAGGCGCGGGCCGTCGCGGAAGCGGCGCGCGAGACCGAGTGGACGCATCCGAGCTTCGTCCGCGAGATGTTCCTCGGCCGGTACCGACTCGATCTGATCCATCCACATCCGCGACCCGATCCCCACGAGATGGAACGCGCGCAGCCGTTCTTCGACAAGCTGCGAGCGTTGTTGGAGCGGGTGGACTCCGAGGCGATCGACCGCACGGGACAGATCCCCGAGGACGTGATCAACGAACTGCGAGCCATGGGCGCGTTCGGGATCAAGATCCCGACCGAGTACGGCGGCCTCGGGCTGTCGCCGCTCGCCTACGTACGCGCGATGGCGATGGTGACGTCGAAGGACGGCTCCCTCACCGCGCTACTCTCGGCGTCGCAGTCGATCGGCGTACCGCAGCCGCTCGCGCTGTTCGGCACCGACGAGCAGAAGCGGCGGTTCTTCCCACGTCTCGCGAAGGGTGCGATCTCCGCGTTCGCGTTGACCGAAGTCGATGCGGGCTCCGACCCGGCGAACATGACGACGGCGGCCGTGCCGGTGGACGGCGGGTCGCACTACGTGATCAACGGCGAGAAGCTGTGGTGCACCAATGGAACGGTGGCGGAGCTCTTCGTGGTTATGGCACGGACGCCCGATGTGGTCGTGCGTGGCGCGGCCCGCAAGCAGATCACGGCGTTCATCGTCGAGCGCCACATGCCGGGCGTGGAGGTCGTGCATCGGTTGCGCTTCATGGGACTCAAGGCGATCGAGAACGGCGTCATCCGATTCACAGATGTGCGCGTCCCTCGGGAGAACATCCTGTGGGGGGAGGGTAAGGGACTGAAGCTCGCGCTGACCACGCTCAATACCGGACGGTTGACGCTGCCCGCGAGCTGCGCGGCCGTGGGCAAGGCGATGCTCGAAGTCGCCCGCACGTGGTCGCGCGAACGGGTACAGTGGGGCCAACCGATCGGACGACACGAGGCGGTCGCCCACAAGATCGCGCGCATGGCCGCCACGACGTTTGCAATGGAAGCGGTGGCCGAGCTCTCGACGCTGCTGTATCAGCGCGGTGGATACGACATCCGGCTCGAGGCGGCGATCGCGAAGCTGTACAACAGCGAGGCCGGGTGGCGGATCGTGGACGACACGTTGCAGATCCGCGGGGGGCGGGGCTACGAGATGGCGGAATCGCTGGCGCGCCGCGGGGAACGTCCGATCCCGATCGAGCGCGCGATGCGCGATTTCCGCATCAACTTGATCTTCGAAGGGTCATCGGAAATCATGCGGCTGTTCATCGCCCGTGAAGCGGTGGACCACCACATGCGGACGGCATTCTCGTTGGTGGATCCCGAGGCATCGATGGGCGACCGCGTCCGGGCGCTCGGGCGGGTGGCGCGGTTCTACCCCGCGTGGTACGCAGGCCGACTGGTGGGTCGCGGCCAACTGCCGAGCTACGGCGAATTCGGCCGGCTGGCGCCGCACCTGCGGTACGCGGAGCGCACGACCCGCCGACTGGGCCGCGCCATTCTGCACGCAATGGTGCGTTTCGGTCCCAAGCTGGAACGGCGCCAAATGGTATTGTTCCGCGCAGTGGACATCGGTGCCGAACTCTTCGCGATGTCGGCGGCGTGCGTGCGAGCACAGATGTTGACCGACGACGGTCGCGCCGAAGCGGTGACGCTTGCCGATGTCTTCTGCCGCGAGGCCCGCGGCCGGATCGGTCGGACCTTCGACCAGCTCTTCGGCCCCGACGACATGGCGCTGTCGCGACTCGCGCGGCAGGTATTGGACGGCGAGCACCAGTGGCTCGAGGCGGGGATTGTGGGGTTGAAGAGCGGCGATTAGCGATTGGCTGAGAGCAACTCACCAAGAGGGCCAGCTGCGTCGCGCTGCAGCCGGCCCTCAGTGTCGTCGCCAATCGCTGATCGCCAATCGCCAATCGCCAATCGCCGCTGTTAGACCATCGCCCTCAGATTCGCGAGCCGCTCCGCGGCAGCTTCCAGAGTTTCGCGTTTCTTGCAGAAGGCGAAGCGGACGTAGCGGGTGCCGGTGGCCCGGTCGTGGTAGAAGCTGGAGCCTGGAACAGTCGCGACGCCGCCCTCGCGGGTGAGCCAGGTGGCGAACTCGACGTCATTGAGGTCGCTCAGCTCCGAGAAGTCGGCCAGGATGTAGTACGCGCCTTCGGGGAGCGTGAACTGGAAGCCGGCCGTCGTCAGGGCGCGGGCCATGAGGTCGCGACGCACACGGTAGTCGCGCGCGAGATGATTGAAGTATTCGGCATCGAACGCGTATCCGACGGCGGCCGCCGCCTGCAATGGCGCGGGCGCGCCGACGGTCAGGAAATCGTGCACCTTGCGGATCGCATTGGTCGTCGCGGGTGGAGCGATCGCGTAGCCGAGGCGCCAGCCGGTGCAACTGAAGGTCTTGGACAGGCTCGAGATCGTGACGGTCCGCTCCCGCATGCCGGGCCACGTGGCGATCGGGTGGTGCTTGCCGGCGTAGGTGATGTATTCGTACGGGTCGTCGGTGATGACCATCACGTCGTGCTCGATGCACAGCGAGGCGATGACGGTGATCTCGTCCCGTGTGAAGACGCGGCCGGTCGGGTTGTGCGGAGAGTTGAGGACGAAGGCCCGCGTCCGTGGCGTAAACGCTCGGCGCAGGCGCTCGGGGTCCAGCGTCCACGATGGCGGGTCGAGGGGCACGAAGACGGGGCGCGCGCCAGCCAGGATGCCGTCCGGGCCGTAGTTCTCGTAAAAGGGTTCGGGGATGATCACCTCGTCGCCGGGATCCAGGAGGGCGAGAAAGGTCGCGGCCATGGCTTCGGTGGCACCGCAGGTCACGGTGACCTCGCGCTCGGGGTCGATCTCGAGGTCGTACATCCGCCGATATTTCCCGGCGATCGCGAGGCGAAGCGCTGGACTACCCCAGGTGATCGCGTACTGGTTGATATCCCCCCGAATCGCGGCGCAGGCCGCGTCTTTCATGGGCTCCGGCATCGGGAAGTCCGGGAACCCCTGCGCCAGGTTGATGGCGCCGTAGGCCTGCGCGACCCTCGTCATCTCGCGGATGACGGACTCGGTGAACGTGGCGGCTCGTTGCGATGGGTGCATGCGGTGTCTCCCCTTTGCTCGAACGGTCGGCGATCTTCAGATAAGGTCACCCGTTCCCCGCCATCGTGCTAGAGACCAAGACGCCCGATACCCCCGTCGAGATCACCGACCCCGTCAACGCCCGGATCCTGGCCGTGTCCGAGGACCGTATTGCCGGGTTCCTCCGCGACCCATTTGCTGAGATTGCCGCGCGGTCCGGGGTGTCCGCGCCCCAGGTCAGGGAGCGCCTGCAGGCGATGCTGGCCGCGGGGACGATCCGTCGGATCCGGCAAACGCTCATGGCGACGAATCTGGCGCCCGGGGCGCTGGTGGCGTGGCAGGTGCCGGCCGAGCGTCTCGATGCGGCGTTCGACACGATGGTCCGTGACGACCCGTTCTCCGGTCACGTGGTCATCAGGTCCACGGACGCCGACACCCCTGGATCCGCGTATCGGTTGTGGACCACGCTCAAGGTGCCCCAGGGATACGCGATGGACCGACACTGCGAGTTCCTTCGGCGCCGAGTGGGCGCCACGGCGTACCGGATGATGCCCGCCAAATGCCTGTTCGCGCTCGGCGTCGGCCACGTGCGGCGGAAGACGATTGAGCCGGGGAGCCGCGCCGATGAGCTGGGTCAGGTGATCGACACGCAGCTCGTGGAGTTGTCGCCACTGGAGTGGCGGGTGCTGGAGCCGCTCAAGCGGGAGTTCTCGGCCGCCGAAGTGCGCGACGATCCGTGGCGAGATCGAGCCGCCGAGGCGGGGGTCACGCTGGACGAGTTCTGCCGCGTGGCCGCGCAGTTGTCCGAGCGAGGCGTGATCGGCCGCTTCTCGACCTTTCTCGAGCACGTCAAACCGTCGGTCGCGGGCACCCGAGTGACGCGGTACAACGCGCTCTTCCACTGGCGCGTCCCCGAAGGGCGCGAGATCGATGCGGGGCGCGAGGTCGGGCGACATCACATCATCACGCACGCCTACTGGCGCGAGGGCGGCCCCGAGTTCCAGGACGTGAACGTCATGGCCGTCGCCCACGGCATGGACAAGGCGACCGTGCTGGCCCACAAGGCGGCGATCGACGGCCATCTCGTGGACGCCGGGATCCCGGTCGGCTACACCAACGTGTTCTGGGGCGGACGGAGCGAGATCAAGCCGTCCGAGATCTCGCCCTCGGTCTATGCGGAATGGAGTCGGCGGGTGGGGCTGGGCTAGAGAGTCGTGGGTCGTCAGCGAGAGTAGACGGCCGCCACCGGCGACCGGCCTGCCGGCGACCGACATCCGGCTGACCCTCGGGGCCTCCGATCGTCCTGTAGCCGTGGGGCGGCGAGGGCTATTGGGCGTAAGTCCAGGGCCGGTTCGCCCACGGCACGTGTGACTACTCCCAACCCTCCGGTCCCATTCAGACCCCCGAACCAGCCACCGGACCGCACTACCGGCCCCCCTCAGTCAGCGCCTGGTGGCGCGAGGACGACGCGGCGCCGAGTATCGCCATCACGTGCGCCTTCCTGCTCGGCTACGTCGGGTTGCGGCTGTGCTGGTGGGGGGGGGCCACGGCAGAGGGGGCCGCCACCTCGTTCTACTACCTGCCGGTCTATCTCGCCGCCGCGGTCCTGTCGTGGCGCGCGTCGCGCCATCCCGCACTGGGCCCCGGGACGCGACGCGCGTGGGCGCTGCTCGCCGGCGCATCGATGTTCATCTTCATCAGCGACGCGTTCCAGATCTACTACGAAGTCGTGGTGGGTACGGAGCAAATGGGCGTGTGGGTGGACGGGGTCGCGCTCCTCGCGTACCCACTCTGGGTGTGGGGCTTCCTCGCCTTTCCGACGGCGCCGCGCGAACGGAGTGAACGCGCGAAGTTCTGGCTCGACGTCGCCACGGTGCTGCTGGGCGGTACGATGCTGTCGTGGTATCTCGTGCTGCGGCCGACCGCCGTCGGCGCGCAGACCGACCTGCGCACGCTGGCGTTGTCACTGGCGTATCCGGTCGGCGATCTCGTGCTCCTACTCGGCGCGGCCACGATCCTCGCGCGCTCACCGGCCGAGAGCTCGCGTCGGGCGCTGCATCTCCTGATCGGCGCGGCGGTGCTGCAGTTCGTGGCCGACCTGGCGTACGGCCACATGCGCCTGATCGGGACCTATCGAGCCGGCGACTCGATCGATGCGCTCTGGCTGTCGAGCGGCGCCTTGTTCGCCTTGGCGGCCCGTGTGCAGTGGGTCGTGGCGTCCCGTGCGCACCTGGCTCGGGCGACCGAGACGAGTGCCATCCCGCGCGTGCGCGTCCTCCCCTACGCGTCGGTCGCTGCCGGCGTCGGGGTGCTCCTGTTCGCGTCGCGTGGGGTTTGGGGGCAGGAGCTGGGTGAGGTCATCCTCGGCACGCTCGGGCTTACCGCGCTCGTCGTCGGCCGCCAGATCGTGGCCGCGCGTGACTACGGGCGGCTGATGACCGAACGGGTACGACAGGACGCACGATTCCGGTCGTTGGTGCAGAACGCGTCCGACCTGGTGACGGTCGTCGATGCGGGGCACCACGTCGTGTATCAGAGTCCATCAGTGGGGCGACTGTTCGGCCATCAGCCGTCGGAGCTGGAAGGCGTGCCGCTGGCGGAGCTCGCGCATCCGGACGACGTCGCCGCGATCCAGGTCTTCCTCCAACGCACGATCGCGGGTGCGGGCGCGCTCGTGCCGCTTCAGTGGCGGATGTGGCATCGCGACGGGACGTGGCGGGCCGTGGAGAGCATCGGCATGAGCCTGCTGCACGACAAGTCCGTGCGAGGCGTCGTGCTGAACACACGCGATGTGAGCGAGCGGACGGCACTCGAGGCGCAGCTCACGCACCAGGCGTTCCACGACCCGCTGACCGGGCTCGCCAACCGTGCGCTGCTCCGCGACCGCGCGGAGCATGCACTCATGCGCGCCCATCGACGTGGCCAGCCGCCGCTCGCGCTGCTCTTCCTCGATCTCGACAACTTCAAGACCGTCAACGACAGCCTCGGGCATGGCGCAGGCGACTCGCTGTTGGAAGAAGCGTCGCGGCGGTTGCTCGCGTGCGTTCGCGCATCCGACACCGTGGCGAGGCTCGGGGGCGACGAGTTCGCCGTATTCGTCGAGGATCCCGCGGATGATACGGGGTGCACCCTCGTCGCGGAACGGATCATTGCCGCGCTCGCGCGCCCGTTCACGATCACCGGGCGGGAGGTCTTCATCGGGGCGAGCTTGGGGATCGCGACCGCGGTCGATGGCGACGCCGCGGATGAGCTGCTTCGGAACGCCGATGTGGCGATGTACATGGCGAAGACGCGGGGCAAGGGACGGTACGAGCAGTTCGCCCCCGAGATGCACGCCATGGCCTTGGAGCGCATCGAGCTCGAGACCGATCTCCGGCATGCGATCGAGCACGAGCAGCTCGTGCTCCACTACCAGCCGATCGTGATCCTCGAGACGGGCGCGATCACGGGCGTCGAAGCGTTGGTGCGCTGGGAGCACCCGACTCGAGGACTGTTGCCTCCAGCGCAATTCATTGGCGTGGCCGAGGAGACGGGACTGATTCTGCCGCTCGGCGCGTGGGTGCTGCGCGCGGCGTGTCACCAGGCCGAGCAATGGCGCCAGCGACGGGGACCGGGCGCGCCGTTGGCGATCACGGTCAATGTCTCAGGGCGACAGCTCCAGAGCCTGCACTTCATCGACGAGGTGCGGAGCGTGCTGGCCGACACCGGACTCGAGCCGCACGCCCTCATCCTGGAGCTGACGGAGAGCGTGCTCACCGACCAGACCGACACGGTGTTGGCCACGCTGCGCGCACTCAAGGCGGTCGGCGTTCGACTCGCGATCGATGATTTCGGCACGGGCTATTCGTCGCTGAGCTATATCCAGCGGTTCCCGATCGACATCCTCAAGATCGCCAAGCCTTTCGTGGACGACGTGACGGAGGGTACCAACGGCGCGAGCGGCCGGGCCTTGGCGCAAGCGGTGATCACGCTGGGTGCGACACTGGCCGTGCGCACGATCGCGGAGGGCATCGAGCTGCCGGAGCAGCTCGTGCGGCTCCAGGAGCTGGGGTGCGACCTCGGGCAGGGTTTCCATTTCTCCCGTCCGGTGCCACCGGCGGACCTCGAAACCCTGCTCTTCGGCGCGAGCAAGCGGATCTCATCTGGTGCATCGATGCACGGGCGGCCGCGGGCGGTGACGGCGACTGGTACGGGTGGGGGATTGTGAATTAGCCGTTCGCGGATAGGCGGATAGCGCACGACGGCCGGCTGCAGTGTATTGCAGCCGGCCGTCGTGCATGTGGATACGAAATAGCGGCTAGCCGCCATAGCCGACCGCTATTGGCTCGCTGCTAACCGCTAGTCCCCTGCAGGTGCCGGCGAGGGCGGGGGCTCGTGTCCTTGGGCGCCGGCGCGGGCGCCGGCGTGGGCGGCGGAGCGGGCGCGGCGGCGCTCGGCGTAGGATTCGAACCAGGTCTGCAGCTCGTCGAGGTAGGTGTAGAAGACAGGCGTGACGTAGAGGGTCACGGCTTGCGAGAAGGCGAGACCGCCCACGACGGCGACGCCGAGTGGGCGTCGGGTCGCCGAGCCGGCGCCAAATCCGAGGGCGATCGGCAGGGCACCCATGAGCGCGGCCATCGTCGTCATCATGATCGGCCGGAACCGGACGCTGCTCGCTTCGAGGATCGCCTGTTCGGGCGTCTTGTCGCCCTTGCTCTCGGACGCGATCGCGAAGTCGATCATCATGATCGCGTTCTTCTTCACGATCCCGATCAGCATGATGATGCCGACCAGGCCGTACATGTCGAGGTCGAGCCCGCAGATCAGGAGCGTGAGGAGGGCACCGAACGCCGCGAACGGCAGCCCCGAGAGAATCGTCAGCGGGTGGATGAAGCTCTCGTAGAGGACGCCGAGGATGAGGTAGATCACGAACACGGCGAGCGCGATCAGGATCAGCAGGTTCTGCTGCGTCGTCTCGTAGGCCGCCGCGGTGCCGGTGAATGCGGCGCCGATACTGGGCGGCATCGTCTGCGCGGATACCTGCTGGATCGCCTTGATCGCCGACCCCAGCGAGGCGCCGGGCGCGAGATCGAATGAGACCGTGATCGACGGCAACTGGCCGGAGTGGTTGACGGTCACGGGGCCCACGTCGTTGTGGAACGAGGCGACGGCACTCAGGGGCACGAGGGCCGCTCCGGTGCTCTGCGCGACGCTGATCCCCACGTTGCCCGGGGTGGCGGCGCCGCTTCCAGCGCCTAGGGTGCCAGGCCGCAGCCAGAGCGAGCCGAGGGAGGCGATGTCTTGCTGGTATTGCGGCAGGACCTCCATGACGACCCAGTACTCGTTGGTCGGCGTGTAGATCGTCGAGACCTGCCGCTGCCCGAACGCGTCGTACAGCGTGTTCTCGATCTCGGCGGCCGTGATGCCGAGCTGCCCGGCGTGTTGGCGATCGATATCGATCGTGACCTGTGGGTTCTCGATCAACAGATCGCTCGTCACGCCGGTCAGCATCGGGAGCTGTCGCATTCGGGCTTCGAGCTTCGCACCGGACTCATTGAGCAGGGCCATGTTCCCGCTCTGGAGCGTGTATTGGTACAGACTCTTCGACTGCAGACCGCCGATCTCGATCGCGGGCGGATTCTGAATGAAGATCGTGAGGCCAGGGACGCCCTGCACGGCCTTGGACAGATCGCGGGCGATCTGGTCGGCCGACCGGCTGCGTTGACTGATGGGCGTCAGGTCGATCGTGAGCTGGCCTTGATTGGCCGCCGCGAGCGTGCCGACGGACGACGTCACGGCCAGCACGTCGGGATCGCGGCGGATGATGTCCACGACCTCTTGCTGGTGCGCGATCAGTCCGTCGTAGGACACGCCCTGCACGGCTTCGGTGGTGCCAAGCAACTGGCCGGTGTCATCGCTCGGGAAGAGGCCTTTGGGAATGACGTAGAAGAGCGCGACGGTGGCGACGAGGATGACGGCGGAGAACACGAGTGTCGCGCGGCGGCGTCGCATCACCCATTCGAGGCTGCGCTCGTAGCCGTGGAGAAACCATTCGAAACCGCGCTCGGTCACGTTGTACAGGCGGCCGTGCTTCTCGTTCTGGTGCGAGCGCAGAAAGAGACTGCTGAGCATCGGTGTCAGGGTGAGTGAGACGAACCCCGACACGAGGATCGAGACACCGATGGTCACTGCGAACTCGTGGAACAGCTTGCCGATGATCCCCCCCATGAACAGGATGGGGATGAACACCGCGGAGAGCGACAGCGTCATCGACAGGATCGTGAACCCCACCTCCGCCGCGCCATCGATGGCAGCCTGGACCCGCTGTTTCCCCATCTCCAGGTGGCGGACGATGTTCTCTAGCATGACAATGGCATCGTCCACGACGAAGCCGACGGCCAACGTCAGGGCCATCAGGGAGAGGTTGTCGAGGCTGTAGTTCAGGAGATACATCACCGAGAACGTCCCGATGATCGACATCGGGAGGGCCAAACTCGGGATGATCGTGGCCGACATGTTCCGCAGGAACACGAAGATCACGAGGACGACGAGGCCCAGCGTCAGCAGGAGCGTGAACTTCACGTCGTTCACTGACTCGTCGATGCTCGCGGACCGATCGTACAGGACGGTCACGTGGACCGACGGCGGGATATCGGTAGACAGCTTGGTGAGCGCGGCCTTGATCCGGTTGGCCACGAGCACCGTATTGGTGCCAGGCTGGCGCTGGATCTCGAGGACGATGGCGCGCTGGTCGGCCAACCAGCTCGCGGTCTTGTCGTTCTGGACGTTGTCGGTGACCTGTCCGACGTCGCGCAGGTGCACCGGTGCGCCGTTGCGGTACGCGACAACCATGTCCGCGAATTCGCTGGCGTTGTCCAGTTGCCCGGTGGCTTGGATGGTCAGGGCCGTCTTGCTGCCCCAGAGGATGCCGGTGGCGTAGTTGACGTTCTGCCCGCTGACGGCCTGGTTGACATCCTCGAGTCCTAGCCCACGCGACTGGAGCTGGGCGGGGTCGAGCTGAATCCGAACCGCGTATTTCTGTGTCCCCTCGACCAGCACCTGCGCGACACCGCCGACCATCGACAGCCGTTGGGCGAGCGTCACTTCGCCGAACTCGTCGAGCGTGGAGAGCGGGACGACATCCGAGGTCAGTGCGAGGGTCAGGATCGGCGCGTCCGCGGGGTTGGTCTTTTGGTACGAGGGAGGCAGAATCCCCTGTGGCAGCGTCCGTTCGGTCTGAGTGATGGCCGCCTGCACGTCCTGGGCGGCGCCATCGATGTTGCGATCGAGCGCGAACTGGACGACGATCTGCGTCTGACCGACGCTCGATGTGGACGTCATGTTGTCGATCCCGGCGATCGTCGAGAACTGCTTCTCGAGCGGCGTCGCGACGGTTGCCGCCATCGTCGCCGGGCTCGCGCCCGGGAGCTGTGCGGTGACCGTGATCGTCGGATAGTCCACGTTGGGCAGGTCGCTCACGGGGAGTTGTCGGTACGCGACGATGCCGAAGAACAGGATGCCCACCATGACGAGGGTGGTCATCACCGGGCGCTTGATGAAGAGCGTGGTGAAATTCATGAGACGGAGGGCGGGAGACGGTGGCCGGTGGCCGACGCGTCGCGCTCGAGCGCGCACGGTCGATGGCGACCGACGGACGGCAGGCGGTGGCGCATCAGTCGCCCATCGCCGGTGTGGGGACGGGCACGCCAAATGGGACGTCGGATGCCGGCGCGGCACCCCGACGGTGCGAGAACTTGCGAGCCATCCACCCCTGCAACTCGTCGAGGTAGGTATAGAAAACCGGCGTCACGTACAGCGTGACGATCTGTGAGAAGGCGAGCCCGCCGACGACGGTCACGCCGAGTGGGCGACGCGACGCGCCCGTGGCGCCGATGCCGATGGCGATCGGGAGC
>Ga0182024_10006458_pt1 | contig 25749 bp, 26 predicted proteins | sample P32metaG_FD_120480 | JGI IMG/M metagenome (GOLD analysis project Ga0182024, IMG submission 120480) | Permafrost microbial communities from Stordalen Mire, Sweden - P3-2 metaG (Illumina Assembly) | ecosystem: Environmental > Terrestrial > Soil > Wetlands > Permafrost | place: Sweden: Stordalen...
ACGCCGTCATTCCAGTTCGCCAACTCATCACAGAAAATCCAGTGCGGCGTCAAACCCCACGCACCAGGCGCATCCGCCGGCAACACCTCAAGCACCGCACCAGACTCCGGCACGATCACACGACGCGCCTGAACATCCACCCGGCCAGCCAACGCCTCCGACCTGGCCACAAACCCCGCGATCGCATCAACGGCAAGCGCACCCTGATCGCTGTCAGACGCCAGCCAATACGCCCGCAGCCGGCCATCAGCAGCGAGCAGCACCGACAGTGCCACCGCGGCGAGATCCGTCGTCTTCGAAGATCCCCTCGATCTCGTCAAAAAGCCGTAGGGCTCCGAGCCCTCAAGCACCGCCAGCGCATCATCCCGCTGCCAGTCATAGGCAGCGTCGATCCACCTGTCGCCACTTTCGAGACGCAGGATCGCGAGCACATCCCGCGGCTTCACGACCCCACCTCGCTTGCGTCGGACTCCGCGTCCCAGCCCGGGCCAGCAGCAATCTCGTCCTCGAGGGTGCGCGCCGAGCGCGCGAGGTCTAGGCCGAGCGCGGCTCTGGATCGCGGAGTCATCCCTAACTCACGGAGCAGGTCGAGCACGTGCCCGCGCAGTCGGCCCTCGTACTCGAGGACGGGTCGCGGCTTGCCGCTGTCGTCCTCCCAGCCGCGGCGCAGCAGGTACTCGGCGATGTCGTCCAAGCGGCAGAGCGTCTCGGCGAGCTGGCGGACGATCACGGCATCGGCCGCCGGCAGGCCACCGTCGACAGCACGCACCGGGGCGTCCTCGGCGAGCGCGGCGGCTACCTGCTCGACCTTGGCGTCGACACGCTCGGCCGGCAGCGCCGCGAAGGCGCCGTGCCTGACAGCGCGCCGGTTACCGACCGGCGGCGGCGGCGGCGCGTTGCGCAGGTTCGCCAACTGGCGCGCCCTGCGAGCGGGATCTCGCGAGGTCGGCATCACACGCCCTCGCGGTTTTCGAGCGAGCTCGGCGAGGTTGGGCGCGCCGCCTCGCGACACCCTCGCGACATGCGCAGCGAAACAGCCCGCCAGCACTGAGGTCGCAACGGACTACGCATCCGCCGCCGCCTCACTCTCGATCTCCCACGCCTCGATCGACGACAGCCGAAACCGGTAGTAACGGCCGATCGCCACCGCCGGGATCCGCTTCTCACGCGCCAAGCGATAGACGTGCGCCTTCGAGACCTGCCAGCGTTCGGCAAGCTGGTCAGTGGTGAGCAGCTGGGCGCTCGAGCCGTGCGCGACATTGTGTGGGCTGACCGCGGCTTGCGAGGACGAACGCACGGCCCGCACGGCCGTCATGACGCGTCACCGTTCGCCTGTTCCGACGTTCGATGATCAGGGTGTCCGGAAGGCCTGGTTGTCGCTTGTGTGTGCGCGCGCGTTGTCTGACTGACTCTTGACTCTTGACCGTTGTCGACCTTGGTTCGTTGGACTGGGCTGACTCTTGGATTCTTTCGGTGGTTGTTGGGGTTTGGGGTGTTTTCAGGGTCAAGAGTCAGGGCAGGGTCTAACGTCGCGCGCGGCGGCCAAGAGTCGGTCTGTTCGTCCGAGTTGGACGAAGCCGAAGTATCGGAATCCGGCGTGTTGTCGAGCTGCCAGCCCCACGGACCGTGCGTGACGCCCGGTTGCTTGGTCGTCTTGACGCCGAGTCGTTTCTTCGCCTCGGCCACGTTGGCGGGGTGGTTGAGGTCGCGTCGCTCAAGCTCTTCACGGATCGGCGCTGCGGGATGCCAGTCGCCGTCGTGCAGCGCCATGGCGACCAACCATTGGGTGTGCTCGATCTTCGACGGGTTCGACGGCCTATCGGGCGGCGTGGGGTGCAGTAGCTGCCGTTCGGTGACGTGGCAGGCCTGTATGTCGGTGATGTAGCCGACGCCGTCCGCGAGCCCGTCTGGGTCGTCGTCGTAGTCGAGGAACTTCTCGGCGATGCGGAACGAGAGCGCGCCGGGGTCTCGGCCGACGTTGCCTTTGCCGCGGAGGATCACCCGCCGTTGCTGGTCGCGTGGTAGCTCGAGGTCGTCGGGGTGGTAGCCGAACAGCAGTCCGAGGCGGGGTAGCTGCGTGAAGACGCCGCTCTCCTGGACGACGTCGGCGAACGTGTCGCCGCCGGCTTTGCGCGGGTGCAGTCCGAACAGTCCCGTGATCTTCCGTTCTTTGCTGAGGTCGGCCAGTGGTTCAAGCGCCGCGCGGACGAACGTCGGCGAGCGCGTGTTCTCGCTGCCGCGCGGTTCGGGCATGTGCGACATCAGGGCGTCGATGAAGACGAGCGGGACTCCGGCGCCGACGATCGCCCTGTCGATCCAGGAGACGCCGTCGCGGAGATTCCAGCCTCGCGGGTAATCGAGAAACTCGACGCGCTCGAGGTTGGCGCCGACCGCTTCGAGCCGCGGCAGCCACATGTCGTCTCGCCCATCTTCGGTGCAGACGATCAGCGCGTTCTGCGGCGTGCCGTGGAACTCGCCGGGCAGCTCGCCGAGTCCGAGGGCGCGGATCACCCACGCGGCGAACATGCTCTTGCCGATGTCGCCGGCGCCGCACCAGACGGCGAGGTAGCCGAGCGCGAGCCGGCCTCGCCATGTCCACCGTAACCGTGTTTTGCGGATGCCGCTGGCGCGGGTTGTGGGCCGCTCGCTGCGGTGCGCGCCGTTCCCGTCCTCCCCTGCGCCGTTGGTGTGCGATGCGTCGTCGCCCGCGATGCACCGCCAGCAGGCGCCACTGCCGTCGTATTCCTCCGCCGTCTCGCATCCGCAGCCCGGGCAGGTGGTGATCGTCCGGTCCTGCTTGGCGAGCCCGGCTTCGAATGCGGCGAACTCCTCGAACGCGGTCACGCCGGCTCCTCGCTGTCCTCGAGGAGATGGACCAGCTCGGCGAGTTGGTCTGCGAGGGTGCGGAGACCAAGCTCGACCTCTCGCAGCCGCTCCGCGATCGCGTCATCGGTCATAAACGGCCGCATCACACCGCCTCCGCGAGCGCGATCAGTCCGGCGCGCTCCTCCTTCTCGATCGCCTTCTCGAGCTCCCAACTGTGGGGGTAGATGTGCCCGACGATCGCGTTCTCCACCAGGTCCCGGAGCTGGTCCGGCGAGATGGCATCAAGCTCAACCGCGGGACGATCGCCCCACTTAGCCGCTTCCGGATCCTTTTTCTTCGGCGGACGAGTCGGGAGGTCCCAGTCCTTGATCTGGCTGTCTGTTACCGCTAGACGGTGAACGATGACAGGGGCCTTGCCAGCAAGATCGGGCAGCTGGCGAGCGATCGTCCGGGAGGCCCGTTCACCGCCGGCGTCGTAGTCGTACATCGTGTAGATCTGGGTGATGGTCCCGTCGGCCCGATATTGCTGTTCGGCGGTCTTCGCGGCAGCCTGAAGGAATGTCGCTGATGATTGGCCCCGACTGACCATCAGCGACACGTCCCAGGCGTCGGTGACATCCACCACGATGTCGGCCAGGGCGTCCTTCTCCAGCCAGACCTCTATCCGGAGACCTTGGCTACGCCAGAGGTCTCGGCGATAGGTTCGCGCGACGGACTTGATGTAGTCCTCCGACGAGCTCCAGGTGGTCGGCTTGCGCTGCCACCGGGTGCCGTCGGTGATAAACGACCAGTCGAGCAGCCCCTGACGCCGCATCGCCAGCACCTGGGTCTGAACCTGCCGGTAGCCATTCTCGGTCTTCTCGACCACGCCCCGGACCTCAAGGGCATAGAACACCTGCCGGACTGTCATCCGGTCATGGAGTCCGGCGAGATCGTCGAGGATGACCTCCCGAATCTTCTGGCCGGTTGACCCGAGAGGACGTCCCCGGGACTTTGTTGCGCTAGGACATGTAATTCCGGCCGTCATCAGAACGCCAGCTCCCGGTCATCCTCGCGATACCGGAGCTCGCGCAACTGCGAGACCGACCAGCTCCGGTCGCCGAGCCGGCGATAGGACCCGTCGGCGACGCGCAATCGAACGTCCTGGCCGTGGACAAGCCGGCCGGCCTCGATCTCGACCCGGGCCTCGTAGGTGTAGCCGCCCTTGAGCAGGACCAACGCGGGGCGTGGCTGCGCGGTCCGCGTGTCCGTGAGCCGGGTCATATCGCCACCGCCAGGAATGTGTCGTGGAGATGGGAGGTCTCGGGCGATCCTGCCCGGATGTACGATGGCCGCTCCGCCGCTCGGCGCCAGTTCCTCCAGTCACGGGGATGGCCGCACTTGATGCACGCCCCGTCATCGGGGTCGAGCATGTACGAGTCGCCCCGCGAAAAGACAGTCCCGCCTGACTCGCGGGCGACTGGGCCGCCGTTGCACCGGCAGCCCTGCCACGCACGGCGCTGCAGCCACTCCAGGTCGATGCCCGAGAGCTCTAGGTATGGGTCAGGGTCCGGCTTGCTGGTGTAGCCGCCCCGCCACGCCAGCTGCTTGCACGCCCCGCCGCAGAACTTGGCGTCCTTGCGTAGGTGCGAAATATCGGCGCTGCACCCCTCGCACTCGCGCCTGCCGTCCGTGCCAGGCGCGTCCGGTTCGCCGTCTGAGTCGTCGCCTGAGTCGCCTGAGCGAGCGGAGCTGCGGCGTGACGCGCCCCGCCGCCCTGGCCTGCCACCGCGCGGTCGCGGCGAGTGCCGTGACGCGGAGAGAACCGGCCGGTGCGCAGGGGGCCGGTGTACGAGGCCTCGGCGTGCAAGGGCCCGATATACCGTCGCAACCTGCGCGGCCGGCCCGTCGCCCCGAGACCACTCGACGGCCACATCGACGGCGAGGTTGGCAACCCGGCGGGTCCGCGCCTCACCCTGCAGGTCGGGCTCGTACTCGCTCACATACTCATCCGCAAGGCGGGGCGTGGTCTTGTGGAGCCAGCGGTTGAGCTCCTGGGCGACCAGCCCGGGAACGTCGATCGCGGTTTCGCGGCCACCGGCTACAAGGCTCTGGCCAGCCATCTGCTGTCTCTCATTGTCGTGCCTACCCTTTCTCGGGGGTGAGTCTACGTTCGGGGTCGGCGTCCGCTTTGCTTGGCGCGCTGGCCCGTTCAACCAGCGCGCCTCGCAAAGAGAAAAGGCACGACACCCAGCAGCAGACTGGATAGATCAATTATCCCGCCGTGTTACGGCTACGCAAAATCCTGACCCTGATGATGGAGAAGCTGGGGGCGCGCACGCAGGCCACCGCGCGCGGATGGATCAGGCAGGCGCGCACGTTGCTCGAGGCGCTCCGTCGCAGACGAGGAGCACACTTCGCGACATGCTGGCGACACGTTTGCGCTCTCAAACAATCGGGCCACCGGAAACGCCTGCAAATAAGGACGTTTCTGATGGCCCGGGCAGGACTCGAACCTGCGCGCGACGGATTATGAGTCCGCTGCTCTGACCAACTGAGCTACCGGGCCGACTCCGGGCAAGCTACCGATCCGCGACAGCCGTGGCCAGGCGATACCCGGTGGGGCGGTCGACCCTGGCTCCAGATATGATCTGCTCATGGCGTTGCTCACGGCCAGCATCCTCGGTCTCGGTGACACGCCGAGCTCGTTTGGCATGACGCTCGCGCTGGCGCTCACCTTCCTGGGCATCGGCGTGATCGCCAACCTGCTGATCATCTACACGGTGGGACAGGTTCTCGCCGAGCGCCGGCAGAACCAAGAGCGCCAGCAGCGCCTTCGCCAGTCCAGCACCAGCTGAGCTGCTCTCATCCGCCGCGGCCGGATGAGGCATTTGTCGGGTCTCTGCGAAAGGGCCTGAAGGAACGGCGGCGGGGGGCGTCGAATCAGAGGCCTGCCCATGAAGCAGTCATCGATTCCGATCGTCGCCCCCGAAACGGCCAACGGCCACCAGGCCCTCTCGGGCTACATCCGGACGCGCTTCGACGAGTTCTCGCGCTCCCAGAAGGACGTGGCCCAGTACATCGTCGACCATCTCGACGAGGCTGCCTTCCAGACGGCCGAGGAGCTGGCGCGCCGGGCCAACACGTCGTCGTCGACGGTGGTGCGCTTCTCCCAGGCCCTGGGCTTCGAGGGGTTCCCCGAGCTCCAGCAGGCCGCCCGCGACGAGTACCGCCGGCGTCCGGCGGGGGCCAGCGAGACGCCCGCGGCGGCAGCGCCCCTGTTCTCGCTTGACCACACCGAGTTCGAGGCGGCCCTGGCGGCCGACCACGTCAACGTCGAGGACACCGCCCACAAGCTCTCGCGCTCGGATGTCGAGTCCGCGGTGGACGCGATCGTCTCCGCCGAGAAGGTGCTGATCGCCGGCACCGACCAGATGGCGTTCTTTGCCAGCTACCTGCGCCACCTGCTGATGCTGCTCGACCTCCGCGCCGAGATCGTGGCCAGCCCCTCCCAGGAGGCGCTGGGCCGCTTGAGCCGGATCGACGCTGCGACGCTGGTGATCGGCCTGTCGGCCGGGCGACCGCACCCGCTGATCACGCGGACCATGAAGCTGGCCCGCCACCGCAAGGCGCCGACGCTCGCGATCACCGATGCGACCCTCTCCGAAGTCGCGCGTCTGGCCCGCATCCGGCTCTACTACTCGTCCAACACCCCCGCCTTCGTGCGCTCGCACACCGCCCTGCTCTCGATCATCCAGGCGCTCGCCTATGGGGTCTACGCCCGCGACGCCCAGCAGTACGACGTGCGGATCAAGGCGTTCCGCCTCAAGTAGCCGGCGCCGGGCGCGCTCGGGCGGGCGGGCGGGCCTGATCCTCGTCGCCGTCAGCGCGGCCCGACCACCAGCGCCTGAATGGCGCGGCCGATTCGCCCCCTCTCATCCCAGAGAACGCTCTCGGCGACGGCCACCGCGCCCACCGAGACCCGCATCTGGGATTGCAGGGCCACCCATTCGCCGGCGGGCTCGCGCTCGATGTAGAACGTCAGGTCGGGGTTTATGAACATGTGCTCGTCCCAGGAGAGCTCGGATGCGATCCCGTTACCGAAGTCGCCGGCGGCGGCCAGGCGCTCGAGCGGGTGAACCGGCTGGCCCGCGATCAATGGATGGCGTAAGCGAAACCAGGCGGTCGCCGGCCCCGGCTGGCGAAATACCCCCCGGACGAACCGGATCTCCATCGCGTGGGTTGCGAACATCAATGGCTCGTGGTTCCAGTCGTTGGCCGTCCCGGCCTCGGGTCCGGGGAACGGGGGAGGGGGGCCCACAGCGCTGGTGCCCAGGTCGCTGGGCGCCAGCAGCAACGCCCGAGCTCTGACCACCTCGGTGCCCCCGGCGTCGGACAGGAAGGCATCCATGAGCGTGACCCGTCGGCCCGGGCGGACGATCTCAACCCGGGGCGAGAGCAGGCCCAGGGGCACGGGACGAACGAACTCGTAGGTGATCCTGGCCAGTCGCAGGGCGGGGTTGGGAGCCTCGGCCAGGACGGCGTGGATGAGCAGCGCCGCCGGGGCGCCGCCGTGCAGGGCGCCCGGAGCCCAGGGACCGAGGGCGAGCTCGGTGGCCTCGAACCGGCCTCCATCACGGACAAAAACGGAGTCGAGAGTCATCGGCCGACAACCTAGCGCCCGGCTACACTGGGGCGATGGCTACCAACGGCGACACGCCTCGCGACGAGGCCACCTTCACCGTCAAATCCGGCCTCGCCGAGATGCTCAAGGGCGGCGTCATCATGGACGTCGTCACCCCCGAGCAGGCGAAGATCGCCGAGGACGCGGGCGCCGCGGCGGTGATGGCGCTCGAGCGCGTGCCCGCCGACATCCGGCGCGACGGCGGCGTGGCCCGCATGTCGGATCCGGCGATGATCCAGGCGATCCAGGAGGCGGTGACGATTCCGGTCATGGCCAAGGCGCGGATCGGCCATTTCGCCGAGGCCCAGGTGCTCGAGGCACTCGAGGTCGACTACGTGGACGAGTCTGAGGTCCTTACCCCGGCCGACGAGGCCAACCACATCGACAAGTGGCAGTTCAAGATTCCGTTCGTGTGCGGCGCCACCAACCTCGGCGAGGCGCTGCGGCGTATCGGCGAGGGCGCCGCGATGATCCGCTCCAAGGGCGAGGCGGGCACCGGTGACATCGTCGAGGCGGTCCGCCATCTGCGGGTGATTCGCGGAGAAATAAGGCGGCTGGGCGTGCTCGACGTGGAGGAGCTTCCCACCGCCGCCAAGGAGCTGGGCGCTCCGCTGCCGCTGGTGCGCCAGGTGGCCGCCGACGGACGGCTGCCCGTGGTCGTGTTCTGCGCCGGCGGGATCGCCACGCCGGCCGACGCCTCGCTGGTGATGCAGCTGGGCGCCGAGGGCGTCTTCGTCGGCTCGGGGATCTTCAAGTCAGAGGATCCCGAGCGCCGGGCGCGCGCGATCGTCGAGGCCACGACTCACTACCGGGATCCCGCCCGGGTGGCCGCCGCCTCTACCGGTCTGGGGCAGCCCATGGTCAGCCTCGAGACCTCCAAGCTCGAGTCAGAGCAGCTGCTGGCCCCCCGCGGCTGGTAGGGGTGCCCGCGCGGTTGGCGGACGGCAGGCCGCTCGTCGGGGTCCTGGCCCTCCAGGGGGACTTCGAGGCTCACGCCCGGATCCTGGGCCAGCTCGGCGCTGAGGCTCGCGAGGTCCGGGTGCCCGCCGACCTGGAGGGTCTCGACGGGTTGATCATCCCGGGCGGCGAATCAACGGTGATGACGCTCGGGATCGAGCGCGAGGGGCTGGCCGGACCACTGCGCCGGCTCGCCGCGGCCGGAACGCCGGTGCTCGGGACCTGTGCGGGCATGATCATGCTCGACCGCGAGCACCTCGGGGTGCTCGACATCCTGGCTCGCCGCAACGCCTTCGGGCGTCAGCTGCGCTCGTTCGAGGCCGAGCTGAACGTGAAGGGCGTCGATGACGGGCCGGTGCACGCCGTCTTCATCCGCGCTCCCTGGGTGGCCGAAACCGGTCCCGGGGTCGACGTGCTGGCCGAGGTCGAGGGTCATCCGGTGGCCGTCCGCCAGGGCGGCGTGATCGCCGTCTCGTTTCACCCCGAGCTCACCGGCGAGACCCGCCTCCACGAGTTGCTGATCAGGCTGATCGCGGCACGTGCCCGCGAGCAGGCCGCCTAGCCATCAGCAGGCCGCCCAGCCATCGGCAGGCCGCCCATCCATCAGCAGGCCGCCTAGACCTGTTCCGCGGTTTGCCACGTGGCTGCAAACGACCCACTCGAGGCACCGCTTTGGGGCCGCGGGACGTTTGCATCCGTGGGCGCGGCAAACGCCCCGCTCGATCTGCAGCCCAGGAGTGCTGGGGCGTTTGCGCCGATAGCGGATGCAAACGTCCCGCGTCGTCCGGTTGGGGTATCGAGTGGGACGTTTGCCGGCGGCACGGGTCGCTGACCCCCGAGGCGGTCGTTTGACCCCGCGGCGTCTGGCCCCCGGCCCTCAGCGGTCGCCGGCCGGCTCCCGCGGTCGCTGGACCCACTCGCGGAAGTCGCGCTCGAATCTCGCCCAGTCGAACCGGGGCACGCCATCGGGATCGGAGGGCGGCGGCTGATCCCCGGGTTCGTCGTCGCCGGGCGGATCCTCCTGATCGCGCCCCCGCGAGAGCCACGCGGCCACCGCGGCGACCGAGATGCCCGAGCCGTAGACCAGGGCCGCGAGCGCCATGTGGCGAGTGTGGGTGGCGAGCGAGCCCACCGCGTAGAGGAGCAGTGCACAGACCACGAGACGCCGCAGCTCGGCGGGCGCGACGCGCCTGCGGGGAGCCCGCGCAAACGCGCTCGCCAAGATCGCCACCCCCAGCACCACGGCCAAGGCGATCCTCCACACGACTGACAGCGACACGACCACCTGACCGCCAATGATCGGACGGTCCGCCCAAGAAATCAACCCCGATTTCCCGCTCCTGGGAGGGTTGCGACGGGCGATTCTCAGACTTCCAGCCCGTGGCGCATGGTGTTCTCGCTGTAGGCGCGCTGCTCGACGAACTGCAGGAGGTAGTCGGGACCACCGGCCTTCATCCCGGTTCCCGAAAGGCGGTTGCCCCCGAACGGCTGGCGCCCCACCATGGCCCCGGTGATGCCGCGGTTGACGTACAGGTTGCCGACCGGGGTGCGCTCGCGGACGCGGCGCACGACGCTGGGGTCGCGGGCGAACAGGCCGCCGGTGAGCGCGTAGGCGAGGCCGTCCACGACGTCGCAGGCGTGCTCGACATCGCGCACGGACTGCACGGCCAGCAGCGGACCGAAGATCTCGTCGCCCAGCACCGGTGAGTCGGCGGGCAGATCGCTGGCCACGGTCGCCGGGCTGAACCAGCCATCTCCGTCGGGCGCTTGGGCCTGGGCGACGACGCGGCCCTGCTCCGCGGCCAGGCGGCAGTAGCGGGCCACGCGCTCCTGGGCGGCGCGCTCGATCACGGGCGGCACGTCGGTGCCGAGCGTCTCGGCCTGGCCGACCACGAGCACCTTCGCGGCGCCGGCGAGGCGCTCCAGAAGATGCTCGGCGACCGCCTCGTGAACGAGCACCCGGGAGGCGGCCGAGCACTTCTGGCCCGCGTAAGCGAAGGCGGAGCCGATGATCGCGGGCACCGCCTCGTCGAGGTCGGCATCCGCATCGACGATCACGCAGTTCTTGCCGCCCAGCTCGGCGACCACCTGCTTGAAATGGCGCTGGCCGTCGCCGGTGTCGGCGGCGGAGCGCACGATCTCGCGTCCCACCGCCAGAGAGCCGGTGAAGGCGATCGCGTGCACGTCGGGGTGGCGGACCAGCGCGGCGCCGGCATCGCCATCGCCGGGCACCAGGGAGACCGCTGCCGGAGGCACGCCTCCGGCGCGCAGCGCCTGCACCAGCCGATAGGCGATCGCCGGTGACTGCTCGGCGGGCTTGAGCACCACGGCGTTGCCGGTGGCGAGCGCCGCCGCGGTCATGCCGCAGGGGATCGCCAGCGGAAAGTTCCACGGGGAGATGACCGCGACGATGCCTCGCGGGACATAGCGAAGCTCGTTGTGCTCGCCCGGCACCTGGAGGAGCTCTCGTCCCCGTCCGAGCTCGATCGCGCCCCGGGCGTAGTACTCGAGGAAGTCGATCGCCTCGCAGACGTCGGCGTCGGCCTCGGGCCAGGGCTTGGCGCACTCGCGCACCTCCAATGCGGCCAGCTCCACCCGGCGCTCGCGCAGCCACTGCGCCGCGGCCACCAGAGCGCCGGCGCGCTCCTGGGCGCGAACCGCGCGCCACTCGCGGAGTCCCTGGCGCGCCTGCGCCACCGCCGCCTCGGCGTCGGCGCCGCCCGCCGCCGGCGCCCGCCCGACCACCCGGTCGGGGTTGCCCGGGTCAGTGGAGAGCAGCCGATCGCCGGTCCGGGAGTCCTCGCCGATCCAGACGGGAACCTCGAGCGGCAGCGTAGCGTCGACTCGCTCCAGGGCGTGGTGCAGCTGGGCGCGGACCGCGGATCGGCGCAGCTCGAGGATGGGCTCATTGGCAAACGGCGCGAGCATCGTGCGTCTAGACGTTAGGACGGCGCCGGCTCGCTCACGGTGGAGCCAGCAGCTCGTCAAGCGGCGTGCCTCGGGCCTGCTCTGAGAGGAAGGACTCGTTGCTGGTGTTCTCGAGCAGCCGGCGAACCAGGTAGGCCATCCCGGCGACCAGATCGCCGACCGGGCAATAGGTCCGCACCCGGTAGCCCTCGCTGGCCAGGGCGTGCTGCAGCTCGTCGCCGAGGCCCCGCAGCACCTGGAGCTCGAGGTCGATGTCGCGCCCGCCGCTGACCCGGTTGTAGGCGATGGCGTGGGAGACCGAGCGCAGGTTGTGCGACGCGATCGCCACGCGCAACGCCGGACGGGCGTCGAGCAGAGTCCTGGTCAGCCCCTCGTAGTTGCGATCGCAGTCCTGCTTGCGCTCAAAGACCGGCACCGCCCAGCCGTGCTGGCGGGCCTGGACGAGCTCCTGATCCCAATAGGCGCCCTTGACCAGGCGGACCTTCAACGGGGGGCGGCGACGCGTGCTCCGCGCCCAGTCCATGATCTGGGCGAGTTGGTCAGGCGAATCGCGCAGATAGGCCTGGAGCACCAGGCCGGTCGACGGGCCATCCCGGAAGTCCTCCTCGTCGAGCAGCGCGAGCGCCAGCTCCAGCACCGCTTCGCGAGAGTCCAGTGACTCCATGTCGATGTGCAGGTGAGCTCCGGCATGAGCCGCCTGGCGCAGCAGCGGGCGCAGGCGCCGAGCGGCGTCACGCTGCCCCCGGGCGGGCGCGTCGGGTCGCAGGAGCGGCGTCAGCGCCGAGATCTTGACGCACACGTTGGCCCGGGTCACCGGGCCCACGCTGTCTGATTCGAGGTGCTCACGGGCCGGCCAGCGCCGGGTCGCCGGCGCCAGGACCTCGATCGCCTCAGAGCACCGGGCGGCATAGTGATCGGCCTCGCTCTGGGTAACGGTCGCCTCGCCCAGCAGGTCGACAGAGCTCGCGACGCCGTGATCCCAGAGCTTGCTCAGGGTGCCCAGAGCCGAGCGTGGGCTCTCACCCACGATGAAGCGATGGGCGAGATGCTTGACGCCGCCCGCCGCGGCGGCTCCGAGCGCCGCTCGTCCGGCCTTGGTGTGCGAGATCCGCATCGCCGCCGAGATCGGGGGCGGGGAGTCGGACACCTCGGCGAGAAAGCCGGTCAGGTGGCGGGCCAGGTCGTCAAGCGAGCGGCAGGCCGGAACCACGTCGACGAAGCGAAACAGCGCCGCCCGCAGCTCCCGGTCGCTGGAGGCCAGCTCCATGGCACGCGCGTCCAGCACCTTGAGCGGCTGGTGCGAGGCCGAGGGTAACGCCGCCTCCAGCTTGGCTCCCACGCGCCTCAGCTCGGCCTCGACCCGATCGTCCACCGGGCTGGCGGCGGCCTGACCGGAAGCGCTCATGAGCCGGTCACCATCAGCTTGCCACCCTTCTCGGCGCTGAGCCCGCCCGTGACCAGCGTGGCGCGCTCGATCGCGTCCCATCCCATGTCCTGCTCACGTAGCGCCTGATCGGCGGCGCCGCCGCCCCGCAGGCCGAAGAGCCGCTTGTGCACAAGCAGGTAGACGACCACCGCGAGGTTGATGAGAAATCCGATCACCTTGAGGACGCTCGCCTTGTGAACGATCTCGTGGATCTCGAGGGGGAGCAGGATCGTGGTCGACACCAGGGTCAGGTACTCCGCCCAGCGGTGCAGGAACCACAGCCCCACGGCTTCCACGCCCTCGAGCGCGCCGTACACCAGGAGCGCCACCCCGACCTCGCGCAGGCGGCCCGAGCTCAACGTGAACAGGCGGTCGAGGTCGCGCACGATCCCCACATGGCCGCTGGTCTGCACCGGCCCGCCGCCCACGCCGCCCTGCACGGCCGTGAGGATCCGGTAGAAGGCGGCGTGAAGGCTGTTGCGATTGGCCGCGAACAGCAGCAGGGCCAGGCCCAGCAGTCCGAGCACGACGAAGTGGAGCACCCGCTCAACGGCGATCAGGCGGAGCACGATCTTGTCGCGCAGTGCCCTTCCGCGCAGCGGAACCTCGATCTCCGAGCGCCCCGGGGGAAAGCGGCGCGTGGGGGATCGAGGGCGCGGCACGGCCGTCCAGCAGTCACAGCGCAGGCAGCGGTGCCAGCGAACATCGCCCTGATCCCGGACGAGCACCGGGTCGTCGCCGGCCTCCTGCGCGTCAACGCCGACGATCGCATGGCCGCGGACGCCGCAGGCGACGAGCTCCCAGTCGACCTGGAGGCGGCGACGGGGCCGCTGGGTGCCCGGGGGCAGTAAAACATCCACATGCAGATCCTCGCACGCTCTGATTCCAGCCAGCCCTCGCCCCCCGCGAGAAAGCACCCGCAGGAAGGATCCGGCGACGCCCAGCCCGAACACCTGCACATGCGGATCCTCCGACGCGTGCTGCCGGTGGTGGTGGCGCTCGGCGTGGCCGCCTGCGGGAGCTCCAGCGCCACGACCGGCACTCGGAGCCCAGTGGCCACCGCGACCAAGACCGACACGGTCTCGAGCAGCCTTTCGAGTTCGACCTCGACTTCCTCGACCGCCTCCGCCACCAGCACCACGGACGCGTCATCCTCGAGCGCCAGCGGTCCCGCGGCCTGCCGCGCCTCGGGACTCACCCTGTCCTTCATCGGCCAGCAGGGCGCCACCGGTCACGGGGAGCTCGGCTTCGCCCTGCGCAATACGGGCTCGGCGAGCTGCTCCACCGTCGGCTATCCCGGTGTCCAGTTCCTGGATCGGGGCGGGGCGACGCTGCCGACCACCCCCACCCACACGACCGATGACTTCTTCGGACACTCGCCCGAGCGCGCGCTTGTCGTCGGTCCGCAGCAGAGCGTCTCCTTCCGGCTGGGAGTGACCCACGGGGCCGCGTCGACCAAGGGGTGCACGACCGCTTACGGCCTCCAGGTGATCGCGCCCAACGACACCGCGACCATGCGGGTCCAGATCCCCGACGGCGCCTACGAATGCGCCACCGCGACGGTCTCGCCCCTGAGGGTGGGCGACACGGCTTACCCCTGATTTGAGCGATTGCGCCGGTCGCTGAGCCCGGCCGCTGGCTCCTAGATCACGGCAACTTGGTCTGCGGGGTCAGCCAGGAAGGTCCCTTTTCGAGCATGTAGGTGATCACGGTGGCGGGCACCGGCGGGGAGAAGTGATAGCCCTGGACGAGGTCGCAGCCCACCCGGGTGAGCTCAGCGACCTGGAGCGGGGTCTCGGCCCCCTCGCCCACGACCTCCAGCGACAGGGCATGGGACATCGCCACGATCGCCTCGGTCACGGCCGTGTCACGCGGATCGGTTCCGAGGCCGCGGATGAACGATCGGTCCACCTTGAGCGCGTCGAGGGGCAGCTTGGTCAGGTAGGCGAGCGACGAGTAGCCGGTCCCGAAGTCGTCGAGCACGAGGCGCACGCCGACCGCCTTGAGCGCGCGCAGCACCTCGGCGAGATTCTCGGAGTCGTCCACGGTCGCGGTCTCGGTGAGCTCCAGCGACAGGCAAGCGGGATCGAGCCCCGAGCCGCGCAGCGCCGCAGACACGGTGTCGGCCAGAGCCCGGTTCTCCAGCTGTACCGCGGACAGGTTGACGGCCATCGACACCGGCGGTGAATCGGGCCGGGTTCGGTACCAGTAGGCGGCCTGACGGCAGGCGTGCTCCAGGACCCAGCGGCCGATGGGCTCGATCAGCCCGCTCTCCTCCGCCACCGGGATGAAGTCGAGCGGGGGGACGCGGCCGCGGGTGGGATGCTCCCAGCGGATCAGGGCCTCGACGCTGACGATCGAGCGGTCACGCAGCAAGACCACCGGCTGATAGTCGAGCGTCAGCTCGTCGCGCTCCAGGGCCCGCCGCAGGTCGTTCTCGACGCGCAGGCGGGAGATGGCACGTCCCCGGATGCCCTCGTCGAAGAGCTCGTAGCGGGCCCGCCCGCGCTCCTTGGCGCGGTGCATGGCGGCGTCGGCATCCCGGACGAGATCCTCGGCCAGCTCGCCTCCCCCGGCCAGGGCGATCCCGATGCTGGTGGTCACGAAGTGCTCGTTGCCGTCGAGCACGAAGGGGCGCGTGAACACGCTGGCGATCCGCTGCGCCATCTCGATCGCGTCCTGCTCGCCGGCGATCTCCTCGAGCAGGATTCCGAACTCGTCGCCGCCGAAGCGCGCGACGGAGTCGCTGGAGCGGACCGCCTGCCTGATGCGAGGGGCGGCCGCGGCGAGCAGCTCGTCGCCGATCTGGTGCCCCAGGCTGTCGTTGACCAGCTTGAAGCGGTCCAGGTCGAGCAGCAGGACCGCGGTTGGCGATTTCTGGCGACGCAGGCGCTCGATCGCGTGGTCCAGGCGGTCCATGAAGAGGACCCGGTTGGGCAGGCCCGTGAGCGGATCGTGCAGCGCCCGGTGGCGGATGTCGTCCTCGGTCAGCTGGCGCTCGAAGGCGTCGCCCAGGACGTTGGCCAGTGCCTGTACGAAATCCAGATCACCGCGCTCGTAATCGCGAGCCTGCGTCGAGTGGACGCCGAGCACCCCGAAAGGCGCCTGCCGGCCTTCGATCATCACCGTAAGCCCGCTGCGCACCCCGTGGTCGACGAGGATCGGCGAGCACGCGAAACGCTGCTCGTGATCCCAGTCGGGGACGGTCACGGTCGTGCCCTTGAGGATCGTGTAGCCGGCTTGCGAAGATGTCCCGGCGGGCACCGGGATCCGTGTCGCCTCCTCGCTGAGGCCGAAGGCGGCGCGGAAGGCAAACGCGTCGCGGTCGGGCACAAAGTCGATCACGGCCGCGATCTCGACGCCGACCAGCCGCGCGGCCGCGGAGACCGCCTCCTCGCAGAGCTCGAGCGTGGTGGCGCCCTCCAGCGCGTGTTCCCCGAGGCGGGCGACCGCCCCCTGCTGAGCGGCGCGCCGCTCGAGCTCTGACTCGGCGTGCTTACGGTCGGTGATGTCGGATATCACGCCGTGCCAGCGCTGTGTGCCGTCCTCGGCCGCCACCAGCAACGCGTCGTCGCGCACCCACACGACGTGTCCGTCGCGGTGGCGCAGCCGGTACTCGACGGCGCCGTCTGGCGAGTCGCCCACCAGGACGCCGGCTTCAGACTTGATCACGCCCTGGGCATCATCGGGATGCAGACGGCTGGCCCACAGGTGTGGATCGGCGCACCACTCCTCGGGCGTGAAGCCGAGGATCGCCTCGATCTGCGGGCTGACGTATTCCCAGGGGCCGTCCACGCCGGCCAGGGCGGTGTACAGGATCGCGGGGACGCGGCGCAGCAACGCGGAGTGATCGGGGCCCGAGGGCTCCATCCGCTCGGGAGCCGCGGTCGGCCGGGCCGCCGCCCCTCGGCCTGTCGTGCGGATCACAGACATGTCTGTGGCCGCTATCGGCTTGGCTGCGCGACCCCGAATCCGGGACAAACCCCCAGTTTCTGCGGGTTTCTACGTAGTGGACCGCCAGAGGCTCCCTAAAGCGCGCAAAAGCTCGTAACCGGCCCATCGCTGTCCTCACGCACCCGCCCCTGCTCGATCAGCAGATCCAGGTGACCGAGCACCTCGGAGATCGTCAGAAACGCCTGTGTGACCGCGACGTTGCCCCACATCTGGGAGGCGAGTTCATACGCGGTGAAGGGTCGCGGCTCCAAGAGCCCGAGTATCTTGCGGGCCCGGCGCTCGTGCATCCGGAATCGCTCGTCGATGAGCGCTCGATGGTCGGTGACCGGGGGGCCATGCCCGGAAAGCACGACCCGCGCGGGCAGCTCCCGAGTGGCACGTAGCGAGGCGATGTAGTCGATCAGGGCGCGGGGTCGTTCGCGTCCGCCCGGCGCCGCCGGGGGGGCAGCAGTTTCCAGGGGACGGCTGATCAGCGGATTGGAGGAGATGTGAGACAGGAGGTGGTCCCCGCCGAACAGCATCTGGCGTGACTCATCCCAGAACACGGTGTCCGAGGGGCTGTGCCCGGGACGGTGGCGTGCGAGCAGGGTCCGGTCGCGCAGGGCAAGCTCATCGCCGTCGCGCAACGGGATGCTGACTCGCCCGCTGGAGCCGAAGGCCCGAAAGGCGGCGCCCACCGCCCCCAGTGCAGTGGCCAGCTCGGAGGGCACGCCGTGACGCAGCATGACCTGCATCGAGAACTCGTCGTCGGCGGCGGCACTGGCGCTGAAGTCCTCCAGGTAGGGACCCAGAAGCCCGAACCCGGCGACTTCGGCGCCCGAACGCCGGGCCAGGATCTCGAGCAGCCCGAGATGGTCAATGTGCTGATGAGTTATGACGATCAGCTCGAGGTCCTCGATGCGATGTCCGAGGTCGCGTAGCGCCTGCTCGAGCTCGTCCAGCGACTTCCCGGAATTCGGGCCGGTGTCGATCAGCGTCAACGGGTCGTCCTCGATGAGATAGCAGTTGACCCTTCCCACCAGAAACGGCGTCGGCACCGCGATGCTGTGGACGCCGGCCTCCATCGCGGTGACCAGGGCCTCATCGGAGTCGGCAGCCGCCGGCTCGGACCCCTCGCCGGCGCTCACGACCTGATCATGGCCAGGACCTCGTCGCGCTTGGCCTCCATGTCCTCGCGTGAGTGCAGCGACTCCAGGCAGAGGCGCAGCAGCGGCTCGGTGTTGGAAGCGCGCACGTTGAAGTGCCAGTCGTCGTAGTCGATCGAGATCCCGTCGAGCCGGCCCTGCTCGGCGTCCGAGTAACGCTCGGCGATCTCGTCGAGCTTGGCCTCGGGATCCTCGACCTCGGAGTTGATCTCGCCGGAGATGAAGTAGCGCGATCGGTACGGCTCCAGCAGCTCTGACATCGGCTTGCCGCGCTGGGAGAGCAGCTCCAGGATCAGCAGGGCGGGCAGGGTTCCCGAGTCGGCGCAGTAGAAGTCGCGGAAGTAGTAGTGACCGGAGACCTCGCCGCCGAAGACGGCGTGCTCCTCGCGCATGCGCGTCTTGAAGAAGGCATGGCCGACGCGATTGACGAGCGCCCGGCCCCCGGCGCGCTGGGCGGCGTCGGCGACCGCGCGGCTGGCTCGGACGTCGTAGAGCACTGTGGCCCCCGACTCCTTGGAGAGCAGCGATTCGGTGAGCAGAGCGGTCATGAAGTCTCCGTCCACGAAGGCTCCCTGCTCGTCGATGAAGAAGCAGCGATCGGCGTCTCCATCCCAGGCGATGCCGAGGTGGGCGCCTCGCTTTAGGACCTCGCCCATGATGAACTCGCGGTTCTCGGGCAGGAGTGGATTGGGCAGGTGGTCCGGGAAGGTGCCGTCGGGCGTGAAGTAGGCCTGCTGCAGGTCCAGGCCAAAGCGCTCGAGCAGCGGTCCGACCATGGGCCCGGCCATCCCGTTGCCGCCGTCGACAACCACCTTCAGCGGCTTGATCGCCGAGGGGTCGATGAACTTGAGCGCCGCTTGCTGGAACTCGTCGTAGATCGAGGCCTCCTCGACGGACCCGCCGCCCGGGGGATCCCCGAGTCCATCCTGGATCCGGTCGCGAACCTCGCCCAGGCCGGAATCGCCCGACAGCGCCAGCGCGCCCCGACTGACCAGCTTGGCGCCCGTGTAGGCCGGAGGATTGTGGGAGGCGGTACACATCAGACCACCGTCGAGATCGCGGGATCCGACCAGGAAATACAGCATCTCGGTACCGACCATGCCGGCGTCCACCACGGTGGCGCCCTCGGCGACCATGCCCGCCCGGTACCCGTCGGCCATCTCGGGCGCGGTCAGGCGCATGTCGCGACCCAGACCCAGAGCGAGCTCGCCGGTCGGCTTGCCCTCCCGCTCGGCGATCACGTGCGCGAAGCCGCGCCCGATGGCCTCGGCGGTGGTGGCGTCAAGCTCGTCTCCATAGAGCCCGCGAATGTCATACGCCTTGAAGATCGCGGGATGCTTGAGCGCGGACACCCCACTGATGATGCCTGATAATCCGCCGCCATGAGACCAGGCGTGGTCATCCTGTGCGGTGGGCGGGGAACGCGCCTACAAGAGCACGGCCAATCGATTCCCAAGCCGATGGTCGAGATCGGGGGACGTCCGATCCTCTGGCACGTGATCCAGATCTACCTCGCCCAGGGCTTTGCGCGGTTCATACTCCTGACCGGTTACCGGGGTGAACAGGTGCAGCGCTTCGTCGACAACGAGCACTGGCCGGCCGATACGGAGATCCGATGTCTGGCGACCGGTCTCGATACGCCAACCGGTGGGCGGCTGCATCTGGCAATTGCCGAGCTCCCCGGGCTGGCACGGGAAAGCTTCTGCTTGACCTACGCCGACGGCGTGGCCGACATCGACCTGGGGGCCTTGCTGGCCTACCACCGTCGCCACGGGGCGCCGGCCACCATGACCGTCGTAAGGCCCGAGCTGCCGTTCGGCGTCGCCGACGTCGATGGAGACGGGGTGGTGAAGGGATTTGCGGAGAAGCCGCGCTCCGAGCACTGGATCAACGGCGGCTTCTTCTGCTTCGAGCCCGCCGTCCTTGGCCTGCTCTCCCCAAACGCCGTGCTTGAGCGCGAGCCGTTACGGCGCCTGGCCGAGGCGGGGAGCCTGCGGGCGTTTCGGCACGAGGGCTTCTGGGACTGCATGGACACCTACAAGGACTCGATCGCGCTCAATGACCTGTGGAGCCGAGGAAGCGCCCCATGGAAGCGGTGGAGCTGAGACCGACCGACGGACGCACGGCGCTGGTGACCGGCGCCGACGGGCTGCTGGGCTCATGGCTCACGGCGGCCCTGCTACGCGACGGCGTCCACGTGGTCGTCATCCGTCGAGATGAGCCGGCGGTGTCGGGGCTGGAGCTGCACGGTCTGGTCAATCGCGTCGACGCCGTTCACGGCGACATCTGCGACGAGGGCCTGGTCGCGCGTACGTTGAGCGAGTACGAGATCGACAGCGTGTTTCACCTCGCCGCCCAGACGCTCGTGGGGACCGCCAACCGCTCGCCGCGCTCGACATTCGAGACCAACGTGCGCGGCACCTGGATGCTGCTCGAGGCCTGCCGGGCTCACCGTGTCGCCAGCGTGCTCGTGGCCTCCTCCGATAAGGCTTACGGACGCCAGGCGGAGCTTCCCTACCGGGAGCACCAGCCCCTGGAGCCCACATTCCCCTACGACGTGTCCAAGGCGGCCGCCGACCTGATCGCCCGCTCGTACTGGCACACGTTTGAGATGCCCGTGGCGGTCACGCGATTTGCCAACCTCTACGGTGGCGGTGATACCAATCGCTCGCGGCTCGTGCCGGAGGCCGTCGCGGCTGCGCTCGCGGGGCGCCCGCCGGTGATCCGGTCCGACGGCTCACCCGAGCGCGATTTTCTCTACGTCGAGGATGCGGTGAACGCTTACCTCGCGATCTGGAGGGCCCTGTTGCAGGGCCGGGGGGCCGGCGAGGCCTTCAACGCCGGTGGCGGAGCGTCACATCGGGTGGATGAGGTGGTGGCGCTGATCTGCCGCCTGGCCGGCGGCGGCCCGGCGCCCGAGATTCGCGGCCAGGGCGTCCCCGCCGGGGAGATAGACCGCCAGTGGGTTGACGCCACCAAGTTGCGGGAGTTGACCGGCTGGCGGCCCGGCGTCTCGCTGGCGGAGGGTCTACGGACGACGATCGAGTGGTACAGGGAGCACCCAGAAGCGCTTGGCCTGCTCCTATAGTTAGCGGGGATGTCAGGACATTCCAAATGGGCTTCGATCAAGCACAAGAAGGCGATCGTCGACCAGCGTCGCGGCCAGCACTTCACCAAGCTGACGCGAGCCATCACCGTCGCCGCCCGGGAGGGCGGAGGCGACCTCGAGGGCAATCCCGCCCTCGCCCTGGCGGTCCAGAAGGCACGGGACGCCTCCATGCCCAAAGACAACATCGAGCGGGCGATCGCCAAGGGAACCGGCGAGGGCGTTGACGCTGACCAGATCGAGAATGTCGTGTATGAGGGTTATGGCCCCGGCGGGGTCGCGCTCCTCATCGAGGCCCTGACCGACAACCGCAACCGGACCAGCGCCGACGTTCGTCATGCCTTCTCAAAGCACGGCGGCAACCTCGGGGAGCCGGGCTCGGTGTCCTACCTGTTCGACAAGCGAGGGGTGGTCGTCGTCGACGCCTCGCGCTACAGCGAGGATGACCTGATGGTGGCGATCGACGCCGGGGCGGAGGACATCTCGCTCGACGACGACGTCTTCGAGATCGTCACCGAACCGGCTGATCTGACCGCGGTTCGCGGCGCGCTCGTCGGCGCCGGCGTCGACATCGAGAGCGCCGACGTCACCCAGCGCCCGAAATCCCGGGTGCCCCTGCAGGAGACCGACGCGGCGCGCCTGATGAAGCTGATCGACGCGCTTGAGGAATCCGACGATGTTGACGCCGTACACGCCAATTTCGACGTGGACGCCGACGTGCTGGAGCGGATCGCCGGCTGAGCCCGCGCGCCGCGAACTCTTCGGAAACTCTGCGACAGCCCGTCGGCCGTTTCGCTACTTTCGGACACTTCATGCCTAAGAAATCAATATTCGCCTGTGCCGCGGTCGCCGTGGCCGCCGCCCTCGCCGGCTGCGGCGGCGGCTCGACGGCTCCCGGGATCGTTCAGGCGCCCGGCGCGGGTGCCACCGCCGCGGCGACCACCGCGGCGGCCGCCAGCTCGACCACGACGTCGAGCACTTCGACCTCCAGCACGCCGCTGCCGGCGGCGCTCAAGACCAAGCCCGCGGTGACCGTGCCCAAGGGGGCCCCGCCCAAGACGCTCGTGGTCAAGGACCTCATCACGGGCACCGGACCGGCGGTGACCTCCGGCTCGACGGTCACCGTCCAGTACGTGGGCGTCGTCTACAAGAACGGCAAGCAGTTCGACGCCTCTTGGAATGACGGGAGTGGCCAGCCGGCATCGTTGCCGCTATCGCAGACGATCCCGGGTTGGCAGAAGGGTCTGATCGGGATGAAGGTCGGCGGCCGCCGCGAGCTGATCATCCCCCCGAGCCTCGGTTACGGCAGCACGGCCCAGGCCAAGATCCCGGCTAACTCGACGCTCGTTTTCGTGATCGACCTGCACGCTGTTTCCTAGTCGCATCGTCTGACTCCGACTCCGCCGGCGTCGCCGGACGGGCCCGGAAGAGGGGGGTGGGGCCGCCCACGCCCTTGAGCCTGTGGCGGCCCGCCGCCGACCAGTCGAAAGCGTCGGGGGCGGCGTCGCGCACCTCTTGGGTGCACAGGACGCTGCCTGGCCGGGCGATCCCGGTGACCCGGCTGGCCAGATTGACCGAGTGCCCGTAGTAGTCGCCGGCCCGGACCACCGCCGGCCCGACGGCTACACCCGCGCGCAGGCTGGGCAGCTCCTCCTGCTCGAAGGCCGCCACGAGCTCGAGCGCGACCTCGACCAGCGGCTCGGGATCGGGGCTCACGAACATCGCCGCGTCGCCGATCGTCTTGATCAGCCGGACGGGGACGTCGGTCACGGAAGCCGCCAGCTCGGCCAGGCGACCGGCTACCGTCCCGAGCTCGGAGACGTCGATCTGGGCGCCCAGGTGGGTGAACCCCACCAGGTCGGCGAAGCACACGGTCAGGTCCTGAGCGGCGGCCACGTCGCCCGACTCCAGCTGGGCCCGTCCCAGCATCCCCCGTTTGACGCTCTCGCGAAGGTGGGCCTGGAACCCGGCGAGCAGGATCGGCGCCGTGGCGGGAGTGAGCTGTTCGGCGAGGCTGGCAAACCGCAGTCCCACCTCCGCCTCGCTGTCGCCCTTTTTCAGAAACGTCTCAACGAAGGCGGCCGTGATCGTCGCCGACAACCGCGACATGCCCTCCCCGAGGACGCGCGTGATCTCGTTGATCCGCTTCTCGTCGAACCCGGCGTCGAGAAACAGCTTGGTCGACCGGGCGGCCTCGATGTCGGCGTCCGAGAACACCCGATCCTCCACATCGACCTCGGGCAGGCCGTGCAGGCGCCTGATCCGGATCATCATCGCCGCGGGCAGGCCGGTGTCCTCCTCGATCTCGAGGGCGGTGTGCGTGCCGCCGAGCACACGATCGACGAGCAGGAGCGCCAGCCGGTCCTCCTTGACCGCACGGGTCAGCTCCTCGAGGCCGAACCCGTCCTCCGCGAGCCGGCTCAACAGCTGCTCGCGCTCCTCGCGCTGCCGGCCCTCCAGCCCGTCGAGCAGCCCCTGTGACGCGAAGTCCATTCCTGCATCCTCTCTGATGGCGGCGAGGTTCGCTAGCATCGACGCGTCCTCGCGGGCGCACATGCCTGGCGGCGCCCGCCCAGCCGACGCGGTACAGCAAACATGCTCTCAATCCTGATGCCTGTCTATAACGAGCGCGAGCGCGTGGAGCGCGCCATCACCGAGGTGCTCGAAACCGAGCTCCCGAGCGACTTCGAGCTGATCGTGGTTGATGATGGCTCGACGGACGGCACCCGCGAGATCCTGCGCGAACGCGAGTGGGATGACCGGGTTCGCCTGATCGAACACGAGCACAACCGGGGCAAGGGAGCCGCGATCCAGACTGCACTGGTTGAGGCCCGGGGGGAGTACGCGGCGATCTTCGATGCCGATCTGGAATACGACCCTCAGGACCTCGGGCTGCTGATGCCCCCGCTGCTCGACGGTCGCGCCAACGCGTGTTTCGGGGTTCGCGCCTTCGATGGGTACACGAGCCACTCGTTTTTGTTCGTGCTGGGCAACAAGGGCGTCACGTTGGCCTGCAACCTGCTCTACAACGTGTACCTGCACGACATCATGACCTGCCACAAGATGATCCGTACGGATCTGTTTCGCAGCCTGCCGCTGAGCTCAGCCGGGTTCGCGATCGAGCCCGAGATCACCGCCCGGCTGGTCCAGCGCCGCGAGCGCATCTTCGAGGTTCCGGTGCACTATCGGGCTCGCGCCACCGACGAGGGCAAGAAGCTGACCGCGCTCGACGGCTTTCGGGTTATCGCGACGCTGTTGCGCTGCCGCTTCTCGTCGTACGGCTCTTAGCCCGCCGGGCCTGGGAGGTGACCGGCGGTGCGATCTGCAGCGTCGATTTGTAGATCGATTGGATCGTGTCGAACAGCGGCTGCACGGGATTGCCGTAGAGGTCGATCTCACCCTTCTGGACGAACGGGGGATCGGGGAACGGGTTACCTCCGCCCCAGCCGGGACGGGCGGCGAAGTCCTGCAGGGCGAACCACATGGCGGCCGAGATATACGGCTTGGAGGCGAACACGCCGAGGTGGAAGGCCGCGCTGGCCGCCTGGTCCTGATAGGTGCCGCGTTCCTCGATCGGGCCGTTGCGGTTGCCCTCGAAGCCGAACTCGGTGATCATCAGCGCCTTGTTGGGGTAGCAGGCGTGCACGCTGTCCAGGAAGGGGCCGAGCGCATCGGGGTCGTCGTCGGTGCCGCCGCCTGAATCGAACCACCCGAAGTACTCGTTGACCCCGATCACGTCCAGCGGGGCGTAGGCCTGCTGGCAGGCGACCCCGGGCCAGTCGGAGATCGCCATCCCCACCGGCCGAGTCGGATCGAGCTGGTGGGCGAGCTTGGCCGCGCCGGAGATGTAGTGGGTCTCGTCGGCGGTGGGCGGAGTGGGGAGCTCGTTGCCGATGCTCCACACCAGCACCGAGGGGTGGTTCTGGTTGGTGAGGATGTTCTGGCGCAGGAACGCGTGCGCCCCGTTCACCCACTTGGGGTTGTTGAGGTACTGGTTGGCGACCTGGTAGACCGGCACCTCGGACCAGAGCAGGATCCCGTCGCGGTCGGCCATCTCCTCGAGCTGGGGATTCAGGGGATAGTGGGCGCGGATGATCCCGCCGCCCAGCTCACGATCCCAGTTGATCAGGTTGGCGAGCTGGGCCGGGCTGAGCGCCGCTCCGGTCGTGATGTTCTGCTCGTGGATGCTGAAACCCCGTAGGTTCAGCTTGCGCCCGTTGAGGTCGAGCTCGCCGTCGGGCAGCACCTTGATGCTGCGGATGCCGCTGTAGGTCACGTAGCCCTCGAGCTTGCGCCGGTTGGCGTCTGACAGGGTCAGCCCGGCGCGGTAGAGGTATGGGTCGCCGGGCGCCCATAGATGCGGGTGGCGGACCGAGACCGTCGCGTTCGCCGTCCAGGTGGCGTGGGCGGGGATCGTGTGCTCGCCGAACTTGAGCTTGGCGCTGCCGTATGACCCGCGGAGGATGACCGTCTGGGGACTTGCGGTGACGTTGCGCACCGAGACCTGCTCCTCGATCTTGGCCGTGCAGGTGGGGCAGGGGAGGATCGGGCGAACCTGGACGACGGGCATGTCGGCGCGCTGGACCGAGCGCAGGTAGACCTCGCGCTGGAGGCCGCCGAAGTTCCACCAGCCGCCGCTGGGGCCGGGCGGGAGGCTTCCGCCGCTGCGCCGATCGTCGACGCGCACCACCAGCCGGTTGACCCCGGTGCGCGCTGCCTCCAGGGCGAACTCGAACGGCAGATA
>Ga0182024_10006459_pt1 | contig 25746 bp, 25 predicted proteins | sample P32metaG_FD_120480 | JGI IMG/M metagenome (GOLD analysis project Ga0182024, IMG submission 120480) | Permafrost microbial communities from Stordalen Mire, Sweden - P3-2 metaG (Illumina Assembly) | ecosystem: Environmental > Terrestrial > Soil > Wetlands > Permafrost | place: Sweden: Stordalen...
GTTCCTCCCGGTGTTTGTCGCCGGCGGGAGCGCTCTTCTCTCTTTCTACATCATGCAAGCCCGGATGGAGGTCGCGCTGGCGAAGGAGCGCGAAACGCTGGCCGAAGCGCGCGCCACCATCAGCTCCCAGCGCGTCACCATGGACGAGCGCATCAAGGCCACCGAGGAATCCACCAAGCGGCACGCGCTGGACGATTTCATGCAGGATTTCCGCGTGGAAGAGCGCAGCTATATGCGCGAAAGCAAATCGCTTACCGCATCCAAGCGCAGCATGGTGATGCAGGAGCGGCTGTTCTTCCGCAACATTCCTCTTTCCAATTGGATCGAGCGCGAAATGCTGGTGGAAGAAGGCTACGATATCGATCAGATTCCGCGGGAATCGGTGTTCCAGACGGCCACCATCGCGAGTAGCGGAGGCGTTGAACGCCTGGCGATCTCGAAGTTCCTCGATGATATGCCGCCGGTGCGCCCAGATGTGATTAGAAATGATGCGGTGAGAAACGGCGTCGAACCCGGTGTGTTGATGGCGACGCGCATTCCCGCGTTCGGGGCGCAGTAGGAATCGTTCTGGCCGCGGATAAACGCAGATCCACGTCGATCAAAATCAGGCCAATCAAAATCAGGCCGGTCAAAAACAGGCCGATCAAGAATACTCTCGGTTGAATTGAATCTGTCTTATCCGTGTGAATCCGCGTTCATCGGCGGCGAATTCTGCTACTTCGCCGGGGGCAGCTTCGCAAGCCTTCTTTTGATCTCCGCAGCATTCTTCGCGTCGGGCGCGAGCGCGAGATACTTCTGATACGCGTCGCGAGCCTCGTCGCGATTGTGCAGCTTCTCCTCGACCTCGCCCAGCTTCAGGAACGCCTCCGACTTGCTCGGATCCCAGCAAATCGCTTCTTTATAGCGATTTGCCGCGGCGTGGTACTTGCTTTTCTTGAAATAGAAATCGCCAGTACTGACGTTCTTGTCCGCTTCCAGGGGATTTAGGATGCATTCCTTGGGGACCAGCGCCGGATCTTCCTCGGGCGGCTCTTCCACTTGCTTGCCGCCGACCGGCTTGGTGTCCGCGGATTTGGTATCGGGAGGCTTGGCGTCGGGCGGTTTGGTCGATTGCTGCCCGAGCAACAAGGTGCAATTCAACCCCAAACTCAACCCCAGGCTCGCGAACATGAGACGCTTCACACTTCGATTATAGGAGCTAGACTGTCATTATGCTCGATGTCCATCTTCTGAAGACCGTCGCAGGGACGCGACTAAAGTGAGCGGAACTACCGGGGGAACCCAAGGCCGGGGAATCGATGAGCAAGCGATTCGAACGGTTCTGAGCCGTTTCACAGACGCGTGGAATTGTCACGACGCGAACGCGTTCGCGGCGGTATTCGCCGAAGACGCGGATTGCACCAATTGGCGAGGAGACGTCGCCAGCGGCCGAGCGGGGATTGAGGCAATGCATGCTCCCGTGTTCAGCACTCTTTTCAAGAGCAGCCACCAGGAGCATACCGATATCAAGATACGCTTCATCCGTCCTGACGTGGCCGCCGTGGATGTCCGGTGGAAGATGACCGGCGCGACAGATCCCCAGGGAAACCCGCGGCCCGAGCGGCAGGGATTGCTAAGCTTCGTGATGGCAAACGACGCTGCCCAATGGCAGATCGTGGTCATGCACAATCTGGACGTGACCGCATTGCCGCCGCCAGTGCGAAAATAGAGTTACGGAAGAAGTCCTCAAGCTCCGCGACCGAGCTGCCGAGCTGCCCGCCCTGCCTGGCGTTTACCTCTACAAAGACGCCCATGGAACCGTGCTGTACGTCGGCAAAGCCAAAAATCTGCGCAGCCGCGTCCGCAGTTATTTCAATGACGACCGGCTGGCCGACGTCAAGACCGGATCGCTGATCGGCGAAGCGCGGGTCATCGATTACATCCACGTCGACAACGAAAAAGAAGCGCTCGCGCTCGAAAACAATCTCATCAAGCAGTGGAAGCCGCGCTATAACATTCTGCTGCGCGACGATAAGACTTATCCGTACATCAAGCTGACCAGCGAACGTTTTCCGCGCGTGTACGTCACGCGCCGGCTGCGAAAGGACGGCTCGACTTATTACGGGCCGTACTTTCCGGGGAATCTGGCGCATCGCCTGGTGCACTTCATTCATCGATTCTTTAAGGTGCCGTCGTGCAACCTCGATCTCACGCGCACGCACACGCATCCGTGCCTCGAATATCACATTCATCGATGCCTGGGGCCGTGCGTCGCGGGACTCACCAGTGACGATGCCTACTTAGAAGCCGTGCGCCACGTGCGCCTGTTTCTCGAAGGGCGTCATAAGGATTTGTCGAAAGAACTGCGCGCGCGAATCGAAGTCTTGAGTTCGGAGACGCGTTACGAGGAGGCCTCCGCGCTGAACGACCTGTTGCGTACCGTCGACGAGATGGGCGAAAAGCAGAAGATGGCGGCGGCGCAAGGCGACGACACCGACATCTTTGCTTACTACGCCGAGCCGCCGCTGGTCGCGGCGAATCTGTTTCACCTGCGCCACGGCCATATCGTCGACCGGCGCGAGTTCTTCTGGGAGGATCGATTCGACTTCGATCCGGCGGAGTTTTTCTCTTCTCTGCTCAAGCAGCTGTATCTCAACGATCCGTACGTGCCGGCGTTCATCCATGTGCCTGTGGATTTCGAAGAACGCGCCGTTCTGGAAGAGCTGCTCTCGGAGCGCCGCGGCCGCAAAGTGGAGATCAACACGCCTCAGCGCGGGCAGAAGCGCGCGATGATCGATCTGGTGGAATCCAACGCGAAGCACAGCTTCGAGCAGCGCTTCCGCGTAATGAAGCCGTCCTCGAAGGCGATTCAGGAAGCCCTCCGCGACGCGCTCGGCCTGGAACATGCGCCGCGGCGGATCGAGTGTTTCGACATTTCGCACATCCAGGGCACCGATAAGGTCGCGAGCATGGTGGTCTGGGAAGACGGGCGGATGAAGAAATCCGACTATCGCAAGTTCGTGATCCGGACTGTCGAAGGCAACGACGATTTCGCGTCGATGCGCGAAGTCATTTCGCGGCGCTACGGACGCCTGAAAGAGGAAGGCTCGCCACGCCCGGGACTGGTTTTAGTCGACGGAGGTCTCGGCCAATTGCACGCCGCCGCCGAATCGCTCGAAGCCTTGGGAATCACGGATCAGCCGCTGGCGTCCATCGCCAAGCGCGAAGAGTGGATTTACGTGTACGGGCAGGAAGGCGAGCCGGTGGTGCTCGACAAGTTCTCACCGGTGCTGCACCTGGTGCAGACCGTGCGCGACGAAGCCCATCGCTTCGCGGTCACCTTCCATCGCACCCGGCGCAATGCCAGCCGATTGCGGAGTGAGCTGGATCGGATTCCGGGAGTCGGGAAAAAAACGGTGACCAAGTTATTGCGCCACTTCGGCAGTTTGGAACAGGTGCGCCAGGCGCCGGAAGAAGAACTGGCGCGGGTCGCGGGACCAGCACTCGCGCGAAAGCTGCGCGAGGCGTTCGGGCAAGATCTTCTCCAGCCGCAGATTAACGCTGATCCACGCTGATCAAGCAATTCTTGAATCGGCGTTTATCGGCGTGCATCTGCGGCCAATGCTTGGCCTTGCTAGAACAGATCGCCGATCTCTTTCGCAGCGCCGCGCGCTTCGATGTGGATCAAACCGGCGTTGCCGCCCTGCGGACTGATCACTGCGAGCACGGCCTTGCTGCCCGCCGAGTAAATGAACAGCGCGCCCTCTTCCGCCTGAATAGATACCTCGCCCAGCGCGCCCGAGCTCATGCTCTCGCTGATGCGGCGTCCCAGGCTGGAGGCCGCGGCGGCCATGGCGGCCACGCGATTCGGGTCAGCGCCATTCGATAATGAGTGCGCGATGGGCAGCCCTTCGTTGGATGCCAGCAGGACGCCTTTTAATTCCGGAATCGCGTTGCGCAGCGCCTCGAGATGGCCCTTCAACGCTTCACCTTTTGCCATAAGATATGGCCTCCTATTTCCTTACACAGAATTTCTAAGCCGCTTCCCTCGCGTCGCCACCCATCACGTTTCTTTCGTAAGAGATCGGTTGCGCTGGAGCACTGATATGATCGACGGGTAGGGAAAAAACTTTAGTAAAGCCAGATAGGGAAACCAACTATGTCGGCCTAGGGCCGAAGGCCTAAATCCAGATTTGAAAACAGTACGCGAGCCTTCCCAGGTGACCTATCCTCGCAGCGTTCCCACCCTCGCACCGGCTTCAATCCGAAGCACGTGACCCGCCCTCCTGCCCATTCCACGGAGACGACTCTCAGGTCTTGTGCCTAACGGGCCCTAAGGTGTTCGCCTCAAAACCTCTACATAAGTCCTTTACCGCATGGAAAGGGCTAAGAGTGCTCTTTAGCATAAGGTCAAAACGGTCGATTAGGGCCACATGCGGTGTCTGTATTGCGGAAGGGAGCTCGCGCTCCTGAAGCGGTGGACTGGAGGCGGAGAGTTTTGTTCGGATGCGCACCGGCAGCAATATCAGGACGAATACAATCAACTCGCGTTGAACCGGCTTCTGCAAGCCAAACCTCCCATACCCGCTGCTGAGGAAACGGTTCCACCGGCGCAACCACCCGCAAGCGCGGCACCCCCACCCGCACCGTCGGGTGGCCCCGGCGCGCGAGCCGGCAAACAGCTTCCCGCACCCGCCGCTATCGCGCCGCCCCCGCGGATGGATCCGCACACCGCTCCACGCGAACCGATTGCCGAACCCGAGCCGGTGCCCGCGCCTGTCGAGACAAGACAGCCCGAGCCCTCGCCTCAAGCCGAGCCGGAGCCTGAAGAAGAACTCGCGCCGGCCGAGCTTGCCGGATTTCTTATCGAACTGCCGTTCCCGGTCCTGGCGGAAGTGATGGCGATAGCGCGGCCGGACGCGAGCTTCCAATCCAACGGCGCGCCGGCTCTGCCGCGGCGTCGGTTCGAAGCCTGGGAAACCCAACTGGTGACGGCTGGTCGGCTGGAATCCGCGCCGGTCACCCGCATCCTGGACTGTGCGCCACGTCCGCGCGACCGCAAGTTGGATGCGCGAGATTTTGTGCGCACTGCGCCGCTGGTTGAAGTCGATCTCGACGCAGCCGGTGAAACTGAACTGCCGGAAATGATTGAGGAGCCCATGGACATTCTGATATTTCCTCATCCTCCCCAGGCTGCCCCGCCCTTGTGGGAGGAGCCGTGGCTGGAATTTGCGATCGACAAGAATCTGGGTGTGCTCGCAAGAGTGGCGTTCCGGACCACCGGAGTCGAGGACAACCAAGACGCCAGCGATGCGCTGGAAACGCTGAGCGAGGTCGCTCCGGGGCCCAGTCCGCACGTCCACGCTCCGCCGGCGCCCGCGGAAACCGAAAGGGACACCGCGCCGTTACCGGCCAAGGCCGCAATTGCGGTCCCGGACCGTGAAATCGCGAGGCCGGTCGCCAAGCCTTCGTTGCCATCCGAGACCCCCGCGGCCCCCGCGGCCCCAACGCCGGTAATCTCCAGGCCGCCGCTCCTGACTCCCCTGTTCACGCCACCGGCGGAAAAAATCGCGCGGCCTCCGGAGAGAATCGCACCCTCTGCCGTCGCGAGGAAAACCGTAGAAACGCCTCCGCTGGTCACCAAGCCGCTGCCGCTTACGCTGCACGGACTCGCGGCGGGTCGCGGAAAACCGGTTCAGGTCTTTGCGGCAGTCACGGCCGGGGTCGACCTCCAGATCCCGCGATCGAGCGCGCTGCCGCTTCGTCCCGTGATGACGCTCGGCCCTGCGACGGTTGTCGCGGTCGAGGAGAAGAAGCTTCCCGAGCGTACCGTGGTGGTCAAGGTCGACCCGAAAAAGGGTCCGCCGCCGCGTCCCGATTCGCGCGTTGCCAACGGAAAGGGCCGCAAAGATTCGCGCGCCGCCCAAGCGGTGGAAAACGAAGCGGAAAAGAAGGAATCCGCGCAAAGCACCGCCGCCGCGCCCCCTAAAACCGCGCCCTATAAGCCTGCGGAGAAGTCGACCGAGAAGGCCCCCGAAAGACTCCGTGAATCTACGCTGCCCGCGCCCCTCGCGGCCCCCTACCATCCGCCGGACCTGGGTCTGCCCAGTCTGAATCTGGAAGCTTCAGGAGGTTTTTGGAAGCGGCTCCCGCTCTCCGGGAAAGCCGGCCTGGCGCTTACGATGGTGGCCTTGACCATGGCCATCATCTTCATCATGAGGAGCGGAACGTCGGCTGCCGCGGGTCCGCGCGTAGTGGAGGCGCCGTCCTTCACCGCGGCCGAAGGGGGTTGGATCACCGATTGGGGAATCGAGCCCGGCGTGCGGACGCTGCGCGATATCTCCGTGCTGCGCCCCACCCTCAATATGTCGGATTACCGTATCGAGTTTCAGGCGCAGATTGAATCCAAAGCGCTGGGCTGGATCTATCGCGCCCAGGACGTCAAGAACTATTACGTGTCGAAGCTCGAAATCGTGAAGCCCGGCCTGAATCCAACGGTCTCCTTGGTTCGTTACGCCGTGATCGGTGGCGAGGAACTGCCGCACTCGCAATTTCCCCTGAACATGCCGGTTCGAATCGACACCATGTACAAGATCCGGTTCGACGCGGTCGGCGACCATTTCACCACCTGGGTTCAGGATCAGAAGGTAGACGATTGGACCGATACTCGCCTCAAAACCGGCGGCGTCGGCCTGTACAGCGATCGCGGCGAGAGCCGCACCATCAAGAACGGCACCCTCCGGGTTGCTCCGCTGGTGATCAAGAAATAGAACGGGAGATTCAAAGCCATGCCGGAAAATAACGAGCAGGTATTCTTCGTCGACGACGATCTGATTGAGAAGTTGATGCGGGGCGACACGGTCGAGGACCCGTCCAAGAAGAAGCGCGCGGCCTCCTCGAGCGCGCTCGCCAAGGCGGTCGCTTTGGCGTCGGATGGCCGTCTGGATGACGCCGTGAAGGAACTGGAACGCGCCGGCGAGCGCGGAGAGAGTCCCGCCGAAGTCTACACCGGCCTCGGCCATCTGCGCTTCGAGCAGAAGAACTGGGAAGAAGCCGCGCGCTGCTACGGCAAAGTCGCCAAGCTCGATCCGAAGCATCGCACCGCCAACTACAATCTCGCGCTGGTGCTGGAGCGCCAGGGCAAATTCGAGGACGCCGCCAAGGAATTCGAGACCGCGATTTCCATCGACAAGGCGCGCTGGCAGGCGCAACTCGGCCGCGGCCTGTGCCTGTTGCACCTGGGCAAGAACGAGCAGGCGCTGGAGTGTTTCGAATCGGCGCTCAAACAAAATCCCGGGCGCGATCCGTCGCATGAGCAGGCTCGCGATCAGGCTTCGTTCGGAAAGGCGGTCGCTCTTCAGCAGCTCGGTAAGTTGGACGAAGCCGGCGAGATCTATCGCAAGCTGCTGCCCGCGCATCCCGACTCGAGCGAGCTTCTGGTGAACCTGATCGCGCTCTCGGCCGCGCGAAAAGAGGATGGAAAGATCAAGGAATTCGCCGAGCGCCTGCTGAAACTGAAGCCGCAATCGCGTCAGGCTCTGCAAGGCCTGGCGGGAGTCGCGCTTTCGCGTGGCGATTACAGCGCGGCGGTGCAGTACTGCTCCCAACTGGTCAAGGTGGCCGCCGATTCCTACGAAGGATGGTTCAACCTGGGCGTCGCGTATCAGAAGACCGGCCGTCTGGAGCAAGCCGCCAACGCGTATCGCGAGGCGACCCGCATCCGTCCCGAGGCCATCGAAGCCAACGCCAATCTCGGAGCGGTGTTGCAGGAGCGCGGCGATCTCGCGGGTGCGCGCCGCGCCTATGAGCGCGTCCTGGGTACTTCGCCCGAGCTTCCCGGCGCTCTGTGGAACCTGGCGCTGGCCGTCGAGCGCGATGGCAAAGTGGAAGAGGCCGAGAAATATTTCGAGAAGCTGGTCGCCGTGAAACCGGATTTCGAGGACGCGGCCTTCCGGCTCGGCTTCCTGCAACTCCAGCGCGCCGAGTATGCCGGGGCGGTCGACAGCTTCGAAACCTGTCTCAAGAAAAAGAAGGACTGGGTGGAGGCACTGCTCAATCTGGGACTCGCGTGCTGGAAGTTCGAGGACCTGGACGCCGCCACCGACACGTTCAATCGCGTGCTGGCGATTCAGCCGAAGAACATCGACGCGCTGCGCGCGCTCACAGCCATCGCCCTCGAGCGCAAGGACCACAAGCGCGCCTGGGAGCTGCACCAGAAACTGAGCGCGCTGGGCGAACGGTCTGTCGAACTTTCCTACAATCTCGGCCTGCTGCTGCAATCGGCGGGCGACAACAAGCTCGCGGCGGAATGCTATCAGGCGGCCATCGACAAGAAGCCGGACTTCCCGGAAGCGCTACTGAACCTGGGCCACGCGTTGAAGGCGGTCGGCAAAGAGGACGAGGCTAAGCAGGTGTGGAGCAAGGCCGTCGACGCGGACCCGGCGCTCGCGGGCAAGTACTTCCAGTAGAGTGCCTTTAACTGGTCACAGCCTAGAGCACCGCGACGCTAGACAGGCGGGCTTGGAGGCTCTCAAGCAGACTCCGAAACCGTCCCAACGTGCCTTCTCCAACCGGAACTGGCCTCCGTGTCATAAGAAGTTCTTGGACCGCCCGATGAAAGTGGGTCTTGTTGTACACGGCGGCGGACGGATAAGCTGCTTGCTGAATCGAGAGCAATTCGGCTGGCTCGAATTGGCCTTCGATACTGTTTCCCTTCGAAGCGGGGCTGATTTCCTGCAAGAGCACGATCCGAGGTCGCAGAAGCTCGCCGAATTTCTCAACATAGCGGTCGCGTTGGCGATGTCCCTCCTTGTCGGAATCTAGGAGAATGACAAAATCCCGAGCCCACCCTAGATACAGCTGGATCACCGTGTCTAACCCTCCCGCTCCGCCGCCCGGCATGACGAACGACGGCTGCGCCACGCCCAGTATCTGCTGCATGAGCCGGATGACGTAGTAGTCTCCCTTGCCCTCGACCATGGCTACCGCTGGTACGTTCTCCAGTTTGCTTGGCGCGTAGTCAAGTACGTCAAGGATAGGTTGAAAATATGTTGATTGATCCGGGTGATGGACTGCAAACTCACGGTACCGCTGAAGGGTCACGAGGGTTCGTCGAGAAGTAAAATCCGCATCGTCGACCCCGTACTCAAGGCCCTCGTTCTTGACTACGAACGCGCTCTCCAGCCACTCGGGCTTGATCAAGTGGTGACTGTGGGTTGTGTAAATGACCCCACATCCGTCCGGCAACAGGGCGAAGCTGTCAAGGAGTTGGGCTTGAGCAGACGGGTGGAGATTCGACGCAGGCTCATCAAAGAGAAAAAGAATCGAGCTGGCCTCGCTTCGTCTGAAGCCGCGATACTGCGTCAGGAGGAGATATGTGAAAAACCACCTGAAGCCGAGCGAGCGTTCGCTGATCTCATAGATCTCGTTGTTCTCATTCAGACGGAGCTGGAGGAACCATAAGCCAACGTCATCCGTCGCAATGTTCACCCTGATCTCTTTCCCACCAGCCTTGCGCTTGAAGATCTTATTCCATTGAGTGAATACAGTTTTCGTGATGTGGCTGCCCATTTTCATTAGGACGCTTTCCAAGCTTTTCTTATCGGGCTGCTCAGACGATTTCGCTCGCGCCAGCACATGGCCTTCAAGCGTTAGCCCCTCCCCGAGAGCGTCCAGAACGTCCTGCAGCACTTTACGATAAAACGCGTGCTTCTCTTCGTCTCTTGGGGCCGCCTCTAGGTAAATTCGATCTGGAAAGTCAAACAGGAAATTGGGGAAATACGCGATCTTGGGAAGCAGCCGCATGATTGCCAGTCCCGCAGCTCGGAAGTCCTCCCCCAAGAGAGGTTTGGCGCTCCGCCTGCCCGGAAGCTTCCCCGACAAGTCTAGGCCAGGGAGGACCGAGCTTGGTTTGGCAGGCGAGACGAGGCGCGATGCTTCAAACTTGTAGGTTTGGACAATTTCGAACGTACTCGACATTGTGATTTCACGAGCCGACCGCGACGCGCGCACCTCGGACGCGATCGCTTTGCGGTCCGAATCCGCGAGGCGCACTCCCGCTCTAATGCTGATTTCGCCGTTAAAGTTGGCGCGCTTTGCGATAGGGATTAGTTCATGGGGATCGCTCGCGCCATAGCCGGGCAGTTCTAGCGCGTCGAGCCTGTCCCGGTAGGTGAAGAGGTTGATCGCTTCGAGGATTGTCGTCTTACCGCTCTCGTTGAGCCCCACCAAAGTGTGAACCTTGCCGCTCGGCGGCGCCAGCAAATCGATTCGCGCGGACTCAACTCCCTTGTAGTTGTGGATTTCAAAATGGGTGTATCGCATTTATCTTTGTCTCCGGAAACTCCGGCCCTTCGTCGCCCGACGGCCGGGCGCCAGAATACCGATAGTCAATTTCGATCCCAGTTTACAACTATATGAAACGTTTGGTCGAGAATTGTTTTAATCGAGTCGCTTATCCCCGCCTGGACAAACCAAGCCGGCAAAGACGACGAGGCGAAGCGGGTGTGGAGCAAGGCCGTCGACGCGCACCCGGCGCTCGCGGGCAAGTATTTCCAGTAGACCCGCTAGCGACCCGCGACTAGAAGGAGCGGTCCAGAGGCGCGATCCTCCCCAACCAGACCGGTGATCGCGCTCCGGTACCAACGCGCCCGAACCTCGTCCAAACGGAGCGCGCCCCAAGCTGCGGCTTCTAAGCGAAAAGCCTGACTCCTTTTTCCGTGGCGCGGTGCTAGAGTAGAGGGCAAGGTATTTAGGGAGGCCTCGCTATGGTTTCCGGTTTTTCACTTCTGTGCGTAACGGCACTGGCATTTCAGAATCCGGCCCCGCAGACGGCCAATGGATTTCGCATCGCATCGGCGGACAAGACTACGCCGGAGGCGACCGCGAAATCGCTCACTCCGGAGATGCGCGGCGACATCTACATGGCTCGCAAGATGTATCGCGAAGCGAGCGAAACCTATCAGCTCGGCTCCAAGGATTCGCCGGTGCTCGCCAACAAGACGGGCATCGCGTATCACCAGTTGCTGGAGCTCGATTCAGCGAAGAAGTGGTATGAACGGGCCATCAAGCTGAATCCGCAGTACGCGGAGGCGATCAACAATCTCGGCACGATTTACTACGCGGGCAAGTCCTACCGCCGCGCGATCACTCAATACAGGAAAGCGCTGGCGATCACGCCCGACGCCGCATCCATCCTGAGCAACCTGGGGACGGCCTACTTCGCCCGCAAGAACTACGTGGAGGCGTCCGCGATGTATGAGAAGGCGCTGAAGCTCGATCCGGATGTCTTCGAGCATCGCGGCACAAACGGCGTGCTCCTGGTGGAGCGCACCATTGACGAACGCGCCAAGTATCATTATTACGTCGCGAGGATGTACGCGAAGGACGGCCAGACCGAACGCGCGTTGCTGTATATCCGGAAGTCGCTCGAGGAGGGGTTCAAGGAACGCGACAAGTTCCAGAAAGAGCCCGAATTCGCTGCGCTGCGCGAGAACGACGAGTTCAAGAAGCTCATGACCGCGGAGCAGAAAGTCCTCTGAAGTTCTTCGCGCGCTCGAGAGTTTTTGCCCGCTCGGAGTTCTTTACTCACTCGGAGTTCTTTACTCATGTGATCGGCAGGCCTGTTGTGACCGGTCCCGTGCTGGCCGCCGCCCTCGCGCTTTCGGCGTGTTCGCGCGCGCCGGACCCCTCCATCCACACTACCTCGGGATCAGCCGCGTCGATCCAGCGCATCGTCTTCCTGCCGTTCGAGAATCTCACGGATGATCCATCCCTCGATTGGGTCGCCTCCGCGGCGCCTACCATCGCGGCCGAGGACTTGACCGGAATCCAAGGATTGGAATCGTTGCGCGCCCCTAACGTTAGCGACGGCTATCTGAAGCAGGCCACTCGATTCGTCCACGGATATTTCACCGGCGCCGCGTCCACCCTGCGGTTCGAAATCGAAGTGGAGGACGCAGCGCGGCATAAGGTCGCCGCATCTGCATCGGAAAACGGGACTGTTCTGGCCGCCATGAATGCGGCTGCAAAGTGGATCGCTCCCCAGGCGCATCCGTTCCCATCGCCGAATCCAGAAGCCGTCCAGGCGTGGGGCCGCGGTGAATACGAGCGCGCTGTGAACCTGGACCCGGATTTCGGCGCGGCGTGGCTCGCGTGGGCCGAAAAGCTCCAAAAAACCGGCGACGCTGCGCGGGCCGTCGAGGTCGCCGCGCAGGCGTTGGCGCGATCGTCTCTACGTCCGGACCTGGATCGCGCTCGCATCGCGCTATTTTCCGCGGACGCGCAACATGATTCCGACGCGAGAGAGAAAGCCCTGACCGAGTTGGCTCGCCTCCAGCCGTCTAACGCGGCCGTGCTCACTGCGCTGGCTGAGACCGCGATGAACGCCCGCCATTTTCGTGAAGCCGCCGCACATTATCGCGACCTGGCAAAGGTGGCAACGCCGGCCCCAAACACGAGTCCTCTGAATTTGCTGGGGTACGCCGAGGCGTTCGCGGGCGATCTGGCCGCCGCGCGCAAGGCCTTCGAGGAGTACGGCCGCGAGCCCGGCCAGCAGGCCAATTCGCTCGACTCGCTTGGCGAAGCGTTTTTCATGCGCGGAAAGTTCCCCGAAGCGGAACAGTATTTTCTAGAAGCGCATAAATCCAATCCGTCGTTGCTGGCGGGTGAGGATCTGCTGAAAGCCGCCTACGCGCACTGGCTCGCCGGCGACTCGGCTATAAGACCCGTCACGAGAGAAGCCACCCCCAAAGGAGCTACGGCGGCACGCGGCAACAATCGAGGTCCAACCAGCGGGGGCGCGACCAATGCACCCCCGAGCCCGGCCGACATACCCGGCGCCGACCTGAAAGGCGCCGACGCGCTCATGGCGCAATTCCTCCAATTCCGCCGCAATCAGAAAGACGCTCTGGTCGCCTGGCGCGAAGCGATGTGGTTGTATTCCACCGGCCGCCGGGAACAGGCGATCGCGAGGATGGCCGATGTGCCGAATCGGCAACTCGCCCAACGCCAGATCGCTGTGTGGAACGGCGACGTCGAGTCGACGCATGACTTGGCCCAGCTCAAGCAGCGTTACGATAACACGCCGCCGTCCGCGGATTCGCAGGTGCGCGTGTTGTATGCCGCGGCCCTGATCGCGGCTGACCAGAAGGACGAGGCTCGTCCTCTCCTGGAACTTTGGCCGATGCCCTGGGCGCCCGGCGATGCGTTACTGGATTCGTGGGTGCTGCCGAAGTTTATGGAGTTGCGGGTCGCGGTAGCGGCAAAGTAGAGAGCCTCCGGCTCTACATTTGGGTGTCCCCGGGATGCGCCATCATAGCTTCCACCAGCGTTTATGCGGCTGAGATCTAAGGGTTCGTTATTTTGGATGTTTCTTGATGTCTTCCAATCGGTAGGTATCATCAACGATCTTGAAGTAGAAACGCCAATCCTTCGTTACTCGCGCTTGCCACAGATCACGGGCTTCGTCGTACTTCTTGGCGCGGAGCGACGGATGATGAAGATTATCGGCAAGAAATATAAGTTGCTTCCGGAAGGCTTTTAGAACATCGGGAGGGGCACGTTGCAAGGCGTCCAGCACCCTGTCGGTAAAGTCGATCTTCATCGATTAGACGACTTAGCCTTCTTCGCGCCCGCCCGCCTCTTACGCAAATTGGCGTCGATCGCCGCAATCGCCTCCGCCGCCGTGTCGAACGGCCCGTAGGATCTGCCTTCGGCGTAATCCTTCTCGCTCTGAGCGATGCCACGGTCAATGGCGCGGCGCTCCGCCGGCGTGTACTCATCGTCCGCGCTTGACGGCTTGGGGACGATGGTGATCACGCCCCCGGAGGCCTTGAATTCGAGCTCCTGGCCGCTCTTAAAGCCGGCTGTGCGGCGGACGGCCGAAGGGACTACGAGTGGCGTTTTGTTGTTGTTCTTGACGGCGACAGTCATAAGTAATGAATACGTCCGGACGGCCAGATTTGATTTCAGTCTAGAGCGATTGGGCGATTTCGTCAAACGCCGGTCGAGGACGGCGCCGAGCATCGAGGAAGGAGCCACCGTCGCTGCTTTTCGGTTTCTGATTTTCGGCCTTCCTTCTTGTTGTCCTCTGTTCCAAGTGATGTAAAATACGGCCGGGAGCTAATAAGTGGACTCAACCTCAATCGCCGCTTGGTCCGCCGTCGCGCTCAATGCGCTGGCAATTGGATTCTGCGAAACCGTGGCTCGGCGCGTACGGCGGGAACCGGGGGAAACCGGGGCCAGCCCGCGGAAACCGGGGGAAACCGGGGCCAGCCCGCGTGTTTCCGACAATTTGAGAGGCACGCCTCTCGCAAAAAGCAGGTCCCTCGCTTCGCTCGGGATGACAGGGTCGCCTGAGGGTGCTGCGCCATACCTGGTTCTCGGGCGAGGAAATCGGTGACAGACGGAACAATTTGGGATTTTAACCCAGAATGGTCCTCGCCGGAATTGTCCCCGCGTGACATTGTCCCCGCGGGAATTAGCCCCGCCCCCACGGGCGGGGCTTGCTGGGCGGCGATTGGCGGGGAAACTGGGGACGGCCCTGTTTCCCTTTGCGATAGTTGTTCAAGGAGATAGTTCTGAGCGATGGCACCCGAGGCGACACCCGCGGGCATGAAAATGGCTACCCTGGTGGCGCCGGACCATAGCGGATTCTCAAGAGAGACGGAGCGTTCCCCATCGCCCCCAATCACTTCGCCGCGCTGAACGGGCTCTTCCCGCTCGCGGCGTCGAAGGCCAGATCAAACGGCCGGATCCACTCCACCGCCAGGCCCCCACCCGCCACCCCGGGATCGTGTTCGGCGATCGCCCGCACCTCCGCTTCGTCTCTCCCGTTGTACAGCATCAGTCCGCCTGAGTCGTCCAGAAATCGTCCGGCGAACTGCAACGCTCCCTTGGTCATCTGCTCCTGCAAGTACCGCCCGTGATTCCCCAGGGCCTGCTCCCCGGCCGGCTTGCCCGCCACCCACTTCGGCCCGCGCTTCACCAGCACCACGTACTGCTTCGAAGGAGGCTGGCTCTGCGCCAACAACCACCCCGCCACCGCCAAGGCAGCAACAATCGCGCCGACACGCGCAATTCGGGAAAACATCCCTCACTTTACCAGTTTCGGGCGGGCAAAACAGGGGGAAAACAAAGGGAAAACAGCAGTGCAATCTCTTGTACGTATCGTCCCTGGTTATGATAGGATTCCAACGGTACTGCTTGGGCCGGATTTGCAAAGCGCCCGGCGAGCTTTGAAGGAGAACTGACGTGAAACTTCGCGATCTTAGAGTTGCAGTGATTTCAATTTGCCTGCTCGCGCCGAGCGTTCAGGCGGCCTACGTCCTCAACGTCACGCAATCAGGATCCAATGTGGTTGCGAATGGTTCGGGGACGCTCAATCTGACGGCGTTATCGGTGACAGGAACGGTGGGCTCCGTGGGAGCGTTCATCAACTCCCAATTCAACGATATAGCTGTGGGACCGTTCACAGCCTCGACGTCAACCTATGGACCGCTTCCGGGTGCGGCTCCGTTCGGGTCCGTGTCAGGCAGCCCTTCGAACGCAAACGCGTCTACTTCATCCGGGACCTGGACGTTGATCGTAATAGGAACCGGCAACGTTGGAGGCATCGGCGTGCCGACCACCTATACGTCCGGGACGTCGATCTCCGCCACCGCTACCTGGAACAGCACCACCATCGCGGGACTGGGCCTGTCTCCGGGATCCTATGTCTACAGGTGGGGGACGGGTACGAACGCCGATAGTTTCACAGTCAACATTGGCGCGCCCGTCACGCCTACCACTACGCCGATTCCTTCCTCCCTATACCTGCTGGGCGTGGGAATGATCGCTTTGGGCGGTTGGTATTGGCTCGCGGCCGCTCGCAGGCGTACCTTGTAGCCGCGATTCTGCGCGAAATCGGTGACAGGCGGAACAATTTGGGATTCTTGACGGTCCGCCCGGTTGCCACAAACCCGTCGCGACCGGGCGGCAAATGCCGGGCGGGGAGGACCAGGTTGTAGGGGAAAACAGGGACAGGTAGGATGAGCGGGCTGGCCTCTCGTCAGCGGCAGTAAGCTCGCTGTTGTTTCCTCTGTTTCCTGTTTCGTCCTGTTCAGTTGATCGATACCCCGTTTACCGCAGGCCCACCTTCTTTTCCAACGCCAGAAAGCGGGGATCTTTGCGGACCGGGTCGAACAGGGTGTCGATTTGCAGATACAGAATCACCGATTCCCTGGCTTCGGCGGATTTTTCGAGATATTCCATCGCGTGATCGGCGTCGTTCAAAGACGCGTAGCCTTGCGCAAGACCCCAGGGAGAGACGAACTCCTTTTCCCCGTCCTTAGCCATCTTCTCCAGTTGGCGACGAGCTTCTTCGGCCTGTCCGCAGCGTGCTTTCATGGTGGGGCTGCCGGTTTTATCGCTCTGCTCCGGATACCATTCGGCGGCGGTTTGGGCGGCCGCTCGGGCGGCGTCGCAGTTGTGTTCGAGAATCGCCACATAGCCGACGTCGCGGATGCCTACAAGCGACCTCGGATAGAGCTTGAAGATGCCTGCGATCCCGCGCTTGGCGGCGGGAAAATTGCCCTCCAGGATCAGATCCGTCACCATGTTCTGGCGCGGGTTGGGGGATTGCGGGTCCAGCTCCTCCGCGGTTTCGAGATGGCTACGCGCTTCGGCGAAACGCTTGCGCGTCATCAGACCCCAACCGTACCAGCTATGGGCCTGCCCATGCGATCCTTCTCCCTCGAAAGCGAGCGCGTATTCCTTTTCCGCTTCCGGCCAGTTCCACTCATATACGTAGGTCGTGTGCGCCATGTAGGCGTGCGCGTCGCTGAAATGCGGATCGATGGCGAGAGCCTTTTGAGCGGCGGCGCGGCCCAGTTCCATTGCTTCCCGTCCGGAGATCTCCCCGATCGCGCTCAGCGTATTCTCCGCGCGGGCGATGGCGAAATATGCGCGCGCATATTGAGGATCGATGCGCACCGCGTCCTGCGACAATCGGAGGCTTTCGCGCAATGAATCCGGCGTGTGCAACTGAAGCTGGTAGATCGCGCGCATATACAGATCGTGCGCCTCGGGATTGGGCGAGGCAACCAGTCTGGCATCTTGCGCGGGCGCCTTTTGAGAGGGCAGAAGCGCTTGCCCGGCGGATTGGGCAATCTCGGTTTCGACGCGCGCCAGGTCGGCGGGCTTGGTATCGTAGATGCGCGACCAGAGATGATAGCCGTCGGAGGCGCGAATGAGCTGGACCACGACGCGAAGCTGGTCCTCACGGGTAGAGATGCTTCCTTCGAGGATCGCCGAAGCGTTGAGGGCCCGGCCGATTTCCCGGATATCCTGGCCCTTTCCTTTGAACTGAAACGCTGAAGTGCGGGCGACCACGCGCAGGTCCCTGGATTCGGCAAGCGCCTCCGTCAACTCATCCGTGAGGCTGTCTCCCAGATATTCCTTGCTGGAATCGCCGGTCAGATTCAAGAAGGGGAGAACCACTATGGTGGTGCCGGCGGCATGTCCGCTCCTGCCCCGGATTCTCCACAGAAGGAAACCAGCCACCAGGAAGGCGGCGACCATCGCGATCGCAAGCACGACCCGCACGGGGGACGAAGAACTTTTCCCCGGCGCGTCGGGAACATCCGTCTTCCGCCGCTTATAAACGGCCGGTGCTTCCACGCTCGAAATCGTAAACGCCGGAACGTAGCTCCGCAGAGGCAGCTCGATGCGGATGCTGGAGTCTGGCGCCTCGCTGGCATAGTACTCTTTCAACTTCTGCCGGAGCCGGCCCATCTCGGTACGGACGATGGAATCGATACGGGGATCGAAAGAATCGGATTTCTCGAATACGTCGACTCCGATGGCGTATTCATTGACCTGCTCTCCGTCGCCGGTCAGAGCACGCTCGCACAAGTAACGCAGCAGGCCCGCTCGTCTGGGCGAAGAGGCAAGCAGCGGAGAGGCGATAACGGCCTCGACGTGGGCGCGAATCGCTTGCTGGCCGGAATCCAACGAAGACGCGTCGTTCGAAAATCCGCCGGCGGCTTTCATGTTGCTTCCGGTCCACTATTCTATCAGGCCGGAAACACGCTGATAACAAAGGTGTGTGACGTTACGTGCCGGTTGTGACTTGCATCCGGGGGCGACCAGGGGCAAACTTGCCGACAGGAGATTTCTGATATGCGTAGTTCCGTTATTCCGAAGATCGCTTGTGTGGCGCTCGCCCTCGGAACAGTGGCTCAAGGGACGTCGATACTGGGCATCGACTGGTTCACCGGTCAATTATTGAACATCAACAGCTCCACCGGCACGACCGCCAACATAGGGTCAACCGGGATGATCGAGCCCGTCGGGATAGCCTTTTCACCGGGCGGAACTCTGTATGGGCTGGACGAACAAACCAACAATCTCTACACCATTAACCCCGCGACGGGAGCGTCGACGCTGGTGTCGACCATCAGCATTTTTCAACTCATCGAGGGCGACATCGCCTTCAGCTCCAATGGAACGTTGTACGGGGTCCAGGACTATCATCTTGGCGAGCTCCAACTATTCACGATCAATACAAGCACTGGAGCCACCACCGACGTCGGCCCCATTATAGGGGCCCCCACCGACAACGATCTCTCGGCGATGGCTTTCGATTCCTCGGGGAACCTGTGGGTCTACGATCAAGGCGCCTCGGAGCTATACACCATAAGTACGAGCACTGGAGCCATCCTCACTTCGGTCGATTTGAGCGTAACCGGGACGGGACATGTAGCCGGAATGTCCTTCGCGCCGAATGGCACTCTATACCTCGCGACCGGGCAAGGCATTGAGGACCTGTACACGGTCAACACCGGCACTGGCGTTATGACGCTGGTGGGCGCGACCGGCGCGAACGTGTCGGGCCTCGCGTTCGCCCCGACTTCCTCGGCGGTTCCAGAACCAACTACCCTCCTGTTGACCTTGACCGGCGCGGGAATTATAGCCGCCGGTCTTGTCCGGCGCCGGCGAGCAAGTAACGCCGCTCCGGATAGCCGCGAAAAACTCCACTAACCACTCAGTTGAAAATAGGTTGGCTGGATAGCGGTCGCGGTAGGGACGGCCATCGCTGATCGTGAGGGGCCGCGGGTTGAGAAGTCGCCTTGTGGGGCAGGCCCCCGGCCAGGCCCCCGGCCGGTCCCCGGCCAGGCCCCCGGCCTGCGGCCGACGCCCTCGTCTGCCTTCGTTTTGATCATGCGAGCAAAGGCCGGACCGGGGGGCCGGCGCAGACGAGGGCGTCTGCCCCACGAAAACATATGCCGCGAACTTCACAGACAAGACACTAGTCGCGGCTCGCTGCGCGGCGTCGTCGGTACTTCCAGCCGAGCCACGCCAGACCGCCCAGCAGACCGAAACTCGCAGGCTCCGGCGTTCCGAATGTGCCCTCCAGCAGCGACGCGGGGGTGCCCTCAAGTTCGATCCCACCGGTCGAAATGGAATAACTGACCCCACCCGCCCCGAACTGGGCGACGGCTCCAATCCCCGCGCAGCTCGCTCCCGCGGCGGTGGTGGTCGCGTCGTTGTACTGACAGGTAAAACCCGAGGTTGGCAGAACCACAGTTCCGGCGTGCACGAGTACGGCGGCGGCCATGGGTAAGATCATCAGTGCCCCGAGACGGGCGCGGGATTTCATACGCGCCTTGGCGCGATCGAGCAAATAAGTGGTCATGATTGTTATCCTCCGGTAACGTTATCGAATGTAAAACTCGAATTGTTACCAGAATAAGCCAAGTCCTAGAACGCGGCACTACGTACTCTTGTAGTTCCGTGCTGTCAGGTACCCCGAAATATGATATATGTATAGGTACATATGGCGCTTACCAAGAAGACGATTGTCCTCTTTCCGCCCGAATTGCATCGGCGATTGACGCTCCTCGCCGCGGAACGGCGGACCAGCATGGCGGATCTGGTCCGTCGCGCGTGCGAACGGGAGTACGGGACCCGCGGCGCGACGCGCGAGGAGAAGCTCGCGGCTCTAAAGCGGATGACGAGTCTCAATCTTCCTGTTTCCGACATTGAGCAAATGAAACGCGAATCTCGACCCGACCCGAGGGACTTCGCGCCATGATTCTGGTCGACTCGAATATATTCATGTATGCGGCCGGCGTCGAGCATCCACATCGCGCCGCATGCATCGCATTTATAGAGAGAGTCGCCGACGGCAAGGTCAATGCCGCGATCAACGCCGAGCTCCTACAGGAGATTTTGTATCGATACCGTTCTCTCGGCCGGTGGGATGAGGGCCGGCTGGTTTATGACGGCGCGCGAACTTTGTTTGAAAATGTGCTGCCAGTCACCGGCGACGCGATCGACCTGGCCCGCCGCATGCTCGACGAATATCCGTGGCTTGGGGCCCGCGATGCAGTGCACGCGGCGGTTGTGGAAGTATACGCGCTGAAAGGCATCTGCAGTTTCGATCGGGTTTTCGATCGCATTCACGGACTGCGTCGAGTGGAGCCATGAGGATCGAGGACCGGACGGGACAATTTCGATGCACGCTGCCTATCTCATCGTCACTGTAACTTTCGCGCTTCTGGTGACCGCTTCGGGCCTCGGCAAGCTGCGGCGCGATCCGCGCCAGGTGAAGGTGGTCCACGAAACCGTGGGCATCCCCTTGAAGTACTTTCCCCTGCTGGCCGCGTGCGAAATCGCCGGCGGCTTCGGACTGGTGGCCGGAATTCTGTGGCCGATCCTCGGCGTCGCGGCGGGAATCGGCCTGGAGCTGTATTTCCTGGGAGCCATCGGGTCGCATCTGCGCGCCGGCGACGGGAAAGGCATCGGGTGGGCGGTGTTCATGTTTGTGCTAGCGGCGGTCGTTCTCGCGCTTCGGTTCGTGACCGTTTGAGACAGGCGGCGTGGTACACTGGCGGCATTCCGGAAAGGGGAATGAACGATGATGAAGACAATCGTTGTATTTGTGTCGATGAGTGCCTGCTTGGCCCCGGCCTACGCGCAGGCGCCCAAAAGTGCGGCGCGCGGCGCGCGCGGCGCGGCTTCTGCGGCAAATTCAGCCACGGCCGACGCCCTCAAACAACTGGAGAAGGATTGGTCGGCTGCGCAGATTGCCCGTGATATCGAGAAGCTCAGAACCATCCTCGCCGAGGATTGGCAGGGGCTCGGCTCCGACGGCGCCATTTCGTCGAAAAAGGACTTCCTGAATGACGTCAAGTCCGGCGCGTCGAAGCTGGATTCGTTCGAGATGGGACCAATGGACGTGAAGGTGATGGGAAGGGTCGCCGTGGTCCAGGGCAGCGACACGGAAAAGAGCTCCAACCATGGCAAAGACACCAGCGGCAAATGGCTGTGGATGGACGTATTCGTGGATCGGGATGGCCGGTGGGTGGCGGTGCGGTCGCAGTCGGCGATGGCCATGAAGTAGCGCGTTTACTCGCGCCGCGGGCATACTACGCAGTACAGAAACCACAGCGCAATCACGGGCAGATAGGTCCCCGGACTCTCCACATTTTGGTGGATGGTCCACAAACGCCAGGATCCAGGAACGGCAAGGTGCGGGTAAAGCTTCTGCCCCGGCATGAATACGGACGCGAATCTCCCTTTCGCCTGAGATAAAGGTAGAATCTCAAGATGGAAGCGGGGCTAACGGGCTGTCCATCCGAAGAGGTCGCGTCACAACTTTCCCGTATTCTGTCAACCGACGGTTTCAGCCGGTCTCCGAGCCTCGGACGGTTCCTTTCCTACCTTGTAGATCGGGCGCTTGCAGGCGAGCACGATAGCATCAAGGAGTACCGGCTCGGCCTTGAAGTTTTCGATCGCGGCGACGATTTCGACCCGCGCGATGACACCATTGTGCGTGTGCAGGCCCGCAATCTGCGGGCGCGGCTGGATGACTACTACGAGAATCCGGCAGCGGTGGATACCATCCGGTTCGTGCTTCCAAAAGGCGCGTACGCGCTGCATTTTGAAAGGATCGAAATTCCGGCTCTCGTCGCGGCCGCATCGCCCATTCAAGCAAGCCCCGCGCCGGCGGCTCTATTCCAAGTAAAGGCCATGCGGAGAACCGCGGTGGTCGCGGCATTGCTCGTGTTGATCTCGGCCGCGGCGTTTCTCGCGGTCAGGCGTTCTCCATCGTCGCGACCGGTTGCGCCCGGTGACACAACCTTGCTGGTGGCTCCTTTCGCTAATCTCAGCGCGGATAAAGACAACGAATACTTCGCGGGTGGATTGACCGAGGAATTGATCGATGCATTGGCGAACCTTCCCGGCCTGCGCGTCGTCGCGCGCGCATCCTCCCAGCGGTGGAAGGACAAGGAACTTGATTTCAGCAACCTCCGGCAGCTCGGGATCGACCATGTCGTCGAAGGGAGTGTTCGCAAAGAGGGTAATAAAGTGCGCATTTCCGTGCGGCTGATCGACGTGTCAAGCGCCCGTCATCTCTGGTCCCACGAATACGACCGCGAAATTCAGGACTCGATTTTCACCGAACGGGAGATTGCAAGCGCGGTGGCGGCGACACTGAAACTGAGGTTAACGCCCGCGATGCCCGCGCCGTCGATTCGACCACCCAATCCGGAAGCCTACGACCTGTATTTGAAGGGGGTTTACTCCTGGAAAAAGTTCGATGAAGCGAGCGCAAAAAAAGGTGTTGCTTACCTGGAACGTTCGCTCTCGCTCGATCCTTCTTTTGCGCCGGCGTATGTCGCACTGGCCGGGTGTTATGCAGTGCAGGGGGCTTATTATCGCATTCCGGCGGTCGAGGGCTGGGCGAAAGATCGCGAAATGGCGCTAAGGGCTCTCCAGCTTGACGACACGCTCGCCGAAGCTCACACACTGCTTGGCGGCGTGTACGCCTGGAACGATTGGAATTGGGAGCGCTCAGAACTCGAATACCGCCGAGGCGTACAACTCGGACCGCAGAGCGTGATCGCGCATCAGTACTTCGCGTCGTTTCTGGGCGCGCTCGGGAGGCAGAGCGAAGCCGAAGCGCTGATGCGCGAAGCGATTCATCTGGATCCGCTCGACAGCCTGCTTCAGTGGGGAGAAGCGCAATTGATATTCTGGCGCGGCGACTATCGGGAAGCCGAAGCGGTTCTGAACAAGGTCATGAAGCGCGATCCTGAATTCGGGTTGACGGCGAAGCTCTTCGCTGAAGTCGAGTGGGCTTTAGGAAAAGATAGTGAGGCGGAGGCGGTTCTTCGCGCTCATTTGGCAAAGCATCCGACCGACCCGATCCCGCTCGGGGAGTTGGGCTACACGCTCGCGAAGATCGGCCGCACGCGAGAAGCCCGCGACATTGCGCAACAGCTTGAGGAGCAGTCGCGGCAGTCCTTCATTCCCCCGCAGGCTCTCGCATTCGTTTATCAGGGGTTGGGGGACAACGATAGAGCCATCAACGAGCTGTGGAAAGCCTCTGACGCTCGTTCGATTCGAGTACCGTGGCTCCGGGTCGAGCCCGTCTACGCGCCCTTACGTCAAAATCCCCGCTGGCCGGATCTCCTGCGGCACGTAAATCTTCAATAGCGTAAGCCACCTTTTTTCAATCGCCTAGCCCCACGTTAATCACTCCAGTTCACCGTGAACCGGCTCCGCTTCCCTTCCACTCGGCGGTTTTTTTGTGCAATATGAACGAGGCCGGAAAACAGGCCCATCCATAAGGAGAAATGAAAGTGATCAAACAGGCACTTAGCGCGCTGACATTGGTGGTCTTGTGCGGCGCCGTCGGCCACGCGGGTGATACCAAGCCCCTAGCCGTTTGGGTTGATCCGGCGACCGGCTTGTCGTGGACTTCGCAGGACAACGGTTCGAATCTGGACTGGAGCGAGGCGAAGGGTTATTGCGGCACATTGAACGTCGGCGCACGCCGTGGCTGGCGCCTGCCGAACATTGACGAATTGCACGCGATCTTTGACGCGGGCGCCACCGGCACATTCGTTTTCAATACGGTTCCGTACAAGTACCACATCAAGGGCGGGCTTATCCTCACCGGCTTCACGCATTGGAGCGCAACCCCGATAGAGTCCGGGCCGGCGTCGGTTTGGCTTTTCGACTTCCTTGACGGTATGGATGGCACGCGGGTCTCCATCCGCGTCGGCTACCGCAGCAACACTCGCGCCCTGTGTGTGCTCGGTTCCCCAAAGTGAAGTGGCGAACTGATTTTGACCGAAATGTTTTGACCAAATTTCGATAGGAGAACAAACATGACAAGGTTTTTGCTGATGGTACTAATCATCGCGGGTTCCCTCGGTGTGGCGCACGGCCAGGCCGGCGTAGGAAGGAAATTTGATACGCGGGACCCTCACGAATGCAGTGCGCTGCCGAAGGTGACAGGCAGCGTGCCTTCGCCCGGCCAGATTAAAGACCTTGTGACGTGCAAGGCGGAGGGAGCCGGCGGGTGCTGTATGTATTTGTTCGAGAACGTGAAAGTCGAAATCGGCAAATCACGGCCTTTCTCCAGCTGGTCCGATGTGGGCAATCACGACATCGATAACTCGCAGCCGGTGTACCCGATTCGGGGCACCGCCGATAAGTATCAGTGCCAGCCGCCCGGAGGATCTCCGTATCCACCAAAGGGCAAGAACTGTTCCGTTAGGATGGCGTCTCCCTTTCAGGGTGTCTGCTACAAAACCACCTTCGGCGACTGGAGTTGCCCGGTGAAGGACGCCGAGAATCCTCTAAAGGGAGTCCAGGCTAACATGCCTCCCCCGAAATAAGAGGATCGGACGCCGCCGCCGCTGCAAACCCCGCGTGCCACTGGCGGGGTTGAAGCCGACGATTGGCCAGTCCGTGTGTGGGCCACACGAGATTCGAAGAACGGAAGCAGGTGATCGAAGTGAAACGGAAACTGTGGATCGCCGCGCTGGCATCGTGGTCGTGGCAATGCGCTATGGGCGAAGGCAAAATTCAAAGCTTCAAACCCGGCGATTACGTCGAGGTGATGGATGGCACTTCCTGGCAAGCGTGTATCGTGTCTGGGAAATATCGTCCGGCATCCAGCGATTATCCGGTGAGTTGTGGAACAAAGGAGCTCTTTGTTCCACCCGGCCCCGTCTACATCCGCCCAAGAAAGGCCGCTGCGGACGAAATCCGGATCGCGGCGGAGACTGCGGCCGCGTTGGCCCGATTGCCTCGACCAGGACGGGGCCCCGGATCGCGTTATGGGACTCGCGAACCTAAGACGTGTGCGTCCCGCAAGGAACCGGCGGACGGTGCGCCCTCCACGGCTCAAGCCGCAAAATACTTAATCTGCGAAATGGAGGGCGAGGGCGTTGCCGGCGTGGCCCTGGTCACGCACGTGAGAATCGAAGTCGCCCCCGGACGAGGTTTTAACTACAACACGGATTCCGGACACGCCGGCATCGATCCAAAGCAGATTGTTTACGACATTCGGGGCAGTTACACGCACTACGAATGCCGCCACGCCTCAGCCGGGGAGAGTGGTTTCGCTCGCACGCACAACTGTAGCGCTTTCGATGAGCCGGCGGCGCAGGGCTTGTGTTTCAAAAACACCTTTGGCGATTGGCACTGCGCCATGCACGATATGCATGCCGACATTATGAACCCCAGGCAGCATCTTCTCCCGCCCGAAGGAAACTGAATCGAAGGTGCGACGCCCAACCCTTTCCTGAACCGCGAGTGTCAACGAGCGGTACGCTCAACTTCCCACAACTCGACAACCCCCCCATCACCGCCATAAATAACTTTTTTTCGACTCTATCTCCTCTCGATTCTTCCACTTCCCACTTTGGTCCACACCCCTCCGCACAATTCCTGGGATATCTTGAAACCGAAGAGATCGGTGCTCGA
>Ga0182024_10006460_pt1 | contig 25741 bp, 27 predicted proteins | sample P32metaG_FD_120480 | JGI IMG/M metagenome (GOLD analysis project Ga0182024, IMG submission 120480) | Permafrost microbial communities from Stordalen Mire, Sweden - P3-2 metaG (Illumina Assembly) | ecosystem: Environmental > Terrestrial > Soil > Wetlands > Permafrost | place: Sweden: Stordalen...
CGCCCCAGACCACGAAATTCCAGCTCGCTCCATGCCAGAGGCCGCCGAGTAGCATGGTGAGGAACAGATTGAGATAGCGGCGAAACGGGCCTTTGCGGTTGCCTCCGAGCGGGATGTAGAGATAGTCGCGCAGGAAGCTCGACAGGGAAATGTGCCAGCACCGCCAGAATTCGATCATGTTCGCCGCCTTGTAGGGCGACAGGAAATTGACCGGAATCCGTACGCCGAACAGCAGCGACAGGCCGACAGCCATGTCGGAATAACCCGAGAAATCGAAATAGAGCTGAAACGTATAGGCCAGCGCCGCGATCCATCCCGCCGCGGACGAGATGTCCTGGGTTCGCGCGGCGTCGAACAGCGGCGCCGCGATGGCGCCGAGCGGGTCGGCCAGCAGCAGTTTCTTGGCAAGCCCGATGGAAAAGAACGCAAGGCCGACGATCCAGTTGATGCTTCGCAACCGCGCCACGCCGGGATCGGCGAACTGCGCCATCGTCGGCTGGTGATGCAGGATCGGCCCCGCGACCAGATGCGGAAACCAGGCCACGAACAACGCATATCGGGCGGGATCGCGATCCGCCGTCAGCCGCCAGTAGACGTCGACGAGGTAGGCGATCTGCGTAAAGGTAAAGAACGAAATCCCGAGCGGCAGGGCGATTCCGGGCCGGTCGAAATGCGTGCCCGCGATGTCGTTGACAATTTCAACAGCGAAGCCAGCGTATTTGAAAATGCCCAGAGCAAGCAGGTTGCCTGCGACGCCGAAGGTCAGCCAACGTTTCGATACGCTCCCCGTCGAACGCTCGATGGCCCGGCTGCAGGCGAAATTGAAGACAATCGAAGAAACAAGAATCCAGATCGAATGCCAGTCCCAATATCCATAGAAGAACAGCGATACGGCGGTGAGCCAAAGCAGCGCGGCCTTGTGATGTCCAAACGACAGCAACGCAAAGCCGGCCACGGCGAGCGGCATGAAGAGAAAGATGAATTCATGTGAGTTGAAGAGCATCCCGGCGGGGCGTCCCGAAACGGCCAAGCTTCTCGAGCGCTACTCAGCCGGAATTGAAGCGGTCGCATCGGGCGCGTCCTGCGAAGCGGGCCGGCGCCGAGCGATCCGCGCCAGGGCAGACCGCACGACGCCGGCCGCCGAGCGCGCGATATCGCGATAGAAGATCCAGACGTCGACGAGCCACTGAGTCAGTGGTCGCTCGACATGCGCCGGATCCGGGATGCCGTAGCCAGATGGCCGGTTGGGCCCACCGTACCAGGTGCCGAACATATGGTCCCACAGCGGACAACTGCTGAAATTCTTGTCACGGTGCTCCGGATCGATCGAATGATGAACCTGATGGTTTGTTGGCGCTGTGATGACCCAGCGCCCCAACCAGCCGAGGGTCCAGGGCAGCGAGCTGTGCTGGAGCGAGGCGAGTATTTGATTGGCAACGACAAAAACCGCGAACAGGCCGGCATTGGGCACCTTAAGGAAGAAGAAGGGGAGCACGGCTGGTATTACCGTGATGGCCTCGGCCGGATTGACGCGAAAAGTTGTGAGGATGTTGAACTCTGGCGCAGCATGATGAAACCGGTGGAGTTGCCAGAACCAGCGCCAGTGCATGAGCCGATGCTGCCAGTAACCGATGAACGACGAAAGGAGGTAATAGACCACGAACCCGGCAATAACCGCCAGTACGCCCTCCGATGGCAGCTCCCAACGGACCCAGTCAAAACGGGCGGAAGCCATGTCCGTAAGTTTGGCGATCGCGAATGCCACGCCAAGTGTGAAGAAATATTCTACCGTCGACTTGAAGGGCGAGAAAAAGAAGATGGTGGAGCCGAAGTCCACGAGCGCCGACACGTTGCGCCGGACAAAGACAACGAACACAGTGGTCTTTTCCCAACTCAGGAAGAATGCCTCCATGACCAACAACAGCATGGTGCCGATCAGCGCCATAACACCGGGCACAAGCAGCCCGCGGCGCCACTTTGTTTCGACGATGCCGACCGCCCAAGACCACAGGTCCGATGCGGCCTGCCGCTCGAGCGCGACAAACAAGGCGAGGCATACGGCGAGAATGCCGATCGCAGCGGCGTAAGTCCAAAGCCTGACGAGGCGCGCGCGATTCACCTTCAACCTCCAGGACCACCCTCGTCGCACGCTATAGCCCAAGATCGTTTCGCCAGCCAGTGGTTCTCGCCTAGTGGCAGCCAATCCGTTCCATGTCTGTTGCGTTAAATCCCTGTATGGCCTGATATTTCAACGAGCTTGCCACGGCGGGCAGCTAGGCCTATTCGGCCGGAATTGAGGCCGGCGTGTCGGCGGCTTGTGGAACCGGCGGCCTCCGCGCGATGCGCGCGTGGACCCGGCGCGCCAGAGCTGCCAGCGCGAGCGTGACGTCCCGGTAGAAGATCCAGATGTCGATCAGCCACTGGGTGCGCGGCCGCACGACGTGCGCCGGATCCGGGATGCCGTAGGCGGACGGCCTGTTGGGTCCGCCGTACCAGGTGCCGAACAACTGGTCCCACAGCGGGCAATTGCTGAAATTCTTGTCGCGATGCTCTTCATCGATCGAATGATGAATCTGATGCACGCGCGGCGAGGTGACGACCCAGCGGCCGAACCAGCCGAAGCCCCACGGCAGTTCGCTGTGCTGCATCTGCGCGATCGTCAGGTTGATGAACACGAAGACGGCAAATAGACCCGCATCGGGCACCTTCAGAAAGATCAGGGGCGACAGCGCAGGGATGAGATTGCTGATCATCTCTCCCGGATTGGCGCGGAAGCCGGTCAGCACGTTGAAATCGGTTGCCGAATGATGGAACCGGTGCAGCTGCCAGAACCAGTGCCAGTGCATCAGCCGGTGCTGCCAGTAGCCGATAAATGTCGTCACGAGATAGTAGACCGCAAAGGCGCCGGCGACCTGCAGGACGCCATGGGTCGGCAACTCCCAACGCATCCAGCCGATGCGGGCTGCAAGCGCGTCCCCGAGTTTCACCGCCGCGAAGGCCGCGCCAAGGCTGAAGACGTAATCCAGGAACCATTTGAAGCTCGAGAAGGTGATCAGCGCAAAGCCAAGGTCGGTGATCGCTGATGTGCTGCGCCGGACAAACACACGAAACACCGTCGTCTTTTCCCAATTCAGGAAGAACAGTTCCAGGACGATCACGATCAGGGTCAGGGCCATGAGCTGGCCGGCGGGCCCGACCAGAAAACGCCGCCATTTGCTCTCGACGATGCTGACTGCCCCGGACCACAGATCCAGCGCGGCCTGTCGCTCGAACGCAACGAACACGGCGAGAGCGACGCCAAGAACGCCGATCGCTGCAGCGTATGGCAAAAATCTGACAGGGCGCGTACGGTTCATCTTTGCTTTTCGCTGGAAACTACTCAGCCGGAACTGAGGCTGGCGTCTCGGCGGCTTGCGAAGTTTGCTGCGTCACCGAGCTGAAGGTCCGGATACGCTGCAGCATCCCGACAACCGATCGCACGATCTCCCGATAGAATATCCAGATGTCGATCATCCACTGCGTCAACGGCCGTTCGACATGCGCCCGGTCCGGAATGCCATAGGCGGAAGGCCGATTGGGCCCGTCATACCAGGTGCCGAACAAACGGTCCCAGAGCGGGCAGACTGCGAAGTTACGGTCCCGATGCTCCTCGTCGATCGAATGGTGAATCTGATGCATTTGCGGCGAAGCGACAAGCCAGCGGCCGACCCAGCCATAGCTCCATGGCAGCTCGCTGTGCTGGAGCGAGGAGATGACCTGGTTGGCAAGAACGTAGGCCGCAAACAACCCGGCGTCGGGTACTTTGAGAAAAACCATGGGGGAAAGCGCGACCAGGCCCGAAGTTATCGCCTCAGCCGGATTGTCGCGGAATCCGGTTAGAATGTTGAGTTCGGTCGCCGCGTGGTGGAAGCGGTGCAGCTGCCAGAACCCGCGCCAATGCATCAGGCGGTGTTGCCAGTAACCGACGAAAGAGAAAACCAAGTAGAACACGGCAAAGCCCGCGGTGACTTGCAGGACGCCTTCCGACGGTAACTCCCACCGGTACGAGCCGAGGTAGGGCGGCAACAGCTGCGCGAGCTTCGCACCCGCATAGGCGAGCCCCAACGTCGTGAGGTATTGCACGAGCAATTTGAACTGGGTGAGGTAAGCGATCATAAAGCCCAGATCGGTGATCGCCGTAGTGTTGCGGCGGACAAACACTCCGCAGATGGTGGTTTTCTCCCACTTGAGGAAAAACAGCTCCATGATCATGAGCAGGATGGTGAAGATCAGCATCTGGCCGCCGCCGCTATACAGGATGCGGCGCCACTTTCCTTCGACGTAGTCAACGGCGTGGGACCACAAACCCGCAACCGTCTGCTGCTCCAAGGCAACGAAAACCGCCAGGCAAACGAAGGCCACGGCGATCGCCGCGGCGCCGTACGGTAACAGCCTGACAAGGCGCGCGCGATCCACCGCTCAGGAACCCCCTTAAAGACACGTGGAAGATAGCCGAAGACCGGTTGGCCCGCCAGTAACTTCGGACCTGCGGGTCCACCACCCTCTTCCCGTCAGATTTGGCATAAGTGCATCATTCCAAATGAATTTTTCGCAGCGCCTCTGCCAGCGGGATTGACGGTTGCAACCAATCGTCTACTGATCGCGGGGGGACCGGCGCCCTGGCTTGGACGTCAGGAGTCGGCCCTGCCAGCCCTGAAACAACGGCCTGGCGAATTTCGGTTGAGGGTTGGGCGGAGGTCGAGTGAATACCAGGATGGCGAAAGCACAGGCCATCGGGTGCCACGCCGTGGCTATCCTTGCGGTGCTGCCTGGGCCTGGGCCGGCGGCGGCGCAAAGCTTTACTGAATTTCTCATTCCCACCCACAAGAGCGGCCCCTCCTACATAACGGCGGGGCCGGACGGCGCGCTGTGGTTCACCGAGATCTCCGGCGACAAGATCGGGCGGATCACCACCGCAGGGACCATTACCGAATTCCCGGTTCCGACACCCAACAGCCAGCCTTACAGCATTGACGCCGGACCCGATGGCAATGTGTGGTTCGTGGAATACGCCGGAAACAAGATCGGCCGCATCACTCCGTCGGGGATCATCACCGAATTCGAAATTCCAACCGCCGACAGCCAGCCAGTTGCCATCAACGCCGGGCCGGATCATGCGATGTGGTTTGCTGAATTGCGGACCGGCAAAATCGGGCGCATCACGTTCACTGGCACAATCACCGAATTCCCGGCAACGAGCCCTCCTTCGGAACGAGGACCGCGCGGGATCACGATAGGACCGGACGGCAATCTCTGGTCGACGGTCGAAGCACGGCTGGCGCCCAATGCGGTGAACATGATTGCCCGCATCACGCCGACTGGGAGCATCACCGAGTTCCCGGTGCCGACCCTGAACTGCTCACTGGCGAGCGGTATTTTGGCCGGACCTGACGGCGCACTATGGTTCGCCGAGGAAGACGGCAACAAGATCGGCCGCATCACCACCAGCGGCGCGATTACCGAGTTCCCGCTTCCCACGCCGCATAGCCTGCCGCGGGCATTTACGGCCGGAGCAGACGGCGCGCTATGGTTCACCCAGCGCGCCGACCGCATCGGCCGCATTACGATGAGCGGTGCGATTACGGAGTTCGCCGTCCCTACGGCGAAAGCCTCACCCTACGGGATCGCCACGGCCGCGGACGGCACCATCTGGTTTACCGAACAGGCGTCCAACAAGATCGGCAAATTGACGCCGGCGCCGACAGCTAGAGACTAGACCACGACCCTTGCGAAAGCCGGAGCGCCGAACCGCTGGGCGCGCCGGACGAGTTACGAGGCCGGTGTTCGATTCCCCCTCTTGTCAAGCCAAAGCAACAGACCGGTCACAAACGAAAGTGGAAGCACGAGGCCGGAAAGGAACACGAATACCTGGCCAAAACGGCCCAACATGAGGTCGTGATGCATCGCTCGCGTGGCAGATTGAAAGGCTTCAGCGGCCACGACGGTCTTGCCGTCGATCACCGTCAAAATATTCGGGCATTCGCGCTCGACGTATACCTGCGTCGCTCCCCCTATTCCGAAATTGTAGGGTGACAGGAGTTCCACCTCATAGGGGTCGGTCGATTGCCTTGGAATACTTATCAAGCCCAGCTTTGTTGAGGGAAAGCGCGCCTGCGCAAGCGCCACCGCCTGACCGGGTGTCGTTCTCGCCGGACAGGAATCCGGCCTGGAGCTTCGCGCCAGCGCCGTGGGGTCGGGCGTCCGGGGGACCGACATCAGCGAAATCGCGGGATCGATCCACGTCGATCTGACGAAATAGATGCCGGTGAACGCCAGAACGAAGAGCGGCACATAAAGATAGACCGCGAAGATGTTGTGAAGATCGATCAACCGCCTCCGACCACGAGCGCCCCGCTTGAATGTAAATGCCATGCGCCATTTTTGGTTGCGCGGCCACCACAGATACAGCCCGGTGGCCATGGACACGATCATGGCAAGACCGATCCAGGCAACGACGCCGCGCCCAAAACCGCGCCAGGAAGTCGAGGTCGTCAAGGCACCGTGGAGCCCGTAAATGTACGAAGTGTAGGTATCTTCCCAAACGTACCTGCCGAGCGGGAGTCCGCTATAGGGATCCACATTCACCCTGACAGATGTGCCGCTCGCAGTCTGCGCCCCCATCCGCACGGTGCTCTCGCCGGAAAGGCTGGAACCCGGTCCGAGGATGTAGTCGATCGCGCTGATGTCGTCATAGGCCCGCTTCACATTCGCGATCCATTCGTCAACGGCAGGCGATAAAACGGGCGGGCCATCAACGGCAAAATGAGAGCGGCCAAGCTCCATCTTCAATATAGGTTCGCTGAAAACAAGTATTGAGCCGGTCAGCCCGATCAACGCCAGCGCCACTCCGGCGGTCAACCCGAGCCACAGGTGCAGGTTCAGCCATAGTTTTCGGGCGAAAGGCAGCCTTCGATAAAACGCACTGCGGGTATCATTCATGACGATTCGATCACGTATTGCATCAGACAGGACCTCAGATTCCTGTGACTCGGGTCGGAGAGACCACGACAACGTGTGCCCGACGCCACATGGCGGCCAAAAGATATGATAGCACAGATAGTTCAAGAAAAAGCCCCAGCGACCGCGAGACGGAGCCCACTGCGACGGCCTCGTGTTGATCACCAACTCACACGCGCCGAGCGGCGGATCAGTGTCTCTTCGATGTAAGAAGCCGCCGACCTGGCGTATGAGGCGCTGAGGTGGTGACCATCCAATATAAAGTGATTCAAGGCAGATGATTCAGCGGACAAAATGCAAGCCGCACCAATCGTCGGCAGCAGCGCCCACCAGCCCGGGAAGCTGCGGCTGCTGTCAATGAAATACACCGCCGACGCGATCAAGGCGAGCTCCGACAGGCCCAACGCATTCTGGAAGCGAAACCGCGGCCGTTTCCCAAGCGACAGATAGCCCAACAGACCGCCGATCATCAGCTCCCAAATCGACACGCCGGAGAATAGAAGCCGTTCACGAACACATATCGCCGCACCGACAGATCGCGCCTCTGCCAGCGCTCGTACTCGCCTTGCCACTCGGCCGTCAGCCGGGACACCACCGCAGGCGACAAGTTGGGGGCGTCCTTGCCCAGCAAGGCCGTCAGCGCCTTCTGGAAATCGCCGGTCGAGACGCCACGCAGGTAAAGCACCGGCAACAGCGCATCCAGACTTCTGGTCCGCCGGCCCAGCGGCAGGATCGCCGAGCTGAACCGGATCCGCTGGCCATCTCCGGCCGCCCCGCGGTCGCGAATCTTCGCCCGCGCAACCTCGACCGGGCGACCCATCTCGATAAGGACGAGCTTCAATGGTTTGGATCGATAGTCGGCGAGGATCTCGCGACTCCGTCTGTGTTTCGGTAAATCCAATTTAGGCTTGGATCGTTAAGAAAAAACGCGCTTGATGGCGGATCGACCCGCGCAGTTGAGCAGCAAGAAACCAGCAGGATTCCGCATAGGGTCGAGCCCCGGATAAGCCTCACCCAGCCACCGCATAGTGCGAGCCTCCACCCCCCTTTAGCTTTCGACTAAGGCCAGCCGACGTTCGAAAGCTGCAACCGCTGCGCATCAGCGATATCATCCAGCCTGCAGCGAAAATGCCATGGACTGAAACGGTATCGCAGTTCCGCTTTCAGTTGTCCGGTGAACAGGAACGCGCCTTGGTTGACATTGGCTCGCTGAAAACGCGCCTGCTTGCCGCCCACAATGTCGACGTCGAAGCAGTGGCTGAACTCGACCGGCAAGATCAGCAGCGAGGTGCCCTCGCTTTTAGCCTCAACGACGAGGCGATCACGAAAGACCCTGATTTCCGAAGAGCTGCCTGCGACGAGCGACGGCGGCACGTGTTCGTATATCGTCGCATCGTTTGAGCTCCCGGGATCGGCCATCCATCGCGTGGCCGCATCCGTCGTCTGAACCAGAGCGGGCGAGGTGGACCAATACCCTCCCGTTTTCGCGTCCCGAATTTCATACAAGAACAGAGTCCACTTCTCCGGATCCTCCGGGTCGGCGACAAAACGGCTCTTGGGCGCAAGATTTGGAACTGGATGGTCGGTGATGACGAACCGTACTCCCAGCATTGCAAACAGGCGTGGCTCGAAACGCGTAACCGTCGTGACGACTCGCACGTGCTTTTCTGTTCGCGCGCTCAGCAACCGCGAGTTGATTACGTGAAAAAAAGGCGACGAGAACGGGTTGATTTCGATGAGAGTGGGGATGTCGAAGTACCACATCCCCCAATAGCGGTGATCATTGCCCGTCCTAAACGAAATATCTTCGGAATAAATATACTGCCTGCTGAATGGCAACGGGACGTCGTGGTGTTCAAAGTCGGTCCCACTTAGGTTTACAACACGCCCGCGAAAGACGGCTCCTTCCTCGAGACCGATTTCGGACTTTAGCAACTCCACCAGCGACGTACTCCGCGGTGGCCAGCGTAGAGGATTTTCCTGACGGAACTGGCTGTCCGAATATGGGTGATGCAGTGCAAATACGGATGCCCACGGCAATAGAACAAGGCCGGGCATGGCCCACCTGAAAGGCCGCGGTGAGTCTATCCACCAGCCAACGAACAAATAAGCGCTAAAGATTGCATAGAAAGGCAGGCAGAACATATCTACATAAGTGCCGATAGTGGGCCCTGACCACTTCACGCCGCCAATCTGCGCATACAAGAGAATGCTCAGCTGCAGCACGATGAAAAGGAGAAAAGCAATCGCGAAGATTCGCAACCGCCCTCGCTCGCGCCACCCGACGAGCACCGCGCCGGCCAAGGACGTGCCCCACAAATACGGTCCAGCGCCAGCGCCAGGGCCACCCGTAAGTATGAGAAAGGATTGGTGCGTCCAGTTGACTGGCTGCTCGACGAGATCATCCCAGAAGAATGTGGTGCGGGCGTAATAGAACAGAGCGTAGCCGTAAGCCAAAAATGCCGCGGCGAGAGTCAGAGAGACAAACGCTGCTGCGGCCGATTTCCGCAACCGCTCCGAATTGTCTTTGGCTGCGGCGACAGCAGCCAACCCAAAAACCAGCAGCATTACGCTGGCAAACGCGGCGAGGACCGGCTGGGCGATTGCGAAGTGCCCAAGCAAAACCAGGATAGTCAGGACAAGTATCGCATCCGTCCTGGTCCGGGTTCGTCCGATCGCGATAAAGGCGCATAAGGCCAAGGTACTTGCCGCAATAGCTTCCATGAATTCTGGGTTGCCCCAAATCCGCTGCCCGGTGAGTGCCGGGACAAAATATGGCAGCGTCAACAAGGCTCCGATCAGGGCAGCGGCCAGGCTCGTGAGGCGGCCGGCGCCGAGGCATCTTGCCAGGACGATCGTCGAAAAAAAGAATTCCAGTGCAAATACCAACGATGCAATAACCGGCATCCACTCAATGTCGGCGAGCGACGCAAGGATAAATCCCGGCATCAGCTGCGTTGCAGTCGGAACCCAAATATCCCCGAGCCCCTGCAAGAAATTCAATGAAAAGCCTATCTCCGGACTCATCCATTTCTTTTGCGAAGTCACCAGCGCAAGAAGGTATGTTCCGTCAGAACGGTAGAACAAGGCGTCCCGCATATAGGAGAAATTTACTGCGCTGAGCGCCGCGAACGAAATAGCAGGCAGAGCCCACCAGTAGCGACTGCGCACGATGGTGGAGAAAATCGTGCTCTTCACCGAGCGCTCTGAAGACATTGGGCGTCTTTCAAGTCACCTGTTCGGCAAGTGCTTCTGGTGAAAGGCGGATACGGGTCGTCGAGCGCGTGCTGGCGCATTTATAGCAAGGCTGTCGCGTCAGTCAATGCCACCCGTCCCCAACGCCCGCGTTCCCACGGCAGCCAGCGCTCCAAAAATTTCTCGCGTCAACTTATCGTTTCCAGTTCAGACGAAGAAAGTTGACCGAAGCGCAATTTTCCTCCGCGTTGCCGGAAAATCTCGAGCCAAGTTGAAACCTTCAATCGCTGATCTACCGAATTGCCGGCCTTGTCGAGCGCCGCAGTAATATCGCTAGTCAGTTCGCCACGATCAGGATCCACCATCCGAACCCGAAAGCCCCCGATGCCGGAATAGTTGTCGGCCCAGAAGGCCGGCGCCCAGCACCGTTCGATCGCTGCGGCCGCGGCGCGACAATAGGTCTTACTATGCCTATTTATATTATGCCTATTTATAAATTTCGGTGTAGGCAGTGGCGCCTTTCTTCCTGGGTTAGCTGCCGCGCACACGGTTGCGGGGGGCAGAAACAGGGCACTTTCCGGACCCCCTCATGACCTTCAGGATCGCAATTATTGGCGGCGGCCACGTTGGCACTGTGCTGGCTCTCGCGCTGCTGGCCAAGGGTTATGACGTCACCATTTTGACCCACCTTAAATAAGGCCGCAGCCTAGACAGACACGCCGAAACAATACGACGAGAGGGCGGCCATTGCGCCGCCCTTTTCTTTTGGCCGCGCATGCGCCCGGATCGCGGTCCGCATGCCACGGCACGCTATTCCACGAGAACACAGAGCGGGTGATCATGACACGGCCGCGGACGCCGACGGCGACACCGTACTGGTTGTTGTCCGAGTGACGACAACGAACCATCGTGGGCCACGCCGGACCATCAACGCCCCTTCACTGCACATTCCTCGGATGCCAAGCTATGCGCGAGGGGAATTCGAAATGCGCTAAAGACGGGTCCATCTCGAATTCGAAAGGAGGTCAGCCTCGTAACGTTCACGCCTGGCTGCGCAATGAAATAGATGGAGTCGTATTTCTTTTGAAGGGTTGCACCGAGAGCAAGGATTAGATTGCCATCAACAACTCCCGAAACGAGAGATTGATCAAGTCGTCTGAGTAGGCACGCTCTCCACTGCAAGGCAGCCTTTGCTGGCGATCTCCACTTCGAGTATTCGTTGAGTATCGGTTGATCGCCGATCGACTGTAGCCCAAACACGACTGGCAAGAAGTAAGGCCCCATTGTTGCCATACGGTTGTCAAAAACAAACACGGACCGATTTAGGTCATCATAGTCTAAAAAGAAGCGACTCAATTCTTGCGCCAATTCGGCATCTGCTGGCGGCGGCGGACGAAAGGCTCGCTCAATAAGCCTTAAATCGAAAGCCGCGCGTGCTGCATCTGCCACATGGATAAATGCCAAGAATGCAGTGATCGAAAGCACACCGGCAGCAGGGGCTTGTATCGGCGATGTTGATAAACACAGCTGAAAGCCGGCTGCCCCAAGGATAATAGCCGCAATTTTTGCGTAGTGAAGAAAAACGTATTGGCTGCCACCTGGAGCTTCTGTCAGGCAGACAGCGGCGACGCCCGCAATGATGACGCCCACCAACAAAGTTTCCATTGGTGACAAGGATCGGACTTGCCGGGCAGACAGCTTGTAGGCGGCAAACAAAAGGGGAGGGAGAAGAAAGCTTGGCTGCATCATGATGACAACGAGAAAAGAAATTGCAGCGGCGATGGTGATTGATGCGCCAGAATCGAGGAGCCACTGCCCTGCAAAATACCACGGAAGGATTTCAGCGACGAAGTTGATGGGATTGATCGTTAGCCTTAGAAAACTTGTCCCCGAGAAGCCACTGCCCAGTGTAAGGAATACGAGCAACGCCAGAAGCGTTGAAGTCAATATTGCGACTGCTGCCCCTGAGTACCAAACAGCTGCCTCTGCCTTCTTGCTTAGGGCAGCCTGGACGACCAATAGCAGTGAAGCGCAAAACACAACGGGGCCTAGCTGAGCCCGCGCGCCGACACCTACAAATGTAACAGCAATTATTGAAGCTAGTGCGAGACAGCGATCCATCGTTTTTCTGGGGTAGGTCGCCAAAATTGACAAAAGCAACAGCATTATCGAGTACGAAAGAAGTGGGGACTGAACCAATAACGCCGCACTAATCGTAGGTGTGCCGAAAACATGCCCGATGATGGGCGAGTAACCGACGACCAGAAAAAAACAAACTCCCGGCAACAGGGCAATCATCCAATGCAATCGGAACCAGCTTAGGCAGAATTCATGCAAAGTTCGTGCGAACAACCAAGACAAGAAAATTGGTGAGAGGCGGCTAAGTAAACTGACTGAGTCAATCTGTGTGACTTGCGTAATAGAATTGAGCAACAAGTGGAGAGCGTAGTTATTAGAGTAAGGCAAGTCGGCGACAGCGAGATTCATAGGGGGCCACGTCGCGAGCGACCGCATTCCAATGAGCTGGTCGGTCATGTTTCGATCGTTGACGGTCACGATGGAGGAGAAGTACCAGATAAGCGGAACTGCGACCTGCAGCATGACAGCGCAGGACAAGAAAGCTTCGGTGCCGTTGATTTGCGTCGTGAGCGGTGGCGTCTTTGTCCGTAAGAGAGCGAGAATAAGAAATACGAGCGCGCCAACGGGGTAGAGTTCGTAAATACCTCTAAGATCGAAGCGCCAACACAGAAAGGCCAGCAAACAATCTGCAACGACGCCTGTCACGACGGCAAAGGGGAGGCGCCTTAGGATTGCCGGCGAGTGTTTGTGAACCGCGGTCGTGATAGCAAGTCCGGTGATGACGATGTGACTTACAAAGTAAAATATGAACCACAGAACAACAGAAAGAGACGTGCCGTAAATTAAGCTAACGATGCTGAGTTCAAGAACATATAAAAGGACCATTGGGAGCAAGATAGCCTGTCGGCTCAGATTGACTACGCCGCGCCAAATCACGGGATTAGCTTCGTTGGCACGGCGAAGTGCTCGAATCGGCCTCACGCAAATCTCCTCGACTTCTCTTGAAATAATATCACGGGGTGGCTTTCATTGCCGTGATAGATTTTCGCAAGCTCGGCGGCGACGTCGCGCAGGAAGGCGTCACGATCTCGCGGCGGGATCGGGCGCGGCGGCGTCCATCACGATGCGCAGCTCATCGTCGGTCAGCGCGAGCGGCATGATGGGAGTTCTCCGCTAGTCCAAATGCTGCGCCGCCCATGGCAGCCTGCCAGCGCGACCACGCACGAACAACCACGGTAGCGAATCCGGGAAGACGTCGGGTGTTGTGTACTTGCCGGACTTCCAAAACTCCATCAGCTTGTCGCGGTTGCGGCTCCAGTCTTCGCGCATCTCGTCGCTGATGAAGGCCGTCAGGTCGATGTTGACGCCGTCGCCATAGCCCGAGTACCCCTGCGTAACAATTTTGATCTCGCCGGTCAATAACTCGTGTCGCTTGTACGGACCGAGCTGTAGTCGCGAGCCCCGTCGACGTCGCATGATCGTACTCATGATCTGTCTCCTCGGTAGTCGCCGCCACCGCTCGGTCGTCCGACCTCGGTTCGCGGCGCGATGACGTCCAAGTTCAACCGATGCAATGATCTGACGACGAAGCTCCTTGCCGCGATCTCGTGGCGGATGAGCGGATGATCCCGGATTCCGGTCTTGGTGCGGATCGTCGGGCCGCCGTCGCGCTCAATGGCCGCTGCGTATTGGTTCGCCAGATCGGCGGCGGCACAGATTTGAGCCGGCATTTCCAGTCCGCCTGCGTCATCGACAACGAAATCGTGGTGGATGTCATGCCACAACCGGCGACCGGCATCGCCAAAGGGTTCCGGGCGGTTCCATGGGGTTGGGCGGCGGTGCGGGGCCAATCACCGTGAGTGTCGGGGGTTTTTTGGCCAACGGTTTTTCCTCATGAATGTTCGAACCCAGATTCAACAATCGAAGCCCAAGGCCCGGCGCACCGGTCACGACGTTGGGCCTTGGATTCCCCCCAGGCCCACCGGGTCGGCGTTGAAGGCTGGCGGAGGGCGCGATGGTCGAGCTACGATCAGCGGATGACGAATCTCACGACCAAGAACCTCATTTATGAAAGCAAAAGATAGATGACCGACAAGGGCGACGACGAACTGGGCAGCCGCTGCATCTTTTGCGGCGAGCCTTTCTCGGCTCACGTGGGGGACTGGTGCAACGAAGAGGAGGACAACACCGTGACCAACACGCCGGTTGATCCTTCAATCCAGCCTGCCGCGAGCAATGTCGTCAAGCTGGCGGAGCGGTGAGCATTACTTATCAGCGATACTTCAGGTTCACCGAGAGGCAACACATGAGAGCAGTTCTGATCGCAGCGGCGTTGGCCATCCTCGCGACAACACCGGCTGTCGCTGAGCTAACCGTGAAGTCTGTCCTTGAGCGGCTTGAACGAGGAGACCCGGCCAGTAAGTCCTATATGATGGGCATCGGCAACGGTCTCTCATGGGCCAACGAGTTTCTCTACACCGATCACAAGCCCCAGCTCTTCTGCGTTCCTGAAAAGCTGGCTTTGACCGCCGAGCAGGACCTGGACATTTTGAAAAGGTATGTCCACGAGAACCCAGCTTCCGCCGATGGGCCTCTAAAAGGGTGTTGCTGTCGGCCCTGATCGACGCCTTCCCCTGCCACTAGGATCGCGATGAACGCCAGCGCTTCAGCGCTTCATCGTCGCTCATGATCCAAATGGGTCAATGACCCCACTTGCTGCCGACATTGTGAAAGGTGCGCGGGGCGAGATGCTGGCGCTGCAGCTTGGCGGTGACGCGATGGATGACGCCTATACCGATCTCGGGATCGGTCGCATCCGGTCAGCAGAATGGCGATCAGGCGTCCCTTAGCATCTGCGAGTGCGTGAATCTTTGTGTTACGCCCTCCGCGCGAACGGCCAATAGCCTGCTTCTGCTCCCCCTTTTTCCGCCCGCCGCCGAGCGATGCGCTTTGACGTGAGTTGAGTCGATCATCTGAGTGTCGGTGGATCGGCCGTTCCCAGCGAACTCCCGGAACAGGTTTTCCCAGACGCCACGCCGCGCCCAGCGCACAAAGCGGTTATAGATCGTCATATGCGGACCATATTCGGGCGGGCAATCGCACCAGCGGCAGCCGCTCTTGAGGACATGCACGATGCCGCTGATCACGCGGCGGTCGTCCACCCGCGCAACACCGCGCACATCCGTCGGCAGATGCCCTGCGATCCGTTCCCATTGCTCATCGCTCAGCCAAAACAGGTTTCTGCGCACGATCCCAACCCTTTCCCAAAACGAATCAGGATCGTATTGTCTGATCGGAAAAATTAATGAGTTCTAACCCTAGTCCGGGACCATTGCGAGAAGCTCTCGCCCGCCGGCTCCGACTAGAATGATTACGACGCCGGTCTCCGATTTGCTCTCTTGCCAAGCCAAAGCAGCAGGCCGGTCACGAAGGAAAGCGGAAGAACAAGTCCCGATATGAATAAAATCGCCTGACCAAAGCGGCCCAGCATCAGGTCGTGATGCAAGGCCTTTGTCACGGTTTGAAAGGCTTCGGCCGTCACGAAGGTCTTGCCGTCGATCACGGTCAAGATCTTCGGGCATTCCCGGTCGACGAACACCCTCGTTGATCCGCCTACGCCAAATTTGTCGAGCGACTGGAGTTCCACCTCGTAGGGTTCGGTTGACGGTCTCGGAATAGTCAACAGAGCGAGCTTGGTCGAGGGAAAACGCGCTTGGGCCAGCGTCACCGCCTGTCCGGGCGTCGTGCTCGCCGAACAAGAACCCGGCGCGGACCGCTGCGCCAGCGCCGCGGGGTCGGGCGTCCTGGGCACCGACACCAGGGCAATGGCTGGATCAATCCACGTCGATCTTACGAAATAAACGCCGGTGAAGGCCAGAATGAACAGCGGCACGTAGAGATAGACCGCAAAGATGTTGTGAAGATCGATCAGCCGCCTCCGGCCACGAGCGCCTCTCTTGAAGGAAAATGCCATGCGCCAATTCTGGTTGCGTGGCCACCACAGATAGAGCCCGGTGGCCATCGATATCATCATGCCAAGACCGATCCAGCCAACCAGGCCGCGCCCAAAGGCGCGCCACGAGACCGAGGTCGTCAGAGCGCCGTGGAGGCCGTAGATATACGCCGTGTAAGTGTCTGCCCAAATGTATCTGCCCAGCGCCCGCCCGCTATAAGGATCCACATTCACCCTGAAAGATTCACCGCTCGCCGTCTGCACTCCTATGGAACCGGGCCCAACGAAATCAATCGCGCTGATATCATTAAAGGTTCGCTTCGCGTTCGCGATCCATTCGTCGACGGCAGGCGACAATACCTGGGGGCCGTCAACAGCGAAGCGGGAGCTTCCAAGTTCGATCTTCAACATCGGTACGCTGAAAACAAGTAATGAGCCGGTCAGCCCGATCAACGCCAGCGCCACTCCGGCGGTCAACCCGAGCCACAAATGCAGGTTCAGCCATACCTTCCTGGCTGAAGGTAGCCGGCGAAAAAACCCGGTGGCGGCGCCAGTCATGACAATTCGATCAGGTATTGCATCAGACAGGACCTTGAACGCCCTCAACGCATCGTCGTTCCGATCACCCGGTCGCGGGAACCGGGGCAACCAACGCTTAACACCAACATCGTGCCTGAATATGATAGCATTGCACAGGTTATCGAACAACGTTTCCGGCCCTGATGGAGCGTCCATGGATGCCCTTCCGCCCGACCCTGCCGCTGCCGAGCTGCGCTCAAAGCACGCACCAGGCGCGGCTGCGTCGAGTAGAACTGTCGACTATTTCGCCGCCGCTATCATTGCCGGGCTGGCATTCGCCGTCAGCCCGGTTGCGATACGGATGCTGACAGGGCGCTCCGAACTCAATTTTCGTCCGTTCCTGCTCAGCGTTACGTTTGACCTGTTTCTGCTGCTCGTCGCCGGCGCGGTGCTGGCGCGAGGACGCGTGCGCCGTTTTTTCTTTGCGCTCATCGCATGCGCGCTTCCATTCGTTCTACTTGCAGCTCTCGAAACGCTTGCCGGCGCGGTCCATCTTTCCGACCGCGTCGCAGTGTTCCAGGACCTTTCGACCATCAAAAGAGGCAGCGACTGGGGGCCGGGCAAGAGCCACCTTGCTCCAGAGAAAGATGGTTTCGTACTTTACCGGCCCTGGTCCGGCAACGGCGTGACCATCAATGCGCTTGGATTAAGAACTGCGTTACCTGCTCCCAGATCTTCAGGCGAGCATCGCATTGCCGTGGTTGGCAGCTCGGAGACATGGGGGTTCCGTCTCACGGATGCCGATACGATTCCGGCCCTGTTGCAGGCGGCGCTGCGCGACCATGGTCGCGGCGAGATATCGGTCTACAATTTCGGAATTGAAGACGCGACCCTCGCCAGAGAGCTGGCGCTGCTGCGGCACTTCAAGGACATCTACGGCATCGATCAGGTGGTCTTCGTCGCCGGCGCAAGCGATCTGTACAGCGATTACTTCGCCATACAAGGCGACCCACTTGATAGCTCGAGGATCGGCCGCCGCATCGCGAGTTTCGAGCTGTACAGGACCATCGAACGAATACGGTCAACATGGTTCGAGCCCTCGTCGGACAGGCTGGCCGAGTTCGATGCGCGATACTCGGCGCGTCTCGCAGGAAAAGGCAGCGGTCTCATCGATGGTATCGTAGCCGCAGACAGCTACTGCACGGCCGCAGGCCTTCAATGTAACTTCGTGCTGCAGCCACTGGTACTGTTCCGTCGCACGCCAAGCGGAACTGAACCGAAGATCGCACAGACCTATCGAAGGCAATATCCGCGTCTCGATATATTCGCATCACAAATCTATCGCGAAGCACTCGACCTACGACTCACGAGTCAGGTCCATGATTTGACCGCAGTGTTCGACCATAGCCCCATGCAACTTTTCATTGACGAAGTTCATCTTAACGAAGCGGGCAATAAGGTCCTTGTCGATGCGCTGCTTCCCATCGTCACGGCGAAAACGCCTACCAAATGAAAAACTTTTCGGTTGGCCCCTGCGTGCGTCCGCGGCAAAACCACCGGCCCTAGAATTCGAAATAGCGAAAAGACGGTGAAATCAGCGAGCCGGCGTTAAGCAACAACAGCACGCCCAGCACAAGCATTACCAAAGCGGGTCCGAGCCAGTAGATTTTGCGAGCCCGCAAAAAGGCAAGAAGTTCGACGATGAACGACAAGATACCGCCTGTTGGAATTGTCCACGCGGCAAATTTCGATCGATCATGCTGCGCGACGATATTCGAGAAGCTGCCGACCGACCCCGGAAAGGCACGGACTGGCTGCCTCTGCATTTCCTACCTCTGAGCCGACATTGTCAAGAACGCAGCGAAAGTTGAATTTCGGCTGGATGCAGGTATTCATAAACAGCCTCCCATGGCTCTGCGGAGACCCTCTTGGGCCTCGCGACAGGCCGCCAGAGAAAGATCTGGAGGGCGACCCCACGAACTCAAATACCGGTGGCCACCCCATGTTTCGGCCGATAAGTTCCCTCCCAATTTGATCGCTTCGGGCAACAACGTGAACAAGAACCTGGTTTATTCAGTGGCACTGAGCCTCGCCTCCACCCTCGTCGCGCTGGGCGCGGCGGAACTGGTACTGCGGGTGAAGAACAGTACGATGAAGAACTACGATATCGAGATGTGGCGCTACGCGAAGGAATTGAAGGTTCCCAGTGCAGATCCGAACCTAGGCCATGAGCACGTCAAGAACGCTTCGGCACTTTTGGAGTCCGTAAATATCAGATTGAACGAGTGGGGCTTGCGCGGTGGTCCCGTGATGGTGCCTCCGCCCAAACGCCGAATTCTGTTCCTGGGTGGCTCCATCACTTTGGGGTGGGGTGTTCCCGAACAAGATACGATCACGGCCCGACTGCAACAGCAGTTGCGCGACGAGGGTGAAGACGTTGAGGTGCTGAATGGAGGAGTCGGAAACTATAACGCCGTACGGTATGTCGAACGGTTTTTTACCCAACTCAAAGCGCTGAATCCCACTGACATTGTAGTGCAGTATTTTCTGCGTGACGCGGAGAAACTGGATCCCGGCGGCGGCAACATCTTGCTGCGAAACAGCGAATTTGCCGTAGCGACCTGGATCGCCTTTACGCGGCTTGCAAACAAATCAGGCGAGCAAAGTCTGGTCGATCACTACAAGGACGTCTATCGCGAGGACCAGCCGGGTTATATTGAGATGAAGAAACAACTGAAAATACTGGCTGATTATGCGAAGGCCCATAACATACGATTGTTTATGGCGATGACGCGTCCATGATTTGTCTAACTATCGCTTTGGTTTTATTCACGACCGGATGAAAGGAATCGCAAGCGACCTCGGCATGCAATATGTCGATTTTCTTCCCGCGCTGGGGAAGCGGCCGCCCGAAAAGATCTGAGCCATGCCAGGCGATCCTCATCCAAATGCGATTGCCCACGGACTGATGGCCGATGCCCTGTTACCAGTCGTTCGCCTGCCGTCAAGCGCTCCGTCCCGGTAACCGGCCTGTACATTGTTATTTAGCGAAATCCCATTTTTTGTTTTTTTCGCAGCCTATCTGGCGCTGCATCTTCTGTTGCCGGCTCATTATTGCTGGGAGCACAGTGTTCTACGCGTGGTGGCGCGTCGAGTACGTCTGGCTGCCCTACCTGCTGACTCTTATCGGCTGGGCGGGAACGATATGGATTGATCTATCAGCTGATGCGAGAATCCGTAAACGCCGTCTTGTCATAGTAATATCCATGCTCTTTATGCCGTTACTGGTCGTGAAGTATGCGAATTTTTTCCTGACCAATATCTTTACGATTATGCCCGGTGGATTTCCAGCGCCGGGCGAAATGACTTCCTTTCGGTTTGCACTGCCGCTTGGCATTTCGTTCCTAACTTTTACGATAACGGCATACGTTGTCGACACCTACCGATCAAAGTTTCCCGTCGAAAAAACCTGCAGAAGCTTCTGGCCTACGTATTGTTTTTTCCTCATTTGATTGCGGGGCCGATTCTGCGCCCGAACGAACTACTGCCACAGTTTTCGCATTTGACCCGCGCGATTGACGCGAGGTTCACGCTCGGCGTCGCCTTGTTCGCAATCGGCCTGACGAAAAAATTGGTGTTCGCGGATATCATCGCCTGCAGCGTCGATCACGTGTTCACATCGACCGCACAACAGCTTAGTGACTGGGAGTACTTACTCGCGATCCACGGGTTTTCCGTGCAGATCTACTGCGACTTTAGCGGCTATACCGACATGGCAATCGGCATCGCTTACATTTTAAAAATTCGACTGCCGACGAATTTCCGGCAACTTTACACCGCACGCTCGATCGTGGATTTCTGGCGCAGGTGGCACATCACGTTGTCTTTTTGGCTCCGTGATTACCTGTATATCCCCTTGGGGGGGAACCGAAATGGCGAAGGGCGACGCCTTCTGAATTTGATGACAACGATGGTCCTCGGCGGGTTGTGGCATGGCGCCGCGTGGACCTTCGTGATTTGGGGGGCCTTGCATGGGGCGGCTCTCGTCGCTGTTCACTTGCTGCGGGCTCGTTTGTTGCGATGGAAAATCATCGTGCCGGCCTGGCTGGGCATTATCAGCACCTTCTATTTTGTCAGTTTTGCATGGGTCTATTTCCGGGCTCCAGACATAGCCACCGCACATCGTATCTTGCGAGGTCCGTTTATCACCTGTTGGGACAACTTCCGCACGTTTGCTGCGACATACGCGTTCGAGCTGGTGTTGCTGCTCATCTTTTTTGTAACTCATCGGTACGATGCGCATTCGCGCGTCCGCATTGCCGTACGCACATGGAATAAAGGAATTCTCTGGCCTGTTATCGTCGCGATGTTTGCGCTCGCGATCACCGTCAGCCAGGGAAGCTCTGCAAAATTCATCTACTTTGAGTTCTAACGAAGTCATCGGCCTCTGTCGAAAGACCGTCCAACTTAAGCTTCGCTGTACATCCTTCCACATCGCCCCGAGCCATCGCTTGACACCCGCGAATGGTCTTCATACCGTCTCCGTAAAACCCATTCGGATGATCGCATTGTCAGAGAATAAATCGCCAGTTCAAGCTTCCAGGTTGACGCGCCTTTTTTTCTGGATGCTTCTTTTGATGCTGCTGGCTGCTCCTTTTTTTGTAACCGAACTCTATCTGCGCAGCATCGGGCTCGGAAATCCCACGCTTTACTACGGCAACACCTCCTTTCGCTATGCACTGAGGCCCAATCAGAAACATGTAGGCCAGCGCGGGGCCGCCATCACGATCGACAGCAAGGGTCTGCGTGGGGTCAAGGAGTGGACCGCGCCGGCCGAAGCCAAGATCCTTTTCATCGGTGCCAGCATCACTTGGGGCGGGACGTTCATCGACGACAAGGACTTATATTCGAACGTCGTGTGCGAGGATTTAGAAAGGAAGTTCAATCGCGCCTTCACGTGCGGCAATGGTGGCGTCAACGCCTACGGCGTCTACAATATGGCGGAGCGGATTCGTTACAAGAATGTTGCGGATGAATCGGCGATCGTAGTCACTATCGTTTCCTACCATGCGACCCGCGGGCTCGCTGACCTTGATAGCCTGCCCTATCTCACGGTTCCACCGCCCGGTCCGTTCAAAGCGATGTGGGAGGCCGCGACGCTGAGCAGCTGGAAACTTCTGCACTTTTTTCGCTATATAAAGTACGAAGACGCGGCAAATAATTTGCGCGTCGCCGAAAGAAGCCTCGACAATCTTTTCGCCGCGCTGCGCGAAACCGATCGACCAGAACGCAAGGTTTTGATCGTACTGGCGCCTATCAGAGAAGAACTCAACGGCAACGAAACCGATTTGACCAAGCAAGTCCGCGCCATCCTAGAAGGCTCGGGGCACGATTTTCTTGATCTCCATCAGCCCATTTCAGCCTACCCGCACCAAGACGATTTTTTCTATGCTAACCAGAGTCATCTCGAAATCGCCGGTCATCGGTTCGTCGGGGACCGAATTAGCGAGAAATTGGAAAGTTTTTTTTCGCAGCGGCCTTGAACGAGGATTGCGGAGGGAGGCGGCTGTAAAAGCGGCCAATAACCTTTATAGCGTCCGCCGAATCTTTCCGGGCGCTAGCATTGTCAGATCATGCGTCGTCAGCTCAACATCCAAGTTCACTCGATTTTTTCCGGATCTTTCTGCTACTGCTGCTGGCTATTCCAACCGTTCTTGCAAAATCTATCTCCGCAGTATCGGGCTTGGGTACCCGATACTTTTACTTCCTCCTTTTGCTACGCGCCGAGGCCGAATCAGAAACATGTAGACCAGCCCAGCACGCGAATAATTTCCGGGTGGCTTTCGCAAAGCGTGAAAAGCTGGTAAGAGGACTATTTATATATATATATATATATCAACAGGATAAGGTGTCTTCTCACCGCTGACGCCGAGCGGGCGTTTGCCTTCGCCTTTGGTAGATTTGGTTGAACCGAGCAGTCGCACGCTTAGAGCCGTGTGATCCATGATGATGAAGGGCTCTTCAAAATGATCAGCGTTGTCCTGCTTGTCATATACGGCAGCTGGTCATATTTCTTCGCTAGCCCCAACGAACGTCTAGTGCTCAATCCGGTATTCCTGAGTGCTGTCATTATCCTTGCGATGATCGAATACGTTTGGCGGCGTGACCGCCATTTGCCAATCGTCGATGTCGGAACGCTGTGCGCGCTCGTTACCCTCGTCTATATCTCGATACCCGCGATCTTCTATGTCAAGGCTGGCCTTAGGTTTGGTCCACTCAGCGACGTCCGCTTAGTGACGATGGGAACAACACCTACGGACGTTGCCGACTTCCTTTGGTTTGTCACCGCCTACATCGCCGCGCTTTCCGTCTCCTATTCCCTTTTTCGAGGAGCGGGAATGCCGGGGCCGCGCCTTGAGATCGGCGCAAACCCCAATGCCGGTTGGGCGCTGTTGGCAATCGTCGCGCTCGCCACAATTTATCAGATCGCGATAGAGCACACTTTTCATGTGCATCTGAATCCGGGCTATAGGGAGCTGCGCCAGAATATTCTTGAGAATAAAGTAGTCGTTCTGCCGCTAATTGTTGGACAGATCACCCACAACGTCGTCGCCATCGGGCAGATCGCCATGCTGGGTATTGTCGCATTCGTCTTTACGCGAAAGGACCGGATGCTCGGTTTTGCGTTGGCGGCGTATCTCCTGGTCGATGCCTATTCAACAATTTCACGTATGGGTGAACGAACTCATCTAGCGATGCTGATCATGGCGGTCATTCTGTCCTGTCACCGCATGCTCAAGCCTATTGGCCCTATTCTCGCAGCGACGACGGCCGTCGCGTTGCTCGCCGGCCTGCTCGGTTATGGATATGTTCGCCAAGGCACGGCCGCCAGCATTTCTGATATCTGGTCGGCCACCAACGAATTCCAGAGTTTGATGACAAACGGCATAAATATCTCGTGGGAGAAAGCCCACGGAGCCTTCCACGACGTACCATGGCGAATCACCTACAACGATTTCATCTTGATGATCCCGCAGCAGCTCCTGCCATTCCAAAAACTTGACGTCGCCGAGTGGTACATGAAGCAGTTGGGGCTGCGGCCGCAAGGCAATGGATTAATGTTCGGGGTCGTCGTCCAATCGAAGCTCGGCTTCGGTCTGCCGGAAATCATCGTTCGTGGGGCGGTTCTTGGTACGGTCCTGGCCTTTCTCCACCGACAATGCGTGAAGCATGCGAATAGCCTGACTGCGTTCATAATCTATCTCTGGCTCTGCACCTCGATATATTACACCTACCGCGCCACTACCTTCTATATCGCGACGTGGGCAGTTTATCGCCTTATTCCATTTGTGTTGCTGTTCTGGTTGTTCAGCTGGATTTTCCGGCTGCGGCAGGATGCCGCTACGGCGAGCCCAAGCCCTGGCACGTGAACGGACATACCTACATCGAACCGGTTGGCTCCGTTAGCCCGCGCCTTGCGGTTCGCCGTCAGACAGCTCGGGACGGCTCGTCGCCCGGGACGGGGGGTTCGCCTTTGCCATCGGCTCTTCTGTAATAGAGCCGGTACAATTCCTCGATGGCAAACGCGTTGTCGGCTAGCCTTCCTTGCGTCTTCAACTGGTAAATGAACATTTGTCCGAACGGAGCAATAGTCGCAAGTTGGCCCCGGTCGACAAGATCAAGCCACGTCTTGACTTCCGCTTTTGCGCGGCTAAAGCAGCGACTGGCAAGTTCCAAATCGGGCGGTTCGGTCATCGTCAGTGTGCTTTTGCATTGATCAGATGGAGCGCGCGACGGCCTTTCACCGTTCGCGGGTCGGCGCCATTCCAGCGCGCAAGCGCGCCTGCGCGAGTTCGCCGCGCGTCATCTTGGTGGCCACGGCGTCGCGAATACGCGCGCGCCTCGCGGGCGCGAGGGGAGGCGGCGGCGGTGGAGAGATTGAGCCATTTGCTGGCTTCGACGATATCCCGCGGCACGCCAAAGCCCTCGTCGTAGAGCAGACCGAGGGAATATTGCGCGAGGCTGTCGCCCTGCTCCGCGGCGCGGCGATACCACATCGCAGCTTCCGTAAAATTCTGCGGTACGCCGCGTCCGGTTTCGAACATGAAACCGAGGTAGGATTGCGCAACGGGAACGCCGTTCCGCCAGCGGGATGAAGACCCGCGACGCCGATACATAATCCTGGCGGTTAAAAGCGGAAATCTCCTGCCGGAGCGAGGCGGCTTCGGCGAAATCGCCGGCCACAAGCAGCAGCGAGACGGCGGCGATGCGAGGAACAAAATCCCGATCAAGCGGCTCGAAACGCGCGGTTTCCGGCGCGCGATCGCCCTATCCGTATCGATGTTATCGGGCCAGGCACCCATCATCGCCAATTCCGTTCGTCGGTCGTGGGCACATTAATCTGGCAGGCCGGAAAAATCCATACCGTGGGGCTGGGACGCCAGCCTATCCATTAAACCGCGGCCCTAGCGCACCCGCGACCCGCCATGTTTAATATAATAAGTCGCACAATGACGGACGGTGCTCGGCTGCATTTGGGCGTAGAGCGTATTGCGGGTGTCCGCTACCGGCAGCGACGGCAACGCGACTAGCGATGCTTCCGGTTCTTCACCTTGACCCAGTCCGGCGAGCGACCGGCACGGTAGCGGCTTTCCCGGCGCTTGCTGACAATTCCCTCCAGCCCGAACTTGCAGGCCTGCCTGATTTGCGCGCGAGAGTGAACAGCTCATCGAGAGCTGTCCGCGCCGAATCTTGATCTAGCAGGCTGCGGGAAAAGTATCGCGGAACGGCTTCGAATGTGATTCCTTTGTCACCTTGAATCGGGGCTGACGATATCGATGCGCGGGGAAGATGAGAGGTCAGAAGGCCTATTTTCGTGCTGCTCGGCGCGGGTTCCCAAAGATCACCCCCTGCGGGCGATCCGGGAGCTTGTTGATGGCGCACTGGAGGCGCTCTCAGGCGATTTCGCGAAGCTCTACGCCAAGCTTGGCCGGCCTTCGA
>Ga0182024_10006461_pt1 | contig 25740 bp, 21 predicted proteins | sample P32metaG_FD_120480 | JGI IMG/M metagenome (GOLD analysis project Ga0182024, IMG submission 120480) | Permafrost microbial communities from Stordalen Mire, Sweden - P3-2 metaG (Illumina Assembly) | ecosystem: Environmental > Terrestrial > Soil > Wetlands > Permafrost | place: Sweden: Stordalen...
AAATCCTGCATTGCCGTCTACGGCACTTACACCGGTCTTCCCTCTAGGATTACCGACAAATATCCTATTGCTCGCCCGATATGGGACGGCTGTGAATAAAATTCAATACTGGAGGCCTGAGGTTTTTCTCTCGCGGGCAGATCGAAAGACAGCGAAATGCTGGCGCCTAGGGCGAAACGCTGGCGCGTTCCGCTACGTCACGTCTACGTAGCGGACGGAGCGCGAAGCGCGGAGAAGGCGATGCGAAGCATCGTCCCGAGGGGATGCTTCCGTCGGGCGCCCTTTAGGGCGACGGAGGCACAACGCGCCAGCGTTCGCGCCGTTGCCCATGCTACGCCCGGCCCAGAACCGCCTCGGCCATCCGCGCGGCGCGAACATTCGCAAGGACGTCATGAACCCGGACGAATTCCACGCCCTGGCTCACCGCGAGAACCGTGGTCGCCAGCGTTCCTTCGAGCCGGTCCTCCGGCGTGCCGCCGAGGACGCGGCCGATGACCGATTTTCGCGATGCGCCCAAAAGCAAAGGAAGGCCGAACGACCCCAATTCGGAAACACGCGCGAGGATCTCGAGATTTTGGGGCTGGGTCTTGTGAAATCCGATTCCGGGATCGAGGATCAATCGGTTTTCCGGAACTCCGGCCTTTGCGGCAATTTCAAGCGAGCGCTCAAAAAAACGCTTGATCATTCCGATCGTGTCGCCGTGCGCCGACGCAAATCCCTGCTCGCAATGCATCAAAACCACAGGGCAGCCGAACTCGGCCGCCACCGCCGCCATTCCCGGATCCCCCTGGAATCCATGCTCGTCATTGATCAGATGGGCTCCGGCTTCGAGAGCTTCCCGGGCGACCTGCGGCTTGTACGTGTCGATTGAAATCGGCGCCGGCGGATCCGGCGCCAAAAGATCCAATATCGGCCGCACACGAGCAATCTCCTCGCCCGGCGAAATCTCGGCGTGGCCCGGCCGGGTGGACTGGCCGCCGATATCGATGATTCCAGCGCCCTCCTCCGCCATCCGCCGGGCCCTTGCCGCGGCATCGGCCGGTGTTTTCCAGCGCCCGCCGTCGAAAAATGAGTCGGGAGTGGCGTTCAGAATCCCGACGACGACCGTTTTTTCCCCGAATCCGAGCCTGAGCCCGCGACAGTCCAGCTCGCGCGCGGCCGGGTGGCCCGCCCGGCTTTTTCTCGGGGGCTGCGTTGCGGTCTTCTTGGGCCCCCACATCCTATAGAACGTCCTTTGGCAGCAGCGGCTGCAATTTCTTCAAATTCTGCACGGCATCCCGATGGCACACGAGAACCGCGTCGGCTGTTTCCACGACCACGAGGTCATTCACGCCGCAAAGCGCGATCAGGCGTCCGTTGCTGTAGGCGATATTGCCGCTCGCGTCGGCTGCGACCACCGGGCCACGGACGGCATTCCCGGCAGAATCCGCGCCCAGGTGCTTCGGCAGGGCCGTCCAGGCGCCCACGTCGTCCCAATCGAACTCGGCGACAAGCGTAAACACAGCCCGGGCCTTTTCGAGAATCGCATAATCCACCGAGATCTTCGGCAGTCCGGGGAATCGCGAGGCGATGTAGGCGCCCGCGTCGCCCTGGGGAAATTCCCCGATGAACCTGCCGAGCGCCGGCTCGAGGCGGTCCGCCTCCCTCAGAAATGTCCTTGCTCGCCACAGGAACATTCCCGCGTTCCAGGCATACCGCCCGCTTTCGAAATACGATTTTGCAATCGCGGCATCGGGTTTCTCAACGAATCGGATGACCTTTCGAAAATCCCCTGAAACCGGCTCGACGGCCACCGGATCGCCCAATTCCAGATAGCCGAATCCCGTGGAAGGGAACGTTGGCTTCACCGCGAAGGTGAACAGGGCTGCGTCGGGGCAGGCCCAGCCCTTTCCCGAGGCGAGTTCGAAGGCCACATTCAACTGCGCGGCAAACCGGCGGGAATCGCGGATGAACGCGTCCGCCGGCAGAAGCGCGACGACGCCTTCGGGATCGCGCGCGCAAACCATTGCGGTCGCCAGCGCAGCCGCCGGACCCGTGTCCCTGCGCACCGGCTCGGCCACGATCTGCGAAGCCGGGACAAAAGGCAGCGCCGAGCGAACGCCTTCAAGCTGCGCCTCGTTCGTCAGGACGAAAATATTCTCGGACGGAACGACGCCCTCCAGCCGGCGCGCAGTCTCCTCGATCAGCGTACGATCGGAAAAAAGCTTCAGCAGGTGTTTCGGCTTGCGCACCCGGCTCATGGGCCAGAAGCGCTCGCCGCTGCCCCCGGCGAGAATGCACGCGTAGTGGCGGGACTTCATTCTCGCGTCAGACAGCGTACTGAGGGGCAAAAGGTCAAGCCGCCCTGCGGCGGGTCGGCACTGTGACAAAGCCTGGCACACGCATGCGCGCAACTGAGACATGATGGCGTGGACTCCGGTCTTCAAAGCACCCCTGAGAAACCGGCTCAAATTTTCTAAGTATTGTTACTCAAATAACTAACGATATCCCATCCGAACAGGCACGAGCATTGCTGGTGAGTACGTATGAGCCGCATTCTTGGAATCGATTTGGGGACGACAAATTCGTGTATGGCAGTCATGGAAGGTGGAGAACCGGTCGTCGTTCCAAACGCGGAGGGCGGGCGCACCACTCCATCGGTCGTTGGATTTGCAAAAAACGGAGAGCGCCTGGTCGGCCAGGCCGCCAAACGCCAGGCGGTCACCAATCCCCGCAATACCGTATTTTCCGCAAAACGATTTATCGGGCGCAAATTCACCGAAGTCCGCGAAGAGGCGAAGAACATGCCGTTCAAGGTCGTCGAGGGCAAGAATGGCGATGCCTATATCGAGGTTCAGGTCAACGACAAGACCGAGCAGTTCGCGCCGCAGCAGATCGCGGCCTTCGTCCTCGCAAAAATGAAGGCCGATGCCGAGACGTATCTCGGCGAAAAGATAGGCCAGGCCGTCATCACTGTCCCGGCTTACTTCAACGATTCGCAGCGCCAGGCGACCAAGGATGCGGGCAAGATCGCGGGATTCGACGTTTTGCGCATCATCAACGAGCCCACGGCGGCCTCGCTCGCCTACGGGCTGGACAAGAAAAAGGACGAGAAAATTTCCGTATTCGACCTGGGCGGCGGCACGTTCGACGTGTCCGTCCTTGAAATTGGGGACGGCGTATTTGAGGTCAAGGCGACCAACGGGGATACGCACCTGGGCGGCGACAATTGGGACGAGGCCATAATCACATGGCTCGTCGATGGGTTCAAAAAAGAGCACGGCATCGACCTGCGCAAGGATCCGATGGCGCTTCAGCGCCTGAAGGAGGAGGCGGAGAAGGCCAAGATCGCCCTCTCCTCGACGCAGTCCGTGGACATCAACCTGCCCTTCATCACGGCGGACGCCTCCGGCCCGAAGCATCTCAACATTCAGCTTACGCGGGCGAAGATGGAGCAGATCTGCGACCCGCTCTTTGAACGATGCTTCCAACCGTTCAAGAATTGCCTGAAGGACGCAGGTCTCACCGCCGCGCAGATCGACGAACTCGTGCTCGTCGGCGGCATGACCCGCATGCCCAAGGTCGTCGATATCGCGAAGGGCCTCGGCGGCAAACAGCCGCACCAAGGAGTCAATCCGGACGAAGTCGTCGCGGTCGGCGCGGCGATCCAGGGCGGTGTCCTGAAGGGCGAAGTGCGCGATGTGCTTCTGCTCGACGTGACGCCTCTCACCCTCGGCATTATGACCGCGGGCGACGTGGCGACGCCGATGATCCCGCGCAACACGACAATTCCGACCAAGAAGACCCAGACCTTTTCCACGTTCAGCGACAACCAGCCGTCCGTCGAGATCGTCGTCCTGCAGGGCGAACGCCCCATGGCGCGCGACAACAAGACCCTCGGCACGTTCCGCTTGGACGGAATTCCTCCCGCTCCCCGCGGCGTGCCGCAGGTCGAAGTGACTTTCGACATCGACGCGAACGGAATTCTGCACGTTTCGGCGAAGGATCTCGGCACGGGCAAGGACCAGAAGATCACGATCCAGGGATCCTCCGGCCTGTCCAAGGATGAGGTCGATAAGATGACCCGCGAGGCGGAGACCCACGCTTCCGAGGACAAGAAGCGGCGGGATGCTGTCGAGGCCCGCAATCAGCTCGATTCCACGATCTACCAGCTTGAAAAGACCCTCAAGGACGCCGGGGACAAGATTCCGGAAGACAAGAAGTCAAAGCTGCAGGCCGCGATCGACTCGGCCAAGAAAGACCTCGAAAGCAACGATGCCGACAAGATGAAAGCGGCGATCGACAATCTCTCCAAGACGGGCGCCGAAATTTACGCGCAGGCCCAGGCGGCGGCTGCCGCGGGCGGTGGCGAGGCCTCCGCCGAAGAGGCGCCCAAGCCCGAAAAGACCGAGAAAAAGGCCGACGTCGTCGACGCCGATTTCGAGGTCGTCGATGACGACAAGAACAAGAAGCAATAACTTTCAATCCATGGCGCCCCGGCCCCGTTTGCACGGAACGGGGCGCTTTGTTGAAATCTAGAAAAGCAATAAACTTCAACCCACAACCAAAACCATATGGCCAAAGTCAAAATCAAGCCCATCGGTGACCGCGTTCTCGTGCGTCACCTCGAGGAAAAAGAGCAGGTCCGCGGAGGAATCATCATCCCGGACAGCGCCAAGGAAAAGCCCCAAGAGGCCGAGGTGATCGCGCTAGGCACCGGCAAGAAGGACGAAAACGGAAAAGTGCAGGCCTTCGAAGTGAAGGTCGGCGACCGCGTCCTCATCAGCAAGTACGGCGGCACCGAAGTGAAGCTCGACGAGGAGAAATACACCCTCGTTCGCGAAGACGACATCCTGGGCGTCATCGCTTGATCGCGATGTAACCCCGTTTCAAAAACAATCCTTATCAATTAAAATTATGTCAGCAAAACAACTGCTCTTCGACGAAGCCGCGCGCCAGAAAATCCTGCGCGGCGCCGAACTCCTCTCCCGCGCGGTCAAAGTGACCCTCGGGCCCAAGGGACGGAACGTCGTTATCGACAAGAAATTCGGGTCGCCGACCGTCACAAAAGACGGCGTGACCGTCGCAAAGGAGATCGAATTGCCCGATCCCTACGAGAACATGGGCGCCCAGATGGTGAAGGAAGTCGCTTCAAAGACCTCCGACGCCGCGGGCGATGGCACCACGACCGCCACCCTCCTCGCGGAAGGCATCTTCCGCGAAGGCCTGAAGAATGTCACCGCCGGCTCGAATCCCGTGTACCTGAAGCGCGGAATCGACAAGGCCGTCGAGGCCGCCGTCGCCGAGCTCGCCCGGATCTCGAAGAAGGTCAATGACCGCGAGGAGATCCGCCAGGTCGCCACGGTCTCGGCCAACTGGGACGACACGATCGGCAATATCATCGCCGATGCGATGGACAAGGTGGGCAAGGACGGCACCATCACCGTCGAGGAAGCCAAGTCGATCGAAACCACCCTCGAAGTTGTCGAGGGAATGCAGTTCGACAAAGGCTACCTGTCGCCCTACTTCACGACCAACGCCGAGGCCATGGAGGCGATCCTTGAGGACGCCTACGTGCTCATCCACGAGAAGAAAATTGCGAGCCTGCAGGACTTCCTGCCGCTCCTCCAGACGATCGCCAAGAGCGGCAAGCCCCTGCTCGTGATCGCCGAGGAGGTCGAGGGCGAGGCCCTGGCCGCGCTCGTCGTCAACAAGATCCGCGGCACCCTCAATGTGTGCGCCGTCAAGGCCCCCGGCTTCGGCGACCGCCGCAAAGCCATGCTCGAGGACATCGCAATCCTCACCGGCGGCAAGTGCCTGACGGAAGATCTCGGAATCAAGCTGGAGAACGTCACGATCAGCGACCTCGGACGCGCCAAGCGCATCACGATCGACAAGGAAAACACGACAATCGTCGAGGGTGGCGGAAAATCCTCCGACATCCAGGGCCGCGTGAAGCAAATCCGCCGCCAGATCGAAGAGACGACCTCCGACTACGACCGCGAGAAGCTCCAGGAGCGCCTCGCCAAGCTCGCCGGTGGTGTTGCCGTCATCAATGTCGGCGCCGCGACCGAGACCGAGATGAAGGAAAAGAAAGGCCGCGTCGAGGACGCTCTGCATGCGACTCGCGCCGCGGTTGAGGAAGGCATCGTCGCCGGTGGCGGCGTCGCTCTCCTTCGCTGCGTGAAGGTGATCGAATCCCTGAAACTCGAAGGCGACGAGGCAATCGGCGCCCAAATCGTGCGCCGGGCAATCGAACATCCGCTCAAGCAGCTCTGCGCCAATGCGGGCATCGACGGCGGCGTCGTTGCCAAGCAGGTCATCGAGGGCAAGGGCAACTACGGATACAACGTTGCGACCGACAAGTACGAGGATCTCGTCAAGGCCGGCGTGGTCGATCCGACCAAGGTCACCCGCACCGCGCTGCAGAACGCAGCCTCTGTCGCCGGTCTGCTCCTCACGACCGAGTGCGTGATCACGGAGTTGCCGGAAAAGAAGGATTCGGCTCCTGCGCATCCTCCGGGCGGAATGGACTACTAAGGTCAGTTAATCATTACTTCAAGGGCGCTCCGGAAACGGAGCGCCTTTTTTCTGCGACCGTTTGGCCGAGATGGGTCCTTTCGGGTCGGAGCTGGCCAAGGCCCAAGCTCGCCGCCAATCCGGGCCAGGCGGGATCCCAGCCCGTCCTGGCCCCAAAGGCGGCGATAAGGCCAGCAACTCCCCTCAAAAACCCACCTCGTCCAAACTTATCCGCAATCTCCAAAGCTTGCCCGTCGTTCGCGATGGGGTTTGCTTGGGTTATATGGAAGTGATCGTCCTTGGCAGCGGAACTTCGCAGGGGGTGCCGATGATTGCATGTCCTTGCGCTGTGTGCCAATCGACGGATCCACGCAACCACAGGACGCGGGCCTCGGTGCACGTCGTCATGGACGGATTGCACGTGCAGGTCGATGCCGCCCCTGAGTTCCGGCTCCAGTGCCTGCGCGAAAAAATCGAAAAGCTGGACCTGTTCATCCTGACCCACGGGCATTCCGACCATATCACGGGGATGGATGATTTGCGTCGTTTTTGCGACTTGCTGGGCGGCCGGGCCCTAAAGGTCTATTCGACGGATCACGGGATGAGCCGCGTGCTCGCGATCTATCCCTACGCGATCATGGAGCGTCCGATCTCGCGCGGATATCCCGCATTTTCTCTGGAGCTGATGCCCGAGGCGCTCGACCTGCCTCAAGGGACCATCCAATCGACGCTGCTTCCGCACGGCGGAGTGAACGCTCTCGGCCTCGTATTCACCGAGCGGAGCAGCGGAAAGAGATTTGCCTATTATACCGATTGCAAACGTGTTCCGCGTGCTGCGATCGAGCTAGCGCACGGCGCAGACGCGTTGGTGATCGATGGACTCCGCCCCGACCCGCACCCGACCCATCTGAGCATACCCGAAGCCGTGGAGGCCGCCCGTGAAATCGGCGCTGCGCAGACTTTCCTGACTCACCTGACGCATCTGACCGACCACGGACCCGCCGAGGCGGCCCTTCCCCAGGGGGTCCGGATGGCCTACGATGGATTGAGGCTCGTCCTTTAGCCCGCTCGGCCGCGCCCCTTGGCAAGGATGGCGGGATTTCCACTTGCCTAATTCATACTTATCTAATGTAAATTCGACAAACTTCCCAAAATGAAGCTCTCCAAACGAGGCGAGTACGCTCTTCGTTCCCTGATCAACCTGGGATTTGCAGCCGAGGCAAAACGCGAGCTTGTCCAGGCCTCCGAGCTCGCCGAAAGCGAGCAGCTGCCCGTGAAGTTTCTGGAGCAGATCCTGCAGGAACTGAAGGAGGCCGGCTTTGTCAAAAGCGCCCGCGGAAAATTCGGAGGCTACCGCCTCGGGAAGCCAGCGCGGGAGATCACAATCGGCGAGATTGTGCGGCTCATCGACGGTCCGCTTGCGCCGATCGCATGTGTGAGCCAGTCCGCATATGAAAAATGCACATGCCCGGACGAGGCTCATTGCGGACTTCGCATGCTCATGCTCGACGTGCGCAACGCGATCAGCAGGATCCTCGACCGATTCACACTCGCCGACATCGTCGAAGTGACGATTCGCAGAATGAGGCGGGACGGCGTCCCGCTGCCCTTCGCCGAGGATTCCGCGCCTGTGCGGGTGCCCGCCCGCCTTGCCCGCAGGCTCGCCCGCCGTGCGACTGCGGCCCGGCTCTCACCCTCGGATAGCGTGCTCAACGATCTCCTGGGCGAGTACACGATCTGAGAGTCTTCCCGGAAAATGAAACGTGGCCTGATTTTTCTCCTCTCTCTCGCAGTCGCGGATGCCGCCCCGTCAAAGACGGTGCGGCTGCTGAATGTTTCGTACGACCCGACCCGGGAGTTCTACGCCGAATACAACCCGGCCTTCGCAAGGCACTGGAAGCAGAAGACCGGCGTCGACGTCATCATCAATCAATCCCATGGCGGCTCCGGCGCCCAGGCCCGCTCCGTGATCGAGGGGCTCGAGGCCGACGTCGTGACGCTCGCGCTCGCGGCCGACATCGACGCCCTCCACAGCGTCGGGCATCTCCTTCCGGCCGACTGGCAATCCCGCCTGCCGGACGACTCGACGCCGTACACGAGCACGATCGTCCTCCTGGTCCGAAAGGGAAACCCGAAAAACATCAAGGACTGGGATGATGCCGTGAAGCCCGGAATCTCCGTCGTCGCTCCCAATCCCAAGACGTCCGGCGGAGCGCGGTGGGCTTATCTGGCCGCCTGGGGATATGCGGAACGCAAGTACGACAGCAAGGAAAAGGCGAAGGAGTTCATCACGGCCCTTTACAGGAACGCACCCGTGCTCGACACCGGCGCGCGCCAGGCGACCACGACATTCGTCCAGCGGGGGATCGGCGATGTCCTCCTCACCTGGGAGAACGAGGCGTGGCTGGCGCTCAAGGAATCCGGCGGCGACCAATTCCAAATTATCTACCCTTCGACAAGCATTTTGGCCGAACCTCCGGTTGCCGTCGTTGACGAAGTCGCCCTTCGCAGGGGCACGGCCGAGGTCGCGCAAGCTTATCTCGGGTACCTCTATTCGGACGAGGGCCAGGAAATCGCGGCGCGAAATTATTACCGTCCGCGAAATAAAACAATTGAGGAAAAATACGCGGATAGGTTCCCGAAACTGGAGCTTTTCACGATTGAAAATGAATTCGGCGGATGGGCGAAAGCGCAGCAGACTCACTTCGCGGACGGAGGGATCTTCGACCAGATCTACCAAAAATGACCCGGATCGCCACCCGCCGAAAATGAATCATTCAACGAACAGGAATCCATGAAGGGCCTTCACAAGAGCCGCTCCATACTCCCCGGCTTCGGTCTCTCGCTCGGCTTCTCGGTCGCCTATCTGGGCTTGATCGTGCTCGTGCCGCTTTCGGCGGCGTTTCTCAAAGTGTCGGGCATGACCTGGCATGAATTCGTAAGCGCGGTGGCCTCGCCGCGCGTTTTGGCGGCCTATCGGATAAGTTTTGGGGCATCGCTGGCCGCGGGCGTCGTCAACATGGTTTTTGGCTTGATCGTCGCTTGGGTGCTTGTCCGCTACAGGTTCCCGGGCAAAAAGATTATCGATTCCCTGGTCGATCTTCCATTTGCCCTTCCGACCGCCGTCGCCGGAATCGCTTTGACCGCCCTGTACTCGAGAAACGGATGGATCGGCCGCTGGCTTCTGCCCCTTGGATACGAGGTCGCTTTCACGCGCCTCGGAGTCTTTGTCGCTCTCACGTTCATCGGCCTGCCGTTCGTCGTGCGGACGTTGCAGCCCGTCCTGATCGAGCTTGAGCCCGAAATGGAGGAGTGCGCCGCGAGCCTCGGGGCGAACCGGTGGCAAACGATCATCCGGGTCATTCTGCCCGAGCTCGCCCCCGCCCTCCTGACCGGCTTCGCGCTGGCCTTCGCCCGCGCGCTCGGGGAGTACGGATCCGTCGTCTTCATTTCGGGCAACATGCCGATGCGGACGGAAATTGTTCCCGTGCTGATCATCACGAAACTCGAGCAGTTCGACTACCGCGGAGCGACGGCCATCGCCATCGTCATGCTGATCGCATCGTTCCTTCTGCTTCTGCTCATCAACCTGCTCCAAAAATGGAGCCGCCGGTTCCAGGCCGTATGACGCAATGAACCGTTGGTAAACGACACTCCCGCGCTACATTTTCGCCAATTGCCGCCCGATCGCCCCACGCTATTTTTTGATGGCCACCGTTGTTACAAACACCCTTTCCACCCACGCGCCGCCCGAAGCGGCCGCGCGCGCGACGCGCGATCCGGCCTGGGCCCGCTGGGCCTTGATTACGATCGCCCTGCTCTTTCTCGGATTTTTTCTCGTCCTCCCGCTGGTGATCGTCTTCGCCGAGGCGTTCAGCCACGGACTGGCCGGATACACCAGCGCTTTTCGCGACCCGGACACGCTCGCGGCCGTGCGGCTCACGCTCTTGACCGCGGCCATCGCCGTGCCCGCAAACGTGGTCTTCGGCGTGGCGGCGGCCTGGGCGATCGCCAAGTTCAATTTTCGCGGCAAGAGCATTCTCACGACGCTGATCGACCTGCCCTTCGCCGTCTCGCCCGTCATATGCGGACTGATGTACGTCCTGGTTTTCGGCCGGCAAGGCTGGTTCGGTCCGTGGCTGATCGACCACAACATCCGGATCATCTTCGCGGTGCCGGGCATCGTCCTTGCGACAACTTTCGTCACATTTCCATTCGTCGCGCGCGAACTCATCCCGCTCATGCAGGCGCAGGGCAGCGACGAGGAATGCGCCGCCCTGACGCTCGGCGCGAGCGGCTGGCAGACATTTTGGCGGGTGACGGTGCCCAATATCCGGTGGGGGCTCCTGTACGGTGTCATCCTCTGCAATGCACGCGCGATGGGAGAGTTCGGCGCCGTGTCCGTCGTGAGCGGCCACATCCGCGGCGTGACCAACACCCTGCCGCTTCACGTGGAGATCCTGTACAACGAGTACAATTATTCGGGCGCGTTTGCGGTCGCCTCCTTCCTGACCATCCTTGCCCTGGCCACACTCATTTTGAAATCGCTATTCGAATGGCGCCATTCGTCTAACCGCGGCGCCGCATGAGCATTGACGCACAAAACATCCGCAAGGCGTTCGGTGTCTTCGCCGCGCTTTCCGGAGTCGATCTGCACGTGCCGCGGGGCAAGCTCGTGGCCCTCCTCGGACCGTCGGGATCGGGAAAGACCACCCTTCTCCGCATCATCGCGGGGCTCGAATACCCGGATCCGGACAGCGGGCGGATCCTTTTTCACGGCGAGGACGTGACCCAGGTGCCCGCCGGCAAGCGGCGCGTCGGCTTTGTGTTCCAGCACTACGCGCTATTCCGGCATTTGTCGGTCTCTGAAAATATCGCGTTCGGACTTCGCGTCCGCCGGTTCCGCGACCGGCCGAGCCGCGCGGAGATTGACGAGCGCGTGCGGCGCCTCCTGGAACTTGTACAGCTGGGCGGCCTCGGCGAACGCTATCCGACCCAATTATCCGGCGGGCAGCGGCAGCGGGTGGCCCTCGCGCGCGCGCTCGCAGTCGAGCCGAGGGTGCTGCTGCTCGACGAGCCTTTCGGCGCCCTTGACGCGAAGGTCCGGAAGGAGCTTCGCCGGTGGCTTCGCCAATTTCACGATGAGATCCACCTGACGACGATCTTCGTCACCCATGACCAGGAGGAGGCCCTCGAAATCGCCGACGAGGTCGTCGTCATGAACCAGGGCCGGGTGGAGCAGGTCGGCACCCCGCAGGAGGTCTATGACAAGCCGGCATCGCCCTTTGTGTACCAGTTTCTTGGAAACGTGAACATTCTCCCGGCCCCCGCGCTCGTCGAGGCCGGCGTCGCCCCGGGAGGCCCGGCCATGGCATCCGACGGCCATATCTATGTCCGCCCGCACGACATCGAGGTCGTTCCGCACGACTCGGCGGTCGAGGGGATTTCCGCCGTCCTCCGCCATGTCCATGCCGCGGGCTCCCATGCCCGCCTCATACTCGAGCACGTGCAGACCCGCGAGACGATCGAAGCGGAGGTTTCCAGAACGGAACTCGCCGAGCTCGGCATCCGTGTGAACGATCTCGTCAAGCTCAAGCTCCGCCGATCCCATTCCTTCAACGAAGACTACGCCATTTGACGCAACTGAAACCAAACTGAATCCAAAACCATGGCTAAGATATACAATGACATCACAGAGACCATCGGCAACACGCCGCTCGTACGCCTGAACCGCACTGCAGCCGCGCACGGAGCGCAAGCCGAGGTGGTGCTCAAGCTCGAATTCTTCAATCCGCTTTCAAGTGTGAAGGATCGCATCGGATTCGCGATGATCGACGACGCCCTCAAAAGCGGGAAAATCACGAAGGATACCGTGCTGATCGAACCGACGAGCGGCAACACCGGGATCGCGCTCGCTTTCGTGGCCGCGGCAAAGGGGCTGAAGCTCATCCTTACGATGCCCGAGACCATGACGGTGGAGCGCAAGAAGATCCTGAAGGTCCTCGGGGCCCGCGTCGTCCTGACCGAAGGTCCGAAGGGCATGAAGGGGGCGATCGCAAAGGCCGAGGAACTGGCTTCCAAGATCCCGAACAGCGTCATCCTCCAGCAATTCTCCAACCCGTCCAATCCCGCCGTCCACCGCCGCACCACGGCCGAAGAGATCTGGCGCGATACGGACGGCAAGGTCGACATCATCGTCTCCGGCATCGGAACCGGCGGCACGATCACCGGGGTCGGCGAGGTGCTGAAGCCACGCAGGCCGTCTTTGAAGATCATCGCCGTCGAGCCCGCGGGCTCGCCCGTACTTTCGGGCGGCCAGCCCGGCCCGCACAAGCTGCACGGTCTCGGCGCCGGTTTCGTGCCGGCCATCCTCAACACAAAGATTTACGACGAAGTCATCACCGTGAAGGAAGAAGACTCCGGTCCGGTCAGCAAGCAAGTGAACAAGCTCGACGGCATTCCGGTCGGAATCTCCTCCGGAGCCGCCGTCTGGGCGGCGCTCCAGCTCGCAAAGCGTCCGGAGAACAAGGGGAAGCTGATCGTCGCAATCATACCGTCGTGCGCCGAGCGGTACCTCTCCTCCTGGCTCTTCGCCGACATCGGCGTCGAGAGCGATTCGGTGGACGATCTCATGGGGGCACCGGCCGCAGCCAAGTGACCTAAGCAGGCTGTTGGGGGCCGGTTCCATTCCGGCCCCTATACCGCGCAATGAAGACGCGCCGGGCGTGTTATAGATTAACGAAATTTAATCATTTCTTCACTGCCTCTTAATATTATTCGGGCATATTCGCGCCATGCGAATACTCGTCGTAGAAGACGAACACAAGGTCGCGGAAATGGTGGCCAGAGGCCTGAGAATGGAACGATGCGCGGTCGATGTCGCCGAGAGCGGCGATGCGGGCTGGGCCATGGCAAACACATACGAGTACGACCTCGTGATCCTGGATCTGATGCTGCCGGGGTTGGACGGCCACGAACTTCTCAGGCGCATCCGGGCGAAAGGATCGAAGGTCCCCATCTTAATCCTGACGGCAAGCGACGCCACCGACAGCAAGGTTAAGAACTTCGAAGCGGGCGCGGACGACTATCTCACCAAGCCCTTTGCATTCGCCGAGCTGCAGGTGCGGGTGAAGGCCCTACTCAGGCGCGGGCCCATCAGCCAAAGCAGCGTCGTTCGCGTTGGGGATCTCGAGATGGACCGGCTGACCCAGCAAGTGCGCCGCGCCGGGCGCCGGCTCGAACTGACACACAAGGAATACGCCCTTCTCGAATATCTGGCGACCCAGCCGGGACGCGTATTTTCGAGGACGATGATCGTCGAGCACGTCTGGGACCAGAGTTTCGAAGGCTTGACCAATATCGTCGACGTGTATGTGCGCCACCTGCGCGGAAAGGTCGACGATGCGCATCCGGTCAAACTGATCCGCACGATCCGCGGAGTCGGATACAGCCTTTCGAACGATCCGGCGACATGAACGCGAAGAAGGAGGCTCCAAAATCCGCGGTGTTAAATCCGCGTTCGGTCCGATTCCGCCTGGCGGCCTGGCATGCGGTTGTCCTGACCGCTGTTTTTGTCCTGCTCGGGGGGCTGCTCTTTGCCCGGCTGACGTCCTACCTGGAGACAACGCTATTGGAAACGCAGGCCCGGCGCGCGCGGCAGATCGGCGAGACGTTGATCGCCGCGATCCCGAAGACGGGCGAGGCGTCTGTCGCCGGTGAAATCGAAAGACTTTACGCGCCGGAGCTAAGCGGGCGCTTCATTCGGGTGAGCCGGGAAGACGGCAGCCTGCTGTATGTATCGGGCCCGCCCAATGACCAGACCTTCAATCCCGCCGGCATTCCGCTGGCCCGGCCTTCAGGGCCCGGGCCGGAATTTGTGCGCAAGGCGGCGGCTGCGGGCGGCGGCACGCTGCTGATCGCGGCCTTCCATGTCGCCACGCCGGGCGGCGGCTACTTGGTCGAGGTCGGGACTCCGGCGGATCCGGTCGAAGGCCTGGTCCGTCAGCTCGTTCTACTGCTGGTCGTATGTTTGCCGGTCGTAGTCTTTGTGGCTGCAGCCGGCGGGTACGTCCTCGTCGGCCGCGCGCTAAGGCCGGTCGACGGGATCGCGGGGAAGGCGGAACTTATCACGCAGCACAATCTCGGCGAGCGGCTGCCGGTCGCAAGCACCGGAGACGAGCTCGAGCGGCTGGCCGAATCGCTCAATCGCATGATCACGCGGCTGGACGATGCCTTTCAGAATTCGAAGCGGTTTGTCGCCGACGCATCGCATGAATTGCGGACTCCTCTTACGATTCTGCGCGGCGATCTCGAAGATCTGATGCAGGACCCCCGGGCGCAGGGCGACCTCACCGACCGGCTTGGCAGCCTCCTCGAGGAAGTGGAGCGCCTTTCGAAGATCGTCGACCGGCTTCTCGCCCTTTCGAGGCTGGACGCGGGTGAGGCCCAGTCCGAATGGTCGCGCATCAACCTCGCGACCGAGGCGTCGGCCACCGTGGAGCAGATGGCGCTCCTGGCCGAGGACAGGCACCTGACGATCACATGCGAGGCTCAAGGGCCTGTGTCGGTCGACGGCGATCGCGCCCGCCTGAAGCAGGCGGTCGTCAACCTGATCGACAATGCGATCAAATACACGCCGGAAGGAGGGGCGGTCCACGTGCGCGTGACCACCGCCGGCCGCCAGGCTGTGCTGGAAGTCGCCGATACAGGCGTCGGCATTCCCGCGGCCGCGCAGCCCCATGTTTTCGACCGCTTTTTCAGGGTCGATCCATCGCGTTCCCGGAACCCCGACGGGGCCGGCCTCGGACTTGCCATCGTCCGCTCGATTTGCAGCGCCCACGGCGGTGTGGTCGAAGTCGAAAGCGCTCTCGGACACGGAACCCGATTCCGGATCAAGCTTCCGCTGGCGACATAGGACCAAGGGTACCCTCATGAAGCTCGTCAATTTCGTTCTGAAGCATCCTTACACAGTGGCCGCCGGCGTCATCCTGGTCTGCATCCTCGGCATCGGCGCGGCCATGCGAATGCCGATCGACATTTTTCCCGAGATCAACATCCCGGTGGTGAGCGTCGTTTGGACCTATAATGGGATGAGCGCGCAGGACATCCAGAACCGCATTCTCTCCCTCCACGAGCGCACGATGGCTTCGTTGGTCGACGATATCCAGCGCATTGAGGCAACGAGCTACACCGGCGTCGGTGTCGAAAAAATTTATCTGCAGGAGGGCGCTGACGTCAGCCGCGCGGTCTCGCAGCTGGCATCGAGCGCCCTCGTCGTCTTGAAATACCTGCCGCCGGGCATCACGCCGCCGCTCGTTCTGCGCTACGGCGCCACAGATGTGCCGGTGATCCAGCTCAGCCTGTCGTCGAATGAACTGCCCGACACCAAGCTCAACGACCTCGCCCAGAACGTAATCCGTCCCGCTCTTGCGGTGGTTCACGGCGCCCAGGTGCCGCAGGCCTACGGCGGCAAGCCGCGCATCATCATGGCCGATCTCGATCAGGAGGCTTTGAACGCGCGCGGCATATCGCCCGCCGACGTCAGCAGCGCCCTGGTGCACCAGAACGTCATCCTTCCCGCCGGCGACGTTAAGATCGGCTCAAAGGACTACACGCTGACCATGAACAACAGCCCCGACGTGATCGCCAAGATCAACGCCTTCCCAATCGAGGAAGTGGACGGGAAAATGGTTTTCATGCGCGACGTCGCGCATGTGCATGACGGCTACCAGGTCCAGACCAACTCGGTGACCGTCGACGGCACGCCCGGCACCCTGATCACGATCCGCAAGACCGGCGGCGTATCCACGCTCGCCGTCATCGACGGCGTTCGCGAGGCGCTGCCCTACATCAAGAGGATCATTCCGAGCACCGTGAATATCCGCGCGCTGTTCGACCAATCGGTCTTCGTCAATGCCGCCCTTAACAGTGTCAAAATGGGCGGCCTGATGGCGGCAGGGCTGACGGCGCTGATGATCCTTCTATTTTTGGGCAACTGGCGGCTGACGTTGATCATTCTCGCCTCGATTCCGCTGTCGATCGTCACCGCCGTTCTCATCATGTACTGCGGTGGTCAAACCCTCAACACCATGACGCTCGGCGGCTTCGCCCTCGCGGTCGGCATCCTCGTCGACAACGGCACTGTGGTCATCGAGAATATCGAGCGGCACGTCCGCGAGGGCGAACCCTTGGAGATGGCGATTCTTCAGGGCGCCGGCGAAGTCGGAACACCGACCTTCCTCGCGACGTTCTGCATCTGCATGGTTTTCATTCCCGTCTTTCTCCTCCAGGGAACCGCGAAGTATTTGTTCTCGCCTCTGTCGCTATCAGTCTGCATGGCGCTGATCGCGAGCCTTGCCCTATCCTTCACCCTGGTCCCGGTGCTTTTCAAGTATCTGATGCGCTCCATGGCCGCCGAGCACCACGGACATAGCGATGCCGAGCAGGCGGCGCGGCGCGAGCGGCGTAATATTTTCAGCCGGATTCACCAAGGCTTCGAGCATGGCTTCGGCCGCTTTCGGGAGGGTTATCTCGTGACCGTCTCCTGGGCGCTGGCGAACTCCGGTCGAACGGCCGGATTCTTCCTCGTGCTGATGGCGGTCTCGATGGTCCTGTTTCCAATGCTGGGAGAGGATTTCTTCCCGCAGGTCGACGCCGGCCAGATGCGCCTTCACGTGCGCGCCCCGCCGGGTACGCGCATCGAGCAGACCCAGGCCGATTTTGCGGACGTGGAGCAGGAAATCCGACGGCTCGTCGGCTCCGCCCAGATCGACACCATCCTGGATAATATCGGCCTTCCCTACAGCGGAATGAACATCGCGCTCAGCGATTCCGCGACTGTCGGCCCGATGGACGGCGAAATCCTCATTTCCCTAAGGGAGCGTCACACGCCGACTGCGCGGCTGACTGCGCTGCTGCGCCGCGAGCTGCCGAAGCGCTTCGCGGAGTTGCAGTTCTTCTTCCAGCCCGCAGACATCGTCGACCAGGTGCTCAACTTCGGCCAGCCCGCGCCGATCGACATCCGGGTGTCCGGCCCGGACAACAACGCGGCCTACGCGGTGGCCGTCAAGATCGCGAGCGACCTTCACAGGGTTCCTGGGGTCGTCGACGCCCATGTGTTCCAGGTGCCCAATGCGCCGACGCTCGGCGTAGATGTCGACCGCGACATGGCGGAGGAAGTGGGCCTCAACCAATTCGAGGCGGCCAGCGACGTGTTGGTGACGACCAACAACAGCGCCCAGACCGCACCGAACTTCTGGGTCGATCCCAGCAACGGGGTCAGTTATCCGCTGGCTGTGCAACTCCCGACTTACAACATCAATACGCTGAACGACATTTGGCAGATCCCGTTGTCGGCGCAAGCGGGCACGGCGGACCGCGCGCAGCTTTTAATGAATCTTGCCAAGGTCATCCGAGGCACCACGCCGCTCGTGGTGTCCCAGCTCAACATTCGCCCCGTGTTCGACGTCGATGCGGACGTCCAGAACCGCGACCTGGCCTCCGCCGCCACGGCGATCGACAAAGTGCTCGCCAAGGATCGGCCTCCGGCCGCCTCGGCCATAACCGTTTCCTTGAGCGGTCAGGTCGAAACCATGCGCGAGAGCTTCTCCGGTCTGTTCTCCGGCATGGCGCTGGCGGTGGTGCTGATTTATCTCTTCCTGGTCATCAACTTCCAAAGCTGGATCGATCCCCTCATCGTGCTGATGGCGGTGCCTTTTGCACTCAGCGGCGTGATGTGGATGCTATTCATCACCCAAACGCACCTGAGCGTTCCCGCTCTCATGGGCACGCTTATGTGCATCGGTCTGACCACGGCCAATAGCATCCTGGTCGTTACTTTTGCGAATCAGCGGATGGAGGCGGGCGATTCGCCGCTCGAAGCAGCCCTGAATGCCGGCTACACCCGGCTGCGCCCCGTTCTCATGACTGCCGGCGCGATGATTCTGGGCATGATTCCCATGGCGCTCGGCGTCGGCGAAGGCGGCGAACAGAACGCGCCGCTGGCCCGCGCGGTCATCGGCGGCCTGATGTTCGCAACCTTCGCCACGCTCGTGTTCGTGCCGTCGATGTACAGCCTGCTGCGCCGCCGCCCGCGGTCGCAACCCGGGGCACATGGCCTTTCTGACGGAGACCCACTTGCAACAACCTAGTATCACGGTCCGCACAAGGAGAGAATAGCAATGCCACACGATCCAAAAGAAACGCGCGCCGACTCGCCAGCCGGCGCGCCGAACGCCGCACTCGACCCGCCGCGCACAACCGACACCGGCAAGCGCACGCAGGTCGCGGCGGTCGTGGTGCTCGGCGTCCTGCTGGTGGCCTTCATCATCGTGTTCATCATGCGCCGGTTTGAGGCGCACGATCTCGCGGCTGAAACGGCTCTCGCCGGCGAAGCGCCCGCGGAGGTGGATGTCGCCACGGTGCAGCCCGCCGCGCCGACCAACCCGCTAGCACTTCCCGGCGAAACCGCCGCCTGGTACGAGGCGACGATCTATGCGCGAGTGGATGGTTACGTCTCCAAGTGGTTCTCCGATATCGGCGACCACGTCACCAAGGGGCAAGTGCTGGCGGTGATCGACACGCCCGACCTCGACGCTCAGCTCGCGGCCGCCCGGGCCGAGCTGGGGACGGCCGAGGCCAATGTGAAGGTGCGCGAGGCCCAAGCTGAATTCGCCAAAACCACCTATGCCCGCTGGCGCGATTCGCCCAAGGGCGTCGTCTCTGAACAGGAAACGGCGGACAGGAAAGCCGGTTACGAGAGCGCCGAGGCGGCGCTCGTGGCGGCTCAGGCCGCTGTCAAGCAGGCGCAAGGCAACGTCGACAAGTATTTGGCGTTCGAGCAATACAAGAATGTCACGGCGCCATTCACCGGCGTCATCACCGAGCGGCGCATCGATATCGGCAATCTGGTCACCGCCGGCAGCTCGGCCTCCACGGCGGTGCTCTATCGCATGACGCAGAATGACCCCATCCGCGTGTTCGTCGACGTGCCGCAAAACGCCGCCCCCTCGATGAAAGTGGGCAGCCCGGTGGACGTGGTCACCAACGGCACCGGGACCCGTGTCTTCTCCGGAAAGATCACCCGAACATCGGACGCGGTCAATTCGAAGTCGCGAACGTTACGGGTCGAGGCGGACATTCCCAACAAGGACGACGCCCTCGTTCCCGGCCTTTACGTCGACGCCACCTTCCGCCTGCGGACCGAAGGGGTTTCGGAAGTGCCAGCGGCGGCGATCATGTTCCACTCGCAGGGAACCGAGGTGGCGGTGGTCGAGGGCGGCCGCGTCCGGTTTCGGCATGTGACCATCGCCGAGGACAACGGCACAACCGTCAATCTCGCGTCGGGAGTCTCCCCGGGCGACCAAGTTGTGCTCAATGTCAATAGCCAGATTGCCGATGGCAATGAGGTCGTAGTGGTGGTGGTTGACGGCAAGCCGATCGCACCCAACGGAAAGAAGAAGGCCTGACCATGCGCGGGCGTTGGATCGCAGTAGCACTTCTAGGCTTGCTGGCGGGCTGCGCGGTCGGCCCGAACTATCATTCGCCCGCCCTCGACGCGCCGCCGGCTTTCGCCGCCGCGACCGCCACCACACTGGCGAACCCGCCGATCGATCGCGCTCATTGGTGGGAATCATTCAACGACGCCGAGCTTACATCGCTCGTCAAGCGGGCGATCGCTGCAAACTTGGATCTGCAGGTGGCCATTGCGCGGCTTCAGGAGGCCGAGGCTGAAAAAGCCGGCGTCTTAGGCACGCTTTTGCCGGCCGCCGGCGCCACGGGCGCCATCGGCGCCGGCACCGGCTCCGACCTGACCCGCGGACTAATCGAGCCGCCGCTCTCAACGGCCGACAATACCAATGGCGGCAAGATCAAGCAGGCGGCGGGGATTGCCGGGGGCATGAAGATAGATCTTTTTGGCCAGCTCCGCCGCGAGCTTGAAGCGGCGGGGGATAACATACAGGCGGCGGCCGCGGCGCGCAATGACGTGACCGTCACGGTGATCGCGCAAGTCGCCCAGGCCTATTTCGATTTGCGCGGCCTGGAGATGCGGCTAGCCGCTCTGAGTCACGATGTTGGCGCGGCCCAACAGGGCCTGAATTATGTGCAGGTTCGCTACGACCGCGGCCTCACCAATGAGTTGGACGTCACGCTCGCGCAACGCGAGCTCGCCACGCTTCAGGGTGAGGTCGCGCCCCTGACTGCCCAGGTTGCCGCCGTTCGCTACAGCATCGCCGTGCTGATCGGCCAATATCCAGAGGCCATCGACAAGGAGTTGCAGGTGGGCGGGATGATTCCTGCCCTGCCCGCGTCCGTCGGCATCGGGCTTCCGGTCGATCTTCTGCGCCGCCGGCCCGACATCCGCGAGGCGGAGCGCGAGCTGGCGGCGTCGAACGCCCGTATCGGCGTAGCCATCGGCAATCTGTTCCCGCACATCGACGTGGGCGGAGCAATCGGCGCCCAGGGCCCCAACCCGCCGGCATCGGGTTCGGGCCATGAGATTTGGGCGGTGGGTCCCTCGGCGACCTGGTCCCTGCTCGACTTCGGCACTCTTGATGCCCTCGTGGAGATCGCTGATTTCCAGCACAAGGAATTCCTTTTAAACTACAAGCGCACGGTACTCGAAGCGGTGCAGCAGGTTGACAGCGCAGCTCAAGCCTACGCCGCGGAGCAGAACAGCCTAGCGTATCTCTCGACGGCTCTGGTGGCGAGCCAGCGCTCAGTGACTTTAGCTACTGAACGCTACGATCGCGGTCTGACCGATTATCTCAACGTGCTCGATGCGCAGCGCCAGGAATTCGATCTCGAGAACCAGTATGCCGCCGCGGACCAGACAGCGGCGGATGCATTGGTGGCGCTTTACCGTGGACTGGGCGGCGGCTGGGAAGACTACCAGGCTCTGCCGCCGATTCAGCGGCCGCTGCCCGCGGTCGTCGCCGCCTTCCGGCGTCTGTTTGACACGGGCGCCGCCCAATGAAAGCTACGCGAATGCCCATGAACGATCCAACCCCATCCGAGGTCCGTCGCCTGACAATCTATCTTGGCGAGAACAAAGCGGACGTCGATCAGCCGCTCTACAAGTCGATCGTGCAAGAGGCTCGGGCGATGCACATTGCCGGCGTCACGGTGACTCACGGGTTGGCCGGCTATGGCCGCTCGACGCGGCTGCATACTTCAGATGTGCTGTTTTCCACCGACCTTCCGGTGGTCGTCCAGATTGTCGACACGGCGGAAAAGTTGGAGCCCCTGATCCGACGCCTCTCCAAACGCAAGGATATCGGGCTGATGACTTCTGAAATCGTCGAGCTTCGCGGGCCACGCCGCCTGGACGACTGATACCCACGGCCGCCAAGACGCCGTCACTTCGCCGCCCGAGCCAATTTCCTATACTTGATCCGGTGCGGCTGGCCAGCGTCCCCGCCCTTGCGCCTCCTATAATCCTCGAGATAGGCGGAGTAGTTGCCCGGGAAGGCGTGCACCGAGCTATCGCCCTCGAATGCCAGGATGTGGGTCGCGACCCTGTCGAGAAACCAGCGGTCGTGGGAGACGACGACCGCGCATCCGGCAAAGTTTTCCAACGCTTCCTCGAGGGCCCGTATCGAATTTACGTCGAGGTCATTCGTGGGCTCGTCCAAGAGAATGAGATTGGCCCCGCTGCGGATCACGCGGGCGAGATGGACGCGGTTGCGTTCACCGCCCGAGAGGACGCCCACCTTCTTCTGCTGGTCAGGACCCGTGAAACCGAACTGCGCGCAGTAGGCGCGTGCATTCACCTCGCGCCCGCCCAGGCGCAGGATCTCTTCGCCACCGCTGATCGCCTCGAAAATGGTCAGCGCATCGGGCAGCGAGTCCCGCGATTGATCCACATGCGCGATCTTTACCGTGTCGCCGATGCGCAGGGAGCCCGAATCCGGCTTCTCCAATCCCGTGATCAGGCGGAAAAGCGTCGTCTTCCCGGCTCCATTGGGCCCGATGACGCCGACGATGCCGCCCGGCGGAAGTGAAAAGTCCAGGTTTTCGAACAAAAGGTTGTCTCCGTATCCCTTGGTCAGGCGTGAAGCCTCGACGACTAGAGTGCCCAGCCGCGGACCCGGCGGTATGACGATTTCAAACAACCTCTCCTCCTCGGCCACATCCGCATTGAGCATGGCCTCGTAGGCGGAAATGCGCGCCTGGGACTTCGCCTGCCGGGCGCGCGCGGATTGGCGGATCCATTCGAGCTCGCGGGCCATCGCCTTGCGGCGCTTGTCCTCGGTGCGCTGTTCGACCGCCATGCGCCGCTCCTTTTGCTCGAGCCACGACGAATAATTTCCCTTCCAGGGAACCCCTTGGCCGCGGTCCAGTTCCAGTATCCACTGAGCCACGTTGTCGAGAAAGTAGCGGTCGTGCGTCACCGCAATCACCGTCCCCGCGTACCGCGCCAGGTGCTGCTCGAGCCACTGCACGCTCTCGGCGTCCAGGTGATTCGTCGGCTCGTCCAGCAAAAGGACCGCAGGCTCCCTGAGAAGCAGGCGGGCGAGCGCCACGCGCCGCCGCTCCCCGCCCGACAGGCCATCGACGATCCGCTCGGGCGAAGGGCAGCGGAGGGCTTCCATGGCCATCTCCACGCGGGGCGCGACGTCCCAGGCGCCGAGGGCCTCAATCTTTTCCTGAAGTTCGCCCTGCCTTCGGAGGATAGCCTCCTTTGCGGCTTCATCGCTTGCATCGCTGTGTTCGTCCCACGTGGCGTCGTACGCTTCCGTAAGTTCGGTCAGATGCCGGACGCCCTCCTCGACGCATGCGCGCACGGTCTTGCCGGGCGTCAGGTGCGGCTCCTGTTCGAGAAGATCCACGGAATAACCCGGCTCGAAATGCACCCGCCCCTCGATCTCCCGGTCGCGTCCCGCCAGGATCCGCATGAGCGAGGACTTGCCCGAACCGTTGAGTCCCAGGACGCCGATTTTCGCTCCGTAGTAAAAGGACAGCGAGATATCGCGAAGGATCTCCTTGCGCTCGATCTTCTTCGAGACGCCGATCATCGAGAAAATGACCTTGGGTTCTTCGGCTCGTGCCATGCGTGCCGCAAGTCGGACCCGGGCCCAAACGCAAGTCAAGGTGTGAGGCAAATGCCGTTTGAGTTTGAAAAGCCGGGCATCTGGCATTATTCTGGATTCTGAGAGTTTTGGTGCGATCCGAGGTTAGATTTCTGCTGCTTGATTTGCCCCCAAAATGAAAGCTGCCCCTTTGTTCGGCTACTTTGGCTTGATAATTGTCGCCGTTGCCGGATGCGCAACCCAGGTCAAACAAACGCAGCCGTTTAACGTTAGTGATTTCAATAGCTTCATCAGTCCAGGAACCGCAGCGATAACGGGCCAAGCCTTTTTCAAGACTCCCAGCGGGCACGTGAAGCTTGGAGATGGAGAAACGGTCGAGCTAGTCCCGGCAACGCCCTATACAAGGGAGCGTTATGACCTCGCTCTTATAGACAGGTGGGCTGGTCCGCGGGATCCGAGATTGGCGCAATTTATCCGGGCGACTATTGCAGACGCCCAAGGAAACTTCAGTTTTAGAGACGTGCCGTCCGGGAATTATATTTTATCCTGCATGATCAGTTGGAAAGTCCAGTCGGCGGCTGGGATGATGGTAACAAGTAAACAAGTACTTGCGACGACGACCGTGCATGCCGGGGAAACCGTCAAGGTGATTGTTACTCGGTAGGCTGTTCTTGGGTGCTCAGCGTTACCCGGGTTTGCGCCTATAATAAATCCATCGATCTGAATTCAGGGTCCCTTTAGGAAGCCGCCTTGCGGGAATGAATGATTAAACGAGGAATGTCATCCGCCATTCGAAATCAGCCGCTATCAAGCGACGGCAATTGAATGACCATCATATGGTAACAAATTGACCGCGTAAACATGGTCAGGACGTTTGGGAACTTCCCTTACTCATTTTCCTGAAAGGTGAAACGATTAAGCAAGGGCTTGGCATGATCCAGGCATGAGAGCGCCAATCGTCTCTCATCATCCTACAACTTTGCCGGTCAGCCTATGATCTGCTCAAGGCGACCCAGCATTACCCCGGCTTATCCAAAAAACCATGAATTCACTGTCTTCGACAGGCAAGGAGGCAAGAGTACGATCACATAAATCGTGGGGGTTTGCGCTACGATTACCCGTGCTTGGATTCGCTCTAATCCTACTTTTCATTCGGCTGCTTAATCCGCATTTGTTGGTGACGAATCCAGAACGGGCGGTGAAACAAGCAGCAGTTGGCGCCGCAGCTTTCCTTGGATTTGGTCTCTTTGCCCACTTTTTAAACCGGCCATGGGAACGATGATAGTGGCGCGACCGGACTCGCCTCTGAGATAATCGCGAGGAGCCTGCCGTTAGGAAATCGTGAGTAACATGTCCGGAAGGGAACCCGTCGTCCGTTGATCCAGGGCCAGTTTCATCCGCTACCGGACCGTTGCCTGACCCAAAGACGAAAGCCTCCCGCTTGCCGGCTTTGACGACTCCGACGCGAAGCAATCGAGGGCCCGCGATGGGCCAGATCGAGGTTTTACCGTTAAATGAGCGGGGACCCCGCCATGGTGAAACAAACTCCGGATTATTTCGTCGTGGGTCAACGCGGCCACGGACACACCATCGACTTTCAGTATCTCATCCCAGTCATCATCGGATTCGCACCAAAGAAGCGCATGCGGCTGGTGGTCGGTGGCGGCCATTAGCCAAAAGCTGGAAGGGCCGTCGCTAATCGGATCTTCCTGTAAAAAATACGGGTGAAGCCGGCCCGCGGGCGCCGTTGCGCCGGCACCCGCTGCCCCTGCGGCACATAATGCCAAAATAACCCCGGCCCAAATACCGCGAACAGCAGTCGTTAATAACTCGCCCATATGGGCCAAAGTCTGTGAGAAACATAGCCGTCCGCAAGGCGCGAGCTCCGCGACCGCGCGAGCAGTTATTCGGAGCATCGCCAAAAAAACCTTCGCGATTTGGGCCGAGACGTGATTGACGATCGAAAGAGATGAAACATTGCTTGCGTTGGTTTTTGACGGCACTGGCCGCCGCCGTTCCGCTTTCCGCAGCCCCCATGCTCGTCTTCATAGGCACCTACACCGATACAACCAGCCGCGGTATCTACGCATTGAGGCTCGATCCGGCGCTGGGAACCCTGTCCGCGCCGTGGCTTGCGGGCGAGGCGCTGAACCCCACTTTTCTCGCCCTTGATCCCGGGCACAGCCACCTTTATGCAACCGGACAGCTTCGC
>Ga0182024_10006462_pt1 | contig 25734 bp, 21 predicted proteins | sample P32metaG_FD_120480 | JGI IMG/M metagenome (GOLD analysis project Ga0182024, IMG submission 120480) | Permafrost microbial communities from Stordalen Mire, Sweden - P3-2 metaG (Illumina Assembly) | ecosystem: Environmental > Terrestrial > Soil > Wetlands > Permafrost | place: Sweden: Stordalen...
CATTCGGCCAGAATTTTTCGCAGGCGCTTCGCCTCTGCCGGATTGACGCCGTCACACAACAAATCAAAGTCGGTGTCCATCATAAATCATTCTCCAAAATTAAGTTGTGGTTGCGGCCTCTCGGTTTTCCATTCCCGTTGAGGCGGCAATTTTGGTTCGGGAATGAGTGCCGTTGGCAAGAGCAACTCCGCAATCGAGTCGTACTGTTGAAACATCCGTTGCATGGCCCACTGGATTTCTCCAGCCAGCAGGCGTTCTAAATGGCCCGCTTCCATGCGGGACAATTCGGCGAAACTCAAACCGTGCTCCGCGCTGGCCTCGGCCTTCTCGGCGGCCAGCAACGTTGTTGGCGTGACGGTCGGCAGCGTGATGGTTTTCGACCCGAATTCCGCCAATTGCCGTTCCAGCGGCGAACCTTTGAACAAGTCGCCCCGCGCCTTGGCCGGATTATGGACGATGACATAATCCACCCGGTCGCCCGCGTACAGGAACAGTCGCCCCGCGTTCGTCATGCTCTCGGTGTCGTCGGTCGGAAACAGGAAGAAAGTCAATCGCACCTCCTGCTCGGCGCAGACATCAAGTACCTGCAATTCCTCCAATGCCGCCATGATGAGAGCGTCCGCCTGGGCGCGGGTGTCAATGACGTGAACCGGCGCGGTGTCTTTGAGCACCCGCCGAAAAAGACTGAGCAGAGCGGTCTTGCTCTCGTGCTCGTTGCCGAGTTGATACGAACGGACGGCGTCCTTGTGCCGACTAGCAAACGTGTGATGCCGGTCGTCGAGGTCTGAGCCGTTCCATTGGACGCCTAGCTGGTCGAGCCAGGCGGTGCGGAATTCCGCTTCAAAACTTTTGCCAAGGTTTCCCTTGGACTGTGGATTTAAGTGAATACGACGTGTGATGTTCATAATATATTTGGATCGTTAAGGTTTAGACTGTCAGGACTCGGTTGCCGAAATGAACGCGAGGCCGGAATGGCCGCGAGAACCGGTTTGCGGTTTGATTCTGGCCAGCTGGCTGGCTCATGTGGGAGGGTGGGTGGCACGGACAGCGTCTGGCCTTCGTCCTCCCAATGATGCCGGCCCTGACGGTTTACATATCTACGGTAGAATTGATGCAGACCTTGGAGCGTGATGCGGCAGCTTTCTTCGACCGCGAGCCATTCGGCGATTTCCCTCCACGTTTTGCGCTGCTGGCGCTGTGCGCGGATGATCGCCACGAATGGCTCGACGCGGCTGTGAAAGGCGCGTCCGCCGCCCTTTCTGGCCGCACCTGCATTCGTTTTCGTCTCCGATTCCATTGCCATAACTTTAAATCAGCAATGGCCGACCGCGTTAATCGGCAGTAGGCGAGTTAGCCCGATTTGTGGGAGAGTTAAACCGATTAGGTTTTGCACCTGTTGAAAAGTGCTGAAAGGCGTTGAATCGCCGCGTTGAAATCCGTTGAGGCGCGTTGAATCTGTCAACACCGTTCAACGCATTGCGACACGAGAATTCGTGCAGATCGGCACATAGCCGCCAAACCTACGATTTGTTCGTAGGGGTAGGGCGTCGTGCTTCTAAGCATCCATATAAGGATGCAAACCAGTGGCTCGAAGTTGAGCTATGAGCATTTTATGCGGGCTTTTACGGATGTTGAGGCTGTGAGGGAGGACTGCTTTGCAACGGGGCTGTTGCACATTTCTGGCAAATGCAAGCGTTGCCAACATAGGCGGATGGAATTTGCATCAGGTGGAGGACCTGAATTTGAATGTATTTGCGCCAGCACTCATTGGCTCCTTGGACCAAGCCACAATGGTTGGGTTGGCCGCATTCCTACATGCTAAGTGTCGGTTGCCAATCGGGCCGCTTGAGTGCGTAAAGCTGATTTAGAATTCGGCGATCCTTCATTGCGGAGCTCCTTAGCAAGCGCCTCACTAAACCCTTGGTGAGGAAAGCAATCTACCACCACAGGCAGGAACGATTTCCAATTGTTGTCGCTGGCCGTGCACTGCCGGGAGACTTCGAGAAGAATTGATGAGTTTCCCATGCGGCTCTGGCTAAAAATATTGACGCCCCGGCCGGAGACAAGGTTGGTGTTGATTCGCGCGAGTTCCGCCGTTCGACCAAAAAAGTCTGGTCCTGCAATCGGCCGGGCAAGAATGAAGGGCGAGCAAAGCATGTTGATGTCGTTTAGTGCCAATCTGCGCTACGTTAACGGTAAATTTCCTCTAGCCGATGGGTGAGTTGGCGAGCTTCGGCCCATCCAGCTTCCACGAACAGGTCAAGCACTTGGAGCAATGCCGAGAGGCACTCTGATTCCTGGCCGTTATGGTTGCGAAATATATCTCGATGATCTGCGAGGGCGCGTTGGATGAGCTTTACAACCTCGCCAACTGCCAATGATTCATGTTGGAACCCCGCCGTCGCACTGCTGCGGATGGATTTAGCGGCGAGTAAGAAAATGTCACGCGGTGCGTATGGTAATAAATGCTGAAGCGCCTGAACAATATGATAAGCCGTGTGCGGATGAAGCTCTGAGGCGAGATCAGAGAAAATTGAGGCCGCCTCTCGCCAGAAACGTTGCAACTGCGGAGGTGTTAATGGTTTCTCACTTTTATTTGTTTTTTCTTGGAAGGCACCGCTGGTGAAGAAAAGCTGCATTGCAATCGCATCCACCAATTTCATTGCGCATTCAATTCGCTGCCGCACTTGTTCCACTGATTCCTCGCCTGGCCGTCCGTGTTCGCTTAGTTGGAGCCACGAAGCGCGATTCACCCTCAATTTTTCTTGGGCGGCCGCGAGCAGTTTGGAAAAAAAGTTCCAAGTTCGCCCTCGAACCAAGTCGGCCTCTACATCCGGCTTCAATCCGTCGCCCGCCGTGAGCCATCCGCCTTCCCGGCATCCATGCAGTTGTGTTTGCAGTGCATGACTCGCTCGTGGAGTGTCACACTCCGCGATCAGGCGGACGACAAAGGCTTCGGCCTCCGGGTCACCAGTCCGCAGAAAACGGAAAAGATAAGAATTCGCGAGGGTCGCGTGGATGCGGTTATCAGCGGGGGCACTCTGCACTGCGCGGTCGGCAATTGAGTGAAGGCGTTGGTTCACTTTCGCGGATTCTGTGGCCGGAAGCCGATCCATTTCCCCTAACAACACGTCGAGCACCGAAAATCTTTTCTCGTCTGCGATGAAAGTGTCGATCAATTCCCACATTAGAGTCGGCGCGGGTTGGTAGAGCGCAACGACTCTGCCTGCAAGGTTGAATCGCAACGGATGAGATTTATCGCGGCAGAGGCGACGGAGCGCGGCGGCGACTGCGTCATCTGCATTACCGAGCTTGACTGCAAGAAAAGGCAAACCACAGGCAGCGTCGAGTCTTGGAGAGGGCCAACCCCAACTCGGCCATTCATCATCATCATCGTCACTGGCTTCGTCATCCCCTGGGGGCACCGGATCGTCTGCTGCTTTTAATAGGATGCGGCGGACGGTCTCCCAGCGCTCGTTTGTATTGGGCCATGCAACGGAGCGTGCAATGTTCTCACACGCGCTAACGAGATGGCCCCACAGCTCTGCTGCCATGCTTGGCTGGTCTTGAGCATAAAGTTCCAACGCCTTCTCGCATTCTTGAATCAGCGGCCAGTGGATTTCGGCCTCTTTCAGATCGATTTGGTTGTTATTGTGGTGCAGAAGAGGCTTCAGCGCATCGCGTAGGCGCAGCATCTCCGAATTCTTGGGGTTCGCAGGATTAATGCCTCTCTGTTTTAGCATCTCGTTCTCAGGAACACCACGAAAACTCACTTGTCCCCCTCCGGGCTTGCGATTCACAGGCAGAGGTTCCACGGCTTCCCTATCACGTCGCAACTCACGGACGGCGACGAGCACGATGTTGGATTCCTCAAGAACCTTAAGCAACCGATTCTGAGCATGTTCAACCCACGAGCGCATGGACTCCCTGGTTTCGCTTTCGCGTGGTCGGACATTGTTCGGCAAATTGAGAATGAGCGATTCGAGCCGTTCTCTTTCCGCGCGACTTCCGACCCTGTGCAGCTCACCTAGCAAACTTGCTCCCCCATAGGCGTAATCTGGATGCGTTAAGAAGGTCGGTTCACTCAGAATGCTTTCCAACCGGACTCCCAGTGTCGTGGGATGTTCCGCTCCGGCCTCCAAAAACACGGTCCACATGAGCGACGTGTGATTTCGAGCGGCGAAGCGGTCTAGCGCGACATTCAGACTTTCAATATCGTTCGCCCCAGCCCATTCGCGCAAAAGTTTTTCAAAATGCGAGAGAATTCGATTTTCCTCGTTCTCGAATTTGCGCCCCCAGATATGAGAGTAATCCGCGACCAGATCGCAAGGAACTCCCCGGAAATGAATTGTAGTCAATACTATGTCTTCTTTCTTCCTGCGGCCTTCCCGCCGGCGCACCACTGCATTCCACGGAATGCAGGCGGTTTCCGTAAGCATTGCCGGATTTCCCCCGTTACATGATTCATAAAAACCCGCTAGAGAGAACTGAATCATATGCCAGGAGTCTCTCGTTTGAAACTTTAGGGGCATTATCATTCCGCCTTCTGGCTCCCATTCACCACCTTCAGGTTCGGTTGAAAATGCCGCTTCGAACAGACGAATCACAACACTTTGGCCTCCTTCGCCAAGGTGTTTGAGGTTGTCCGCGAGATCATGCAAGTCGTGGTGCGGGAATAATTTCACGCGCTCTGGTGTAAGCAGGGTGAGCAATGCGTCTTCGCTTTCTTTCGGAGTATTCTTAAAAGTCCGGCAGACGGTTTCAATGGCAACGAGCGCCGAATAGCGCCACCCTTTGCCGACCGGCTTTGCAACATGGTTGGCCAAAAGGCTTCGTGCTGCGGCATTCGATGCTACGCTTTGTTCCACTCCGGAAACTCCACCGGCGGTGTTCAACCGGGCAAGGATGTGAGCAAGAGGGGCTTCAATAGGTGGATTGTCTGCCAGCAATTTCCCCAGTTCTTCGGCAAACGCACACCACCCAGCCGCTCCAGCGCGTATCGTGCAATCGTGTGCGTCATGGAGGCCGGACGCGAGATGCCGCAACGCCCTCTGCTCAGGGGCATCGGAATTACCATCGGGACGAATAGCTGCAAGGAGAACTTTCAGATCAGCGAGGCTCTCGATGCGGCGAGCAGCGAGAATTGGCGCGAGGATGCGCGTAATGCCATTTAAACTCGGCACTTCCTCAAGCCGCAAAGCCGATTGCCAATATGCTTCACGCGTCGGGTCGGAATCCCACAATTCTTCCAACGCAAATAAGAAGCTCTGCCGGTAGAAAATGGGCAATAAACTATGATGGATTGTGAAATCGCAAAACGATATTTGCGATTCGGGAATGAGGGACCGAGCTATCCCGTAGTCGTGCAACAAATGGTGCGTGAACCGGATTTCATCCGCACCGACCTGAGTTCCGTGCAGGCGCGAGGGCGCCTGTAAAATGCCTCGACTCCGAAGTTCGTCAATCGACGAAAGTTCTTGAGAACCCATATCAAGTTCTTTCAATGAAACGGCCATGCTGCGCACGTCAACCATTCTGCGGCAAATCGCCTTCAGTGCCACTTCCCGCTGGTTCGCCCCTACACCTTCCTTGACACGATTGTCCCAGAACTTCCGAAGCAGTATTGCCGGACTATTCCAGTCCGCCAGACGATTCGGGTTGACGCCCTCCCGCAATAATTCGGCAGCCAGTCGCAGATAAAATGGAGAACGATGGAGCCCTTCTGCTTTGGCATTTCGGCGTGCGCTTTCGATAAACGGTTTAATGCCAACCCGTCGCGCAGCAAGGCCGTCCAATTGGCTTTCAGAAAATCGCCCCAGGTGAAAATGAGAAACACCGGCAAAATCCTTGCAGGCGTGATCGGCGACTCCGTCTCCGGGAAACATCTCTCGCAATTCTCGCCCGAATTTGAGATCGAATTCCCGCACGCTTGCGATCACGGTCCAACCCGACTGCCCAGTTTTCACGTTACGAAGAAGGCGCCGAAGCATTTGCTGGATCTCGGGGTCGCGGACCGCATCGAGTGCGTCGGTAACCAGAACCCCGCGACCTCCGCCCGGCCAGTTTGCCAGAACTTCATCAAGGTCATGAACCAAGCCCGGCAGGTTATCGGAACCGTTCTTGCCCCGGCCGAAAATCTCCTCGGCCAATAGCAGAACGATGGGAATTCCGTCCTTTTGCAGTCCCTGCATTAACCCAAAAATCAGCCCGCTCTTTCCGCAGCCCGGTTCGCCGGTTATTAGAAGGTGGCCAGACTTCGCCGCAACGAGCAGTGGCGAGAGGTCATCTGGCCTTTCAACGTGGATGGCGTCGTCCGGGGCCGGACCAAAGTTGAGTACCGTGTGCTCTTTCAAGTTGGCCAAGTTCCGGGACGTCAGTTCACGCAGTTTCTTGATGTCTTGCGCGTAATCGGGCGGCGATTTGAGCGCTAAGCCGGAGGCGGCAAGCGCTTTTCTTAAGGATAAGGGCGTGACACGGATGCCTTTTTGGTTGACCTCAGAAAAAAAACTTTCAAGCCTTTGCCATGCTTGAGTCGCCTTTTTTGGGTCCGCGACGATGTGGTTCCGAATGTCGTTTTCTGCTTGGAGCTCAAGCTGTTGACCTATCCCAAAATCATAAACTTCCACATATACCTGCCGTAAAAAGCATCGTAGGTCCCCGTCACTTGGGATGCCCCCAGTTGCTCTCTTCCAGGCATTTTTGGCAACGGACAGCAACCCCTCCAACACCTTTTTCTCCGCTTGACGCCGGGTGCGCAAGAAATCAGCAAAAGATGTGTCGCCGGCATCTAAGCGATGGGTGTTCAAGGCATTTGGCAATACCTGGGTTGCGGTTGGACCTACACTGGAAGGAACCGCCCACAGGAGCCTGCTTTTTGTCCGCGATGAAACAGGAAGCTTGAGGAACTGGCGAATGAAGGCGTCGATTGTTTCAGCAAAAGCTGGGCTGTTCCCTGTGAGCGGGATTGGTCCGCTTCGATTCTTAGCCGAAATGAAAATCGAAGCGTTGGGATCACCGCGCAGACTCACAACGATGTCGTCCACCGGCTCATCCGCTTGCATAGTAACCGCTGAAACATCTTCGCCGACAATTCCCGCCGAGACAGAACAACCGCAGCCCGCCAGCATTTTCACAGCGATTAAAGCGGCAATTCGGACTTCATAGTTCACCCCACTCGCCGTGGCCCGACCGCCGAACCGAGGGGACGAAGCCTTGCTTTGCGCTGAACGAGCGCGGCGCGAACCTCGTTGCAGCTCTGCACGATTTCGCAATTCTTCAAGAAGCCGAAGTCTCTCTGTTGGGGAAAGTTCTGCGAGTTTACGCCGATGGACAAGTTTTCTCTCTATAACTCTCTGGAGATTGAAATCCATCTCCAAAAGCCGGAGCCGGTCGTCCGGTGCGAGTTCTGCGAGTTTGCGACTGTAATCACTTTCGCTTGCCTGCTCGCGTTTGGATTTTGACTCCATGATTAGCCAATGATTTGTCTTTTAAACACATTCCACCGGTCAACGAGGCCATGTCGCGTAATGATTGTGATGAAGCGTGACTCGTCAATGACGTGCGCTTCAAAGAACTGAACCAAACGCAGGCCGTCTTTCGGACGTCCCAGTTTTAGGGCTATCGCAGCAAGATGCTCAACCGTGAAAACACGCACCGGTATCCCCTCAACATCTTTTTCAACCGCTTCAGCCAGCGCTTCCTCAACCAGAGGACTGTCGGGTGGAAGAAACTGCACTTGCCAGTCAAAAATAACGATGTGTTCACCTTTCTCCTGATATTGTCGCTTCCTGACGAGGTAATCGTAGATTGGATCAAGGGTGATCAGCGATTGGCCTGGTGCGGGTTTCAAAGCGACGAAGACGTCCACATCAAAAGTTGTGGCAGGCTCCACGTAAAACGTGGCCGCGACTGCGCCGCCGATGGCATACTGGCCAATCACGCCTTCTGCCCGCATCTGGTTGATGACTGCAATCGTCTCTTTTATTTTCAAGTGCTGACTCATCAGAGTGCAGAAATGTTAACTCAATCCACCCGAAATGCGAGGAATTCGATTTTATCTGGGCCAGGTGTAGGTCCCTGCCATTGTGGCACAATCAACGCTGAATTGGTTAGCCGGTTTGTAGGTTGCCCAGAGCTTTTGGGAGAGCCCGCCCTTTGATCAGACTTTCTGGAAAGCCTGACCGAGCTCAATGCGCGCCTCGATAAAATTGTTGCCGACGGCAACGCCATGAATCTCCGCAGTGAAATGCGGCTTGGCGAACTGCTACAATTGCGGAGGGTGACCCCGGTTGCCAAGGTCGCCGCTTAGGAATTTGAACGATTGTGTTCAAAGCATTGAACGCCTGACCCGAAGCCGGAGCGGAATGGAACGAAGCCAGGTAAGCAGGGGGCGGCGTGAAGTGGAGCGTAGCTGAGGCTCAGGCGTTGAATGCGATTCCGAATAGGAATTTTCACGAAGCTTTGTCTGCGCGGCTTTCGAGGCGGAACGGGGAAGCCGCGCAGTCAACGCGACGAATTTGAGCCCACCGGCGGTTCATCATCGCCGGTAGCCGAATCCTGTCAGGATTTCCCGACTGGCTGCCGGTGGCGGTATTCAGCGAGTTTTTCCTGATAAAACGATTCTGCCCGCTCAGTTCGTTGCTCAACGCTTTCTGGCTGGATGAAAATGTCAAAATGATTTTCCAGATAAGAGAGGTCAATCTTCCATTCTCTTTGAGAACGATTTCGCCAGAGGTCGAATTGCACGCTCACGTATCTGCAAGCTTGCTGGCCAGTCCAGCCGTTGACCTTGCACAGTTGAGCCAATGCCTCGGCTTCCAATCCCTTCGCCTGGGCATTCCCGAAATGTTTGACCCGATGACAGGTTGGGCAAAGCGCCTGGAACGCAATCAGCTTTTGCGTTTCCGTGCCGCTGTTGTAATCAAACAACTCGTGGCATTCCACCGGCCATTTATCGCCTTTGCCGCCGCAAATTTGACAGACATAACCCGCCGTCCGAAAGGTGTGCCTGCGAATAGTGTCCCACTGCTTTTCGGTCACATGGTTGCGCACGTTGGACAGCCAACAGGTGCGAGGAACCAATTCGATGGAGAGCCGCGGCCCTGCGTCGGAATTGGCCTGCGGCGGCGGCAGAAAAGGAGTCAAGTCCTCCGGCAATTCGTGATCGCTCAACCAGAACCAAAACTTCTTTTTAGCATTCCACAGGAATTGCCGCCCGTACTTCAGTTTGAAATGGTCTTTCTTGGCAAAAGGCACAGCCAGAGGAATAAACCGTCTGCTGCCTCTGTTTTCTTTATCGAGTGTTTCTTGCATGAATACCAATTTTCATCCGCATCGAAGGAATTCAACCCGTGAGGCCGGGAATTCCCTTTAACCGGGCGTAACTCTCTCACTACTCGTAAACAGAAAGCAGCCTCGCCGCTTTATCTTATGGGCAAATGCTTGCACCAAAAGCGCAATTCAGTGTTGGCGACGCCAAGAAGTATTTCCGGGAGCACTTGTCTGTGGGCGAATACTACAGGGAAGGCCAGAAGGCGGCTGGCAACTGGATTGGCCAAGGCGCGGCAGAATTGGGACTTTCAGGAATCACGACCGAAGAAGAATTCGCGCGCCTGTGCGACAATCTCCATCCGCAGACGGGTGAACGATTGACGCTACGCCACAAAACCACCCGCACCGAGGTGGGCGAGGACGGACTGGAACGGCAGACATTCAATCGCCGCGTGTATTATGATTTCACATTCTCACCGCCCAAATCGGTTTCCATCGTGGCGCTGGCCGCTGGCGACACTCGGATTGTCCGGGCCCATGAGCAGGCCGTTGCGGCCGCCTTGAACCAGTTGCAATCGTTCGCCGCCACACGGGTGCGAAAGAACGATCAATGCACGGACCGCACCACCGGCAACATCGTCGCGGCGATATTCCGGCATGACACGTCGCGGGCGCTCGACCCGCACTTGCATAGCCATTGCGTCGTGTTCAACGCGACGTTTGATTCAGTCGAGAAGCAATGGAAGGCTTTGCAGAACCACGACATGCTGGCCGCGCAAAAATTCATCGAAAATGTCTATTACCATGAACTGGCCTGCGAATTGGTGCGGTTCGGTTATCAAATCGAAAACCTGCCGCGTGGGGATTTTCAGATCAAAGGCATTGCGCCGGAATTGATCGAGAAATTCTCCAAGCGGCACCAGCAGATTGACAAACAGACGCGGGAATTGCTGGCCCGCGAACCGGAGAAGGCCAGCGGGAACGTGGCCGCGATTCGGGAGAACATCGCACATCGTGAGCGCCCGCCCAAAATCCGCGACATGCCTTTGTCAGAGCTGCAAGAACTATGGGTGTCTCAAATGACCGTTGCGGAGCGCGAATCACTGCAAAAGCTCACGACGAGCCAACCGCCGCGCATGGCCGCTTCCGAGGGCATAGCGAAGAAAGCGGTGGCGTGGGCGGAAGACCATTTGTTTGAGCGCCGGTCGGTCGTAAACGAGCACGAGATTTGGCGTCACGCGCTCGAACATGCCAGGGCGGAAAATGTCTCCCTGGCGGACATTCAGGCCGTCACGCGCCAGCGCGGTTATATCCGATACGAAGACCATCCGAGCCGGGTGACAATTCACGAGCATGTGCGGCGGGAATGGGACATTGTCTGCGCCGCGAAGAACGGGCAGAGAAAATTCGATGCGTTCTCAAATTGCTCGAAAGCAAGCAATCCGCTGTTGGACGACGAGCAACGCGAAGCGGTGTCGCGCATTCTCAGTTCGCCCGATTTCATTACGCTGTTCCGAGGCGGCGCGGGCACTGGCAAAAGTTTTACCCTCTGGGAAGTCCAGCGTGCTCTGCAAGCCTCCGGCCACGCTGTTCAGGTTGTCGCGCCCCAACGTCAACAGGTCATTGGCTTGGAGCGCGACGGCTTTGCAAACGTGCAAACCGTGAGCGCCCTGCTCGCAAGCCGTGACTTGTCCTGCGATGGCGTGCTGATCGTGGACGAGGCCGGGCAGATCGGAGGCAAACAAATGCACGCGCTTTTGCGTCTGGCACAGGAAAATCACTCCCGCGTGATTCTGTCAGGCGACACACGCCAGCATGGTGCGGTCGAGGCGTCCGATGCACTCCGGGCCATTGAGAAGTATTCCGGCTTGGAGCCAATCGAACTTACCCGCATCCGCCGCCAGAATCCCGCCCTGGCAGAGTCCTTCGAGGAACAAGAACGGATCAAGGAATACCGGGAGGCGGTGGCCGAAGCCCGCGACGGCAAGGTGGCGCAATCCTTTGACCGGCTGGACAAGCTGAACGCCATCGAGCAATGCACGGTGGCGGACCAGCACGAGAGAATTGCCGCCCGCTACTTGCAACTGACGAGTGAGAATCAGTCCTGCGTGATCGTGTCGCAAAGCTGGAATGAAATTCACAAGGTCAACGATGAAATTCGGACGGCGCTCAAGCGCAAGGGGCTGATTGGCGAAGCGGAAACGATGGTGACGGCGTTGCAGCCGATGGATTTGACAGACGCGCAGAAGCGCGATGCGCGCTCGTATTCTTCTGACATGGTGCTCGTGTTCAACCGCGATGTGGCCGGTTTCAAAGCGGGTGAATCAGCGCGAATGACGCTCATTTCGGGCGAACACTTGATTGTGACGGGCAAAACAGGCGTCGCCCAAATTCCGTTCAAGGAATTGGAAAAGGCGACAGTCTGCCAGCGCAAAAACATGGCGCTGTCGCCCGGCGACAAACTGCAACTCAAGGCCAACGGGCAAAGCGTTGAAAATGAAAAACTGGCCAACGGCGAACTGGTCACGGTCAAGATCGTCCACGCTGACGGGCGGATTGCCCTGGCTGACGGCAGAACACTGGACAAGGATTTTCGCCTCTTGGTGCGCGGTTATGCGGTCACGTCCTACGCTGCGCAAGGCAAATCGGTGGACCATGTTTTGTTCTCGGATTCGGCGGTCAAGGCTGCGACAAACCGGCAGCAGTGGTACGTCACGATTTCACGCGGGAAGAAAGGCGTTCACATTTTTACCTGCGACAAGGACGAATTGCGCGAGAACATCACGCGGGCCGGTGATCGCCCGCTTGCGATGGACGCAGAGCCAACGGACGCTTCCCACATGATTGCCGTTCGTAAAATTCAGGCGTATTTGCGTCAGCGAGCCAATCAGCAGGTAGTGCAAAAGCACAACGTCTCACACTCTCGTGGAATGCGAGTGTAGCCGGGAAAATCTTCCAAATGTTGCTCACGCAGACGACGAAGAAAACAGCTATAGACTTCTGAAGGAACCCGAGGCAAAATTCCACAATAATTGCCGGGGTGCGACGGGTCAGGTTAGGATTGCGCCCTCAATATCTATATGCCTGAAGCTGAACTTGTTACATTGGCAAGGTTCTTTCGTGAGCGCCGAGCCCTTTTATGGGTCGGTCAACCCTACGACCTCTTGCCCGGAGAACAGCCGCATGAATATGATATTCCCGAGACCGATGCAGCGTTGAAATATCGCCCCGGCCCAAACTCGGACGACGAGGCGATCGCCAAACTTTACTGGGAGGCCGTGTGGCTAGAAGGAGCGCGTAGTCCGCTGCTCGCTTCCTTACGCAAACACCAGCAGGAGAACCAGTCTTCGCCCCGTAAAATCGTCGTGCTTGCATCAGAAGCAGACGCCAGGGCAAGCGTGAATTCTTCCGAATTTCTTCCTGTATTTGCGCTTGCTGGCTTGATTGACGACAGTCCAAGCGTCCCTGCTGGCTCCCGTTACGACCCAAGCCGGAGGCGAACCCGGGACCGCATCGCTTGGGATCTCAGTTCCAGACTCGTCGAATTTTCTCAACGTTTGCTTGTCGTGATCGGACCACCAAGCACCAAGGGGCTCGCCAGTCTTTTTGATGTCCTACTGGCCGCGCCAGTTCACTGAGCAAGAAATTAGGAGGCAAAGGCTGGGCGGGGAGCGCATCTGTTATTTGGGTTTTCACATGGTTAAGTCCTTCCTGTTGGTGCAGGTCGTTGAAGTCGGTTGGCTTGGTTGCGGTGTCCTTGAACTGCGGCGCTGCTATTCTGGCATTGTTGGCCTTTGCCGCTGCCGCCGCCTTTGTTAGTCCGGGGTTTTCGCTCGTCCAAGCGTCGTCGTCCGCCGCGACGATAATGTCCCGCGCCGGAAACTTGGCCCTTATGGTTTTGGCGACGGGTAGCAGGTTGCCCGCGTTCATTGCGCACACGGTTGCAAAGCCGGTTGCCTCGTGAATCGACGCGCCTGTCGCGTAACCTTCGCAGATGACCAGTGGGCCGTCGTTTGTTTGGGCCAAAGTGAAAAAGCAACCGGCAATCCGCCCGCCGCGCAGGAATCGTTTCGTACCATCCGCGCCTATGAATTGGAGTGAATGAAGTTCACCTTGCGCGTCCCGCAGTGGCACCACCAAGGCCCCGCGATACTCCCGCATTTCGCCGCGTGCCTTTACACCCTTGCGTGTAAGGTAGCCATGTGCCGTGACGGAGTTGGAGCGACTGATAATCCTATCGGCGGTCTTGCGGGACTGGTCTTGCCGGACTTGCTCCGCTTGCTCGCGTTCAATGTCCAACCGCTTCCATTGCGCTTGAATCTTGCACCACTGCGCGGCGGTGTAGTCCTTGGGCTGCTTTTCGCACCACGTATTCTTGAAGCCTCGCTTCCAACATCCAAAACCAGCAGCCATCGGCGGCCCAGGGTGTAACACGAACCAAGAGTTGCGGTCGTGGTCGCCATCGGCTTTGAAGCGGTGCAACTTTCCATCGACATGCAAAGGCCCGGCGTAGTCTAGGCCAGCACAGCGCATTGCGGCGCGGAAGTTGTCAATGGCATTAGTCATGGATTAAAAAAAGCGCAGCCCCAGCCGTTCCCGCCCGCACGGCGGTTTGAGCGTTTCCAAAACCGGGGCCACGCAAAGGAAAAGGCATGAGCCAAGTCGGGAGCGGTGTTGATAGTGAGATGCCAAGACTCGGAAAAGGCACCAATCCCAATTTTGGCTCATTGCCTTAAAATTCATTTCAATTCCGGCGTGGGGACAGGAATTTGGACTCCTAGCCGTGCCGCAAGTTTGACCAATTCGTCTTGATCCTTTTTGCGGGCCGCCGCTGCGTCTCTTAGCTCCCTCTCAGATTTCAGTTCGGCCACTTTCCGGTCGGCAAGCAGCGCAGCCGCCTTCGCCTTGACAACTGCGTCTTGATTTTTTTCGTCTTGAGCAAACATCGAAAGGACGGCGGCCAGTTGCGTTGCGATTTGCGTGTCCATCGCCTGCCATTCCTTAGTTAGAATCTTCGGTGCCACTCTTTCCTTGATGGCGGATTCGACTTTCGGCAGCAATGATTCAAGGCTAGGCCCCTCCGACGGGAACCGGCGACTACCGCGTGATTCCATCCACCGTTGCTCTGGCGACAGTGTCGCAAGATCGACCACTTCCGGCGTGATAGCCTTTCCTAACAAAGTCAAAACGAAATTCAGCGTGCGGCGTGCGGCCACGTCTTGCGCGTGGGCGAGCCTTTCGCCCCGGCTGTAGCGGTCACTGATATTTTTAATCGAGTCGCTTGCGGGCGGCGGCGGTGGTTTGGGCGCGGATAATGTCATGGGTTAGCTCCTTGTGGTTCCGTTCGCGCCGCCCAGTTTTCCAATGCGCCGCGTGCCATATTTTTCCTTGAGCCAGGCGCGGACTTCGTCCATATCAAATCTGCAACGCCGGGCACCCAAAGCTAAGTACGGGCAACCTTGCTGCATTAAGTTGGAGATCGTGCGCGTGCTCAAGCCGAGCATGAGGGCCACGGACTCTTTGTCCCCGTAGCGCGGGAAGTTCTCTGCCGCTGACTTCAAGCTGCCCGCAGCGGCGTCGGGTTTGATTGGCGTTATTGGCGCGTTCATTCTACATATACGCGCAACTGTCCAGCTACAGCCGGAAATACGGGGTTTATGGCAGGCTGGACAAACGGACAAACGAGCGGCTAACAGGAGCGCAACTGAATGGATTTGAGTTTTTCTTGGAAGGTCACATCGTTCTTTGCTGCCCGCTCAAACACTTCGGAACTGACTCCCGTCGCTATCTCAGCAACTTTTGCCGCAGCCTTGAGCAAGTCACCGCCCATTAGTGATTGCAGCGTCACGTCGCTGATCTCTAAATTCTGGTCTTGATCGCCAATTCCATAACGGACGATTTCTGATCGTTCGTGGAGCGGGACACCGCGAAGCTGGTTCACCTGCCACACATGCCGAAGGGCCTTTAGGCAATCGCAAATATGGGACAATTCCTCGGTTAGAAGATTTGACGGAAACGGAAGGGAGTTGCCTTTCCTGAAACGAGTGAGGAACTTGAGGGTTTTCCTCGCCTTGGTCGCTTCTCGCCTGCTCCCGTATTGGGCCGTCATTAGCAGTCCTTCCAAATCGGATACCACCGCCACCTTCCATCCTTCATCTGATAGCAGGCGCGGAAATAACTGAAAAACCACCGCGAGCCTTTTCTCTTGGTTAGTCATTGAACTTGGGCATCCCAACTCCTCAACAGCCTTTGCAATGAAACTGTCGTTGCTGTTGACAAAGGATGGAAAGCCTTGCACAGCCTCGCGGAGTTTCTTCGTGTGCCTTGACAGAATCGGCACCTTAATTGTTTGTGACTCGACTGCGGCTGGCTTTATTTCGCTAGACAGTGTCGCCTGCTGCGCTTTTAAGCTCTTAGCCAATTCGCCGTTATTCAAATCTGCAATTGCCTGTTTGATATTCGATCTTTTGAGTTCGTTATAGACCCAAGATTTGCTCCGTCCCGTTGCCGCAACGAGGCCGGATGTTGGCCTCCCCATGAACATCCCTAGCACCAGTTCCTGCTGCGGCTTGCGAAAGCCTTTGTGGGAAAGCCACAGCTTGGCTTGCCCCTTGAGTTCTACGAGTTGTTCTTGGGTCGAGCCGGTTTCGGCGGCGGCTTCGTTCTCCCTTGCATCCTCTGCCGCGTAAATTTCCTCTCGAAAATCGGGCACGGTCGGGGTTGGCGTCTTGTGTCCGGTGCTGTCTTGCTCGTAGGCAACCTCCTCTTGATGCTGTTGCTTGTAATTATTCCCTCGTTTCATAGGCGCGTGTCAGGCATTGGCGGCGGCGGTCATGGCCACGACGTTCGCCGGGGCTTCGGGCCGCACGTTGAACCACCGTTCCGCGTCGGCTGTTTTCTTTACAAGCTCCTTGTAGTGCTTGTGAACCACGGCGGCACTGTTACCAAGCTCACCAGCCACGCGCCCGGCATCGTGGGTGAGCGCAAGACGGTAGGAAGCATAGGAGTGACGGAGCGCATTAGACTTCCATTTCACGCCAGCCGCCTCCGCTGTCGCCTGCTGGCCTCCGTGGTAGAAGTCAAAGTGAGACCCGGCCCATATCGGGCCTTGCCTGTCCGCGTAGGGCGCGAGCCATGCGGCAAGGTTGTCGCTGATCGGCACGACCCGCCGGGACGGGGTCTTGGCTTTTTCTTCGCCGATGGTGATGTAACGCCCAACAAGGTCAACGTCGGCCCACTCTAGCCGCTCAATTTCCGCGCTCCTGATTCCCGCGAAAGCCCCAAGCGCGATGCAAGGCAGAAACTCTGGCGATGCTGCTGCGAGCAGCTTTGCGATTTCCAATGGCGTGAAAATTGACACGCCGCCCGACCGCACTTTGACCCGTTCAACTTTGGCAACCGGGTTGTCCGATGCGTAACCACGAGCCACGGCGAAGTTGAATAAGAGATGCAACCGGCTGCGGTAATCAGTGTAGCCCTGTGCGCTGAATTCTTGCTCGTCCAGCCATGCTTGCACGTCCGCCGTGCTGACAGTGTGTGCGTCCTTGCAGAAAGCCTCGCCTACCCGCGTGAGGCGGCTGCGCAAGTCCTCCAAGTATGACGGCGCGGCTCCTCGTGATTTTTTAACCTCAAGAAGTTCTAGCACTACGTCCGCCACTCGCTTGGGCGTCGTCTTCTTGTGCCGGGCGACGTAGAACTTGCACGCCGCTGTCAAAGTAGGCAGGTCTCCCACCATATTGAGGCACTCTATCGCGGTCGCGGCCACTGCGGGCACAGTGACGTTGAACCGGGCCAATCCTTGCGCGGCACTGATGTATTCCCCGGCCTGCTCGCGGGTTATGTCGGCTACCTTCGTACCCCACTCGCTCAGTCGCTTGGCAAGCTTCTCAGCCTCTTGCTTGGCGACCATCGCGTCCGGGTAACTCTCGAAAACCCGCTTGCCGTCTCTAATGCTGACCACTTGGAAGTTGTCACTGCCCTTTGGTGTCTCGCGCCGATAAATGGAAACGGTGGTGCCGCCGACCTTGACATGGCACGGCCAGTCGGCCTTTTTGGCGGGCTGCTGCGATTTACGCTTTGTCATGCACATACTGTTGCATTTATGTTGCAAACACGCAAGCAAAATCATTTTTCGCGGGAGATATTACTACATAACATGCTAATACTAAAGTGCTTATATATTATATATTTCACGCACTCGGCAATGCTTCAATAATGATATGATTTTGCAAATGTGTTGCAAATTGATTGACCTGACGCTCTTTTGAGGGTGCTAATTTCTGCGTAAGTGCTTGTGTATTAAATGGAGCCAGTTGCCGGATTTGAACCGGCGACCCATGCTTTACGAAAGCATTGCTCTACCAACTGAGCTAAACTGGCGCCTAGAAGGGTTGCAAAATAACTCAATGCCGCTGCCAGGGCAAGTTCGCATTGCGGGTGAGGAGCCAACGCTGGGCGCAAATCAACGTTCGGAGCAGAGATGGGGTCAGAGTCATTGCATGAGCATTACCGCTGAAATTAAAGTCGAGTCGTTCCACCCCGGTCAAGAGTTCGAAGAAGGGACGCTATGGCTCAACCGACAGTTCCACTTACCATGGAAACTTGGCTACCGAAATCCTCTTTCTGAAGAGCGGCAGCGACGGCTTCAGGAACGCGCACCCTAAGTTGGGAAAGCATCTCCGCCACTTCCGCTTGGCTGAAATTCCTGGAACGTCCCACGGCGAAGGCCAAAGCGGAAAGTGTCTCCTGCGAGTAAAACAAAAGCCCCTGGCGCAAAGGCAAGGAATAGATCGCCAGCGTCATCCCATAGACCATGGTGTGCCAGCCGTGGGCCTGGCCGGATTCCACCGCTGCCAGATAACGTTGCACGGTTCGTTCGTCCCGCAGTGACCGCAACCGTGCCAACTGCAACCGGCCGATTCGCCGGCTCGCCTCTGCAAAAGGCGTTGCCTGAATGACTTCATCCAGACGAAGGTCCTCGGCGAGCAGCTCGCGCCATTGTCCGCGCCGGGCATGGCCGCAAGCTTGCACGATGGCAGGCAGTTCGCATGGCAGAAGAATTCGGTTCAAATAATCTTCCAGAAAATGCTTCAATTCACGCAGCGTCTCGACGGCGACACCCCGTAAGGGGCCAGGGGAATTGGAGGAAAAATCGGGTGAACCAATCTGCCGCAAAAGCGCGCGCAATTCCCCCAGCAGATTCTCTGCTTGACTCTTCGCGGCATCCGTTTCGGTCACTGCCGCGCACATGCTCGGTTCGTTGGAACTCATTTACTAAAAGCCAGACTGGCATCGGTTCAACCGGCCCCGTCTGTTCTTGTTTCAACCTACATGGGAAGGTGGTGGCGTCCAGCGGTAAAACGAGAATTGTGAAAATTTTTGAGTTGCTTTTCTCATCGAGTAACTTTGACAACCGGAGTTTGGGCGCATCTCATTTTCTTGCAGGCTGCGGGAGACATGTCGCCCCTGACGGGGCTTAATATCAAGGGCATCGTTGTCTACAAAGATGTTGCCCCTAACGGGGCTTGGGAAGGGTGCCTTGAACGGTGATGTCCCTTGGCCGTGAGCGTAACGCCGTCGGCGCGGCATCTTTGTAGCTCCGCATCCCTTTCATCTCGCTCAGCCCCGTTAGGGCGGCATATGATCTTGCAACAAACTGAGATGCGCCACCGAAGTTTTGCAAACTGCTCTGGTGTCCTTGGGAGAAAATCGCTATAGTGAAAACATGAGCGCAACTCGACATTGCCACAAGTGCGGCTGGGAATGGACGTTGGCCGGACAACCCGGACGCGGCGAATCCTGCCATCGTTGCGACGCCGATATGCGGGTGTGTTTGAATTGCACCAGCTACGATCCACGCGCTGCTCACCAATGCCGCGATCGCCGCGCTGAACCGGTTTTCGAGAAGGCTGTCGGAAATTTTTGCGAATATTTTGAACTGGCGAAAAGGGAGTTTGTGGCGAAAGGGGAGATGAATCCTCGCGAAGACGCCGCACGGGAGAAGTTAAAGAGGTTGTTTGGGGATTGATGCCGCTTAGTTAAGCTGTAGCCGAAATGTGTTCAGCGGGACGCTGAACACGGCGGACGAGACGTCCGCGCTCCCCCGGAAAATATCTGTTTCCTTCAGGGGAGCGCGATCGTCCCGGGTCGCTTCTCGTTGGCGTCTCGCCAACGAGGCCTTTCGAGGCCACAGATTTATTTTACCCGCTCTAATCCAATAACGCGCGACGCAATAAATCCATGGCCTGCTGCGACGTGACGTATTTGAAGGTCTCCCGATCAAACGGATTGAAATGCTGTTCCACCGTGGTTCCCTTTTCGTCTGCCAGCGCCATGAAAACAGTCCCGACCGGTTTGGCTTCACTGCCGCCATCCGGACCCGCGATACCCGTTACTGAAAGGGCATAATCGGCCCCGCATTTGTGGCGCGCGCCTTCCGCCATCTCGCGGGCAACGGCTTCGCTGACCGCGCCATGTTTATCCAGCGAGCCGGCGGTAACGCCGAGGAAATTCCGTTTCGCCTCGTTGCTGTAAGTGACGAGGCCGCACTTCAAAACGGCCGAAGCTCCCGGAACGTTGGTGATTCGATGGGCCAGCATTCCGCCGGTGCAGGATTCCGCCAGCGCGAGAGTTTTACCTCGCTCAGTAAGCAGCCGAACCAGCGTTGCTTCCAACGTGTCATCGCCGACACCAAAAATCAGGCGGCCCAAAATTTGGCGCACGATGGCCTCAGCTTCTGCAACGATTTTTTTTGCATCGTCGCCGCTGGCCGCCAGGCGAATTTCCACTTCGCCAATTCGCGCGCAGTAGCCTAAGTCCAATCCGCCCGCGACGAATGGCTGCAATGGAACCGCAATTTTTTGTTCCACGAACGATTCGCCTAAACCGGTGGTTTTCAAAATCCGGCAGACCAATTTTTGTGAAGGCGGCATGACCTCCAGCAAAAGGGGAACGACTTGCTCGGTAAACATGGGCCGCAGTTCGCGGGGAGGTCCCGGCAGAAGAATAACCCAGGCATGGCTGCCATCGCCGCGAAAAGGATTGGGCCGGACTTCGATGGCCAAGCCGGGCGCCGTGCCGTAGTCGTTGCGCAGCATACGCGCGCCCGCAGGGACCATCGCCTGCACTTTCGTGCTGGATGGCATGACGCGATGGCGTTGCGCGAAAAAGTTTTCAATGCGCGCCAGAGTTTCAGCATCGACAAACATTTCTCTGCCCAAGAGCTGTGCAATCAAATCGCGCGTAAGATCATCGGATGTTGGCCCAAGACCGCCCGTGACAATAATAAGATCAGCGCGAGAAAGCGATTCGCGCACGGCCGCCTGAATCTGCAGCCCGTCATCGGCGATGCAAGTCTGGCGCGTCACCTGATAACCCAAATCAGACAGTTGCCGGCAAATCCACTGTTGATGTGTATTGAGAATTCGACCCAACAACAATTCACTGCCGGTGTTGATCAGTTCGACGCGCACGTTGATCGGTTTCAGGCGCCGCGCCGGACCAGCTTATCGACGTACGATTGCATGGCCTCTTCCTGTTCCTCAATCGACTCAACCAATTTGAATTGCGTGCGGCAGCGATCCAGGTTGTGGCCGGGGCGATGGATGCGAAAATAAGTATCGCCGGCCAAATGGTCCGTCAGGAAACGCAAGCCAATGGTGAATGTAATCAATTTGCCGGCAAAGGCGATCTGCGCGCGCTCGGCTTTGGTCAGGAATTCGGCGGCGGCGGAAAGGTAGCCCTCGACCAATTTTTTGAACATGGCCATTTGCAGACGAACCTTGGAGAGATCCAATTCATCTTCCAGCGTCGGGCTGGTTGTGGTCCGCACCATGTCGCCAAAATCATAGAGCACACAACCGGGCATGACGGTATCCAGGTCCACCACGCACATCGCCTCGCCTGTGACTGTGTCAAGCATAACATTGTTAAACTTGGTGTCGTTATGGGTGATGCGCTCGGGAATTTTCTTCCCCGCCAAGCCCTTGAGGAGGACATCCACAATATTTTCGTGCTTCAAAGCGAAGTCGATTTCCGCTTTGGCGCTCTCGGCGCGGTTGAAATGGTCCTTTTCCACCGCTCGCTGCAAGGCCTGGTAGCGTTTGCGTGTATGGTGGAAATGCGGAATGGTATCGGCCAGCCGGCCACCGGGCAAATCCACCAGCAAATGTTGAAAGAAACCAAATGCCTTGCCGGCTTCGAAGGCCTGATGGGGCGATTGCACGGCTTCGAATGTTTGGACGCCTTCGATAAAAACGAACGTGCGCCAAAAGTCTCCGTCGTTGTCAGTATAATAAGCGTGGCCATCGCGGGTCGGGACGATGGTAAGGCATCGGCGTGTCAGGTCGCGGGCCTCGATTTGCTCAAGCTTCTGCCGCAAATGGGAGGTGACCCGCATGACGTTTCGCATGACCGATGCGGGATCTTTGAAAACAGATTGGTTGATCTTTTGGTGAATATACCGCACGCGCGTGCCGCCCTGGTCGTAGGTCGCGGAATACGTTTCGTTGATGTGACCGATTTTGCAGGTCTCGGCGTGAAGAATCTCGCCGTAAATTTGAAATTGCCGAGAGATTTGCTGCAACTGCGCTTCGCGATAAATGGGCATAGGATTCGAGGCCATATTGACCGGATGGTTGCAGTCTGGCAATGGCGGAAAAAAGCCGAAATGACCGCTTCCCTTCCGCCAAGCCTCCGGCTTTGTCGGAGGTTTCAGACAAAGCCAGGACGATCGGGAATCAATCTCTGAACCGTGTCCCGAGTAACGCAACTACAGCTTGTATCGAGCGATGAACTGTGATGCCTCGATAACCTCGATGCCGAAGGGTTTTCCCATGCTCAGTAAATCCTGATCGTTGGAAACGATGTAACCCGCCTCCGCCGACAATGCGCACGCCAGGAAAATATCGTCCGTTGCATCTCGAGATCGCCTCTTGCCGAGCGGCACAGGCTCGACCACTACCGCATGTTTTTCGATCCAGTTGAGCAGGCCGTTGTAATTCTTTTTTGCGAATAAAGGACGTTGGCTTACGCGACGGTATTCCTCGAGGATTGCAGCGGAGACGGCCATCCGGAAACGCCGGCGGGCTACACCTGCGAAAACCCGTCGCGCATGCGAGTTCACACTCCAGCCCGCAGCGATGAACGTGTTTGTGTCAATGACAATGACTTTCACCGTCCCGAGCGCCAAGTTTTGATTTCAGCGTTGATCTCAAGGGCTGAAGGCGCAGGCTGGTCCGGCGATTCGTCGAGTTGACGAAAAGCAGCCCGAAGTTCGCCGACAGGATCTTCGGCGAACGTCTTCCACGCAGCGCTACGAACGGCTTCGGAAAAATTGGCAAAACGCCCTGATCTCACTTCGGCCTCGAGAAGTTCGCTGATTTGCGGCGTCAATGTTATATGCACTGTCTTCAGTTTCCCGCTCATGGCTGTAAACTGCCATAAAATGGTTTTTGGTCAATATATTATATTCTCATGGCACCTCCTTTTTTGTGGCTGCGTCTGGCCGATCTGTGACGTCATTTGCGGCCCGTTCTTCCTTTGTTTTAACTTGATTAGGTTTGATTAGCTTTGATGAAACCGGCGCGGACGGCGGAGTTTTCGGGTTTTTGGCGTCCTTTGGCGCCGGCTGCGTTTCCGGCTTGCTCGCCGGCCTTTCCCGATATTCCGGTGGCGGCGGCAGATCGTGCTTCACCGCCATCAGGTACTCGGCGATTTTCTGCGCCTTTTCGCCTCCGCCAAACGAGAGCGCCATCGCTTCGGCTTCCAGTTTGGCCCACATCGGGGCTGTCGCTCGTTTCTTCTCTTCTTCGAGCTCCCACTTCTCCTCCTCGTCGTTGGCCCGGTCGCGGTCCCGCTGCTGCTTTTCCGCGGACTGCAGGGTCTTTTGCAATAGGGCGATGTCTTTGTTCAAGCCGCGCAGGACGCAAATGGCATCGGCCATGTCCGGTGTCAGGTCGCCGTTCCATCGACCGAGCAAGGCGGCATAACGGGCCGCCAACAAACCGGCGAGTTTGCCGGCGAGTTGAGACGTGACGATTTCGTCGTTAAGATCATCGGCGTAATCGTCAGCCTGGCAGGCTTGCTCGATGAGTTCCTGGCGGAAGAGCCATTCGCGGAAACCGCCCTGACGCCATTCGGAGAGATTTTGCGGCGAAATGGGAACGGCGGCGAATTGTTCTTCAATCATTTGTTCGACGAGCGGAAGGCCGTTTAGCCAATCCAGGAGGGGCTGGCCTTCCTGGCCGTCATCGAGGCGATGGTTGAGGTCGGTGCGAATGTGGCGCGGGAGGCGGGCTATTTTACCGATTCGGGACATAATGCCTTTCGGAAGTGTTCAAGGTTCAAGGCTTAAAGTTCAAAATCGGCCGAGACTTTGAACCTTGAACTTGGAACTTTGAACTATGTTCAACTGTCATAACCGCGCATTGTGACATGAGCGCGGGAAAACAAAAAACCTACGGTAGGTTTTTTGGCATGATTTTTTTGGAAAGGGTCCGGCGGCCGCATCCGCCTCCATGACAGTTTGTTACGACGATAAAAACCTCCAAAAACCGTAAAACCATGAAAAAAAGTTCATTTTTCCTTCATCAAAACCCCCGAAAAGCTGCCAAACAACGGGAAAAATTGAGGACGGGATGCGTAACACATACGGGATGAGGCATTTGCGCTTCAAGAGCATGAGTTCGGCGCTGCTGGCCGATTATGGAAAACCCTCGATTTTCGCGGCGAATCGTCTATGTTGACTAAAAAGGTAAGGGATCCATGCGACGCAAAATCATCATTTTATTTGGAGTTGCTACGCTTTCTTTAGCGGTCATAGTCGCATGGCCGCACTTCAGCTTTTACATGCTCACCGGTCGTTTATTTCCGGTCGAGAAGATTGAGACTCTTCAGAATTCCGTCGGCGTCAAGCGATGGAGTCCGGATGGACTAAGCTTAACAGATGGGCGGACGTTGCAGCTTCCAGGGTTGCGGGCGCTTCCGAGCCAGTCAGCAGCACTGACAGAAGTGACCAAACGCGGTGTGGAGGTTGGCGCAAAGGGACGCATATATGGCCTCGTGAGAATTCATCATTGGTGTGGTAACGACCCCGTGCGGGAGCATATCGCCAAAGTGGATATTGCCGACATGATGACGTTTTTGCGCGTTGGCCAATCCACCGCACCAGTGCCGGAGCCCGATTACCTGGTTCGAGAAGCAGGAGGGTCATTTACCGAGTGGGGATGGCGTATTGAGGAGTGCCTGCAGTTCCAGTCATGGCAGAGCATGAAGAGTTCAGCGCAATGAGCTGAATGGCTCGCTTTCCGGTACTGCTCGTTTTATTTTACTGCTGGCGCATTATGGAAAACGCACGATTTTCAATCTCGGTCGGAGGTTGGTTTCGATATACGAACCAGCCGTTGCATAATAAAAGTTCGGGCTGGTAGCCGCGCATTTATGTTTCTCGACACCATCCACGGCATTATCGACAGGCGGGTGTTGTTAAACTACCACATCGACCCCGACGTGCTTCGTAAAGTTCTTGGTCTGTACTCAACCTGCATATCCTGGCAAAGCTGCCGGCATTCTCGCTGAACGCAATGCACTGGGTCTTCCGGCACCGCCGCTTAGGTCAGATGAACCCAACTGGTGGGATGCTCGGCTTTCCAGCAGATGTCCTTATAGCTAGCAATGGTCGTGTTGTTGCAGTTAAGTATGGTAAGAACGCCGATGATCAGTGGTCAGTTGATGAGTTACTGACCCAAGCAGCTGGAGCTTAAAGATTGTCAGGCCGCATCGCATACGCCAATGAGCGCAACGCACATTCAAACAAAAAGCCTGAAACTGGTTCCACTGACACTTGAGGAAGTCCGCGCCCGGTGACAGAAGTGACCGGTGAGAGGCGGAGCGACGCGAGGCTTTGAATGTTGGAGTGGATAATATCAGGGGCTCAGGGACTTCACCCCTCCGATACGATGGCTAAAAAGAAAAAGCCGAAACGAACGAAGCGTCTCGGCTTTTTAATGAAAGATCTGGCGGCAACCTACTCTCGCGGAAGCTATACAACCACTACCATCGGCAAGGCTGCGTTTGACGGCCGTGTTCGGGATGGGAACGGGTCGGACCACAGCTTCATAGCCACCAAAAAAATGTTTAAAGAACGTGCTGGAAGCAATCCAGGAAATATTCGTTGAAAACTACACATAGAAGAGGGCCGCAACCCAATTCGCGAGTTGAAATCGCTTTTCCTATGAAAGGAAAAAGCAATCAAGCCGCACGACCGATTAGTATTAGTCCGCTAAACAGATTACTCCGCTTGCACGCCTAACCTATCAACCCGGTAGTCTACCGGGGGTCTTCAGGGACTTGCGTCCGGGAAACATTATCTTGGGAGGAGCTTGGCACTTAGATGCTTTCAGCGCTTATCTCTTCCGCACATGGCTACGCAGCGCTGCCCCTGACGGGACAACTGCCACACCAGAA
>Ga0182024_10006463_pt1 | contig 25733 bp, 24 predicted proteins | sample P32metaG_FD_120480 | JGI IMG/M metagenome (GOLD analysis project Ga0182024, IMG submission 120480) | Permafrost microbial communities from Stordalen Mire, Sweden - P3-2 metaG (Illumina Assembly) | ecosystem: Environmental > Terrestrial > Soil > Wetlands > Permafrost | place: Sweden: Stordalen...
GGACACGCTCGACGGACGGATCGCCCGGAGCCGCAACCTCGTCACCGAGCTGGGCAAATTCCTCGATCCCCTGGCGGACAAGCTGCTGGTCATCACGGTGCTCGTCATCCTCGCCAGTCAGTCGCTGCTCCCCTCATGGGTGGTGGTCGTTGTCGCGGCGCGCGAGTTCCTGATCACCGGTCTGCGCTCGGTGGCGGCCGGTCAGGGGGTGGTGGTGAGCTCGACGCAGCTGGGTAAGGGGAAAGCCTTCAGCCAGAACTGCATGATCCTGCTCATCATCCTGGCGCAGCCGTATCCGTGGCTCGAGCTGCCGGCGGTGGTCTTCACCTGGATCGCGGTGATCGCCACGATCGCGAGCGGCCTCGACTACCTCTGGCGCTACCGCCGTTTCATCATCTAGCCGCGGCCGCCGTCAGTCGTCATCGTCGACCCAGTCGAGGGTGCGCTGCACGGCCTTCTTCCATTTGCGATAGCCGCGCTCGCGCTCGGCCTGATCCATGTTGGGAAGCCACTCAGCGGCCTTGTGCCAGTTCGCCCGGAGGCTCTCGACGTCCGGCCAGAATCCCACCGCGAGCCCCGCGGCGTAGGCGGCACCGAGCGAGACGGTCTCCGCGACGTTCGGCCGTACCACCGGCACGCCGAGCACGTCGGCGAGGAATTGCATCAACAGGTTGTTGGCCGTCATCCCGCCATCGGCTTTGAGTGAGGTCATCTCGATGCCGGAATCGGCATTCATCGCGTCGACGACTTCACGCGTCTGCCACGCCGTCGCCTCGAGGACGGCGCGCGCCAGGTGACCCTTGGTGACATAGCCGGTGAGGCCGGCGATGACACCGCGCGCATCGCCGCGCCAGTGCGGAGCGAACAGCCCCGAGAACGCCGGGACGAAATAGATGCCGCCATTGTCGTCGACGGTACGGGCGAGCGTCTCGACCTCCGGCGCACTCCCGATCAGCCCCACCTTGTCGCGGAACCACTGGACCAGCGCGCCGGTGACCGCGATCGAGCCCTCGAGCGCGTAGGTCGCGGGCTCATCCCCGATCTTCGATCCGACCGTGGTGAGCAGTCCATGCCCTGACAGCACCGGACGGCTCCCGGTATTGAGCAGCAGGAAGCTTCCGGTGCCGTAGGTGCACTTCGCCTCCCCTGCCGAAAAGCACGTCTGGCCGAACAGTGCCGCCTGCTGATCACCGAGGGCGGCGGCGATGGGAACGCCGCCGAGCGATTCGCCCGCCTCGCCGTAGATCGCTGACGAGGGCCGGATCACCGGCAGCATCGCCCGCGGGACCCCGATGGCGTCGAGGAGCGTGTCATCCCAGTCGAGCGTCTCCAGATTCATGAGCATGGTGCGACTGGCATTGGTCACGTCGGTGACGTGGCGGCCGGTGAGGTTCCAGACGAGCCAGCTGTCCATGGTTCCGAACAGCAGGTCACCCTCCTCGGCTCGCTGTCGCAAGCCGGGTGCGCTATCGAGCAGCCAGCTCACCTTCGGTCCGGAGAAATACGTGGCGAGCGGCAGTCCGCACCTGTCGCGGAAACGGTCCTGGCCAAGCTCGGCGCCGAGCTTGCGACAGAGCGCGTCGGTGCGGGTGTCCTGCCAGACGATCGCGTTGTGCACCGGCTCGCCGGTGTGTGGGTCCCACACCACGGTGGTCTCGCGCTGGTTCGCGATACCCACCGCAACCAGGTCACGCACGTCGAGACCACCTGTGTCGAGGGCGCCGTGGACGACTTCGATCACGTTGCGCAGAATCTCGCGTGGGTCGTGCTCGACCCACCCCGGCCGCGGAAATATCTGCTCATGCTCCTTCTGGCTCAGCGAGACGATGCGGCCCTGCAGGTCGAAGACGAGGCATCGTGACGAGGACGTCCCCTGGTCGATGGCGGCGACGTACTGAGCATTCAAGACGATTCCTCGTGACGGCTGATACTGCGCGTGCTCACCATGGAACGGCTCCCAGATCGCGCGAGATCGTCCGCGCACCTTCGCGGACGTACGACACCAGCTCGACGCGCGGCTGGGCGTCGTCGCAGAGTCGTTCGGTCGGCCCTGAGATCGCGATGGCACCGACCGCAACGCCTTGCCGGTCGCGGATCGGTGCGGCGAAAGACGTCTCACCTTCCATGAGCTCTTCGAGCGATGCCGCCCATCCCTGTTCCCGCACCTGTTCCAGCTCGATGGCGAGCAGCTTGGGGTCGGTAATCGTGCCACTCGTGAACCGAGGCAGCCGGCCGTTGGTGAGCTCTTCGGTCAGGTACGGGTGATACGCGAGCAGCACCTTGCCCATCGCCGTTGCGTGCATCGGCAGCAGTGCACCCACCTCGAGCACCTGCGGGCTGTTATCCGGGCGGAACACGTGGTGCACGAGCAGCACCTGACCGTCGTGCAGGGTGCCGAGGCGCACGCTCTCATTGGTGCGGGCGGCCAGCCAGTCTGCCCAGTTGAGCGCTCGTGTGCGCAGCTCGTTGCCGTCGAGATAGCTGCTCCCGAGGTGGAGGAGCGCTGCGCCAATGCGGTACTTGCCCGACTCGGGGTCCTGCTCGACAAAGCCGACCGACAGGAGGGTGCGCATGATCCCGTAGACGGTGCCCTTGGGGAGGCCCAGCTCCCCGGCCACCTCGGCGAGACTCAACCGCCGGGTGCGCCCGGACAGCAGCCGGAGGATGGCCGAAGCACGTTCGATGGATTGGATCGGTTTGGGCACGGGCGCTTAGCGTAGCAATTCCTTAATAGGGCAAAAAGGGCCATTGCCAAAGGTGATTGACAATGCCCCACAGGCGAGGGTACTGTCCGCACACCCACTCAGGGGTAGAAGCTCGCCAAGGAGGTGGCACTCATGCCGAACCACATTTTTTTCTCGGAGGTCATAGGGACAGGCCTACTGATCCTTCTGGGAGACGGCGTCGTTGCCGGAGTGCTGCTGTCCAAATCGAAGGCCGAGAACAGCGGGTGGATCGTGATCACCTTCGGGTGGGCGATGGCCGTCGCGATGGCCGTCTACGCCGTCGGTCAGTTCGACGGCGCACATCTCAACCCCGCCGTGACTCTCGGGCTAGCCGTCATCGGCAGCACGTCATGGTCGAACGTTCCCTCCTACATCGGCGGTGAGCTGGTGGGTGCGTTCATCGGAGCGGTTCTGGTGTGGGCCCATTACAGCCATCACTGGAAGGAGACCGAGGATCCCGGTTTGAAGCTCGCCGTCTTCTCCACCGGACCGGCAATCCGCAACCCCGCGTTCAACCTCATCAGCGAGTTCATCGGGACCTTCGTGCTCGTCTTCGGCGTGGTCGCGATCACCTCCAAGGGGAACAGCCTTTCCGGTGGCCTCGCCCCGCTGCTCGTCGGCCTGCTGGTCTTTGCAATCGGCCTCTCGTTGGGCGGTCCGACCGGATATGCGATCAACCCAGCGCGCGACCTGATGCCGCGAATTGCCCACTTCCTCCTCCCCATCCCTGGCAAGGGCTCGTCCGACTGGGCGTACGCCTGGATACCGGTGGTGGGGCCGATCGCCGGTGGCATCGTCGGCGCAGTGGTTGCGCATCAGCTTCCCATCTAGCAGTCACCACGGAACGCGCGATGGTGCAAGAACGAGATATGGGCGAAAGGAGTTTTTGATGGCGAAATACGCAGCGGCGATTGACCAGGGCACGACCAGTACCCGCTTCATGGTGTTCGACCACAGCGGCAAGGTTGTCTCGGTCGATCAGAAAGAGCACGAGCAGATCTTCCCCAAGCCGGGCTGGGTGGAGCACGACGCGCTCGAGATCTGGCAGCGCACGCAGGAAGTCGTGCAAGCCGGACTCGGCAAGGTGGCCATCGGCGACATTGCCGCGGTCGGGATCACCAATCAGCGCGAGACCACCGTGGTCTGGGACCGCGGCACCGGCAAGCCGGTGTACAACGCGATCGTCTGGCAGGACACGCGCACTGACAAGATCGTGGACCAGCTCTCGGCGGACGGCGGGCAGGACCGCTTCCGCGCCAAGGTGGGGCTGCCGCTCGCAACCTACTTCTCGGGTCCGAAGGTCAAGTGGATCCTGGACAACGTCGACGGCGCGCGCGCCAAGGCGGAGGCGGGCGACCTCGCCTTCGGCAACATCGATGCATGGCTGATCTGGCTGCTCACCGGCGGGACCGACGGCGGCGTGCACGTCACCGACGTGACCAACGCGAGCCGCACCATGCTCATGAACCTCGCGACGCTCGACTGGGACGACGAGATCCTCCGCACCATGACCATCCCTCGGTCGATGCTCCCCGCCATTCGGGCGTCGAGCGAGACCTACGGGGAGGCCAAGGGTGTGCTCGCGGGCATACCGGTCGCAGGCGACCTCGGCGATCAGCAGGCCGCCCTCTTCGGGCAGACCTGCTTTGCGATCGGCGAGGCCAAGAACACCTACGGCACAGGCAACTTCCTACTCCTGAACACGGGCACCACGCCGGTGCAGTCCAAGAACGGCCTGCTCACCACGCTCGCCTACAAGATGGGCAGCGCGGATGCGACCTACTGCCTCGAGGGTTCGATCGCGATCACGGGCGCGCTCGTCCAGTGGTTGCGCGACAACCTGGGCATGATCGAGAAGTCCTCGGACATCGAGGTCCTTGCCAAGACAGTTGAGGACAACGGTGGCGCATACTTCGTCCCGGCGTTCTCGGGCCTCTACGCTCCGTATTGGAAGTCGAGTGCCCGCGGCGTGATCGCCGGACTGACCCGCTACGTCAACAAGGGCCACATCGCGCGCGCGGCGCTCGAGGCGACCGCGTGGCAGACACGTGAGATCGTCGATGCCATGAACGCCGACTCCGGCGTTGCCCTAACCTCGCTCAAGGTGGACGGCGGCATGGTCTTCAACGACACGCTGATGCAGTTCCAGTCCGACGTGCTCGGCGTCCCCGTGGTGCGCCCGACCGTCGCCGAGACAACCTCGCTGGGGGCCGCCTACGCCGCGGGCCTCGCGGTCGGATTCTGGGCGCAGGTGGAAGACCTTCGCGAGAACTGGGGCAAGGACAAGGAATGGACTCCGAAGATGGAGAAGGCCAAGGTCGACCACGAGTACGCGCTCTGGAAGAAGGCGGTCACCCGGACCTTCGACTGGGCCGAGTGACGCGCGTCTGAGGCCGATGTAGCAGACTGAATTCGCCCTCCGTGGCAACCCTGATCGGCGCCGGCATCGTCAGCGTCGACCAGGACCCGCGGAGGGCCGGTACGCGACCGAACTGGCGGGAGCCAGGCTAAGAGGAGATCCACCATGGCTGGCGAGGGTCAGGAATCCGAAGGCGTCCCCGGACCGGACGACCACGAGCACGGGCACCAGGGCTCGTTTGGGACCGGGCAGGAGACAACCGAGCATCACCCGGAGCGCGAGGAAGAGGAAGGCGATTTCGCGACCGGCGATGAGAAGGCGAGGGACACCCACGAGGGCAGCTTCGCCGAGGGCCAAGAGGGGAGCGAGCACCATCCGGAGAACCCGGACAACAAGGGCGACTTTGCCGAAGGCGAGGAGGAGGAGCATTCGCATCCGGGCTAGATCGGGGTCTCCCGGGGTGGTCGAGCGATCGGCGCCGGCTGACTCGATACGCTCACTCCAATGGCAACGCAGAACCCGTCGCTGAGTTCTCTCGAGGCCGACGTCCTCGTCATCGGGGGCGGCTCGACGGGCGCCGGCGTCGCGCGAGACGCCGCGCTGCGCGGCTTCTCAACCATCCTGGTGGAGCGCCGTGATCTCGCCGACGGGACCACCGGTCGATTTCACGGGCTGCTCCATTCAGGGGGCCGCTACGCGGTCAAGGACCCGTCGGCCGCTCGCGAATGCATCGCCGAGAACCGCATCCTCCGCGTGACCGCGGCCGATTGCGTCGAGGACACGGGCGGGCTCTTCGTGTCCACCCCGTGGGATGACCCGGAGTACGGAGACCAGTTCCTCGAAGGCTGCCGAGCGACAGGCGTTCCCGCCGAGGAGATCCCGGTTGCCGAGGCGCTCCGACGCGAGCCCCGCGTCAACCCCGGCATCCGGCGCGCGTTTCTCGTCCCCGATGCCGCGCTCGACCCCTGGAAGCTGGTCTGGGGCTGCGCCCGGTCGGCGGAGGAACATGGGGCGCGCATCCTTCCCTATCACCGCGTTCTCGACCTCGAGGTCGATGGCGAGCGCGTGGTCGGCGCGCACGTCCGCAGCGAGCGTGGCGGCGAAGAGTTCCGCATTCATGCCACGGTTGTCATCAACGCAGCGGGCGCGTGGGCTGGTCAGATCGCCGAGCTTGCCCACTGCACGGTCAACGTTCGCGCCGGGATGGGCCTGATGATCGCGATGAACCATCGCCTCGTGCACATGTGCGTGAATCGCTGCAAGCGCCCGGCGGACGGCGACATCCTGCTGCCCTTGCGCACCGCGTGCGTGATCGGGACGACCGACGTGTTCGTCCCCGATCCCGACCAGACCGAGATCCGTCAGGACGACATCGATCTGCTCCTCGACGAGGGCGAGAAGCTCGTGCCCGGCTTCCGCCAGGCGCGGGCGCTGCACGCCTGGGCGGGCGTCCGTCCGCTGTTCGAGGACACCGCGAAGGTTGCCGAGACGCGCGACGTCACCCGCTCGCACGCGCTGCTCGACCATTCCTCTCGCGAAGGCGTCGCGGGTTTTCTCACCATCACCGGCGGCAAGACCACCACATTCCGTCTGATGGCCGAGGCCGCCGTCGATGCGGCATGCGAGCAGCTCGGTGGGCTGCGCCCGTGCACGACTGCCCAGGTACCCCTGGCCGGTTCCGAGAGCCACACGCTGTATCAGATCAGCCACCGTCTGGCAGCTCGAGAGCCTGTTCCTCAATCCGAGGAGATCATCTGCGAGTGTGAGTTGATCACCAGGTCGGGGCTCGAGGACACGATCAAACAACGCGACACCACGAGTCTCGACGACATTCGCCGTCTGCTGCGGCTGGCGATGGGGCCGTGTCAGGGTGGGTTCTGCATCTACCGGGCGGCCGGCATCCTGCACCAGGGCGGGCAGGTCGACCAGGCGGGCGCGAATCAGACGCTCCTCGACTTTCTCGAGGAGCGGTGGAAGGGGGTTCATCCCATCCTGCACGGCGACCAGCTTCGGCAGGCACGCCTCGACGACTGGATCTTCCAGGGCATCCTTGACGTGGAACACCTGCCGGTATGAGCTACGACACCGTCGTCGTCGGCGCCGGGCTCGCAGGTCTCACCGCTGCGCTGCGTCTGAGCGAGCGCGGGCAGCGTGTGCTGGTCGTCGCTCGTGGCGTGGGCGCGACTCATCTCGCTCCGGCGACCGTCGATGTGCTCGGCTATCTGGGCGACACGCAGGTGGCGAGCCCGGCAGCCTCGGTTCCCGTACTCATCTCGAGCTCGCCCAACCATCCTTACGCGCACGTTCCCGCTGAGCAGCTTGAGACATCCCTCGAGTGGTTCTGCACGAAGACCGCCGCACTCGGTTATGCCGGCAACCTTGACGAGAACCTGCTGCTCCCGACGGCGCTCGGCGTTCCCAAGCCCTCGGCACTCGCGCCGCGCAGCATGTCGGGCGGGGATCTTCGTGCAGGTGGTCGCTTCGTGTTCGTCGGTCTCAAGGGGTTCAAGGACTTCCATCCGACACTGATTGCCGACAATCTCAATCACGCTCGTCTCCCCAATCCGATCGAGGCCCGCGCGCTCGAGCTGGTGCCTCCGTCGAGCCGCCGCGGCGATCTCAGTGGTCGCGTGATCGCCGGAGGCTTCGACACCGAAGACCTCATCGACTGGCTGGCCGGCGCACTCGAGGATCGAGTCGATCCAGATGAGCGAATCGGCGTCCCCGCGGTGCTCGGACTCCGGAGCGGCGACGCGACCTGGCAGGAGCTCGAGAAACGCCTGCAGCGCAAGGTGTTTGAGGTCGCGACGCTGCCACCGTCGGTACCCGGAATACGGCTTTCCGACGTGCTCTCGAGCGCTCTTCGCACCGCTGGCGCGCGCATCGTGCTCGGTGTCCGTGCCGTCGGCGCCCGTGCCAAGGGCGGACGAATCGAGGCTGTCGAAGTGGTCAATGCCACCGGGACGGTTTCGTATCCGGTCAGCTCGGTGGTGCTCGCCAGCGGTGGATTCGCCAGTGGTGGTCTCGAACTTGACTCGTTCGGTGCAACGCGCGAGACGGTCTTCGGCCTGCCGCTCATCGGCCTTCCGAATACGGATCGAGTCCGTTTCGCCCCCCACTACTTCGACGCGCAACCGCTCGCGACCGCGGGTGTCGCCACCGATGATCAACTGCGCCCGGTCGACGCCTCGGGGTCTCCCGTCTACGAGAACCTGCACGCAGCGGGCGCGATCCTCGGCGGTGCGACTCCGTGGAAGGAGAAGTCAGGCACCGGGACCAGCGTCGCCACCGGGTATGCGGCAGCCGAGGCAATCCTGACGCCTGCACCAACGCCGGTGTCGGAGGCGGTGCGATGAACTCCCTCATCCGCGACTCGCTCGACCACTGCGTGAAGTGCACGATCTGCGAGACCTACTGCCCGGTCTCGCAGGTCACCCCGCTCTTCCCGGGACCCAAGTACATCGGACCTCAGGCGGAACGCTACCGCGGCGCGGGACCACCGGCGGACTCGTCGGTCGACTACTGCTCGGGTTGTGGCATCTGCACGCAGGTCTGTCCCCACGACGTGAAGATCGCGGAGATCAACTCGCGCGCGCGAGCCAAGCTCTGGGAGAAGCGCGGCGTGCCGCTCCGCAACCAGATGATCGCCCGGCCGACGGTGATCGGACGCCTGGGGACTCCGGTTGCCCCGCTGGCGAACTGGGCGCTACACAACCGCGCCGTTCGTGGACTCGTGCAGAGCGTCGTCGGCATCCACCGTGACGCGCCGATGCCAAGCTTCGCCGGCAGGACGTTTCAGAGTCGCGCACGCCGCCATCGGGGACCGGCCGGCGCACCCGCGGTCGTCTACTTTCACGGCTGCGGCACCAATTACTACGAGCCGCTCGTGGGCGAGATGGTGGTCGCCGTCCTCGAACACAACGGCTTTCGCGTGATCGTTCCCCCGCAGGATTGTTGCGGACTCCCCCTGCAGTCGAACGGAAACTTCCCTGCCGCGCGCACCTACGTGCGCCGCCTCGTCGACCGCCTCGTGCCGCACGCACGCGCGGGACTCCCGATCGTCTCCAACTCGACCAGTTGCGGCCTCATGCTCAAGCGCGAGGCGCACGAGATCCTTGGGATCGAGGACGATGACCTCAAGCTCGTCAGCGAGTCGATGTACGACCTGTGCGAATTCCTCCTTCACCTCCACGACCGGGGAGAGCTGCGCACCGACTTCATGTCGCTGCCGATGACGGTCCCTTACCACGCGCCATGCCAGCAGCGCGGCCACGGCATCGGCAAGCCGGCCCTCGATCTGCTCGCATTGGTCCCCGACCTCCACATGATCGAGCTCGATGTCGACTGCTGCGGGATCGCGGGCACGTACGGGCTCAAGAAGGAGAAGTACGAGATCTCGATGGCGGTCGGGGAACGCCTCTTCAAGGAAGTCACCGCAACCGGGTCCGACCTGGCGGCATGCGACAGCGAAACCTGCCGCTGGCAGATCACGCACGGCACCGGCGTGAAATCGGTGCACCCGATCGAGCTGCTGTATCGCGCGTACGGCCTCGATCGCCGGACCCGGGCCGGATCAGTCAGTCCAGAGTTGCAAACTGCGCGCGTGAGCGGGTGACCATGACCAGACGTCGGGCCATCGACCGCCTTGCCCTGGAGCTCAGCAGGAGCGAGGGCCCGTCCTGACAGGATCCGGCGGCGACTGCTTCAGTGCGCACTGCGGGAGCACGCTGCGAGCGCCGACGAGAAGCGAATCGCACACCAGCGCCACGCATCGCTTGCGCTGCGATGGATCCATGAGCATCGGGTCCGTGTGACTGAGGCCGGCCATCATCGCCGAGACGTCGCTGATGGTCACGTCCGGCCGGATCCGGCCGGACACCTGCGCTCGCTCGAGCAGTTGCGCGACAGCCTCGATCAGTTCGCCGGAGATCTGATTCTTTGCGGCGCTGAGGTCCACCCCTGATGCGACCATCGCATCGGCGAGCGCCTTGAAATCCGCGAACTCGTCGCACAGGTTGCGCACGAAGCCCACGAAAGCCTCGCCCGGCTCGTCGGCAGCCGCCGCGGTTCGCGCCGCGGAGACGAGCGGCGTGATCCGGGCCAGGAGGAGCGCCTCGAACAGGGCTCTCTTGGTCGGGAAGTTGCGATACACGGTGCCGACGCCAACCTGAGCCCGCTCGGCGATCTCATCGATGGGCACGTCGATGCCGTGGACCGCCATCAACGTGGTGGCCGCCTCGAGGATGCGCTCCCGGTTGCGCACCGCGTCGGCGCGCATGTGCCGCTCACATCCCACGGGCGCAGCATCGCGCCGCTCTCTCCTGGTCGTCCCCGTGCTCATCATCGTCCTGGCTTTGGATTGACAAACGGAACCATCGTTCCGTATAGTACCCCATAAGCGGAGCCCACGCTCCGATTCTACCCCAAAGTGAGGACGGACGCTATGCAACCCAGACGAATCAACCCCTGGCTCGTCCTCGTGATCGTGGGCATCGCCCAGTTCATGGTCATCCTCGACGCGACCATCGTCAACGTCGCACTCCCCTCGATTCAGCGCGGCCTCCACTTCTCGCCCGAGACCCTGCAATGGATCGTGAACGCCTACACGCTCGCGTTCGGAGGCTTTCTCATGCTCGGGGGACGCGCAGCCGACCTGATAGGGCGCCGCCGCCTGTTCCTCATCGGGATCGTGCTGTTCTCGGCCGCGTCACTGATGAACGGGTTCGCCGGCTCCGCAGGCATCCTGGTCGCGGGCCGAGCCCTGCAGGGTCTCGGCGGTGCGCTGGTCTCGCCGGCGGCACTCTCCGTGCTCACCACCACGTTTGCCGAGGGCCGCGAACGGACGACCGCACTCGGCGTCTGGAGCGCCGTGGCAGTCGGTGGCGGGGCCATCGGACTGCTGCTCGGGGGCGTGCTGACCACCCTCTTCTCGTGGCAGTGGATCTTCTTCGTGAATGTTCCGGTCGGCGTGATCGCCATCGTCCTCGCGCTGCGGTTCGTGCCTGAAAGCCGCGTGGAGCACGCTCGTGGCGGGATCGATATCGCGGGGGCCGTGTCGGTGACAGCAGGGCTCGTGGTGCTCGTGTATGCGCTCGTGAACGCCGAGACGGCAGGGTGGATCTCTGTTGAGACCCTCGGCCTCGGAGCCCTCGCTGTTGCACTGCTCGCGACCTTCGTGATGATCGAAACCCGGCTCCGTCATCCGCTGATCCGGCTGGGAATCTTCCGGATGCGATCGATCACCGGAGCAAACGCGGCGATGCTCCTCGTCGCCGGCGGCATGTTCGCACTGTTCTACTTTGCCTCGATCTATGTGCAGGAGGTGCTCGGCTACAGTGCGTTGCGCGCTGGGCTCGCCTTCCTTCCCGTCACGTTGGGCATCATCGCGGGCGCCGGGTTGTCGCAGCAGCTCATTCGCCGGGTCGGCGTTCGCGCCGTCGGGCTGACGGGCATGTCGATCGGGGCGGTGGGACTCATCCTCCTCAGCAGAATCCCGGTGGCGGGAACCTACCTCGGTGACCTGCTCCCCGGGCTCATGATCATGTCCGTCGGCATGGGGCTGACCTTCGTTCCGATCACCCTGATCGCGACGACCAACGTGGGCGCCGAGGACGCCGGGCTGGCGTCAGGGTTGCTCAACACGTCGCAACAGCTCGGTGGGGCAATTGGACTGGCGGTCCTTTCGACGCTTGCTGCCAACACCACATTGAACACCGTGTCGGCCCTCGGCCACGCGCCAACTGCGGCCGAAGGAGTGAGCGCGCTGGTCTCGGGATTCCATGTGGCTTTCCTCGTCGGAGCCTTCCTGATGCTGTCCGGAGCGGTCATCCTGGCGGCGACGGTGCGGCGTGGCGACGTCTCGCGGATCGACAACGCCAACGAGGAACCGATTGCAGAGCTCGCGACCGTCGAGTCGATCGCAAGTTGATGCTGGATGCACAGCCGTCACCGATCAGATATGTACGCGAAGGACGAGGTTTCCCGACATGAGCTCTGACACCCTTACTGACCATGGCACCAATGCATGCAGCCTTCCGTCGCACCAGCGCGGGGGCGGACTGACATGGCGCTGAGCGCGATTACTCCGACGGCCGGCAGCGAACTGAATGACCCGGCGCCGGCGACAGCGCCGATCAATCAGGCGAGGTGGCGGAACCGGATCCGTGCGACCGGCACCGTCCGAGCCCTGCGCGTCCAGGAGACGCAGACGGGGTCGAGCCTCGGCTGCGAGATCGGCGACGAGGCCGGGAGCCTGCTGCTCGTCTTTCCCGGCAGGCGGCGCATCCCGGGGATGGAACTGGGAGCACGGGTACTGGTCGAGGGGATGGTCGGCCGCTGGCGACGCCAGCTCGCCATCCTGAATCCGTATTACGAACTGGTCGGCGAGTAGACGCGACCAGCGCCCCGAGGGCCTGGGGGCATCAGGGCTAGGCGATGGCGCGCATACCCTCGTCGGTGCAATCGCCCGGGCCGAGTGCGGTCATGAAGACCCGCTTGGTCGCGGTGAGTGAGCCCGCGAACGGAGCGTGATACGTCCCCGAGAGCGGCGCCACGTCACCGTAGTCGCGACCGACGGCCACGGTGATGTACTCGTACCCGGTTGCGCGGCCGTGGGTGGGATCGAGTGACAGTACCCGTGCGTGTCCGGTTCCGTCCGGGACGAGGACTTCGACCCAGGCGTGCGAGCCGCCGAATCCGAGCATCTGGTCCGAGATGTACCGGGATGCGAGTTCGAACCGGCGCGTCAGCGCCAGGAGCACATGGGCGTAGTCCTGGCAGACGCCCGCGCGTCGAGCGAGCGCCTCGGCCGCGGTGGTGTGCACTGAGGTGGCGCCGTACTGGTACGTCAGGGCGTTGTGAACGCACTCGTTCGCCGCGGTCGCAAGCGCACCCCCGGCCAGCCCGCTCGCACGAAGCTCCTCGGCAAGCAGGTCGATGGTGTGATCGGCGCCCGTGAGCGGCGAGGCGTCGAGGAGGCGGCGGTCGTCCAGCATGGCGGCGGGCTCGAGGTGTGGCCCGTGCTGCGCGTCACGCTCCACCACGCTCGAGGTGACGAAGGTCACCTCCTCCTCCACCCGCGGGATGTTCAGCGTCACGACCGTGTTTCCGAACGGGTCAACGCCTGCGTCGACGCTGTGTGGGATCGCGTTGAGCACGCTCAGCCTGCGGCTCAGCCGTCGCTGATCACCATGGACGCTTCGGGGCTGGACGACGAGCCGTTGCTGCAGGGATCGGACCGGACCGTCGTAGCGATAGGTGATGCGCTGGTGGATTCTGTAGCGAGTTCGCTCCACCCTGCTCCAGTCCAGGTGGAGCGGATCCGACGACCAGTTGCGCGCCGGCTCGGACGGGTCGGGCCGCAGCGTCACTGGAGATCACCGACGAACTCGCCCACCACCGCGGGCACGGCACTCGACCACGGTGGCGCCTCGATCGGCTCGGCCACCACGCGCATCGCGCTCAGAGGCGCCGCGCCGTAGTGGGTCATCATCGCGACGTCGAGCGCATCGCGACCGCGCCCGATGAGCACCCGGCCGGTGCGTCTCGTGTTGTTGCGCGGATCGAATATGTACCAGCGGTCGCCGACGTACGCCTCGAGCCAGCCGGCGAAGTCCATGGGCTCGCTCGGCGGCGGCACGTCGATATCGGGCAGATACCCGAAACAGTATCGCGCCGGGATGTTCAACCCGCGGAGGAATGCGACCGCGAGCTGCGCGAAGTCACGGCACACACCCTCGCGCTGGAGGTACACATCGGTCGCACCGGTCGACGATCCAGTGCTGCCGTGCCGAAAGGTGACGTTGTCGTGCACCCAGTCCACCACTGCGGTCACGCGCTGCCATCCCGGCGGGGCGTCGCCGAACAGGCGCCACGCGGTGTTGCTGAGCTTGTCGGATTCGCAGTACCGGCTCGCGAGGGTGAAGTGAAGGGTCGAGTCCGGCAGGTCGGCGACCGCGACCGGTGCCGCGGTCTCGTCGGCCTCGTCGACGCCGCTGTCCACCTCGACCTCGGCCTCGTAGCGGATGCGCACGCTGCCGGGACCGAGTACGAACCGCTGGCACGTGTTCCCGTACATGTCGGTGTACCCGTGGAGGCGGGTTGGAGGCCAGGTCTCGACGCCCGCGCTGCTCAGCGCGCGCACCGCGGCGGGGCGCGGCTCGACCTGGAGGACAAACGTGACCGGCCACTCGAGATCATGGAGAAACTCGCAGCCCACGCGAAGCCGTCGACCGCTCGTGGGGGCGTCGATCACGATCCTCACTGTACTGCCGAATCACCCCGTGTGAACCCGTCTGTGTGCACAAGCGCAGATTCGGGTCCTTGTGCACCGCGACCAATGACGGTATGGCGGATTCGGGGAGTACTGTCCTTGGATGACAACCGATGCGGGCGTCGCGAGGGGGCTCGCCTTCGGTTTGCCGCGGGCCGCCGATGAATGCGTCGACCTCGATGGTGTGGTCAGGCCGCCGTACGCCGAGTTACTCGCGACGCTCGAGCGTGCCGCGGCGACGTTGCCGCAGCTCCGCCGCAACGCCCAGGAGTGGTTCGCCGACCGGGGTGTGACCTTCGGCGTGCCCACCGAGGGCGTCGCGCCGATCTTCCCGTTCGACCCGGTGCCACGAGTGCTCTCGTCGGCGGAATGGCGGTCGCTCAGCCGCGCCCTGTCGCAGCGCGCCATGGCCCTCGACCTGTTCGTTTCCGATTGCTACGGCTCCCAGCGCGCGATTCGCCACGGCGTCGTGCCCGGGCGGCTGGTGTATAGCAGCACCGGCTACCTGCGCGACATTGTCGGCATCCGCCCTCCCCGCGCCACCTGGTGTCATGTGTCGGGTATCGACGTGGTGCGCGTCAATGGCACCTTCCATGTGCTCGAGGACAATGTGCGCATCCCGAGCGGCATCGCATACGCGCTTGAGTCGCGACGCGCGATGGAATCTCTTGCACCGGAATGGTTCAAGCTCGCCCCGGTCCGGCCGATCCATGGCTACACGGGCCGGCTTCGGCGCATCCTGCAGCGCATCGCTCCGCGACAGTGGGATGCCGATATCGTCGTGCTGACCCCCGGCTCGTACAACGCGGCGTACTACGAGCACCAGTTGCTCGCCGCCGAGATGAACGCCACGCTCGTCGAGGGACACGAGCTCATCGTGGTCGAGGATGAGGTCTACCGGCGAGATGCCGAGGGCGCTGCGCAGCGTGTCGACGTGATCTACTCGCGTGTCAACAGCGAATGGCTCGACCCGCTGGTCTTCCGGCGCGACTCCATACTTGGAGCACCGGGGCTGATCGAGGCCTGGCGGCGCGGTAACGTGGCGATCGCCAACGCTCCGGGGACCGGCGTCGCCGATGATAAGGTGATCTATCCGTACGTCCCCGCGATGATTCGCTACTACCTCGGTGAGGAACCGTTGATGGACAACGTTCCGACCTACGACCTCACCGATGCTCAGCAGCAGGACCACGTTGTGGCCAATTTCGACAGGATGGTGCTGAAGCCGGTGGACGCGAGCGGCGGCTATGGGCTCCATTTCGGCAGGCTGATGTCCTCCAACGAAGCGAGCGGGTTCCTCGATGGTGTCAAGGCCAACCCGCGCCAGTGGCTCGCCCAGGAGGAGGTGGCCCTGAGCCGCGCGGTGTGCCTGCGGGCCGGCGGTGGCTTCGAGCCCCGAGCCGTCGACCTGCGTCCCTTCGTGCTCCTCGACGAGCGTCCGTGGATCGTCCCCGGCGGACTCACCCGTGTCGCCGGGGATCCCGACGAGCTCGTGGTCAACTCGTCCCATGGGGGCGGAAGCAAGGACACATGGGTACTGACACACTGACCTACTCGGTGTCGCACCGCACCGTCCTCAGATATACGGCGCAGGTCAGCCTGTCGTACAACGAGGTCCGCATGCGCCCTCGCGACCGCGGCTCGCAGCGCACGCTGGCCTTCTCGCTGCTGAGCAATCCCTGGGCGGTGCCGCGCAGCCGGGTGGACTACTTCGGCAACTTCGTCCACCGCCTGGACGTCACGACACCGCATGAGCTCCTGGAATTCAGCGTCGACGCCGTGGTCGAGAACGCCGAACCCCGTCGTCGAAGACTGTCGGAATGGGACCAGGATGCGCTTGCGGGCGACCCACGTCTCGAGTTCGTCCTGCCGAGCCCGCGTGTCCCACTTGGCGAGAACACGCGGTCGCTCTGGCACGAGTGGAACGGTGACGACACCAGCTTCGAGAGCGTCCTCGCGACCGCGCAGCGCATCCGCCGCGAGCTGCGCTACGTCAGCGGGGCGACCACCGTCGAGTCGAGCATCGACGATCTGCTCGAGGGGGGCGCCGGTGTGTGCCAGGACTTCACGCATCTCTTTCTGGCGATGGTTCGCGGCGCCGGCTGGCCCGCGAGATACGTGAGCGGTTACCTCGGACCCGTTGACGAGGACCAGGTGGTCGAAGGAGAGTCACACGCATGGGTCGAGGTGTGCGGCTCGGATGGGCGCTGGCTCGGTCTCGACCCGACAACCGGGGAACACGCCGGCGCTCACCATCTCAGGCTGGCCGTCGGCCGCGACTACGGCGACGTCGCGCCTCATCACGGGCTCTTCTTCGGAGAGGCAAAGGGCGCGTCGCCTGATGTGACGGTGCGGATCGCCCGGATGTCCAACCAGCAGGTCGACCGCGTCGAGCACCATGCCGCGGTGCACTGGCAGCAGCAACAACAGCAGCAGCAGGGGTAGGCGAACCTCAGGTCCAGGGTCGCGCCGACCTGGCGGCCCAGTACTCCTCTGCCGGCTCGGCGATGTCGGGGATGTCGACAGCATCGACCTCGAGGGCGCGCAAATTGCTCCTCAACTGGTCGATGCCGGCGGCGCCGCTCAGGGCGAGCGATACCCACGGTTGAGCAAGCGCCGCTGCGATGGCGAGCGCATCCGGCGTTGCGCCCGCGGACAACGCCGCCATTCCGAGCGGGGTGTCATCTCCACCGGCGTCACCCACAGGCGTGAGCCTGCCGTTTGCGACTGCCTCCTTGACGATCACAGCCCATCCCGCCGCCGCCGCCTCGCCAAGCGCGGGCCCGGCCGACGGCTCGAGGAGGTTCCAGGTCGCCTGCACTGACGAGAAGAGTTGCAGGCCATCGACCCGGACCTTCAGTGCCCGGCGGATCGTATCGGCCTGTCTCGGACCGGTGGTGGTGATACCGAGCACGAGGCCCTCCCGACGGCGCCGCGCCAGCGCCGTGAGCAGTGGCGGGTCTTCCATCGCACCGGACTCGATCGTCAGCGAGTGCACCTGATAGAGGCACAGGTGGCCGCCGAGCAGCGCACGCGTCTCCGCGTACTGACGCTCGAAGGTGGCCGGCGAGAGGTCCTTCACCTCCTGCACCGGGGCGGCCATGTCCCAACCGCCCACGTAGGTGTATCCCCACTTGGAGCCCACAACCACGTCGTCGACGCCGCTCCTGCTCGCGAGCCATCCGCTGAGAAACGCTTCGGCTGACCCGTAGGAGCGCGCGACGTCGATGTAGCGCACTCCGGCCGCATGGGCTGCGTCGAGCAGCCGCCACGTCAGGTGGCGGAGCGTACCCACCGATCGGTCGACGCCGAGATCCGCGGCACGGTTGGTGGTGATGTATGCCGGGCGCCCGATCGCCGCGAGCCCAAGGCCGATCCGGCTTACGGGCGGCCCGTCGCGTCCCAGCGTGGTGAGATCACGAGAAGTACCCCGACGGGCCGATCGATCGTCCGGCTTGGGCATGCGGCACATAGTGATCGCGAAGGATCTGGACCACAAGCTCTCGGCGGCTTCGGACGCCGACCTTGTCGAATACCGACTTCAGATGATCCTGCACGGTGTTGGTTGAGATCCCACTGTCGGCGGCGATGTCGAAGGTAGACATCCCGCGGCACACCAGACCTGTGATGGCGCGCTCCTGAGCGGAAAGCCCATACGCCAGCATGATGATTGGAGCCACCTCGGCGGCCGACGCGCTATCGATGATCACCGCAACGGCTTCACCGTTTCGCGTGGGGAGACGTGAAGCGTGGAGCACCACCCAGCGTCCGACTCGGGTGCGAACGCGAAGACGAGGAATGCCCGCGTCCGGGTCCGTGCGTCCCCGGAGTTGCGCAGCCACGGCGAGAATCTCCGTCGGCATCGGGGCGTCGGGCCCACCGTCATATCCCAACTCGCCGAGCCAGCGTTCTGCCGCCGGAGTCCATCCCGTGACCTCGAGGTCAGAGCTGAGCAGGACCACACCCGGCGCAGCATCGATGGGTATTTCGTCGATGCTTGCGGCAACGACGCCGGCACGGAGTCCGAGCGCCACATGCGGCGAGATAGATTTCATGAACAGCGCGTCCTGGGCAGTGAACGGCCGTTGCTCCTCGCGATGGAGACAGATGAATCCCCAGGAGGCGCCGCCGACCCGAAAGACCGCCCGCAGCTCGTCCCCGAACCCCAGCGGCTGGAAGATCTCGGAGTAGCGCGCGCTTCGCGACATCACGCCATCCGTCGCCTGGAGCAGCGTCTTGACGCCATCCCTGTCACGAGCAACGTCGGTCCACTTGTTGACGTCGTCCGCGACGAACTCGTTGTGTACGAAGTAGGGCTTCGTCGTCGCCGGGATCTCTTCCTGATATGTCCCGGTGAAGAGCAGCGTCGCGGGGTCTGCCGTGGCCCACCAGATACCGTCGGCGGGGACTGCACGCTTCAGGAGCGGCAGAAGCCGAGCGCGGAGCGGCTCCGGGCCGAGACCCATCTGACACACTTCGACGATCGACTGAGCCGCGTCCCGGCGCCTGATGTCGCCGTTCATGACGTGCTCTCCTTCGACCTCGGAGTCCTGACTATACGGGTCTCGACCTGCAGCGACCTCAGGAGGCTGCGGGGCCGACGAGCACCTCGTACTGCCCACGCTCCAGCAGCTCGACCCCGGTTGCCGCCATCGTCCTGCCCCGGCTCTCATCAGCGGAGGCGTCGCTCGCCAGCGCAGCCGCTTCGGTCTTCCACAGGGTCAGGGTCAGCGCCCTCCGGCCGGCGGTGTCCACGAGAAAGAATGCGCCGGCGTTTCCCTCGAGACCGGCCACAAAAGGACGCACGGTCTCCACTGACGCCGCCCACTTCTCGATCGCTTCCGGCGTGCCACCCCAGGTTGATGTTCTGGCAAACATGTCGATCCTCCGTAACTGCTGTTCCTGGGAGGAGCATGCGGGGATGCGCATCGCCGCACCATCCCAGAAATGTGGGAGGTCGCCGGCGGCCTCCACCCTCGTAAGATCGAGCTGTGGCAACGGTGCTCGTGGATGGCGCGGACCTGGTGGTCAGGATGTCGGAGCTCGAGAAGTTCGAGGCGGTTCATGCAGACGTTCGTGTCGCGCTGAGCACGGTGCGAGCCGTACGTGTGGTCGACGACGCGTGGCCCGAGCTGCGAGGCATCCGCGCGCCTGGGACGGGCATTCCCGGTGTCATTGCGGTGGGCACCCGACGCGGCTCATTCGGCAAGGACTTCACCGTCGTGCACGGCAGAGGGCATGCGGTCGTCGTCGAACTCGATGGCGCCACCTACTCGCGCATCGTGGTGACGACACCGGATGCGGACGGCGTCGCCGCCGAGATCCAGCGGCACCTCATGCCCGCGCCGAATTTGAGCTAGCGCCCAGCTCGGTCGCCTGGGCGATCAAAGCGTTGGCCTGGTTGGTCAAGGACCGCGCGGAATTTCGTCCCAGGCGGTGGTCTTCGCCTATGAGACGGGGCTCGTGGAGCCGGGCGCGGACTGAAGCGGTACCGATGCGAGACCATCGTGCCGATGGAACTCGCGGGGGTGCTGAGCGGGCTCGATGCCCAGGTGGGCAACGCCATAGAAGGCGCGATGACACGCCACCACGAGCGCCGGCTCAGACGGAACGGCTGGGGGCGGGCACTGCGCGGCAACGACGCGGCGTGGGTGGAGAATCCCCCGCCCCGCGAGGGGAACCGCATCCAGGTCCACATCGATGGGACGTCTGCGCTCCCCGCGATCGCAGCGGCCGTTCGTGCGGCCCGCAGCTCCGTGCATGTCGCGGGCTGGACGCTGGACCCCGATTTTGCGCTCGAGCGCGACCCCGCTGTGGTCACGGTTCGCGATGTGCTTGCGGATGCTGCTCAACGCGTCGACGTCCGCGTCCTGGTATGGGCGGGCGCGCCGCTTCCGATCATGCAGCCGTCACGAGCGAAAGCACGCGACCTCATGGATCGCCTGGTGCGCGGCACGCGGATCCGTGGAGCCGTCGATCCACGCAATCGCCCGATGCACTGCCATCACGAAAAGCTCGTGATCGTCGATGGAGCGCTGGCATTCGTGGGTGGCATTGATCTCACCGCGCTCGCGGGAGATCGACTCGACGGCTGGCCCCACGACCGCAGCACCACGTTGGGGTGGCACGACGCGGCAGCAAAGCTCGAGGGTCCGGCGGTTGCGGATGTCTGCTCGCATTTCGCAATGCGCTGGCAGGCGATCACCGGTGAGGTCCTCGCCGAGCCCGGGGCGATACCGGCCGCGGGCGACAGTCGCATCCAGGTGATTCGTACGGTTCCCGAAGGCACCTACAAGGCGCTGCCCCGGGGCGACTTCAGCATCCTCGAGACGTACCTGAGCGCGTTTCGACGCGCGCGCCGTCTCATCTACATCGAGAACCAGTTCCTCTGGAGCACCGAGGTGGTCGCGGTGCTTCAGGACAAGCTGCGAAATCCACCCACCGATGCGTTTCGCCTCTGCATCGTTCTCCCGCGCCACCCGAACAACGGCAACGACGACACGCGAGGCCAGCTGGCCGTTCTGCAGTCTGCCGATCACCAGCACCGTCTCCTCGTCGGGACGATCGGTCCGCTCGGTCGCCAGCGCCCTCCCGTCTACGTGCACGCCAAGATTGCGAGCGTCGACGACAGCTGGCTCACCATCGGGTCGGCGAACCTCAACGAGCACTCGCTGTTCAACGACACCGAGGTCAACCTGGCCACCGATGATGCGGGCGTGGCCCGCGACGTGCGTGAGCAGTTGTGGAGCGAGCACCTCAATCTGGACTGCCGAGGCGTCGATCCGCTGCACGTCATCGAGACGTCGTGGCGGACGTCATTGGCTGCGCGACCGCCGTTCATCACACCACTTCGGCCATTGCCCGCGGTGTCCCGGCGTTCGGCACGAATGCTCGGACCGCTCAAGGGACTGCTCGTCGACGGCTGATACGGCCGCACGCCGGCTTCAGCCGAACATCGCGCTCAGATCTCCGCCGGCCGACGCCGCATTGCCGAGCAGGTGAAGGCCGAACACCTCCTCGATGGTGCGCAGCGTGCTGTAGTGGTCACCCGTGGTTGCGATCGCCCCACGTCCTCGCGCGTTCGCCGAGATGACGATCATCGGGACGCGGCCCCCCGCTGCGCTGCCGCAACACGACCCCGATGATTCGGCGTCATTCTCATCCATGGTGATGACCACGGTCCCGTGATCCGCGAACCATGACGACGAGAGCACGTTGGGAAGATTCGCTCGTAGCCAGGCGTCCCCCTCGGCGACGCTGCCGTCGTGCATGTCGTGGACGAGGTTCGGTGTGATCCACACAAAGGCGGGCGGCCGGCTGGAGTCGAGCGTCGCCACCATCGCCTGGGCTCCTGGATAGGGGACGAGGTGCGTCGCGCAACCGGGGCCCCGGTCGGCGCTGAAGTACAGGAACGGGTTGTGCTTCTCGGCGTACTCCCCTGCTCCACCGACTCGGTCGCACGCCGAGGGCATGCCTTCCATGTACGCCAGCCATGGGATGCCCGCGGCGGACAGCTCACTGCCGAGATCCGATGACTGGAATGGTCCGCAGCCGCCACCGTCGGGCGTGCAGTCCGAGGCGATTCCCTGCGTGCTGCCGCTGTCGAGCGCCAGGTAATTGGGCGCGCTCGGATGCGAGATCGCATACCACGAGGTGAGCGACGCATAACCTGCAGCAAGCGAACAGAAGTATGGGTCGGCTGAGCATGAGCCGAGCGTCGCCGTGTAACCGCGGTTCTCCTCGACGATCACCATGACGTGCGGCTCGGCGGTGGAATGCGCCGCAGGCGTGCTCGCCGTCGCCGGCGATTGCGATTGCGATGGCGTCTGCGGAGCGGGCGTGCCCGGCGAGGCGCACGACGAGCCTGTTGCCAGGACGACGACGCTCACCATGATTCGAATCCCGATCACTGTGCGATCACGGGCTCGATGATCCCGCAGTCGCCCGAGCGCGCGAACGGACAGTGACGTGCCCTCAACGCTCCCTAACGGCGGTGCGCTGCTTGCCGCTCCAGAGGGCTATGCCCTCGAGCGACCGCGCATGGCGTACCAGGCGATCAGCGCGATCACGATGACGATCACGTACACGATGATCTCTTTGGTGCCGAACACGTTGAACGCGAGCATTGACTGCCTCCTTGGTTGGATGCTGGGCTGCGCCTGCCGTCGCGACGAGCCGTGCGCCGCCATCCTACGGTGCCGCTCCGCCCTTGTGTTCGACGCCTGACTCCCGGCCAAACCTCGATCCGCGCGTGCGGGTGATCTGGCGCCGGCGGCAACCGCCCCTGGCTTCCAACCGCTGAGGCGCCTCAGTCTGGGGTGGTGGGGCGCGCCCGATCGCCCGCGTGGAGCTCGCGTGCGGCGGTGACGAGGTCCGGTCGCGACTTGATCAGCACCGGAAGCGTCTCGGCCAGCGCTCCCGGCGTGATGTCGACATGCCCGAGAGCCATCAACGCACGCGCCCAGTCGATGGACTCACCGATCGACGGAGTCTTGCGCAGATCGAGCCGGCGTGCAGCGCGCACCACCCGCGCAACCTGCTGAGCCAGCCGGTCCTCGATGCCGGGAATGCGAGCGAGGAGAATCTCGCGTTCCCGTTCCACGGTCGGGTACTCCAACGCGAGAAAGAGACAGCGGCGGCGCAGCGCTTCGCTCAACTCGCGCGTGCTGTTGCTCGTCAGGACCACGAGCGGTCGTCGGGTGGCTGTGATCGTCCCCAGCTCGGGGATGGTGACCTGAAACTCGGCGAGCACCTCGAGAAGGAGCGCTTCGGTCTCGACCTCGACGCGGTCAACCTCGTCGATGAGCAACACCACGTCGTCGCGAGCCCGGACCGCCGCGAGCAGAGGCCGTTCGAGCAGGTACGGCTCACTGAAGATGTCGGCCTCGACGTCCTTCCAGTCGCCGGTGGCCTCCGGGACCCCGCCGCCAGCCTGGATGCGCATCAACTGCTTGCGATAGTTCCACTCGTACAGCGCACGGCTCTCGTCAAGACCCTCGTAGCACTGGAGCCGGAGCAGTCGTGAGCCGGTGACCGCGGCGAGCGTCTTGGCCAGCTCGGTCTTTCCCACGCCCGCCGGACCCTCGACCAGCACCGGCTTCTCGAGGCGGTCTGCCAGGAAGACCACCGACGCGATCGATTCGTCGGCGAGGTAGCCGGCGGTACGCAACCGTTCCATGACATCCGCGGGGTCTCGGAAGCGCTCACCCACGCATCAGCCCCCCGGCCATGGTCTCCAACGGCTGTGGAGCGCGCCCGAAGAACGCATCGTCGAGCATTCGACGAACGGCAGCTTCGTCCGGAGCGATCGGGTCGTTGCGGCAGGCCTCCACGACGCGGCGCGCCGCTTCGTCGAGTGCGTCCTCGGGCAGACCGAGGGCCGCGAGGGATACCGGCAGCAGGAGCCGCGTTACCAGTTCGAACACCGCGGCGGGTGGATCGGCATCGTCGAGCAGGCTTCGCACCTCGGTCATCGCGTCGGGACTGTGTGCGGCCACGAGCGCTGTCGAATGAGGGAGAACGACAGCATGCGTCTCGGCATGGGGCAGGTTCCATCCGCCGCCGAGCACATGGCAGGTGCGGTGATGGATCGCCGTTCCGGCCTGGGCGAGCGCCGCCCCGGCGAGACAGGCTCCGACGAGGTTGCCGGCGTGCGCGTCGAGATCGTCTGGATTCTCGGTCACGCGCGGCAGGCCGTTGGTCAGGCGGCGGCCACCATCGCGGGCGAGCACGCCGGTGATCGGGTTTGCACCCGCCGACCAGAGTGCCTCGAGGCAGTGAGCGAGGGCATTCATCCCCGATGCTGCCGCTAGGCGGGGCGGCATCCCGAGGCACAACTCGGGGTCGTACACCACTGTCCGGGGCAGAACGCGCGCATCCGACCAGGTCTGCTTGCGGCCACCGCTGGTCCGGCCCCAGATCGGGGTCATCTCCGATCCCGAGTAGGTGGTGGGTACGGCGACCAGCGGTATATCGCACGCCTGGACGATCGCCTTGCCGAGCCCGATCACCGAACCACCGCCCAGCGTCACCACGGAGTCCGCATTGAGCTCCCGAGCCACACGGACGGCGTCATCGGCGATCTCTGACGGACCATGCTGCGTCGCGGTCCGCACCACACCGACGCAACCGTCACCGAGCGCCACACGCACCTGATCGAGCGCGTCCTGGGTTGACGCGCCGCCCGCCACCAGCAGCGCATGGTGCGTCTCGAGCCGGGCGATCTCATCGGGGACGCGCTCCAAGGCCCCGGCAGCGAACACCACTCGAGCGGGGAAGGCCGACCAGGTGAATGCGAGCGTCACTGCGCTGGATCCGGGCGCGGATACCAGTTCGGGAGGTGAGCGTCGACGTTCACCCACACCGATTTCGGCTGGGTGTACTCGTGCATCGCCTCGAATCCCATCTCGCGACCGTACCCCGATCCGCCCACGCCGCCAAACGGCGAGGCGGGTGACACCCGTTTGTACGCATTGACCCAGACCATTCCGGTGCGCAGGAGGTGGGCCATGCGGTGTGCGCGAGAGAGATCGTTCGTCCAGAGCCCGCTGCCGAGGCCGTACTCGGTGGAGTTGGCGATGCGCACCGCCTCGGCCTCGTCGCGGAACGTTGACACCACGACGAACGGTCCGAAGACCTCCTCCTGGCTGACGGTCGCATCCGGACGGGCGCGCACGACCGTGGGTTGCATGTAGTAGCCGGCGGCGAGCTCGGGAGCGCTCGGGGCGTCGCCGCCGCAGAGGATCTCGCCGCCCTCAGCGCGCGCCACGTCGACATACCCGAGCACGCGGTCGCGGTGCTGCGCCGACGTCAATGGCCCCATCTCGGTCGAGGGATCGAGCGGATCTCCGATGCGGATGCTCATCGCCAGCCGGACGAAGTCGTCGAGAAAGCGGTCGGCGATGCGCTCGTGCAGCAGCAGCCGGGATCCCGCGATGCATGCCTGCCCCTGGTTGTGGAAGATCGCAAAGGCCGACCCGTTGACCGCCTGCTGCAGATTGGCGTCCTCGAACACGATGTTCGCGCCCTTCCCTCCCAGCTCGAGGTGCAGGCGCTTGAGACTCTGCGCACTTGCCTCGACGAGCCGTCGACCGACAGCCGTCGATCCGGTGAAGGACAGCATGCGAATCCGGGGGTGGGTCGCGATCGCCCAACCGGCCGAATTGCCATATCCGGGCACGATGTTCACGACGCCGTCCGGAATTCCCGCTTCCTGCAACAGCTCGGCGAGCCGGAGCGTGCTGAGTGGGGTCAGCTCGCTCGGCTTCATCACCACCGCGTTGCCGGCGGCGAGCGCCGGCCCCAGCTTCCAGCTCGTGAACATCAGCGGGAAGTTCCACGGAACGATCTGCCCCACCACGCCGATGGGTTCGCGAAC
>Ga0182024_10006464_pt1 | contig 25731 bp, 24 predicted proteins | sample P32metaG_FD_120480 | JGI IMG/M metagenome (GOLD analysis project Ga0182024, IMG submission 120480) | Permafrost microbial communities from Stordalen Mire, Sweden - P3-2 metaG (Illumina Assembly) | ecosystem: Environmental > Terrestrial > Soil > Wetlands > Permafrost | place: Sweden: Stordalen...
GTGATTTTGCAAATCGGATAGATTTGTTGGAAACGCTAGAGATAGAAAGTGGTTCTCGTACCTCAGTTACCCCTCACCAAAGCTGGGCTACGGCTAAGATAATCCCCCCCTCTCCGCCATAGCTAAAATCATCAGTAAATCTGCGGCTATTTGTGCCTTGCTACTAAGTTTTTTGATAATTACTGTATTTATAATTGTAGTTTTTCTTAACATATATCTGAGACATGCAACTCGCCCACGGTCTCAACAGCTATTTGTTTATCGCGGATCGATCTGCGCGGGCACTTTCGATGGAATGTACAGATCGCAGCGTCTGAACTATCTTGTTTCACCCTCCGATGCAATATTCAATTTTTAGACTAAATCGTCAAAACCGTAGAAGAGCCCTTTACCGTGTACAGGATTAGTCCGATCAAAAGGATTGCGGCGCCCAGTATTCCGAACTCATTAAAGTGAAACACCATGGCCGCACCAATTCCGGCCCCCAAAACAAATGCGATCCAAATTCTCAAGAGAAGGCCTATTTGTGGATCGGGATCTCCTGCAGGCGTGGGAGGCGATCCAGAAGTGTATTTTTTGGCCTCGGTGGAGATTAGGCTGGTAATCATCCCTGTGAGATAAGTCGTGTGAACGCTTATGCCACCGACTCGGCCAAATGCTCCGTTTTGCAGCCCGAGCGCTAGAGACACAAAGACCACAAATATTTCAACTCGGCGGGCGGTGCCTGACGCCAACGCCGATGCCGCGGCCACTATCAGAATCACTTCTATCCCCATGATGGTAGGAAGCAACGGCCACGATGGTCATGCCTTTAAGGGCCGCACGATTACAATACTCAGAAACACTCCTCCCGAGTGGCGTGCCAGCGATCTGGCAGCACCGGTTGGAGATCACCTCATTCACATTCATGTTAAATTGCGTGCCGCTGCCGGTCATCCACACATGCAGGGGGAACATCTCGTGATGCTGGCCCGCGAGGATTTCATCGCACACTTGAACGATCAACTTGTGACGCAGCTCATCGAGCCGTTTGCCGGCATAGTTGGCATTGGCGGCTGCTTTTTTCAGGGTGGCGTAGGCGGTAATCATCTCTCGCGGGATTAAGTCTTTGCCGATACTGAAGTGCTCAAGCGACCGCTGCGTCTGGGCCCCCCAGAGTTTGTCCGCTGCAACATCTACTTCGCCGAGGCTATCGGTTTCTTTGCGAATATCCGTCATCTTCTTTCTCCTTCACTTTTCTTGTCTCTCTGTTGTTGATGATTTCCTGACTGTTTCGTTCCTAAATAAATCCGAATTTCGCAAGTTGTCTATCCTGGCTACTTTGAGTGGCCTAGACTGCGCGCTTCGCCGTAGCTTTCCCAAGAAAGCTCGTCAACTCAGCGTTGACTTCGTCCGCGTGTGTCCAGGTTATGCAGTGCGGCCCGTCCTTCACCACCGATAGACGCGCTCCCTTGATCAGCTTGGCAGTCCGGGCCCCCGAGGCGGTGATGGGCAGAATCCTGTCCGCGTCCCCGTGCATAACCAGTGTTGGCACATCAATCTTGTTCACGTCCTTACGGAAGTCTTCATGCCAGGTTGGCACGCAAGCGAGACTGGCCGTGGCTGAAGCACCGGCGGCCACGTTCCAGCTAGCCCGCACAACCTGTTCGCTCACCCGCTTGTTGAGCAGAAGGTCGGTGTTGTAGAAATTCTTGAAAAACTCCGTGAAGAATGCATAACGATCCGCGGCGACGGCTTTCTGTATCCCCTCGAAAACACTGCCGTCGACCCCTTCTGGATTGTCCGGCGTCTTCAGAAGAAACGGCGGGACTCCAGAAATAATGACCGCCTTACTCACGTCCTTTGATCCGTATTTCCCCAGGTAGCGCGCTACTTCGCCGCCACCCATCGAGAAACCAACCAGAGCGAATTCTCGTAATTCGAGATGTGTGATCAGTTTGTGCAGGTCCTCGGCGAAAGTGTCGTAGTTGTAGCCCGCTGTGGGCTGGCTGGATTTGCCGAACCCTCTGCGGTCGTAGGTGATAACCCGATGTCCCGCGTTTAGAAGAACCGGCACCTGTTTTTCCCACGAAGCACCACTCAGTGGATATCCGTGAATCAGGACAACCGGCTGACCAGAGCCGTGGTCTTCATAGTAGAGATCGATGTTGCTCGAGTTTTCCTTACCGACAGTCACGTATGACATTGAAGTTCTCCTTTCTCGTTTGTGATGTTACGACCAACTAAAGTGATGCAACTTAAGTTCGCGCCCTAAGTCATCGCCGTTCTCCCGTGATCCACTTGCGGATGTATGCCGGGCAATTCTTCAGCTGAATTCTGTCAGCTTCGCAGCGCTCAAGAAAACTAACAGCGTCTTGATCGACTAGTATTAGGTCTTTTAAGTCCAAGACGATGCGGCGACCGTCTGCTTCTTTGGTGACCAGTATTTCCAATTCGCTTACGTTTTCTGTGTCGATCCGACCGCCCAGCTTAAGACCACTTTTCCGTTCGCCAGCCTGGTGATCTTCAGCATCCAGCTCTCCTCAGAACGCTTTCTGGGACTGCCCGTCACGCACTCTGAACGATTGCAATCACACATCCAAGGTTAAGTTCTTGAAAAATCATTAGCTTGCGTGACGGCCAAATTTCGAGTTTCGGGAAATTTTCGAAATTTCGAAAGCGAGGGCGCGTTGACGAGGGTATTTTAAATGCGCTCTGTCGATGGATCCAAAGTTTTGAATCGATTCTTGTTGATCTTTAGTGACCTTATCTTGGAGTCCAGGGTAGATCCTGGAATAAAAATTCACGCCGGAACCGTGAGAGGTTAGCGCCGCCTGTTCGGTAGGCTGTCCAATTCAAGATTAAGTTCCAGAACATTCACGCTCGGTTCACCTAGAAATCCCAGGTCCCGTCTTCTGGTGTGCTTCTGTACGAGCGCATGGACGTCTTCTTGTTTCATGTTGCGCGAATGAGCCACACGCGGAATCTGAAACTCTGCTGCTTCAGGGGAAATGTCAGGGTCGAGGCCGGAGCCTGAGGTAGTCACCAGATCGACAGGGATTGGGGCGCCTGGATTTTCTGCGTGAAGTTTTTGTACGTCGGCTTTCACTCTTTCAATCAAATTCTTGTTGGTAGGAGCCAGGTTAGAGCCGCCGCTGGCCATCGGGTCATATCCAGTTCCCGCCGAGGACGGCCTGGAATGAAAATAGCCGGACCCGGTGAACGCCTGCCCAATGATTCTTGAGCCAACTAGCTTTCCATTTCTCTCAATGAGTTGGCCATTCGCGCGGTCGTGAAAAAACAGTTGCGCCATGCCGGTAGCGGCGAGCGGATAGATCACGCCGAATATCACGGTAGTCAGCAGAGTGAACCATATGGCAGTAAGAATATTCTTTTTCATGTACGCGCCTCAGACAAATCGCAAATACGTCAGCAACACATCGATAACCTTGATTCCTATGAAGGGAGCAATGATCCCCCCGACGCCATAAAGCAGCAAATTTCGACGAAGCAGTGCCGCCGCTCCCATGGGTCGATAACGCACTCCCCGCAGAGCAAGCGGCACCAGAGCAATGATGATCACGGCATTGAAAATCACTGCGGACAAAATGGCCGACTCCGGAGTGTGCAAGCGCATCACGTTCAGCGCGCCTAGCACTGGAAATACCCCAGCGAACATTGCGGGGATAATTGCGAAATATTTGGCTACGTCGTTAGCTATGGAAAACGTGGTGAGCGCGCCGCGTGTGATCAGCAACTGCTTTCCGATCTCAACAATCTCGATCAGTTTCGTTGGATTGGAATCAAGATCGACCATGTTGCCGGCTTCCTTGGCGGCCTGCGTGCCCGTGTTCATGGCCACCCCAACATCCGCCTGGGCCAGCGCTGGAGCGTCGTTGGTGCCGTCGCCAGTCATGGCCACGAGTTTGCCTTTGGCCTGTTCGCGCTTGATCAGCGCCATCTTGTCTTCGGGCTTTGCCTCTGCCAGGAAGTCATCGACTCCCGCTTCTCGCGCGATCGCTGCGGCAGTAACCGGATTATCCCCAGTAATCATCATGGTGCGAATGCCCATGGCGCGGAGTTGGTCGAAACGCTCGCGCATTCCGCCTTTTACGATATCAGTGAGAGCGATAGCACCAAGCACCCGGCCATTTTCTGAAACGAGCAGCGGTGTTCCACCAGCATTCGCAATGCCGCGGATGCAAACTTGCAACTCGGCCGAGGCCCCACTTCCGTGGTTGGCGCAGAATTGCAAGATGGACTCGGGGGCGCCCTTGCGGATTTCACGGCCATCCATATCTACGCCGGACATTCGGGTTTGCGCGGAAAACGGGATGAAGGTTGCCGCGTGAGTGGAAAGATCGCGGCCGCGAAGCTTGTAGCGGTCCTTGGCCAACACCACGATGGAGCGACCTTCCGGCGTTTCGTCGGCGAATGAAGAGAGTTGCGCGGCATCCGCGAGATGAGCCTCATCTACGCCGGGGGCGGGGAAAAAGTGCGTTGCGGCCCGGTTGCCCAAAGTAATCGTGCCTGTTTTATCGAGCAGCAATACATCTACGTCTCCCGATGCTTCAACCGCGCGCCCGGACATGGCGATTACGTTCCGTTGGATCATGCGATCCATGCCAGCTATTCCAATAGCCGACAGCAAGCCACCGATGGTCGTGGGAATTAGACACACAAGGAGTGAGACCAGCACAAATATACTTTGCGGAGCTCTGGAATAAATGGCGAAAGGTTGCAGCGTGACTACCGCTAGCAGAAAAATAATTGTTAAGCCTGCCAAAAGAATATTCAGTGCGATCTCATTGGGCGTCTTTTGACGGGATGCTCCTTCGACCAAACGGATCATGCGATCGAGAAAAGTCTCGCCGGGATTTGAAGTGATACGCACTTTGATTTCGTCGGAGAGCACGCGCGTTCCGCCGGTGACTGCCGAACGGTCCCCGCCGGACTCACGAATGACTGGCGCGGACTCTCCAGTAATCGCGGACTCATCGACCGATGCCACACCTTCGATCACTTCACCGTCGCCAGGGATGAAGTCGCCCGCAGTTACCACCACTACATCGCCTGAACGCAACTGCGAGCTGGGCACTGTCTCAGTTGTACAATCTTTTTTCAGTCGTTTTGCTTCTGTTTCTGCGCGCGATTTGCGCAATGTATCCGCTTGAGCTTTGCCGCGTCCTTCGGCCATGGCTTCGGCGAAGTTAGCAAAGAGAACCGTGAACCACAGCCACAATGTAATCTGCAGCCCGAAGCTGACTTCTCCCGCATGATGAACGGCGTTCCATATAAGTTGCAGGGTCGTTAGCACCGACCCTACTTCTACAACAAACATAACCGGGTTCTTAACCATAGTGCGTGGATCTAACTTGCGAAATGAATCTCCTACTGCGCGAGTGAGAATCTTCGTGTCAGTAAGTGACTGTTTCCGTACTTGAGAGACTGGGTCCATGAAAACCTCAGAAGGACTTTCCTGCCGCCATCAGCAGGTGTTCGAGAATGGGCCCGAGACTAAGGGCCGGGAAAAAAGTAAGAGCCCCGACAATAACAATGGTGGCGACGAGTAAGACTGCGAATAGTCCACCCGTCACGGGGAAGGTCCCGACGGATTCCGGAACGATTCGTTTTTTAGCGAGGCTTCCGGCGATAGCCAGCACCGGAATAATCATGAAAAAGCGGCCCAGCAGTTGGGCGACTGCAGTGCTCGTGTTGTACCACATGGTGTTCGCATTCAAACCCGCGAAGGCTGACCCGTTATTGCCCGCAGACGAGACGTACGCGTAGAGCACTTGCGATAATCCGTGAGGTCCGGGATTCGAGATGCTGGAATTTCCAAAAGGCTTGATGATAGCGAGGGCGGAAAAGCCCAAGATGGTAAACGTCAGGATCAAAATTGCCAACATGGCCATCTTGACGTCGTACGATTCGATTTTCTTGCCCAGATATTCCGGAGTGCGACCAACCATCAGGCCGGCGATGAATACCGCAAGAATTACGAACACCACGATTCCGTATAGGCCCGCGCCCACGCCGCCGAAAACGACTTCTCCCAACATGATGTTGATCAGCGGCACCATACCGCCGATGGGGGTGAAGGAATCGTGCTGGCTATTTATCGCTCCGCAACTGGCGTCGGTGGTCACGGTGGCAAAGAGAGCGGAGTTCGCGATTCCGAAGCGCACTTCCTTTCCTTCCATATTTCCGCCAGACTGCGATGCGCTCGACGTTTGATCTACGCCGACCAGCTGCGGATTGCCCCGGCCTTCAGCCCAATAGGCGGTTGTTACGCCGGCCGAAAACAAAAATGCCATGGCCGCCCACACCGCCCAGCCGTGACGTTGTGAGCCGGTCATACGGCCAAGGGTGTAGGTGAGTGCAGACGGAATAGCGAAAATCAAAACTAACTGGAAGAAATTTGAAAAAGGCGTGGGATTTTCGAACGGGTGCGCGCTGTTGGCGCCAAAAAATCCTCCACCGTTGGTGCCAAACTCCTTTATTACTTCCTGGGATGCTACCGGGCCTTGCGCAATAATTTGTTGCGTTACGGTTTGCGCCGTGGTTTTTCCGTCGGCGCCAGTCACTTGTACGACCTGCGGTTCGATCAATTCCACCGTGGTATATGGCTTTTAATTTTGTATGACTCCTTGGGACACAAAAACCAGTGAGCCCACCAGGCAGACCGGGAGCAACACCCAAAGCAAGCAGCGCGTTGTGTCTACCCAGAAGTTCCCCAACTTGTCGGTTTCCTTCCGCGCGATGCCCCGAATGACCGCAACAGCAACGGCCATTCCGACCGCTGCGGAAGCAAAGTTGTGATAAGCGAGACCGGCCATCTGCGTGAAGTAGCTCATGGTCGATTCGCCGCTGTAGGCTTGCCAGTTGGTGTTGGTTGTAAATGATGTCGCGGTGCCAAACGCCAAACCGGGTTCAAGATTCGCAAACTTTTGTGGATTAAGCGGAAGAAATCTCTGAACACGCTCCATTAGATAAAGCAGCGCCATGGACGCTCCGCTGAAGAGCAGCATCGCGAGAGCATATTCTGTCCAACGCATCTCATGTTTTTCGTCAATGCCTGTCAGGCGATAAATGAGTCTTTCCACGGGACGCAATATCCGATCCAAAAACGTCTTCTCGCCACTGAACACCTGCGCCAGGAACACGCCGAGAGGTTTAGTGATTAGAAAAATTACTAGCAGGAAGAACCCGATCTGAAACCAGCCGTTAGCGCTCATGGAGTTAAAATTCCTCGGCCTTCAGCAACGCATAAAGCAGGTAACCGCAGAGAAGCGCGCAAATAATCAGCAGGATTGCGTTAGCTACGCTCATGGGACCCTCCTTTTCCAAGCAGCTCGCATCCCCGAACATAAAAAATTGCGAGCGTGAAAAATAACGCTGTGGCCGCGACAAAAATAGCGTCAAGCATCTGGGTTATATCCTTCCATCGAAATCCTTCTAATTTTCTGAATCTTAACTATTCATGCGCTCTCTTGCGCTAGACGCCGGTACGCCGACGGCTTTAGAATTTCACCAGGATTGCCATGGTGGCGCGATTTTCAGTTTTGCGCAGATCCGGTAGCCAGGTAGTAGCGGGCGCACCGTCACACACCGTAAATCCGTTCAGACAAACCATGGAACCTAAAGCTCCTTGGTTGCCACCAGGCGGCGTGACACCTCCGGGTCCGGAAAAATAAGGGATTGGCGGCGCGATGGTTGTACTCCCACCGGAAAGTAATGTACTGGCTGGGCATCCAGTCAAAAGTTCCAGAAATATCCCAAGCTTTGTAGGGATCGCCAGGATTCTCTGTGAAATAAGGCGTTCCTGAGGCTGCCGTCGCACCGTTGATGGGCGGCAACAGCACGAGATACCTCCCTGGGTTGTTAATTTGTCCGCCGCCGATGGTTAGTCCGTATCTGTCCTTATCGAACCACCACCGGTTGTATAGCATGTAGCCGAGAAAGCTCTGCTTCGGACCTTTCGCGGAATTTCCGTAGCAGCTCACGCCGCCGCCATGTTCACAACCCATATCGCCGGTGAGTGAGAAGGCCAGCTTGTCCATAAACCTTTCGGGATGGTCATAATATTTGACCTCGATGCTGTCGTCGGTGTGATAACGCACACGCCCTGGAGTGTTTAACGCGTCCTCACCCAACGCGTACTGATTTCCCAGAACGGAGAGCCAACTATTCGGCCGGTACAGAATCTGCACACCCAGACCTGGGCGATTGTTGAATCGTCCATAAGATTGCCAGCCGTTCGTGAACCACGGCTCAATCTTCAAATGCTCAGTTGGAAAAATCTGCACGCGCACGCCATTGAAAAACCACGGAGTGTTCGAGGATACATAGGACGGCTGATAAGCCCAATTGTCGAATTGGTAGTAACTGAAAAGGCCGATATAGGACATGAAGATGCCTGCGTCGACATTGATTCCGTGGAGAGCATTGAAGTGATAGCCACCGTACGCTTCCGAGATATACCGATAGGCGTCGGCCAGATTCCATTGCCCGCGCGCGGGGCTGGCATCATTGCGCGGGGTGGTCTGCGAATACAGACCGAACTGAGTCATCAGGCGGGCGCGAACATTGTCGAAGTGAAAATCGCCGCCTACGCCAAGCTGCGTAACTTGAACCTCGTTTGATCGAAATACTTCGCTGGATCCGCCAATGGTGTCGTCTTTGGGATGTGCAAAATCGTAAACGTAATCAAGGTCTGCTCGAATCTCCGGAGTGAAGAATGAAGTCGCGTAGGGCGTGTCTTTGGTTCGTGCATTGCCAGTTAGCCAGGTAAAATCACCGAATGCGAAGGGTTCGGCCTTGGCGGCTTTGCCTGTCGCAGTGCCACCTGACTTTCCTTTTTCCGTTGCTTGCCCCTGCGGGCCAATTGAACTGGAAATTGTGTTTGTTGGCGTAAATGTCGCAGGCGTAGCGGCTGTGGCACCACCCGGAGTCGCAACGCTAATTGCCGCCTCCTTCGCCGGTTGCGAGACAGTTGCCGCAGGCGCTGCTGGCTGGCCGCTCTTGGATTCCAGTTCTTCGACGCGCCTCTCGAGTTGCTCCACTCGATCGAGTAGATATTGCTCCCGTTCGGTCAACACCGGCTTGGGCGCATCTATCTTGACGGGTGACGCGGTTCCTGAAGGGGTTCCGTCATCTGCAAAGACACGACCAGGGGCGATACTCGCGCAGAGAATCATTACCAGACACAACCGCGCAAGTTTCATCTTCCAATCCATCACTCGCATCTTTCTCTCCTAGAGTCTCTTCTTTGTTCTGAACAATTCTTTGTTTCTAAAATTGACGACGCGCTCGCTTCCTTGCGAACTATGATTAATTCCCGAGTCAGCCCTCCTCTTCCCCGACTTGTTCTGCAGGTCTTGCGTCCACTCCACCAGCGCATACAGCAGAAACCAACAACTTAGGAATCCAATTGTTATGAAGACAACGGGAGTTGTGGTCATGGCACCCACAGACACGTCCAGCGTGCAAAGCAAGTGTCTCGGTACGCTCAAGATGTACCCAGCCACCGAACGATAGCGAAAGACCTCTCAAGAAGTCCTGAGCAATTCGTAAGGAATTCATGAGGTCGCTGCGACTGACTCAAGATGAACATCTTATGGTTATGGATGCTAGGAATCGGGAAAAGACGCAACTGCGCTGACATCAATTCAGACTATTCATCTACCCGATAGACGGCGTTCGGTCGTGCTATTTGCAAGTAGGCGCGCGTGTACTCCAATCATTTTTGACGCGCGTTCAACTGGTCGAGTTTGCGCTTTAACCGTTCAAGTTTCTGCCCAGCTTCGCCGAGCTTGCCTTCTGCCGTTAGTCGCTGGTAGTCAGCGAGGTCTTTGGCGGCTTCCGCGATGATCGCGTCACGATCGGTCCCCGGCTTGGCGGAGGTGATAGGTGCCACTGCGCTTCGTCCCGATTCCGCGGGCGTTGCAACGGCGCTTAGCGACGAAGCCTCTCCCCCAAAAAGAGATCGCATCGCCGACTCAAACGTCGGCCCATATGCGAGCCGGTCTTGTAACGCCAGTACGACAAGACGCAATTCCGGCATCGGACTGCGCTCGGCCTGCAGGTAGATGGGCTCGGCATACAACAACGCGCGCCCGCATGGAATCACGAGCAGAGTCCCGCGCCGTACGTGGGAGCCTTGCTGATTCCACAACGTCAATTGCCCGGACAGTTGCGCGTTTTGATCGATGCGCGCTTCGATCTGCAGCGGCCCATCGACCAGCCTGGTTTTTGGAAAGTCGTAAACTATGGTATTGCCGTATTGCGCTCCGTCGCTGCGCCCAGCGATCCAGCCAATCAGGTTATTTCGATTAGCCGGCGTGAACGGCAGAATCTCTACGAACTCCACACCTGTTTCGCCCGGCAATTTCATCAGCACAAAGTTCGGCTCCATAGCCATAGTCTTCTGCTGACCGTTTTCGTCCATTCCCACTTCCGAAGCTACCGTCCACAAGTCCTCGCGGTTATAAAACACTTGCGGGTCGCTCATGTGATACAGGCCGTACACGGCGGCCTGCAACTTCATTAGCAACTCGGGATAGCGAACGTGTTTTCGTAGCGTGGGCGGCATGGCCGCTACATCCTTGAACAAATTGGGGAAAATCTGGCGGTACGTCGAGAGGATGGGATCCTGCGTGTCAAACACGTAGAACGTGGTGGTCCCGTCGAAAGCATCGATGACCACTTTTACGCTGTTGCGCATGTAATTGATCAAATTGTTGCCAAGCGCGTAGTGGGTCGCGTATGGATAACTGTCCGATGTTGTAAACGCGTCCATAATCCAGGACAATCGTCCGTCGTCGCCGATGACTATGTAGGGATCCAAATCGTAGGTCAGGAATGGGGCGAGCGCCGTCACGCGATCCCGCACGTTGCGGCGCATCAGTAGCCGGCTCTGGGCGTTGATGTCGTCGCTGAATGGGACCTTCGTAAGGTCGCCGCGGTCGGACGCAATGAGAATGCGTCGCAGAAACCCGCCGAGCAGGATGCCGCCGTTCCCGTCGTACGACGTCAGACTGTTTGTCTCTCCCTGCGGATAGTTGAATTCCTGCTGCCGGGTCTTCACGTACACGTCGGTGTTGGTCAGCTCGCCGAAATAAATCTCTGGCCGGGTTACGTTGATACTCGGCACGGTGCTTTGGATCGGCATGTTACTGAGAATCAGCGTCGGCAGTCCTTCCGGCGTGAATCCATGCACTGGATTCATGGTGATACCGTAGCCATGCGTGTAGATAAGTTTCTCGTTGATCCAGTTGCGGCTGCTCTCCGGGAGCTTTTCGACATTAAGCTCGCGCGCTGCGAGCATAACCTGACGCACGGCGCCATCGATCTCGTAACGATCAATGTCAATGTCCGGAAAGTCGTAGTACGTGCGGATTTCCTGAATCTGACGCAGCGTGTCCTGGAGTGCGCGCCAATCCCAGAGGCGGATGTTTTGCAACGTAGTCTGATTATTGGCCGGGTCGGTGGCTTCGACGGTCGTCTCTGCGGGGAATTCGCGCTGCGCAACGCGGTCCAATCCATAAGCCTGGCGCGTCAGATCAATGTTGTAGGCGATGAAGGGACGCTCGCGAACCAACTCGTTGGGCTTCACGATAAAGTTTCCGACGTACCACGCAATTATCTGCACTGCGAGATAACAGCCCGCGGCCGGAACGACCGCGGCGAACAGCCAGCGCATGCGCGGCGCTGATACGACATTGGTAACGGCAATCGCAGCGCCAAGAATCAGCCCGATACAGACGACAAGCAGGCCCGCAAGCATGACGTGCGCATCCGTGTAAGTCACGCCGCCAAAAATCGTGTGATCGTCGAACAATCGTTCGAACCTGCCGATGTACACGCGCATTGCAAGGGTCAGCAACAGAAATGCAAACGCAATGGAGAATCCGCGCCAGGGCAACGGCAACTCGCCCCTCCCAAACACGCGCGTACTGCCGGTAATAAAAATGAAGAAAATAGCGATCACGCAGGCAATCACGGCAAGCGTCAACAGCCAGCCGGTGACGAATTGCCAGGCGGGCAAAGTAAATAGATAGAAGTTTAACGGCCTCCCGAAAATCGGATCCACGATGCCATTGGTGCGTGGCGCATACCAATAAAGCGCGAACGTGGACCATTCCAACATCATGTTCGTGCCAGTTACGAACGCAATTCCGAGCGTGACCACCAAGCCGATGGGACGCAACATGCGCTCGACCGGCAGTCTTAACGGCCGCCCTCCGACGAAAATCGGCCCACCTCCCAGTAAGTGAGGCTGGTACGCTCGCCACAAACCCAGGAACCATCCGTACAAAATAAGAAATGTGGCTGCGAAAAATACCGCGAAGACCAACCACTGTAGGCTTATGGTCTTTCGAAATACTTCCGCGTAACCGAGTGACCCGAACCACAGGGCGTCGACGTAATAAGACAACACCGTCCGGCTACAGAAAAAGATGACGGCAAGAACGGCGAAGATAAATAAAAATACTCGTCGGCGCGGGCGCTGCCGTAGTCGCAAATGGATAGCTTCAGTCATTCGATTCCGCCTTTGGCGCGGTATTTGATCCGGAATTTTAGGCGGAGCGTATTGTACAGCGTCTGCAAACTTCTAACCGACACCACCGCGCATATATGCCCCTGAATAGAATTATGCCCTTCTGGGACGAGTCGCCGCCTCAGGCTCCAGGTCGGGCAGGAATGCCGTCAAAATGCCGATAGCAGGAAGGAATGCGCACACGTGGTAGACAAACGTGAGTGAGGTCAAGTCGGCCAATTTGCCTAACAATGCGGCTCCGACGCCTCCCAAGCCGAAGGCGAAGCCAAAAAACAGCCCTGAAATCATCCCGACTCTTCCCGGAACCAGATCCTGCGCATAAACCAAAATTGCGGAAAAAGCTGAAGCCAGAATCATTCCAATTACTATGCTCAAGACGGTGGTCCATAACAGATTCACATAAGGCAGCAACAAGGTGAACGGCAGCACCCCGAGGATGGAAGCCCAGATGACGTACTTGCGGCCGATGCGGTCGCCGATCGGGCCGCCGGCAAAGGTCCCCGCCGCCACCGCACCGAGAAAAATGAAAAGGTGAAGCTGAGCACTTTGCAGTGAGAGGTGAAATTTGTCTATCAGGTAAAAAGTAAAGTAGCTGCTGATGCTCGCCAGATAAAAAAACTTTGAAAACATCAACGCGATCAAGATAGCCATGGAAACGCCAATTTTCGCAGTGGGCAAGCGCGCATGATGCGCTGTATGTGCGGAGCCAGTAACGCCGCCGTACACGGCGTTCAGCTTTGCTTTGGCCGCATCCGCGACCGCGCGGTGATTCTTCGCCCATGTTCCGATGAATGTAAGGATCATAATTCCGGCGATCGCGAGGAACGAAAACCACGCAATGCTGGACTGCCCTTTGGTCAACACAAATGCCGCCAGCAGTGGACCCAGCGCCGACCCGGCGTTGCCGCCGACCTGAAAAAGGGATTGCGCCAAACCGTGCTGGCCCCCCGAAGCCATGCGCGCAACACGGGAGGACTCCGGGTGAAACACGGCGGAGCCGATCCCCACTGTGCCAGCAGCCACCAGCACGGTTGCGTAGGTCGGTGCCATGGATAATGCCAGTAATCCAACGAGAGTTATTCCCATTCCTATGGCTAACGAGTACGGCTGCGGATATTTATCGCTGTGCAATCCCACCAGCGGCTGCAGCAGCGAAGCGGTGAGTTGCAGCGTAAGCGCGATCAAGCCCACTTGTCCGAAGTCCAGGTGGAAAGAGGCTTTTAGCATCGGGTAAATCGCGGGAAGCACGGACTGAATTGTGTCGTTGAGAAGATGACAAAAACTGATCGCCAGCAGGATATTGAACAGGGTTTTGTCTGCTCCCGCGGTGACTGCGCGAGCCTCAATCAGTGTAGTGTTTGTTTCGCTAGCCACTTAAATCCGGGGCCTGTAAGAAATCGCCGACATGCTTACGGGTTTTCTGTGAAAGTTCATACTGTCAATACTAAGCGAATTGACAAAAGACCGCATGTCTCGCTACGACAAAAAGAGAATAAAAGGCAAAGATAATCTACCGGTCGCGGAGATTGTCCGCCAGCCGCCGGTATAAGCAGTAAGACTTGCAAGTTATTCTTGCAAGTCTGACTGTTATTTGTTAGCATGAAGTCATGCCTCGAAAAACCTTGGACATCGCTGTGATCGACCTTATGCAGTCCATCGGCCTCTTGGTGCGCCGGGTGCGCACGGCGGCAGGCTCACATGAACTTTCTTTAACCGAGGCGTCGGTCATGGGGCGCCTCGCTAAACATGGGCCGGCCACGACCGCCGATCTGGCGCGCGCCGAGGGCATGAAACCTCAGTCGATGGGAACAACCATCGCGGCGCTCGAGGAAATGGGCATGGTCGAGCGTAAGCCCCATCCAACCGACGGCCGCCAAGTGAATATTGGCCTGACCGCTAAAGGCGCGGCTGTGCGGAAGAGCGCCAAGGATGCAAAGCAGACGTGGCTAATGCAGGCCATCTCGCAGCTAGACGAATCGGAACGGGAAACGCTCTTCAAAGCGGGAGAAATAATCAAACGTCTGGGGGAAAAGTGACCCGCAACGAGGAGCCAACGCAAATTGTGAGCGAGCCCGCAATCAGTTCGGATAAGCAGCAGTCTCCGCTCCCCGAGCGTTCCATATCGCACGCCTGGCGAGCGCTGAGACACCCCAACTTCCAGCTCTTCTTCGCCGGGCAGAGCATTTCCTTGATCGGTACCTGGATGACCCGGCTGGCCACCACCTGGCTTGTTTATCGCCTAACCCACTCGGCGCTGCTGCTTGGGATCGTAACCTTCGCGGGCCAGATTGTTTCGTTTGCGCTGGGGCCATTTGCAGGCGTCTGGGTCGAGCGGCTTAATCGCCGCAAGCTATTGATCTGGACACAAGCCGCGGCGGCCATCCAGTCCCTCGCCATGGCCGCGCTCACGCTGGCACATGTCATCACCCTTTGGGAAATCATCGTTCTCACCGCGTTGCAGGGTCTGATCAACGCGTTCGACATGCCTGCGCGCCAGTCGTTTCTCATTCAAATGGTCGAAGATCGCAATGACCTTGGTAACGCTATCGCCATCAACTCCTCGATGGTAAATGGTGCGCGCCTGATCGGCCCTGCCATCGCCGGATTACTGATCGGAGCTGTCGGTGAAGGTTGGTGCTTCCTGATTGACGGCGTCAGTTATTTTGCCGTGATCGCATCGTTGCTGATGATGCGTATCAAATTGTTGGATGTCCGTCCCTCTGCATCGAGCATGCTAGAGCAGATGCGTGAGGGCTGGGACTATGTCCGCACCTTTCGCCCGATCCGCACCATTCTTCTACTTTTTTCGCTTCTCTGCCTGATGGGCTATCCCTTCGCCGTGCTGTTGCCAGTCTTCGCTGTTCAGGTGCTGCACGGCGGCGCAGCTACACTCGGCTGGCTGACGGGAGCCTCGGGAATCGGTGCGCTTGTGTCCGCGTTTTCGCTTGCGCTCCGCAAGTCGGTTGTCGGGCTCACTCGCATGCTTCAGATCGCAGCCGCGATGCTGGGAGCGGCGCTGATTCTCTTTGGCCTGTCGCGTAATTTGTGGGTATCGCTCGTGCTGATGGGGTTTATGGGCTTCGGCCTGATGCAGAGTGCGGCGGCGAGCAATACGATCATCCAATCGTTGGTTCCAGAGGACAAGCGTGCCCGGGTGATGAGCTATTACACGATGGCTTTCTTCGGCGCGGCACCGTTCGGCAGCCTGCTTGCTGGCGCGCTCGCGCACCGATTGGGAGCGCCTAACACTCTTATCTTTACCGGCGCATTTTGCGTCGCCGGTTCGCTCTGGTTCACGCTCGAGTTGCCGAAAATCAGAGCAGTCATGCGGCCGATCTACCGCGAGATGGGCTGCTGCCTGTGTCCGAGATCATCTGACTTCACACCCTATGAACCGGCAACATAACCCTTCATATCAACCCCGACAATCCCCGAACCGAAAGGAAAAATTATCATGAACTGGTATCACTACATCGCATGTTTCTTCGCCGGTGTGTTCCTCACGAATGTCGTGCCTCATTTCGTCTACGGCATTTCTGGTGACCGTTTCCCGACACCCTTCGCTAACCCTCCAGGGAAAGGATTGTCATCGCCAACGGTGAACGTTGTCTGGGCCCTGTTTAATCTGGTTGTCGGTTACATCCTGTTTCGCGTCGGAAAAGTTTCGAATGGAGACACCTCGGCAATTATTGTTTTCTTCGCGGGCATCGTAGCGATAAGCATCATGCTAAGCGTGCGATTTTCCAAGAAACACACCCAGTAACCGCTCGAACGAAAATCTTAGTAATGCGACTGCGCTAAATCGAAGGGAAAAACATGCCCGTAACTAAACTTGATACCACCGCCGCCCTGATCGTGATTGACCTGCAAAAAGGGATTGTGGGCCTTCCGACAGTTCACCCCGCGACTGAGATAGTCGCTCGCTCCGCTAAGCTCGCGCGCTCTTTCCGAGAACGAGGCTTACCTGTCGTCCTCGTCAACGTGACGGGCGCGGCTCCGGGCCGCACCGACGTCGGACCTCGCAACTTGTCTTCGCTATCTGCCGATTGGAGCGAGCTTGTTCCTGAATTGGAGCAGCACCCTGATGATTACATCGTCAGCAAGCAACGCGTGGGTGCCTTCATCGGCACATCATTGAATGAAGCTCTGCGCAAGCGCGGCGTAACTCAGGTATTCGTGACAGGCATTTCGACCAGTTTCGGCGTGGAATCGACAGCACGTAGCGCCTACGATTACGGCTACAACGTTGTCATTGTTGTGGATGCAGTGACGGATCGGGACGCCGACGCACACCGGCACTGTGTCGAGAAGATTTTCCCGCGCATCAGTGAGACGGACACAACCGACAGTGTCTTGAAGCTCTTGAAAGAACCCCACTGAGCCAGCCAAAGTCCGCGAATACAGTTCTGTGCTTTACGAGGTTGGGCTCTCGCCAACCTCGGTAAACCGCAATGCTTAGGCGGCCAGGCTCGCGTTAACGATCTTCACAAAATCCAGAATCATGTCAGCGACAGCGCGGTTACCGATCGTGGTATTGATCATGGTGTGGTAAACACCACGGTCCGGCCATTCGACGCCAAAATATTTTTGTATGAAATCTTTTCGCTCGCGGTCGACGGTATCTACGAGCTGTTCGGCTTCGACTTGACTCTTGCCGCGATCTATAAGGCGTCGCACTTTGTCTTCCCTCGGAGCATAAAGAAACACGCGCAAGGTATCCTGCCGGTCCCTGAGAAAGTGCTGTGATCCTCGTCCAACAAGGACCGAGTTTCCTTCTTTGCTGACCTGTTCAACAACACGTCGAGTAATCTTCAAGATACTTTCACTGTCAATGACATTGAGTTTGTGCGCATTGAGACTGCCCTCGTAGCTTCCTCGCAAAAACGACTTGAAAAGCCGATAGTACAGCGGATCGGAGCGCTCCTCTCGCACCTCGACCACCGCTTTGGGACAATTCGCGAGCTTGGCGATCTCCTCGGTCAGTAGTTGGTCCCAAAGCTTCCATCCCAATTGCTGTGCAACCAGCTGGGCGATTTCGCCCCCACCGCTGCCGTACTCGCGTTCAATCGTTATTATCTTAATCACGTTGGCCCTCGAGGCGTGCGGCCACCGGAAGCCGCATGCTGATTATAATTCCACTTTGCTCAACCTGCCGCCATTTCTCCGCCGTCGCCGCCCGGATCATTGCGTTTCAATGCAAAAGAAAGAAAGAACATAATCGCGGCTCCTACCGCCAGGACCATGAAGGTGTCGATATACGCGAGACTGGCTGCGTGCCTCTGCACCTCTTGATAGATTCTGGCATAGGCCTGCCCGCGCGCTTCATGGACGCCCAATCCAGACTGCGCCAAATGTTGGGTCAAGCCGTTTAAGGTGTTTTGGAAATTAGGATTGTCCGGCCTGGCGAAATCGGCAAGAATCTCCTGGTGGAATTGTGAGCGCCGCGCAATCAAGGTGGTCACCAGCGACGTTCCCACGCTGCTGCCCATATTGCGCATAAAATTAACGATCCCCGCGACGGAGTTGTTTTTTTCTGGCGCGATCCCCACGTAGGCGACCAAGGTAATGGGCACAAACAAAAATCCCAAACCAATAACCTGCGCGATACGCAACCACACTGCAGCATTAAAGCTGATCGTCAAATCGATCCGTTTGGTGGAGTAATACATGGCGATAGACAACGCCAGCCAGCCACAGGCGATCAAGTAGCGCGCCTGCACTTTGGTCGTAAGTTTACCCATGACCGGCATCTCAAACAACAACACGAGACCCCCGGCGGAAAGCGCCAGCCCCGCCAGCTGCGAAGTGTAGCCGACCAGGGTCTGGAGGAACTGCGGCATCAGGACAAGAGCACTAAACAGCAGGATCCCGAGGGTGAACATCATCAAGTTCGCGCTCGCAAAATTGAAACTCTTGAACATGCGTACATCGATGATTGGCGCCTTTTGAAACCATTCCCAGATCACCAAAGTGATCAGCGAGAGAGATGAGACGACAACTAACGTGGTGATGAACCTTGACCCGAACCAATCATCTTCCTGGCCTTTATCGAGCAAAATCTGCAACGCGCCCACGCCCATAGTCAGAAGAGCTATTCCGATATAGTCCAGCTTGACGCCCGCGGCCTTGATTTTGGCTAAATAAGGCGGATCTTCAACAAACCGACGCACCAAAAACCACGTCGCCACGCCAACCGGAAGATTAATAAAAAAAATCCAGCGCCATGAGTAATTGAAGGTGATCCAGCCGCCCAGCGTTGGCCCGATGGTGGGCGCCATAATGGCCGTAATCCCGTACAGTGCGAAAGCCAAACCACGCTGCTGAGGCGGAAAGGTGTCGGCCAGAATTGCTTGCGCCATGGGCTGCAACCCCCCGCCTCCCGCGCCTTGCAAAACCCGAAACAGCAGGAGAAAACCAAGGCTCGGAGCTATTCCGCACAGCAGGGAACTCACCGTAAACACCCCTAAACACGCCATGAAAAAACGCTTCCGTCCGATTGCGCCTGCGAGCCAACCACTGATAGGCAGAATGATGGCGTTCGAAACAAGATAAGAAGTCAGCACCCAGGTGCTTTGATCATTGCTGGCGCCCAGGTTCCCGGCCATGTACGGCAGCGCCACGTTGGCGATGCTGGTGTCCAGAACCTCCATGAACGCAGCCAGCGCCACAACCACGGCAATCAGCCAGGGATTGTAACTAGGCCGCCAGACATCCTGATCCATCGTGAGCGCAGCGGTACTCATTGAAGATATACGTCAGGCACCACGTTCATCCCCGGCCGCAGCAGATGATCGCGATTTTCTCCCTGCTCTAGAATTATTTTCACTGGAATTCTCTGCACGATTTTCACGTAATTGCCGGTGGCATTTTCAGGTGGAAGTAAACTGAACGTCGGGCCGGTCGCGCCCGCGATGCTGTCTACATGACCGTTCAGGCTTCGCCCACTGGCATCCACATGAATTTTGGCTTTGTCACCCACTCGCATGCGCCGAAGCTGCGTCTCTTTATAATTGGCGGTGATCCAGATTTCATCCAGAGGTACGACGGTGAGGAGTTGCTGCCCCGCTTGAACATTCAATCCCACCACCACCGACTTATTCACTTCACCGCTGACTGGGGCGATTATCTTCGTGTACTGCAGGTTTAGCTGCGCTTGTTCGAGCAGCGCTCGTTTTTCTTCCACATCCGCTATTGCCGCGCGAACGCGAGCCCGGGTTGACGATACTTGCTGCGGGCCGGTCTCGGCGGACTGATGATTGGCCTGCGCCTCCACCAAACGGCTTTGCGCTTGCGTTACGAATTGCTGTGCGGCGGACTCGTTCGCGCGAGCCGCAGCCACCGCAGCGGTACTTGCTCTGGCTGACGCGACGGCTGTGTCGTAAACCTGCTGCGCAATTTCACGTTTGTCCACCAGCAGCTTGTAGCGGTGTAAATCTTGTTGCACCCGCACATCGTTAGCCTCAGCCTGCTCTACTTGCGCGCGCGCGGCAGTCAGTTGCCGTTCGGCCGCAATGATGCCCGCTTGGCTGTTTTCAATTCCCGATGCGGTGGATCGCAGTTGACTGGAGGTGTTCGTGGATGTGATCGGCACCGTTATATTCAAGGATTGTGCGGTAGCTTCTGCATTGGCCAGATTGGCTTGCGCCTGGGCGACCGCAACTTCATAGTCTTTAGGGTCAATTTCTACCAGTACCGTACCCTGCTGCACCCACTGGTTGTCGCCCACGTTCACTTTCACTACATAGCCAGAGACCCGGGCACTCACAGGATAGAGGTGCACATCCACTTGCGCATCGTCGGTCGATTCATAGGTGCGCAGGTAGCGCCACAGGAAAAATCCCCCAACCAAAACAACTAAGATCACCACAACCAGAATTACAGTCCTGTTGCGTTTCTTTGGAGCCGTGTAAGGGCGAGACGTACTCTTGCTGCTCCCCGATGAGGGCGTACTGACGGTTGATCGGGATTCCGTCTCTGGCACCGAACGAGGTGAATTCTCTTCCGTCATATTCATTTTCCTCTGAAATATTCTTTTACCCCTGCTTCAGCCATACCGATAGCGCGCGCCAGAGAGATTTTTGCGTAATTGTAGCTATAGAGACTGGAGATGTACTGTTCGTGCGCCGCAGCCACTGCTTCCTGCGATTGCACCACTTCTACGGTATCGGCGACACCCGCCGTGAAGCGATCACGCGACTGCACCAGCGTCTCTTCCGATAAATCAATATTGCTGCGCGCAACGTTGACCTGTTCTTCTGACGACTGCAGGTTCAGCAACGCGGTGCGAATATCCGAGTCAATTTGCGCGCGCAGGTTATCCAGGCGGTCCCGGCTTTGTTCCAGTCTGGCATCGGCTTGTAAAACATCGCCATGAACTGAGCCGCCCTGAAAAATCGGAATAGTCAGCGTCCCGCGCACGTCATATACCTGCGTGGCTGTCGAGGGATGGGAGCCAGCCGCGCCATAATCGGAGTTGAATGAGAGCGACGGCAGATAACCCGCCGTGGCCGCTCTGCGGGAAAATTGCGCCGCTCGGACCTCAGCCATGGCGCTTTTATAATCGGAGCGCGAATCGTAAGCGCGTTTCAGAGCTTCGTCAACGGTGATGCCCGCCATGGGTTGGTAAGGCGACTTGTCGGTTAGTTCGAATTGCTGTCCAGGGGCCAGGCCAATCACTCTCGCAACAGTAAGTTTCTGGATGGCCAGGTCGTTCCTGGCTTGAATAAGTTGCTGCTGTCGAGTCTGCAACTCTACTTTGGCTCGTAAGCCGTCGATGGCTGGCGATGTGCCTGAATTCACTTGATCGGTTGCTTGATCGAATAACGCTTGCGCCGTCTTGACCTGCGCTTCCGATGTTTCAACACGCGCCTCGTCCGCGATAGCTTGCAGATACACAAAGCCCACCGCGAGCACGACGAGATCGCGAGCGTCCTTGTAGGAGTATTCCGCGGATTTGACACTCTGGGTGGCTGCGCGCGTGGCGTTGATCGACTTCCAGTCGAACACCGACTGCGTCACAGTGGCACGCGAATCAAAATAGGAAAACGGGCCTACCGAGGTCGGTATAGTAATGGCTCCCAGGCTCGTAAGACCCAGCTCGTTGAGATTGATTTTCGACGCCGCCACGTACGGTGACAATGTTGCGTGGGGCAATAGTGCGCTTAATTGCTCCCACCGCTGTCCACGAGCGGAGCGAATGTCAGTATTGGATAGCAGCAGCCCAAGATTCTGCTTCAATCCGCGGTCGATAGCTTCCTGCAGCGAGAGTGGTATGACACCAGGAACAAGCTTTGTAGGGACTGACCCCGAGAATGAACTGCCTGCAGGTGTTCCCGTTGAAGCTGCCCCCGGCGAGCTCGAGCCCGGAATTGTCGGTGTCGGTGCCGGCGTTTGCGCCTGCGCGATCGGCGAATAGGACCATAGAACTCCGGCCAGCAGAAATGTGCACCCTGATTTATAGATGGTCCTCAAGGCCGTCTCCTTTGCTCAAGGTTTTGGACGCCGCGGGAGCAACATCCTATTCCCACTCGTCATTCCTAACAATGGCTATCTGCTGCGCGAGCGTTGGATGCTTTTAACGAGCAGGAGGAGACAGCCTTAATTCACTTTTTTCGCAAGTTCAGACTGACAGGGATTAACGACGGGGAATTAACTGGACTCGTTGATCCACCTTCAAAACGGACCAACAAACGCGCATAGTTCGTCAAAACGGAATAGCAAACGAGCATAGTCGCCACGATTAGACGGCATGTGTTATGTAACGGGATCAGCGTCGCTCAGGAGCATCGCCTGTTGCTCGTTCAAGGCACAGCCGCTAATTTTCAGCCTCATCATTTGCGCACACAAATTCAGGATCCGAGCGGCCGCAAGTGGTGCGCTTAATCCACGGTCATGAATGTTGGATACGAGGTTTCGATTCGCATCCGAATGCGAACGGCCAGGTTGGTATGCCATGTATGCCGACATACTTTCTGCCGAAGCAAGGCCTGGGCGCTCGCCGATTAAAAGAATAGCGACCTTCGGTTTCAGCGATTCGCCAATCTCATTCAAAATTCCGACACGGCAGTGTCGCACAACAAATGTCTGTCCGATGCTCCAACCAGACTTCCTGGCACCTTCAAGAAGCAATGGCAACAATTTTGGGACTTGCGTTTGAATCGCAACCACCGACAACCCGTCACCAATCGCGATCTGAATATCGTTGTCGGGCAAACATCGTCTTAAGATTTCGGCGCGCGACTCATCGCTGAATTCGCGTCCAAGAGCCGGACGCGCCAGATATTCCAATTTGTTGGCTGCCCGCGTACTAACTTCAAACAATTTCCACTCTTTGATAAATTCAGAGTCGAAGGCCGTCTTCAGGTCCAATTCAGAGCGGACCGCGTCTCGCGCCTTTGCGTGATCTTCGCGCAATTGAAGCTGCGTTTCTGTGCGATATGCAGCTCCCGCCCTACCGGCAAGTAGCCTCGCCGGCGTGTGCATTTTAATTCTTCGCACAATGTCGTTGGAATCAGCATTCAAAACCAACTTGTTGAAGCTACCATCCATTTAATGAATGTCCTCGACCGACCAATCCAGCCCTTTCATCAGTTGACGCTGCGCTGACTCATTGAGCTTCGCGGGTTCACCGTCGCGGTAAATTCCAGACTCTTCGAGCCACGTCAAAAATTCCGGTGCTGGACGCAGATTGAAAATCCTTCTCACCCCTATCGCGTCGTGATAGCTCGTGGATTGATAATTGAGCATCACGTCGTCGCCGCATGGAACTCCCATGAAGTAGTTGCAGCCGGCCGCTCCCAGCAGCAAAAGTAGGTTGTCCACGGAATTTTGGTCCGCTTCTGCGTGGTTCGTATAGCAGACATCGCAGCCCATCGGGAGACCCAGAAGCTTGCCCATGAAGTGATCTTCAAGCCCCGCACGAATAATCTGGCGCTCATCGAAAAGGTATTCAGGCCCGATAAATCCCACAACGCTGTTCACCAAAAAAGGGTCAAATGCGCGAGCCACGCCATACGCGCGCGCTTCTAAGGTGAGCTGGTCCACCCCGCAGTGAGCCTCCGCAGATAGTGCGCTTCCTTGGCCGGTCTCAAAATACATCACCTGTTCGCCCTTCCAGGAAACATCTTGACGCTGCCGATGGTGCTCGATAATGCGATCGCGGCCTTCTGACAACATTTCCAGAGTAATGCCGAAACTTCGATTGGTGCCTTCGGTTCCACCGACGGATTGGAACAACAGATCTATCGGTGCGCCCCGGTCGAGCGCGGCCAGTTGCGTGGAAATGTGCGCAAGGCAACACGTTTGCGTAGGGATTTTGTAAGTATCCACGAGACGGTTTAGTGCGCGGAGGATTGCCCCGGTGCTCTCCACCCCGTCCGATGCAGGGTTCACTCCAATCACCGCGTCTCCGCACCCGTACAGCAAACCTTCAAAAGCCGACAAAAGAATCCCGGCGATATCATCGGTAGGGTGATTCGGCTGAATACGTATCCCCAGAACTCCGCGCTCACCCATAGTGTTCCGACACCGCGTAACATTGCGTATCTTCGCAGCAGCAAGCACCAGGTCCTTATTACTCATGATTTTTGTTACCGCGGCCGCTATTTCAGGGATTATCGCGCGTTGAATCCTCTTGAGTTCCGCCTCGCCTGTTGCATCGTCGAGAAGAAATTCGCGGAACTCGCCTACGGTGCTGCTTTTTTTGATCGGCATGAAACCTTCCCGATCGAAGGATTCCAGAATCAATTTACTTACGTCGTCATCGTCAGGATCTATTAACGGCTGTCTCACGATTTCATCGAGCGACAAATCCGCGAGCTTGCGCTTTGCGGCGATCCTTTCCCGTTCTGATCCCGCAGCGATCCCCGCCAATTGGTCGCCAGACTTTTCCTCGTTTGCTTTGGCAAACAGCTCTCGCAGGTCACTAAAGGAAAATTGCTCAGACATAAAGCGCATTGTAGCCTAGTGCCCATTCGCGGATGTGTTAACGTCTTGCCGCGGTCTTCAAGCAGGATCCAAAAAGAAAACGGAATTCATGGCCAAATATTTGCCACGAAAGGTAGCTCTAGCAAGGAGTGTTGCCGTTTGCGCGTACGTCGCGCTAGCACTGTCAGCTTTTTGCAATCGCACAATGGCGCAAAGCGCCACTGCCGTTCGAAAAGATTACACCGATGTCGTCGACAAGCTCCGTCCTTTCATCCAGCAACAAATGGCCGAAAAAGAATTGCCCGCACTCTCGATGGCCCTCATCGATGACCAGCAGATTGTATGGGCCGAAGGTTTCGGCATGGCCGATCCCAAAACCAAAACGCCCGCAACCGCGGACACCGTGTATCGCATTGGTTCAGTTTCCAAACTCTTTACCGACATCGCCATCATGCAACTGGTTGAACGAGGAGAGTTGAATCTGGATGCGCCAGTCACCGATTACCTCCCCGATTTTCACCCCAGGAATCCCTTTGGCACACCGATCACTCTCCGCCAACTGATGTCCCATCGTTCGGGCTTGCTGCGCGAGCCGCCGGTTGGAAATTATTTTGAGACCTCGCAACCGACACTGGCTGCTACGGTACAGAGCTCGAATAACACCGAGCTGGTTTTCGCACCAAACACCCACACCAAATACTCCAACGCTGCCATCGCCGTCGTTGGTTATTTGTTGGAAGCGCAAAACCACAAGCCCTTCGCGCAATATCTGAAATCCTCGGTGCTCGATCCTATGGGACTGCGCCATAGTTCCTTCGAACCCGAGCCCGCGATCATTGCACACCTTGCCAAAGGCGAAATGTGGACCTATGACGGTCTGACCTTCGAAGCTCCGACCTTTCAGCTTGGAATGGCCCCTGCCGGAAGCATGTACTCTACCGTGAACGACCTCGGACATTTCATCAGCGTCCTTCTGGCGCAGGGCAAAACAGAAAATGGCGCAATATTAAAGCCGGCGACTCTCGAACAAATGTGGTCGCCACAATTTCCCAATCCGGGCGGCCGTGTTTTTGGATTAGGTTTCATTGTGCGCTCGCTCACTGGCTGGCCGCTACGGAACCGGCGACGATGCCCTCGACCTGACCTATCTCGATGGGCATCTCAACTTGCTTAAGCTTGCTGGCGGTGAACAACTGGAACTCCGCAAAGTTCACGAGACCAGTGATGATCTCATTTCGGATGGGGTGACAGGCTTCGGCGTCAAA
>Ga0182024_10006465_pt1 | contig 25730 bp, 24 predicted proteins | sample P32metaG_FD_120480 | JGI IMG/M metagenome (GOLD analysis project Ga0182024, IMG submission 120480) | Permafrost microbial communities from Stordalen Mire, Sweden - P3-2 metaG (Illumina Assembly) | ecosystem: Environmental > Terrestrial > Soil > Wetlands > Permafrost | place: Sweden: Stordalen...
GACAGCGTTCCTACGCTTGGTACGTCAGCTCTTATTGAAATTCTGGTAGCAGCTACCCTTGCTGATAGCGCACCAACTATTGGAACGTTCGCTTTCATTGAAGTTCTGATAGCAGCTGCCCTTGCTGACAACGCACCAACGCTCGGTACGTCAGTTCTCATTGAAGTGTTGGCTGCTGCAGCCCTGCTTGACAATGCACCAACGCTCGGTACTTCAGCTTTTATTGAAGTTCTGGTAGCAGCTGGTGTTGCCGATAGTGTGCCAACGTTTGACAAACCTTTAATTGCCAAAATTATTTCGACGGCTGGCTTGCTCGACAGCGCGCCAATGCTTGGTGCACCTGTCTTCAACCAGAAAGACGTTTTGATTGGTGGTCTTGCAGACAGCGCGCCAACAATTGCTACTCCTATATTTGCTGAAGTTGGTACTTCAGTTTTTACAGCGACTGCTCGGCTCGACAGCGTTCCGACACTCGGTGCACCAGCTTTCAATCAGGCTGATGTTCTAGTTGGCGGATTGCTCGACAGCGCGCCAATGCTAGGTACGTCAGCTTTAACCAAAGTTGTTGTTGCAGCTAGTCTGCTCGATGATGTGCCAACACTAGGTACGTCTTCTCTTATTGAAGTTCTGGTGGCAACTGCCTTCGCTGACAGTGCGGCAATAATAAGCACGCCATCTCTTATTGAAGTTTTGGCTGCTGCTGGTTTGGTTGATACAAATCCTGTATTTGGTACTGTCAAATGCATAGGAGTTCTATCATCTGCCGGTTTGTTCGACAGTGCGGCAACCCTTGGAACGTCAGCTCTCACTGAAGTTCTGGTGGCAACTGCTTTTGCTGACAGTACCCCTACGTTGGAAGCACCGCTTTCAGGAATAAACGTTGGGGCACTATCAGCAATTAATCTTGCTGACAGTGCACCAACGTTTAACGCGCCATTACTTAGACAGCAAAACGTTCTATCGTCCGCCACTCTTGCTGATAGCGCACCAATCATTGATGTTGCAACGCTTATCCAGCACGTTGATTTGCAAGGAATTGATCTTGATATCGGTGCCCCAATTTTGCCTGCACCGACATTTGAGCAACGAGATATTTTCTTAGCGATGGTGCTGCAAACGGCGGCTACAATCCTTGATGCGATTGTAATTGCTCAAGCGCAAGTTTTGTTACCATACAGTTTGACTGATTTGTTGTTACCATTGGCAACGCCTGAATTAATTGGCGTATCAGATTTCGTAGATGTTGACGGTGAGTCGATAATAATTCCCGATGTATGGATTGCAAATCCTGAATTTTATTTAGTCTTCATTGAAAACGTCATCGGTAATGAAACTTTACAACCTGCTATAATTGGTCAAAATTTATTCAGTACTGTTATTGCGCAAGAAAATAAATGGCCTGTCATTATTGGACAAGCCGCACCAATTGGAGTTCTTGAATGACCACAACCCATATACCGTTTTCATATCCAGTTGGTGATACTTGGGTTATTAATGCCATGCTCAATGATAGTGCTGGCAATCCGCTTGATCTGACGACGGCCATATCTATTGATTGGACGCTAACTGATAGCAACAACAACGTTGCTATTGACTTGAACCTGAGTTCTGGAATTACGCTAGGGTCTGGCGCTGGAAGTTGTATTATTACAATTCCAGCAACAGTAACTCAAGGTCTCGCCGCTGGCAATTATGTCGACAAAGTTGTCGTTGTAATGCCGGGTGATTTTGTTTCTACTCAATTTGCTGGTCCCATTGAAGCTGTTGTGTTCAATGGTACATTATCACCCCAGTTGTCAATGTTTCGCCAATGGTTTCCAGAGTTCAGTACCGTTGATGATATTAGCATTAGTCAATCATTGATGGTTGCTGGTTTATGGATTGATCCTTCCAAGTGGTCAAAAAAAGATTATCCAATGGCAATATTGTATTGGGCAGCTCACTGGACGCAGTTGTTGCAAACCCAATTAGCGACAATGGAAATTGCCGGTACAGGTTCGACTGATATTTTTCTGCGACAAGTTCGCATGGGTGAACGATCGTTTAGTTTTCAGCAACGATCAGGTCAGAAACAGGTTGAAGCTATGGCGGCACCTGGTGAGTCGTTACTTTCACAAACGATTTACGGACAGCTTTTTATTCAGCTTAGGGCTAGAAACATACCTGCTGTGATGGTGGTTTGATGTCTGTATGGGCCGCCCAAGAACAACGTCTTGATGCAGTTATTGATCGCTTCTGGGGCGAGCCTGTCGAGCTGCATCCGATGAGTGGTGGTGATGTTTCGGAAGAACCTGTGCCGGATAGTACGCGCAATATTGTTTTCAGCACTGCTGTTTATATGCGTCCGGGTTCTGCAGTTACCGGAGAAGGTGGTACTCAAGGTGCAGGATTGTCGTCACAGATAGTCGAGAACGATACTTGGGCATCTATCGTTGGTGATGTCATTGGCGGTGATGATCCATTTTTTGAAAAAGATGATCGGGTGTATTGGCCTGAACGTAATGAATGGTGGGCGATTACTTACATTACACCATCGGCTACTAATCGACCGAATATACATCTGGTTCGCTTGAACCCCAACAGTATCATTGTTGGATTGATTGGTGCTGAGTTTGATGGCGTGCCACCAATTTTTGATGGTGTAAACGTATATGCTGACAATTTTGCGCTGTCGGGTGCTGCCTTTATAGATAGCTCACCAATTTTAGATGATGCGGTGGAAACATGAGTTTGTTGAGGTCAATAATCAGGCAAACGATGGTCGGAGCGTTGCGCTCCAGGACGTGGGCTGAAGAACGTGTTTGGGATAGTGATCAAACACCGCTGACGGAAGCTGTCTATGGCAAGACAGCCAAACCGTATATTGTTTGTTACACCGACATTGACGACATCACACCCGTCACAGGCTTTGCTGAACTGTACAACGGTGAGAACCGCAACCTGAACTTGGTGATGGAAATTGGCGTAGCCAATGCTGTCAAGGGCGCGAACAATAATATCGTCCTGAATTTTTCGGCGACCGACGAAGGTCTTGAATTTGCCGTTGACGTGGTTGAGACGCAAGCTATTGCGGCGCTGGTCGGTGATCCCACTTCAGAGTGGGGCAATCTGCTCAAGCAGATGATCCGAAAAGTGCGCCGCATGCCTTCAAGGCGTGGTGGTCAATCAGACAAGGGTGTTCGGTTCGCAGCTCGAAAGACAACGCTGGTGGTCAGCACAATTTTTGACATCATACCTGGTGTGAAGCCAGTGCCTGAACATCCCGTTTGGGAGTTCATCAGGTTGGCACGCAGGCACCCCGAGGTTGGTATGGTCGATAGTGCCAGCGTCATTGAAGCTTTACTGAGCGTTTGTGATGCCCCAACGTGGGAGCAGGCACAGGCCTATCTTGGCTTGTCTTATCAAGCTGTCAGGGCGCTCAATCCAGATGGCACACCGTTGCCGTTGCTCTATGGAGAACTGCCACCACTTGCGCGTCAGGATGCGTTCGTTCCGAAGCTGAGCGATATTGAAGTTGTCGGCAGAGACGGTTTCACCATCCTCTTGGATGCCGAAAATCTTGATAACGGCTCACCGATCTTGGCAGCAGGAAGTTACAATGTGGACGGCATTTGAGATTTACAGAGACATTTGCATGGCAGTTGTCACGTTCTATTTTTGTGTATTCGTTTATGGCTGTTTCATGGGATGGTGGACTAATCGATGATTGAAATTACCGTTGATGCCTCAGATCTAATGAAGTGGTCTGCTAACTTCAGCAACATACCAAAGCAGACAAAACCAGCTTTGGCGCGTGCGTTGAACAGGGTTGGTGAACAAACGGCACGAGGTGCTGCTCAGTTCATTGCCAATCAAGCTGATCTCGATGCCAACGCGGTTTATGAAAAAATAGCTATTACGCAGGCAACACCAGACAGCCTTGAATGGTCAATGAATTCATCAGCAATATCACCGCCTTCATTGGACTGGTCGAGGCCTTGGGGTGAAAGAGATACCGACAGTTTCGATCAGGATACCATGGTCAAAGTTGTTACGATGGGTGATGGGGATGTTTGTGAACTTTGTATTCAAGCTGCAGATGATAGCCCTTACACGCTAGCTGAGGCTTATCAACTCAGACATGGTAGCGGTGGCGATGGTTGTTTGATCCATCAGAATTGTAGATGCGGCCTTGCACCATGGTCTTCCTCGCGTAAGTTGCCTGTGGTGTTCAACAAGCCCGGTGAAGATATGCCGTCTGGCATGTTCACCCCTGCACAGCTCGGTGAAGCTGTTGTTGATGAACTGAAGGTCTCGTTGTTTGTAACAGGGAGGTGATGAAATGTATGACAGGATGTTATTTAATGTAGCTGAAACAGCTCGCCAACATGCGAACTCAGATCGATTAGGTACTGTTCACGAAATTCAAAAAGACAAGATGCGTGTTGTTCTGGGTATTGATCCTAATGGACAACCTTTTCTTGGTCCTTGGACAGATCATAGCAGCATGCGTGGGGGTACTCGTGAACGTGAGTATTATAAAGTTGGACAAAACGTTCGTATGTCGTCATCTGGTGGAGATTTTCAACAATCTACTGTAAGTCCACACGCTCCGAGTAATTCGTTTCCAGCACCAGATCATGCAGACCAGTATCTTGATTCTAATGGAGCGCCAACTGCTGTTACCCATCAAATTGGAAATTTATGCATTGCTAAATCAGTTGGAAAAAATCCCGGTGATCCAGCTGTTCATTCAATGTGGATGGCTAAAGCGCAACAGCAGCCAGCATATGTTGCGTCAACTACAATGTCGACGACAAATGCCGGTGCGTCAACAGCAGCAGCACCAGCGCAGCCTGCACCACAACCCGGCACACCAACAATGTCAGTTATAATGACGGATAATGGTTCTAACGGCACCGGTGGAGGCATTGTTACCAATTATGTTACTCCCAATGGCAATGTTCAGATGTCAGCAGACCAGAACGGTGCTCAATTAATTCATCAAAATAGCAAAGTCACAGTGTTAAATAGTCAAATCACCGTGCACGCTGCCAGCGGGGATGTTCATATCAATGCCGCCACCGGAAACGTTCACCTTGATGCCAGTGGAGGAACGGTTCATGTCGCTGGTTCAAGTATTCAAATGAGCCAAGCACCCACGCTTGCTCCCGATACTAATGCTTAACCTGAAGGAGACTTTCAAATGACTAACGTTTCAAATCGTCACCGTCGCGCTGCGCTCAAGGCACCGCCAGTTGCGGCTATCCCGCAGGAATACATGATCACTGATCCCAATCATAAGGCTGATCTTCGCGGCGAGCTTGGTGGCGGCAAAGTTTATGTTCGCGCTGACAAGCAGTACGTTAAACTGACGCAGGCTCAAGCTAAATTTTACCAGGATTCAGGTGCATTGGTTCGGGTTGTCAGATAATGCCCACGTTTGAACAAAACATTATTGGCAGTCTCGTCAATGAAGGGACAGGGTTGTCCAATATGTTTTTGTTCAATGGCGTACCACCTGCATGGCTGACTGTCGGTTTGTCTGTTGTTGATACGAATAATTCGGTGGTTCCAAGTGGGGCAATCGTTGTTGCAATCAACCCTGTGACACCGTTGTTTCCTACTGATTTTGATGAAAACACGGCGATTTTATTCGACTTGCCTAATCTAAGTTCTTTTGGGACATCGGGACTTTCATCTGGTTTTCCGATTTTGGAAAGCACGATTTTTCAGTCTTTGCTCGCATCCAATTTTAATGATAGCTCACCAATTTTGGGTAGCCCGATCTTTGCGTCTTTGAGTGCTGTCAACCTTCCTGACAGCCCATCAATATTGGGTGCGCCTGTTTTCAACTTCAAGATTGCGTTTGTAGCAGTAAATTTCTATGATAGTTCGCCAATGAATATATCGAGCTATCCTTACTTCAACGAATGCATTTCGGGTAGTACAGCCGCACCAATTCTAGTTGGTAGCCCAATTTTTGATGATCACCATCTTCATACTACATTTTTCCTGATCATCAGCGCACCAATTTTAGGTAGCCCGATCTTCAAATCTATGCAGGCTGCCAGTTTTACCGACAGTGCACCAATTTTTGATAGTAAACATCTTCATATTTCTCTGACCCCAGATTCTCTTAATGACAGTGTGCCAATTTTGGGTAACTCGCCGATATCATCTCTGGAAGCATTTGCTCTAAATGACAGTTCAGCAATTGTGGGTAGTCCTATTTTTAATTCTAAAGATCATTTGACAGCAACCAATCTTCTAGACAGTGCACCAACTTTAAATAACCCAAGCGTTGTTGTGGATCATTTGACAGCAACCAATCTTCTAGACAGTGCACCAACTTTAAATAGCCCAAGCGTTGTTTTGAATCTTGTTGTTTCTAACGTCGGCGGTACTGTAACCACTGTTGGTTCAAATACCGTTATCACGTTCAACGGTAGTGGCTCAATTACCCCGAACAAAGCGTTCACTGCATCATATCTTGTGGTAGCAGGAGGTGGCGGTAGCGGTGTTATTGCCAATGGCGGCGGTGGCGGTGCTGGTGGATTGCTCGCTGGTTCATCAACAATCAGCAGCGGTACCACGACAATAACAGTTGGCTCGGGCGGTGCTGCAGGCAGTAATGGTTCTAATTCAGTTCTTGGTGTGATTGCTACTGCTGTTGGTGGAGGTAGTGGTGGTAGTGGCAATAGTAATGGCGTCGCTGGTGGTTCAGGTGGTGGTGGCGGCAATGGCACCACATACGGCGCTGCAGGTACTGGCGGACAAGGCAATTATGGTGGTAACAACGGACTCAACAGTAGCCCCGATTGGGTTGCCGGTGGTGGTGGTGGCGCTGGCGCAGCTGGTATTCCTTCATCTGGCGGCATTGGATTGGCATCATCAATAACCGGAACATCCATCTATTATGCTGGTGGTGGTGGTGGTGGTCAGTCTACTGATCCATCGGCTGGCGGCTTGGGTGGTGGCGGCGCTGGTGGTCCAGCAGGTTCTTCTGGGACAGCTAATACTGGTGGTGGTGGTGGTGGTAACGATTCTAGTGGTGGTTCTGGCGTCGTAATTATTAGCTTCGTCACCATTCAATAAGGGATTGTAGAATGTCTGAACCTGTTGTTCCTCCAACTTTTACAGTAACAGTCAGTTCACCATTAGACGGTTCACCGGCTGTTGGGGATAATATTCAATTCTCCCAGTCGACAAGTGTAGTTGCTGTACCATCTGCAACCGCAACGGCTTTAGCTGCACTGGCTAATGCAATGTGGCCTGATTTAATTAATCAGCAGACACAAATTTCGCCACCACGTAATGGTATGGATCGATCAACCGGACAGTTGCTGCAAGGTTGGGACCACGTTGAGCAATCGATGGAAATAATTTTCGAAACGCCGTTTCACCAACGGGTGTTGCGCAGATGGGTTGGCAGTTTCGTCCCGTCAATCTTGGGCGACAATGTTGTGCCGCGTGTGATCATGCGTTTTTTTTGGGCAATTGCATCGGCGCTCGATATGTGGGAGCCGGACTATCGGATCAAGCAAGTTTACTTTATGGGTAACACCTTGAACCAATGGTCGCCAGCAACTTTGGACGCTGTGAGTTTGATCAGGCAGGGACAAGTTATTTTTCGTAATGAAGGTGTTTATTATCCAAGAGGTCATCTTGGAAATTTCACTCCTTACGAACAACGTCAATTTGGTTTAGTTGGGCGCGGTGGTCAATTATGGGACGTTGTCAGCCCAACATCAACATCGCAGTGAGGGTGCCATGGCTGCTATAAATTTTGATAATTTGGTTACCACGACACCATCGCGTTTTTCAACCATCAATCCCTTGTTGCTTGGCCCGATGGCTGTACTGGAAACGATTTCGACCGAGAATATGATCACCGCTCGTATGGCGCAGTTGGTGACGATCTGGGCAAGTTACGATCCGCCCAATGCCGCACAGTATGATGTAGGCAATCTTGAATTTGATCCGATCAGGATAAATCAAGAACTCAATAGTTTTTTTGAATTGTTGGTGCGTGACCGTGTCAATCAGGCAGCACGCTCCGTCACACTGGCTTTCGCAGTTGGCACCGATCTTGACGCCATTGCCAGTCGTTATCCAGGTGGCGTGCCACGTCTCGCAGGCGAAACCGATACTGCGTATCAGCAACGCATCTGGATGTCGGTTAGCGCTCTATCGCTTAATGGCCCCGGTATGGGGACCTATGACAGCTATGTCTTCTGGACGATGTCAGCACCCATGCCTGCGGTGGCTGCTGATGGTGTCACACCAGTGCCCGCGATCAGGCACGCATCGGCGTTCACGATACCCGGCACCGGTCAAATTTATATCGCGATCATGTCGGCGGCCACGAGCGTAATTCCGTTGTTTCCAAATTTGGCTGGTGATACTACCATGGTTGCCACACCAATTCCGACATCGGATCAGATCGCGGCGGTCTATCAATACATCACAGCATCAGGTTCTGCGCGCAAGGGTTTGACTGATGTTATCAACGTGCTAGCGCCAAAAATTGTTTACACTACGATCAATGTTCAAATTTGGCTATTTCCGGGTGTTGATCAAGTCACGCTGATGAACGAATGCAATATTGCGATGAGTACATTGGTGCAGGATATAAACTGGCTTGGTGCTGACCTGACGTTGCTATCAATTAACGGAGCGCTTGCACAAGTCGGTGTTTATAATACCAAGATCATTTCACCTGCAGCTGACATCATTGTCGGAACTGATTCGTGCATCGTTGTAACAGGTGTGACGCTTCAATATATTGGAACGGGTCAGTGATTGATCTCACCAGCACCGCACCAGTAAACGATCCTGAATATGGAACGACAGACCCTGTTTGGCCGGAAATTCTGGCGACAGCTGGTTCTGATGTCATCTATCGCGCCGCTGCTGGACTTGAGAAGGCGATGGCCGATGTTGATGCCGGTCGGCTGATTTCAACTTATGCCGAGTTGGTTTCTGATCAATGGGATGCCTATTCAATCTCTTATCGCAATCTGCCTTATCTTGCATGGGCGAGCGGATGTAATCTATGGGAAGAGAGCTGGTCAGAGGGGTTCAAACGTTATTGGGTTGCTAACCAGATGACGTTTCAATCCCAACGCGGTTCGCTGCTCGGCATCAGCAATTTCGTCAATGCTGTTGGAGCTGAAGTTCTCAGCGCAGTGGTACCACCGGCGTCATTCTATCCTAACCCATCTCAGACACCGGCTCAGACGGCGGCCTACGTTGCACGCTTTCCACAGCTGCGCCTCTATCCTTATGCGCCGACACCCGTTGAGCCTTATCTTTGCTTCCCTGGCAATTTTGTTGATCCTGTAACTAACGAAAAGGTATTCAACAAAAACGGCTGCTTTCTTGGTCCGCTACAAATGTTCTATCCAACTAATTACAACGCCGGTGGACAATACTTTCAAGATGCGGTGTTGTGGGACCAGGGCGTATCGACTAACCTGACAGTGCAACAATGGACGCAAGTTGATGTCGGTACACAACAGGATACGCTCTACACTCAAGTGACAATGCCGGGAATATCAGATGATCATTTCTTCATGGGTCGATCCGGAAAATATTTCCTGCCTGCGGGTCATCCGGTCTCACAGAACAAATATGGAATTTTTCTGGGTGCTCTATATAACACCGCCGATCACATTGCCCTTGTTCCGCAGAATGTAGATTTAACGCTGTTCGAAGCCAAAGCAATTTATCAAACGGTGTTGCCGGGTTTGCAGCCGCTTGAAGTGACACCTGAGAATGTGGCGTCTGTTCATCAATCACGGATAACCGAATTCTATTGCGGTCAATGTCTTGCTGGAAAGTTTCAACCACCTAGTAATGCGTGGCAGTTCATGTACCAGCTTTGGTACCTGTTTGATCCGACAGTGGTGCCTGCTAACAAGAAGGCTAGTTGCTTCATGGGACAGGCACGATTTGGTATTGGAGCATATACCGCTGAACTGAAGATCGCAGCTTACGGTATATGGCCTCGCTTCTATTTGCGAGCTGGCGGCTTTCTCAATGGTTTTCTGCCGCCAAAGAACACTAGTGTAACTGACAAAATCCGACGCGCTGTCACAGCTTCGATGGCATTACGCGATACGGTCGGTATTGATACCTACGTCATGAGAGTTGTTCAAATTTCCGATGCCGTTTTAGCCGATGGAAATACGTGGGTTGGCATGTACATAGAATCGTAGGTTGGCGAATACATTCAGAGCTAAAATGCGCAATTTATGCGCAGTGATGGCAATAACTCAAAGGAGCGTTAACAATGGCTGAAAATTCTATTATTTTTCGGGACAATCAAGAGACACAGGCTGATGATTTTAACAACATGCAGTCTTGGATTGGCCAGTCTATTGATGATGTCGTCGGTGATGCCATTTGTGGTGGCAACGCCTATACCGGTTTAACAATAACCAAAACCGCAGCGACCCAAATTACGGTACAGGTTGGTCGCTTGTATTGGGCTGGCGCAGTTTACGTGTTGCCTGCAATTACGGTGCTCGACTTCTACAATAACTTGCCTGTGACGCAGAACCGTCAGTGTGCGGTTGTTGCATGGGGCACGACCGTTCAGCAGGATATCGAGCCGCGTAACTTTATCATTGATGCTGATACTGGTCAGTCACAGCCGCAATCGGTTGCGATGGAATCCTCGCGTGTACTTAATCTGGCTATTGTTCCGGGTGTAGAGAATCCAAATCCATCTTATCCGTCAATTTCAGCAACGACCTTGCTGGTCGGTTACGTGTTGCTATCACCGACTGGTGTTGTAAGTTTTCAACAAGTAACTTCCACTCAGCTTGATAATTTGACCGCGATTGCTGATGCCGTTATGGGATTACAATCATTTGTTAACCAAATTGCTGGTTCGGTTTCGACGTTGACAACGGCGTTGGCAGGTTTGTCAGCACAAATGGGCAATTACACGCTGAAGAGTGATTTTGTAAGTTTGGTAACGTTGGTTAATCAAATTTTGGCGAAGGTCAATCAACCAGCTGCATATCTATGGTATGGCACTGACAATTTTCTTGATGCAACACAGTCACAAACGACTGCGACTGTCGAAGGAGCTTACAACGCTACAATCAATGAAGGTTTGCGTTTTCCCGGCAGTGGCAGTGGTTCGGCGAGCTATGCGATGATTCAGTTGTTGAATCCGTCAGACCCTCTTGCAGCTATTGGCACTGATAATTTCATGTTACCAACGCCGTCTGGTGCTCGTATTCGCATGGACTGTTCGTTTACAACATTACCGTGGATTGCTGATCCCCTTCTTAATTATGCTTATTATGTGCAGGCACTTCGTCTATTGACGCGATCGCGCTATCGTTTCGCTTGTGGCCCGCAATATATGCCGTGCCCTGCATCTCAGGTTTGGTGGTATCAAGCTCAGCTTGATCCGACGACAAAAATTTTGTCGTTCATTACTGAAACATGGGAAACTTCTGAATGGGCTGACATTGTGCAGCATGATACTGAAGACGATCCTGATTGGCCGCAACATCAGTTTTTGCGTAACCAATATCTATGGAGAGACAATGTTGATTTGCCTTACTGGTCCAAGATCAACACCAATCTAAATCATAGCGGAAATCACCTCGGACAATCGTTCTTGAACCAGCAAGACGGTTGGCTCAATGGCGTTATGGTTTATATGAACGCTCAATATTATCAGCCATTGACTGTTTCAATTGTGGCATGCGATGCGACGGGAACGCCTGATCCAACACAGTTGATCATGGAAGTTGATTTGACTGGCTCCAATATACAATCGTATATGACCACACCAATGCAAGTTGGTGATATTTCTGGAGGCGGAGGACCAATTTATACCACATATCAAGCTGATACTGAAAATACGTCTATGGCTCAAATACCAGGTTTCGTTCCATTTGGACCTATGGTTACGACTTTAGCTGGGTACACCGCCGCTTATAATATTCCAGTTTATGTTTACCCATTACGAATTCCAATTCCGCCGACGTTCTTGTCTGGTGGAAAACAATATGCCGTAATCTTCACATCAACCTACGGACATGTTTTCAATATCAGTTCTGACCCAAGTTGTTTTGCAGTACATCAGGGCGCATACTGGTATTCAACTGGTGCTGGTTTGGCGCAATGGACAACTGGCCTCAAGTCATTACGCTTCCAGTTGTTCTATTCAGTCTGGAACCAATGGCAGGGTCAGAGCACATCGACGCCTGGTGGGCCATGCATTATCAATTGTCAACCGCTGTCGAAAGCAGGAGGCATTGGAAGTCTTGAAGTGTTGGCTGAAGCAATTATTCCAGCAAGTACATCCTTGATTTATCAGATACAAGTTGGCGGTACGTGGATGGATTTTACCTCTGCTCCCAATAGTCCGTCATTTGCAGCGGCACCCGCGTTGCTGCCGTTCCGTATTTGCTTCAACGGTACGACTGATTTGATGCCGGGCGTCAGTCTGACAAATAGTCAAATTTCATTGTTTGGTGCTACTACCGGAACGTTGCATCACATTGGTGACCTCGTTACGCTTGGCTCCCCATGCAGCAGTGTGAAAATTGTTTGCAATGTCACTGGTTTTGTATCGGCACATCAAACGTTGACGGCTAGCCTCTATTACGGATCGACTTACGATACCACTTCAACTGCGGCTGATGTAATCAATGCTGATGGTACGTTGACGAGGACTTGGACGTTCACGGTAGCTATCACTGGCACCTTCGAAGTATTGCTAGATGGCACACAAGATGGCACCGGTGATCCGTATATTGTCTCCCAGAAAATTACATTTGCGGAGTAATAAATATGGCTGACATTGTTGCATATAAAATCACAATGAAAGCACCAGTCTTTGCAGCTGGTGTGCAATTTCTGCCGGGACCGGGGCGCAGCTATCGCGTCTCGGTAGCGACCTATGATTTAACGTTGCCTGATGGCACACCATTTAAAGACAAGTGTGCAACGGTTCAACCTATTCCAGCGGTGAGCTAACATGGCGCAAGCAATTCAAATTTCTGATTTGACGGTTCCGGTCTCGCAGACACCGCTTGATATGGATTTTTTCAATACCCGATTTACGGAAATCGGGAACGCCATTAATGTTGCAAGTGCTCGTATGGATGCATACGACTCAACCGTAAACACCTTGGTGTCAGCTGGCCTTACACAGCTGAATACGGTGATGGGACCTTATCTTGCTAATATCCAAGCTGCTGCACAGCTTGGTTTTTTGACGATAGCAGCCACTGGCGTATCGGTTGCTTTAACCCAGGGAAATAGTGCAACATTTGTAGCGACGAGCGGTGGACCATTATTTACACCAACGGTTTTCTTGTTGGCATCTGACAATACTGATGCAACAAATTGGGGTTTGCTTCAGGTCACGGAATGGACTGTAGCCAGCAATACATTGGTCGCCAATGTAGTCTATAGCACTAAAATTCAAGCTTCAAATAACTGGTCTATCTCGGCAAATGCCGCAGTTATTCCAGTGATACAAGCATTGGTGACGTTGGCTCAAAATGCATCTGCATCGGCTGTAGACGCTTACGCCAGTGTCGAATCGGCAATATCAGCACTGGAAGGTTTGGCTGCTGCAATTTCGGCAGGCCCTGTAGCATCCGTTTGCGGTTATACAGGTACTGTCACCTTGATAACAAGTGACATCGGCGGCCTGACTGACGCTCTCGCCACCAAGGCGTCTCTGACGGCTTTAAGTAATGGTCTAGCCACCACGCAACCAAGCAACACGCTACTATCGTCATTAGCTGGTCTGACATTGACGGCCAACCAATTGATATATGCTACCAGTTCAACAACCTTAGCTGCAGCATCATTGACAACGTTTGGAGCATCCCTACTCGCTCTATCCAACGCGACCGCTGTTCTGAGCGCCATCGGTGCCTCGCCGATCAATCTTCTGTTCAACGCACAAACCGGCACCACTTACACAATGCTGACAACTGACAATGCCCTTGCAGTCAGGTGCACCAATGGCTCAGCGATCACGGTGACGTTGCCAAATAATTTGCCTGTTGGCTGGAACTGTCTGGTTGAACAAGGTGGCGCTGGACAAGTGGCGTTCAGTGCTGCCAGTGGCGCTACTATTAACAATCATAACGGTCAGTATAAAATTGTTGGTCAATATGCCACGGTCGGTCTTTATGTTCGATCAAATGTTGATGGTGTCAGTGCAATTTATAATCTGTCAGGGAGTACAGCGTTTTGAACGTAGCTTCCAGAATAGCTATGCTGGGTTCATGTTCTGCCAACTTAATGGCTACGCCTCTTGTTGACAGTGGTGCATTGGAAGATAGCCCGCTCTTTGCTAACAATTACATGTTGTTGGGTGTATGCGGTAGTAACACTTATACTTCAATCGATAACGGTGTGACTTGGGTTACCCATACTTCTACGTTAAGTTATGGCGCTACTAGTTTAGGTTGGAATGGTTCAGTATTTTATGCATTTTATTCATCGTATGGGCAAGCCATTTCAGCAACTGGTATTGGTGGATCAATCTATACATTTTCTTATGGACATAATGCAATAGCTTCGAACGGTTCAATCTTTTGTTCAGTAAATGGCTCAACTCCATATTGTCAAACATCTTCAAATAACGGAATTAGTTGGACCAATCAATCACTGCCTACAGGTTATTGGTTAGATATTGTTTGGACAGGTTCGTTGTTTTATGCCGTCGGTGATGCGTGTGCTGCCAGTTCTCCAGACGGAATTACCTGGACTTCTCACTCTCTTGTACTTGATTGGTCCAGCATTGCTTATAATGGTTCAACATTTTGTGTTGTTTATAACACTGTTGGTCAGACTTATGCGACAGCTTATTCGACAGACGGTGTTAGTTGGTATGGCAGCGTTGGACTTTCAAATCAAATAGCTTGGGAAAAAATTGCATGGAACGGGTCAGTATTTTGTGCAGTCGGTTATTATAGCAGCCTTGGTTATTGCGCAATTTCACAAGATGGAATCAATTGGACAAAACCTTGTGTAATAAATGCAACTATGAATATCACTCCGAAAGGACTGGTGTGGAATGGTAAAGTTTTTTGTGTAGTATCAAGTAGTGGTATATTTACTTCTACGGACGGGCTTAACTGGATCGCAACATCAGCACCGACTGTTAGTTATACAGCCATAAATTCTACTTTTGTTTCCAGCGGAGGCACCCCACCAACCTATGTTTTTGAAAATGCGTGGACAACGCCTGCCTTGATGAACGGTTCTACTATTGCCGCATACATGTGGAGTATAGCTGTCAATGCAGCTGGGCTATTCGTTGCGGTTGGTTATAACGGCAGCAGTTATCCACTCTATGCAACATCATCCAATGGTCAGACGTGGGCAACGCCTGCCTTGATGAATGGATCTACTGTTTTTGCAGCCATGTGGAGTATAGCTGTCAATACAGCTGGGCTATTCGTTGCGGTTGGTTATAACGGCAGTGGTTATCCAGTTACAGCATCATCTTCTAATGGTTCGACATGGACAACGCCGACTGTCATTCCTTCGTCTAACGCTTATACAAATTTGGGTGGTATAGCTGTCAATGCAGCTGGACTGTTCATTGCAGTTGGTTACAACAGCAGCTATTATCCATTGTATGCAACATCATCCGATGGCTCGACGTGGACAACGCCTGCCTTGATGAACGGTTCTAATGTTGTAGCATTAATGACTTCTGTTGCTGTCAATGCAGCTGGGCTGTTCGTTGCAGTTGGTTATAACGGCAGCAGTTATCCACTCTATACAATATCATCCAATGGTCAGACGTGGGCAACGCCTGCCTTGATGAATGGATCTACTGTTGCTGCAACCATGACTTCTGTTGCTGTTAATAGCGCTGGCCTGTTCGTTGCAGTTGGTTATAACGGCAGTGGTTATCCACTTTATGCAACGTCAGCCAATGGCTCGACGTGGACAACGCCTGCCTTGATGAATGGATCTACTGTTGCTGTAACAATGAAAGATATAACCGTTGATTTATTAACTGGCCTGTTCATTGCGGTTGGTTATAACGGCAGTGATCAATCAGTTTACGCAACATCATTCAATGGCTCGACGTGGACAACGCCTGCCTTGATGAATGGATCTACTGTTGCCGTACTTACGAGAGGGGTTGCGGTTAATTCAGCCCATCTGTTTGTTGCAGTTGGTGAGGATAATTCAACCAATTATCCACTTTATGCTACTGGACAATAAAAGGACATCCACACATGGGTATATCATTTGATGAAACACAGATCAGCCTTCAAAGCGTCATGGGCATCACGGTGTCGAGTATCCAGCCCGATACAAACAGCACGCAATATGTACGGGTGCTCAAATTTTACACGACACCTGTAGCCGCTGTTAATTCAGTTCCAGTCTTGATCGTAACCTTGTACGGCGGCAACCAAACGAGCGGCGATATCAGTGAACTGGAAATCCAGACCCCGACGCTTGAATTTTAAAATTCTATTTGATTTCAACAAAAGGAGAATTATTATGACGACTCCCGTTTTTGGTTTACAATTTATCCGCGTCGATGATCAAGCAGTTCCTGTCATTGGTGCCAATCTCGACGTGGTCGGCATTATCGGCCCGTGCAGCTCAGCTGATAACAATGCTTTTCCACTCGATACGCCCGTTTATGTAGCGAGCAACGATCTCGTTACGCTCGCAAAATTAGGAACAGACGGTTACATCATGGATGCAATCAACGGCATCAATGATCAACTTTCTGATTATCAAATTGCAGCGCAGCTTGTAATTGTTGTGACTGCCTATGGTACGTCTGAAACTGAAAGCGTACAACTTCAGCAAACGATTGCCAACATTATGGGCAACAGTGGATTGGGAACTGGCCTGTTCGCTTTCCTGGCAGCACCGAATACTCTTTATTGCACGCCTCGTCTGATCCTCGCACCCGGTTATACCGGGCAGATGGCGAACAGCCTCGATACGTTGGTAAGTGCTGTTGCTGGTGCTGGCTACAGACCAAATCAACTTTATACCGTAACCTTTGGTCAGGGTGAAGGTGAAACCAATGGTGCGCAGCTTATCCTGCCTGCCGCCCACGTTATTAGCGATGGAAATGGCGATATCGATAATGCTCAAATCTTTATCGATAGTTTTGGCGCATGGATGTCAGTCCATCCGACTGCAACGATTGTTGCGCCTGATGGCACGCCTCCTGCTGCTGTAGCTGCAACTGGTTCACTGATGTTCAGCGCTCAACCGGGCATTGGTTCTGCGGTCACCTTGAATACTACACCGATAGAATTTGTCAGCTCGGCAAATCTTGGTGCCGTTCCGTCTGGTCCCCATTTAACAGGCGGTCTTGATTCTAGTGCTTATGCAACCGGTAACATTGTCTTTAATTACAATCCGTCGCCCGGCGATTATATTGTATTAGCAGGTGTCACGGTTGAATTTCTTGCCAGCGGTGCTACTGGAACAAACTGTGATATTGGCATCAATCTTGGTGCCACGCTCACAGCCTTGGTTACTTTGCTCGGCACTACGCTCAGTGCAAACGGTGCCCTGAACGTTGTAACCTACAACCAGACTGGCGGCAATGAGCTGACGTTCGTCTACAAAACTGAGAGCACTGCAAGCAACACCTCGTTCACGACAACTGCCAGTGTCAGCACACGTCAAGTTTCACTCGGTGAAAATCTTGGTGCAACGCTTGCAAACTTCATGGCATATACTGCTGCAACAAACCAGATTGACGTTGTTGCTTGCACCTATGTTCTGGCGGCTGGCACCGTTCTTCTTGCTTATGGCACTGCTGGAACTGCAGGCAACAGCTATGCTCTTGGCAGCACTGTGTTTGGTTTGTCGCTTTCCGGCCCGACGCTGACAGGAGGTGCGGCTGAAGGTGCTTCAACGCAAGCAACGTTTACGGTTACGAACGCTCTCGGTGCCAATCCGATCGTTGCCACGGCAACGCCGGTGCTCAATACGCTAATGGCTCATGCTGTGTTTGAATCATCGGGAACGTCCATGATCGATGATGAAAACTGGCGCGATACCATTAGCAGCAATCGTATTATTCCATGTTCTGGCGGTGTCAAGATTGTCGATCCTGTTAGTGGTAATGTGATTGTTATGCCATTTGCCCCACGAGTTGTCGGTGCAATGATTGCCGTGGATTACAGCACTGGTTATCCGTTCCATTCTGCAGCGAACGAGCCAATTCAAGGTGTCGTTGGACCGGCACGAACGATCGCCTTCTCTCTGGTTGATGGAAGTACTGAAGGTCAGGTATTGCTCGCTGCCAATATTGGCATCTTGGTGCGTGGACTGATTGGTATTGAAACGGCAATCAGCACTGGTGGTTTTGTTTACATTGGTACCGATACTTGTTCGGCAGATCCGCTTTGGGTGTTCTACAATGTTTCTCGTGGTCGCGATTACATTGAGCTGTCATTGATGCCTGCACTGCGCACCTATCTTGGTCGCAGCAATATTACAGCTCAGACCGTGACGAATTGTTTGAATACGGTCAAAAGCTTCCTTGCCAATCTGACAGCTTTGCAGCAGATTCTTGGTTATCAGGTTAATTTCCAAGGCAACCTCAATAGTGACGAACAGATCAGGCTAGGGCAATTGACCATCGGCTTCCAGGCGGAAGAACCGCCTGTGCTGCGTGAGATCACCACCATGAGCGCTCGGTACGCTCCTGCAATTGATGCGATGGTTTCTCAGTTGTCAGCTCAGCTTAACCTGACTGCCTGATTTCAACCTACATTATTTTTTGAAAGGAATGACAAATGGCCAATCCCGTCTGGACTATGGAAAGTGCAAACCTTTATTGTGGCAGCGGCCCCGATGATGGTAACGCTTCCAATCACCTCACATTGACTGAACTCAAACTTCCCGGTCTTGACGTTCAATTTGTCGATCATAAGGCGGGTGGCTCACCTGTCGCTATTGAAATCGATACCCAGATTGCTCGCCTGGAGTGCACCTTCTCATTGATTGGTGTCACACCGCAGGTAATGGGAATGATTGGAGGTTGGGGTACTCAAGGTAAGAACACGTTTGATGCCTACGGTGTTATCCGTGATCAGCAAACGGGTCTAGCCTCGCAGGCTCATGCCAATCTACAAGGCATGCTCAGCAAAGCCGATCCCCAAAACTGGCGACGTGGTGACGTGATGCATACGGCTTATGCTATCCGTGGCATTATCCACTACGAACTTGTTATTGGCGGCGCGCAAATGTACTTGTGGGATTGGGCGACCAACACCAGAATTATCGGCGGCAATGATTTGAATGCAGCAACAAATAGCCTATTGCTCACTGGTGCCACTGGTGTGACATCATAACATGCCGGGCAATACATTGAAAAGAACAGGTCAATGGGCCGTAGAATTGCTTACGCCCCTGCATCATCAAGGCAGGGAGATCACTGAGATCGTCATCTCACCTCCCGGTTTTGAACATGTTATTCGATGGGGTCTTCAGGAAATCCCATCGACGCTTGCGTTACTGGCAGAGCTGACTGGTCTGCCAGAAAAATTACTGCGCATGATCACCTATCCAGATGTTGACCGTGTGATGCTGGCTTTCACTGCGTTGATGCCAGCAACGATCCAGGCTGATTTCAGCAAAGGCACACGACCATTTGCAACACCAATTGACGAACTGCCAGTTGATCAAATCATCAATGATCAGATCGATCCACGCTATCCGCATGTTGATGGACCAGTGCAGCGAAACATTGAACCTGTTCCAGTCTCACGCATGCCCGCTCCATCCCGTCGAGAATCACCTGAACCGTCTAACGGCGGTCTAGCAGCACCGTTGGCTGAAACAATGCGCAAGGTAGGATAAATGTCTGATACGGACTTCGCGGCAAATATTGATCTAACCGCCACTGACAACAGTGGTGACGCATTTCGTGGAGTAGTACAGCACTTCAACGATACTGTAACTGCGTCTCAAAATGCTACCAAGGGAATGCAAACTTCTCTTGAGCAAGTCAAGAAATCTGTAGAAGATTTAAGTAAAGCTACCAAGGCGCATGATGAAACTGTTTCCAAAGCATTCGGTGGAGCTGGTGATGCCGTCACTGCATACTTTGGCAAATTTCTAGGCATAGGTGCCATTGAAGAATTTGCTCGTCGTTCGATCATAAACTTCGCTGAAATCGAACACGGCATGGGTCAGATCGGTTTTCAAACCGGGGCAACGGATAAACAGCTAATAGAACTCGGTTCTACATTTGACGATATATCCAGAAAGAACGGTAAAAGTATTTCTGAACTGGCTGAACAATTTTTAAGCTTTCAAGGCACCGCCGGTATGGCGTTTGAACCGGCGAAAGAACAATTTGCAATAATTAATGACCTTGCTCAAACAACCGGTAATTCAGTTGAAAACCTTGGACGAATTTCCATTGCGGCATCCAAGAACCTTGGTGTTTCTGGCGCTGAAAATGCAGCCATGCTGAAAAATATCGCTGTTGAAGTCCCGTCTGCGATGATGGATGCTTTGGCGCAGATGGCCCCACAACTTTCTATAACACTGGAGGCGATGGGTGTTACTGGGCGTAGAGGCATGGAAGATTTGGCGAAAGTATTTGCCGATATTGAACCTGCCATGGGTACGCCTAGGCGTGCAATTAATGCATTAAAAGATCTTTTGGAAACTGCAAATGATCCATTTAGCAATCTTGGTCAGGCATTGTACAATGAGTTGAGCCATCAAGAAAGAACTGTTGAAAACACACTGAATGCAATTCATACGTCATATGAAAATTTTAAAAAGAGTTTTCCTATAGATACAGACCTTGTTCTGATTGATGCTGCTTACAGGAAAACGTTTAATATTAGTGTAGAGCAGCTGGCAGTTGAAAAATCTCGAACAGAGGAACAAGCACGACGACATGCATTGTCAGAAACAGAACGTAACAAAGAAGATGCTTTTAATAAAGAACGTAATCGTCAAGCTGCAGAAACGCTGCGTCAGTTTAATGAGATGTCGGCGTCGCTTGAAAATATGCGTATTGCTGTTGGTAAATTAATGTCATCGTTTGGCGCTACTGCAGAGCTAAAAGAAGCGGCGGCGATTCTGCAAAACATGGCCAAGCTGATTGACGATATCAGGAAGCACAATCTTAAAGAAGTACTACACGATCTTTTTCCCAAACCTCATATGCCGACACCAAGTGAGTTATGGAGTGGGATGACGAATGGTCCCGGTGGTGAGAGCGATGAAGATAGTAACGCAAAGATCGCTCAAAAATGGGGTGTCCCAGCTCCACCCACACCACGTGGTGCTGCTCCTGCCTGGCGACCGCCTTCAAGGCATTCATACGCCACAGGCACAAGCTACGTCCCAGAGGACATGATCGCTCAAATTCACAAGGGCGAGCAAGTCATTCCTGAAGGTCAAGGCAAAAGTGGTAGCGGTGCAATCAAGGTTGCCGACCTGGATAACACAGCCGCGACCGACAAGAACACTATTGCCTTGAATAAACTTACAAGCGACATGAGTGATGATGCGTTCAAGAAGCTTGGCAGCCATGGCGGAGCTGGTGGTGGCAGCAGCGGCGGTGGTGGACAAGGCTACAGCGGTGGTGGTGGTGGCGATGGTGGTGGTGGTGGCGATGGTGGTGGTAGCCAGAACCCCGCTCTAGGTGGTTCGGTGCCGCGCAGGATGGGTCGCTATAGCGGCGGTGGCCATAGTGGCGGTGGTCATCACGGCGGCAACAGTGACGGCGGCCCCGGTGCAGATGGCAGCACCGTTCCACCAGATGGAAATCTTGCTGCTCAACGAGCAGGACATATGAAAGAACTTAATGATGATCCCCATCTGAAAGCTTTTGCCGTCGATGCTATGCAGCATGAAGGTGGGGTTCAGTCTAACCTCGAACAGTTGTTCAATTACGCGTCGATGCGTCACATGACCATCCAACAAGCACTTCATTCGGGACAATATGGTCCTGTGAATAGAGGTCTTATCAGTGGAAATCGTGGTATATCAAAAGCAAACGAAACAGCTCTTGAAAAAGTTGGTGCTGGATCAAACATCACTGATTATGCCACTGATCAAGGCATGGCTGGTGATCGGAATTTTGCCAAGTACATGGCAAATCGTCAACACTATGGAATGCATCAAGTCCAAGGTGCCTGGTTTTCTGCTCATGGTGAGCAAGGTGTAAAATGGGCAGAACGACAAAGGGCAGCAGCCAAGGGTTCAGTTCACGGTAACGACGAAGCTGCGCAATATCTCGATCCTTCAGCAGGGTCGCATCCAGCAGCGGCGACACCAAGTCATGCTCTTCCAACACCACAAACATCAAACTACTCTGAAAAATCAGTGTTCGATACTGGATCAAATATCAATCACCACATTCAAGAATACGAAACATATCGTCGACACGTTACTGCTCACCCTGTTGTTGTTGGTCTTAGGTCGAAAGTTCAACGGAATAAAGCCAATAATTTACTTGATGATTCAGCAAAAAAGGTGACAGGCACCACATATGCTGATGTTGGGCTGATAGGAGCATAAATGGTTACCTTCACGCCAGCCGGTACAAACATCGTCTCCGGTGGACCTTCCATATCGCCTGTTGGTGCGCAAGTTGCTTTCAATTGGCAGGACATCTATGCCATTGGCGTCAATTCAATGTTGTATCAATGGGGTGTGATCCAATTCGAAGTCATGCCATTGAACCTGCATGATGCTGAGCATGATACGGCAAGCGATTGGTCTAAAAAAGAAATTGCCGGAGCATCCATCTATCGTGAATGGGTTGGTGAGAACGACGAAACACTTTTCATCAACGGCAAATTGTTTCCGTATCGTATCGGTGGCATGTCTCAACTTGAATTGTTCGAAGCAACTCGACGTGGTGCTCAAGCCAATATGTTGATACGTGGTGATGGCTTGGTGTTGGGGTGGTTTGTGTGTGAAAAGCTGACACGTCATCATACTTATCTATCAGGCCAAGGTGTCGGACAAATGATTGAATTCGAGGCACATCTGGCGCGTGTTCCAGTGCCTAACAGTTCAACTTATCTAAGTGCGATGTGGGGTACCGTTGTAGGACCGGGAGGTTAAGTAGCCATGATTGCGGGCTTTGAATTATACGTTATCGCATCCGATTATGTTACGGCGGATATTCTCATTTGGAAACGTTATCGATGCCCAACTCCTGGTATAGTGGAAGCAATGCTTGACGCCAATCCTCAAATGTCTTTGGTACACAAAACAACACCATTTCTTCCAGTTGGCATGTACGTCAGAGTACCGATTGATCTGGACCTGCTGTCAGGTACGCCACCAGCTTCTTTAATCCCAGCCACTGCTACGTGGGGACCTGGTGTGCGATGACAGTATCTAATCCAACCATAGCGCTCGACACAACTGCCATAACCGCAACTAGCCCTTTCACGGGAACACCTGCACATACAACACGCATGCAAGCGTATGCCAAGGTATTGGTAAATGGATTTGACGTCACAACGGCGCTGGCACAATATCTGTTAAAAATTCATGTTACCGATACGGGTAGAAGTGAATGTACGCTTGAGCTTGACGACCGTGACGGGCGATTAGATATCCCGCCAGTGAATGCAAACTTGGTTGTGCAACTAGGTTGGCAAAGCCAAAGCCTAATTCAAGTATTCACTGGTTTCATACAGGAAATAGAACATTCGTTTGATCGCGCAAACGGACGACGCATGCATGTTATTGGAACTGCCGGGACAACTTTTGCCGATAAAGCTAAATCACCTTTCTCCGCTCACATGGGCACTGGCGCACCTCCTGGTCAAACTACTGGTGCAACCAATTCAGTCAGTGCCTTTCTGCAGCAAGCTGCTGGCTTCGCCAGCACATCAATAGACATACATCCGTATTTCAATTCCATCATGCGGGATTATTTTGCCCAGACCAACGAATCATTTCTTCACTTGGGCCAGCGATTAGCTGAAGAACATGGTGGCGTGTTTGGTTTTAATTCAAATAACGGAAAATGGCAACTTACCCAAGCTGGACAAGACCCTAATGGTTCTCCAACAGGCACCATCAATGCCTTGTGGGGTGATAATCTGATCAATTGGAAAATTCATCCATTTTCGGCGCGCTCTTCATGGCAAGGTTCCAGCCAGCTTTTTTACGATCCTGGCGCTGCACAATGGAAAAAAATTGCAAGCCAATTTGGCTTAAGTATGCCGTGGTCAATAGCCACTGCAGTTTTTAATATGCGTAACCCTGCACCAAGCAGCCAAGTTGCCACTCAACAAACGCAAGGTGCTTCAGGGACAGGTGAGCAATATATTGGAGGAGGTACTATCCTCATTGACGGTGAACCTTCGGCACGCTGGCAAATGAGCGTAGTACTGACCGGTGCAAGGCCCGGTGTTGACGGGACTTATCGTATTGGCAAGGCAGAACATGATTATGAGCGAGGCGGTGGCTACACCACAACTTTAACTGTTTTTCCTACTACACAAGCTACTGGAATTACCGGTGGTGTTCCTGTCGTGACAAATCAAATTGGTTCTGTCTGGACCAGCTCAAACGTGGATGTCAATGGCAATATCGTCATCACCAACGCTTCAGGAGGTACGACTACTATCGATGCCAAAACAGGCAACACAATATCAACTCCCTAAAACCACAACGTCCCTGACCTTTTAACCCCTCTCTACAAAGGAGACTTACTATGGCTGCTCAGCTTGAAACCATCTCTATCGATGCTGGCCTCACTGGTCTGCATACCAACGTCACACACATCACTGTGTGTGCGGCTGAACCGACGACCTATGCTCTTGCAACGCTTGGTTCTGGTTCGACCACTGGTGCTTTGCTCGGCTACAACTCGTTTGGTGCAGGCAGTGCTTTCGGTGCGCCCGGTACCAGCAGCACCTCGTTGCGGGCCGTATCGTCAGCGGCGGTCACCGCTGGCACCATTACGACCAGTGGCACCGCTGCGTGGTGGGCTGCAGTTGACGAAACCGGATCGAACCTCTATGCGCATGGTTCGCTTTCGGCAACGCAGGTTGTGACGGCAGGAAATACGTTTTCTTTGGCGTCCTTTAATATCTCAATTCCCCAGCATTAACAAGGACTTAGACAGAAACTCATACTAAACTATTACGTGTAACTGTCAATACTCCTTGAAACGTATTTCCACCATCACTATATCCCTTTGACAACAAAGGGAAAATTTTGATGGAAAAGAAATGCAGGATTTGTGAAAAAACAAAGCCGCTCGATGAAGCACACTTTCATCGGCGGCCTGAGGCTAAGGATGGTTTCCGAAACGAGTGCCGTGAATGCATTCGCAAGAAACAGGAAACCTATAATCGTAAGCCAGAACGAAAAGAACGGCGCGCGGAGTATGATAAACATCTTCGCGCGACCAACCCGGATTGGGTAGCCGCACAATATGCGCAACAGCAAGATTGGCATCAACGTAATCCTGATTGGAATAAAGAATATGGTGAGCGTCTAGAAGTTAAAGTGCGACGTAAAAAAGAAAATGAAAATTGGCGTGAAAAAGATGGTGGTGCATGGGCGCGTAATCGTTATGCTACTAACGCGGAATACCGTGCTCAACAACTTGAACGCGCACGTAAGCAAAGGGCAATAAAATGCCAGAAGATTTCTTATCTTAACGCTCTTACATGGTCAGGCAAAATATCATGAAAACTTCTACATCGAAATGCAAGTACGGTACCTTCTCATATTTCACCGAAGACGAA
>Ga0182024_10006466_pt1 | contig 25730 bp, 27 predicted proteins | sample P32metaG_FD_120480 | JGI IMG/M metagenome (GOLD analysis project Ga0182024, IMG submission 120480) | Permafrost microbial communities from Stordalen Mire, Sweden - P3-2 metaG (Illumina Assembly) | ecosystem: Environmental > Terrestrial > Soil > Wetlands > Permafrost | place: Sweden: Stordalen...
GCGACATTTTGTCCGAAGTGCGGTGCCAGCCAAAACGCTGTGACGGTTGGGGTAGCAAGCGCGTCTAGCGAAGGCCTAGCAGAAAACATAGCGGGATTGTTGTGCTACGCCCTTGGGTGGATCACCGGAATTATCTTTCTTCTGATCGACAAGCGTCCCTTCGTAAGATTTCACGCGGCCCAATCCATAGTGGTATTCGGAGCGCTCACCATTTTTAGGATCGGTCTGGCAATAATTTTTAACTTTGGTGGTTTGTTCGGGTTGGGCGTGTGGACCATGATCTCGTCGCTATTAACGTTAGTGGGTCTCATACTCTGGATCCTGTTAATGATCAAGGCATATCAACACCAGTTGTATAAAGTACCGATCGCGGCGGGCATCGCTGAAGGAATTGCAGGGAAGTAATATCAGCGCGAAGTGGAAGAGATCGTCGCGCTACACCCCCACCGCACCCACATTGCCGGTAATCGAAATACGCTCCCGCGCCTAGCAATGTCCACAAAATGCGCCATTTTCCCTCGTCGAATAAATGCGGGTAGTCGCGCAGAATGCCCTCCGCAGCCTGCTTCTGTTCAATCCTGAAAATCAAGAACGAAGAGACTCAAGACTAATCATCCCAGTCATCGCTCCGGTCTCTAACGGGGGCCAGCCAAGAACGTGTAAGCCAACCCTAATAACGAAATCACAATTAGGGCGTAAGGCCACAATCCAACGATCTGCTTCAAGAACGACACGCCCGACCTTCCCTTCAAGATCGTCTGCTCAACGACAGAGCAAAGCGATGTGTTCGTTAGTTGCCCAACAAGAATCCGTGAATCTACGGAATGTACTGTATCGAACGGTGACTGAACGTGTGGAAGACTGGAGGCACTTCTGGCCCAATTCATCTATGCGCAGACGGCTGGAAGATAGAATTCGCGACCTGTGCGCCGAAGCTCTAGCCGCCCAAGAGGCGGAATTAGGCCCCACCCTTTCAAAGCTAAGATCAGCACTCCACGAACATAACGAACGCATCAGGAGACTGTTTGGCGCGAGACTTTTCAGCGCAGAAAACGGACATCGGGAGGAGAGGCGTTCACTATAGCGCGTGTGCTTGGTCAGGCGCTCGGTTGTGTAGGCTTTTTTACTGGCTGGTCGCTGTCTAGGTTCTAGCTGTTGAAACATCGCGACATCACTCATCGACAAGTCAATGAGCGCTAACGCCTGATTTCGTCAACAAGCCAATACGGCCCCTATCCAATTAGGCCAATTTGCGGTTAAATGATCGTTAAAATAGCAGAGAGGCGGAGAGTGATGGGTTCCGCGAGTTTCCATATCGCGATCTTGGGCGCTTGGTTGTGGACAGGTTTTGCGGCTCCGGTCAAAGACTAGCTTCCCTCAAGACGTCCACCCTGTTGGCGCAGCCTGATGCGCGATTCCGACCTCACTTGGCTACCTGTCCCTAGCGCGCGGGCGGGCGGGGCGGACCAAAAGCCAAAACGGGCGAGCGGGGCCCCGGCCAACGTCAAACCCGGAATCTGTGGTGGTGGGGGGGGAGGGAGCATTTTGCCGTCGCCTTATACCACCCCTATCCCCGTTTGACCCTTCTTTTCCCGCGCCTGTAAGATCAAAATCTTAGCCACAGAGGGCATAGAGTTGCACAGGGTAGCCCGATCTACTCTGTTAACCTCTTTTGTCTCCTTTGATAAAGGTTTTAGGCGACTCCCGATCGAATCCTCATGCCGCACGAACTGCCAAAATCCTACGAGCCCGGCGCGATTGAAAACCGCTGGGCCGAATACTGGGTGAAAGAAAAACTTTTCTCGGTGCCTACGCCGCCTCCGGGCGAAACGCGGCCTGTGTTCACGCTGCTGCTGCCGCCGCCGAACGTGACTGGACGCCTGCACATGGGTCACATGCTGAACCAAACGCAGATGGATATCATCGTGCGCTGGCATCGCATGCGCGGCTTTATCACGCTCTGGCTGCCGGGCACCGACCACGCCGGAATCGCCACGCAAATGATGGTGGAGCGCGAGCTTGCCAAAGAAGGCAAGAAACGCCGGGAACTGGGCCGCGAAAAGTTTATCGAGAGGGTGTGGGAGTGGAAAAAGCTCTACGGCGGCGCCATCCTCGACCAGATGAAGCGCCTTGGCGCGTCCGTCGACTGGGATCGCGAATATTTCACCATGGACGAAAATCTTTCGCGCGCGGTGCGCGAGGTTTTCGTCCGGCTATACGAGCAAGGGCTGATCTACCGCGGCAAGTACATTGTCAATTGGTGCCCACGTTGTGAAACTGCGATTTCCGATCTCGAAGTGAAGCACGAAGAGGTCACGGGGAAGCTGTGGGAGATTCGCTATCCGGTTATCGGATCGACTCCCGGCAATCCCGAGTTCATCACGGTTGCCACCACGCGTCCTGAGACCATGCTCGGCGACACCGCCATTGCGGTGAACGCGAAAGACGAGCGCTATACGCATCTTCACGGCAAAAAAGTTTTGCTACCGCTGATGAATCGTGAGATTCCGATCATTACTGACGAATTGGCGCGGCCAGAGTTTGGAACCGGCGCGGTGAAAGTTACTCCGGCGCACGATCCAAACGACTTCCAGGCCGGTAAGCGCCACAATCTGCCGCAAATTGACGTGATGGACGAGCATGCGCACATGAACGCGAACGCCGGGCTGTATGCCGGACTTGACCGTTACGAGGCGCGCAAGCGAGTGCTGGCCGATCTTCAGGAGCAGGGTTTTTTCGTCGGCGAAAAAGATCACACGCTCGCGCTTGGAAAATGCGACCGCTGCGGAACCGTGGTAGAGCCGCGACTCTCAGAGCAGTGGTTTATCAAGATCCAGCCGCTGGCTGACCGTGCCAAGAAGGCGGTTGAGAGCGGTGCGATCACGATCGTTCCCGAAAATTACCGTCAGGTTTACCTCAACTGGATGAACAACATCTACGATTGGTGCATCTCGCGCCAGTTGTGGTGGGGACATCGGATTCCAGCGTGGACGTGCGAAAACTGCAAGGAAGTTGTTGTCGCGCGCGAAGCGCCGGGGAAGTGCACGAAGTGCGGCGGCGCGAGGCTCGAACAGGTTTCCGACGTGCTCGATACCTGGTTCTCCTCGGGCCTTCTGCCGTTCACAACCCTTGGCTGGCCGGAAAAGACTCGCGACCTTGAAGTGTTCTATCCCAACACGTTATTGATCACGGGCTTCGATATTTTATTTTTCTGGCTAGCGCGCATGATCATGTTCGGCTGCCACTTCATGCAGGGCCACGAGCAGGATACGCTGATCAAAAAGGCCACCGCCTTAGGCGAAGGGGAAGACGCTCACCAAAAAAGTGCCAGTGACCAGGACGACAGTGTTCCCTTTCGCCACGTCTATATCCACGCCCTGGTGCGCGATGCCGAGCGGCAGAAAATGTCGAAGACGAAGGGGAACGTACTTGATCCTCTAGAAATCATCGAGCGCTTCGGGACCGACGCAACGCGCTTCACACTCGCGGCCATGGCCGCCCCTGGCACCGACATCGCCTTCAGCGAAAGCCGCACCGACGGTTACCGCGCCTTCGCCAACAAAATCTGGAACGCCGCGCGATTCATGTTTATGAACGTGGATAGAGTAGGAGCGAGCCTACGGCCAGGGACAGCCGAGGGCGGCGGTCCCCACATGGGCATTGCTACGTTCGGCATTTCAACTCTCGAAGACCGCTGGATTCTCTCCCGCTTCAATCGCGTCACCAAAGAAGTCAACGATGCCCTCGCGACATATCGATTTCACGAAGCAGCCAACCGCATTTACGATTTTTTCTGGGGAGAATTCTGTGACTGGTACCTCGAACTCATCAAGCCAAGATTGAACATCGAGGAAGGGGCGGATAAATCGAAGGCGATCGCCGCCTGCGGGAATCTGATCGCACTGTTCGATGCGTCGCTTCGCCTCTTGCATCCCGTAATGCCATTCATTACCGAGGAAATCTGGCACGCGATGTACGAAGGCATGCCGCCGCGGAAGTCGATTGCCCTGGCGCTCTTTCCGCAGGCCGATGAAAAACAATTCGATCTCACCGCCGAAACTGAAATGGCGATTTTGCAAGATTTGATTGTAAACGTAAGGAATGTCCGGGCGGAGTTGAAGGTCGAACCGAAGGTCAAAGTCCCTGTCGGAATTTTCGCGCATGAGCCCGCCATTCGCGCCATGATCGAACAAAATCGTGGCGCAATCGAGCGCTTAGGCAACGTGGAGAAGATCACATTCGTGCAGGGTTCGCTTGCGAAGCAGGCCGGCTCGCGCACCACGGCGCGCTTCGACGTTCATGTTATCTACGAGAGAAAGATCGACGTCGCTGCGGAGCGCGAGCGGCTGAACAAAGAATTGGAAAAACTGGAAAAAGAATTCGCCAACAATCAACGCCAACTCAGCAACGAACGATTTCTGGTGAAAGCTCCGCCGAAAGTGGTCGAGGGGCTGCGCACGCGCGAGAAGGAATTAATCTCGTTAATCGATAGAATCAAGAAGCAACTGGAAGGGTTAGTGGGTTAGCTGTGATGATCTTATAAATCCGGGAAGGTCGACAAAAGTGAGGCCCGCAGGGCTAAAGCCCGATTTTGAGGGCGCTTGGCCGGCACGACTGGAAAGCCGGGCCTTTTCCAAACCCATTATGAGACGCTTCTAAGAACTGGCAATTGCATTTATGGACTGGAACTCACGACGCATCACCGCCATCATCGAAAACGCTCTGCTGGAAGACCGCGCCACGCGCGACGCCACCAGCTATGCCTGCATCGATCCCAATCAGCGAGCTTCGGCGACGATTCTTGCCAAGCAGGATTGCATTCTCGCCGGCATCGGCTGCGTAGGCCGCATTCTCGATGTCTACGCGGCGCTCGACGGCGCCGTCACGTCGCACTATGAGGTTACCACCCATCCCGAAATTTTCGACGGAGTGCGTCTGCATAAAGGCCAGTCGGTCGCCGTCATCCGACACAATGCGCGCGTACTTCTTTCCTGCGAGCGCGTGATTCTTAATTTTCTTCAGCGCATGAGCGGGATCGCCACTTTCACGCGCAAATTCGTCGACGCCGTCTCGGGCACCAGCGCCCGCATTCTCGATACGCGCAAAACCGCGCCCGGGCTGCGCGTTCTGGACAAATACGCCGTGCGCTGTGGCGGAGGACAGAATCACCGCCTTGATCTTTCCGATGGAGTGCTCATCAAGAACAACCACATTTCGCTCGCGGGAGGAATCGCGCCTGTCCTCGAACGGGCAACGCGCAACAGGCGCGGCTCGCAACCCATCGAGATCGAAGTCCGCACCCTCGAAGAACTCGAGCAAGCATTGACTTGCGGGGCGGAGGCGATTTTGCTCGATAATATGTCCCCGGAAAATGTGCGGCGCGCCGTGGAACGCTGCGCCCAAGCCCAATCCCATGATGAGCGCCGCCTCCCGATCGAATGCTCGGGCGGCATTCGCCTGGAAAATGTTCGCGCCTACGCTGAAACCGGAGTCGATTTTATTTCGGTGGGCCTGATCACACACTCGCCGCAGGCCGCGGACATGAGTATGCGCGTGGTTCCGGCGTGAGCTGAGTGCGCTCGGCGTTTGTGATTTCTGCTCCGCTCCCGCATAATTCCTGCATCAAGAAAGCAAGAACAACTCGTGTGGGAACCGGTGACCCTTGGGCTTCGCTCAGGGCAGCTTCGCCTGCTCAAGCCCAGGTTCCGACCGACGTCCGTCTCGGCCGCGTCGTGCGTCTGCTCATGGAGCATGCAACCGTCGTGGTGAGCGGCACGAAGATTGCGCAGGAGATTTCCTCCAGCCGCTCGGAAGTCTGGCGGATGATCCAGCAATTGCGCGGGCTCGGCGTCGAGGTAGCTGGCCATCCCGCCACTGGGTATGTGTTGCAAGCCGTTCCCGATCTTCTACTTCCCGAAATTCTCTCTCCGCTGCTGCGCGGAACTATCTTCGATTCGCACCTTCATCATTTCTATAAAATCGGTTCCAGCAACACCGTAGCGATGCAGGCCGCCGCCGAGGGCGCTCCCGCAGGAAGCGTCTTTCTTGCCGAAGAGCAGACCGCCGGCCGGGGACGCGGTGCGAACAGCTGGCAATCAGCGCGCTCAACCGGAATTTATTGCTCGGTAATTCTGCGTCCGGCGTTGCCGCCATCCGATGTGCTTGTCCTCGCGCTCGCTACCGGCCTTGCCGTCCGCGCGGCGATTGCGCAGGTCGATGCCGGCGTCATTGCCGACCTGAAGTGGCCCAACGACGTGCTCATCGATGGCAGAAAAGTCTGCGGGATTCTTGCCGAAATGAATGCCGAGGCCACACGGGTCCGCTATATGGTCGTCGGAATTGGCATCAACGTGAACCAGCAGAGCTTTCCAAAGGAGTTGGAAGCAGAAGCGACTTCGCTGCGCCTCGTCACCGGCAGCCAATGGTCGCGCGTCGCAGTGGCCGCTGCTTTGCTAAAATCGCTCGACCGGGAATATCGTGATCTAGTCGAGGACCCAGAGGCGCGTCGGTCGATTCTTGACCGTTTCACCGAGCAATCGTCGTGGGTTCGAGGCAAACCGGTTCGCGTCGAAGAAAATGGCTCGAAGCTCGAAGGCGTGACCGAAGGGCTGGACAGCCGCGGATTCCTGCAGCTCCGCACCCAGCAGGGATTGCGAACTGTGTTAAGCGGCACGGTAAGGGCGAACTGGGAGAAATCAGCCGTTAGTAATTGGCAATTAGCATCTAGCCAGCAACGTCCTGTCGTGGACAAATGCGAACTGCCAACTGCCAAGTACTAATCGTTAAGTGCTGACAGAGTCAACCAAATCAGAGATCACCTCATGCTCCTCGTTCTCGATGTCGGCAACACGAACACGGTTTTGGGAGTGTTTGGCCCTGCAGCGAACGCCACTCCTGATGGAAACGACGCTGCCGCGCATTACGATCATCTGGTCGCGCACTGGCGAGTGGCAACACGGCAGGGAAGCACGGTCGACGAATACGGAGTCCTTTTCCGCAATTTATTTTCAATGGCCAATCTGCAGGTTACGGGGATTCAGGGCATCGTAATTTCATCGGTCGTGCCGCCGCTCGATCCGGTTCTGCGCCAGGTGTGCGAACGCTACTTCAATACCAAGCCACTGCTGATCGAGCCCGGGGTGAAAACCGGAATGCCCGTGCACTATGACAATCCCGCCGAAGTTGGCGCCGATCGTATCGTCAATGCGGTTGCTGCCTTCGAAAAATATGGCGGCCCGTGCGTGATCGTAGACTTCGGCACCGCCACAACCTTCGACTGCGTTTCCGCAAAGGGTGAGTATCTTGGCGGAATCATCTGCCCCGGCATTGGTATCTCTGCCGACGCCCTCTTTCAGCGCACGGCGCGGCTGCCGCGTGTAGAAATTCGCAAACCCGCGCGAGTCATCGGAACGAATACCGTCGGGAGTCTGCAATCCGGCCTCTACTACGGCTATCTCGGGCTGGTGGACGGAATTCTTGAACTGCTGTTGGACGAAATGGGAAAAGAAACCACTGTGGTGGCCACCGGCGGACTTGGGCCCATGATCGGCACGGGATCGAAGTACATCAAAAGCGTTGACGACTTTCTAACTCTTGAAGGTCTGCGCATCATCTGGGAGCGCAATGCCGCAGCGCGCTCCGGTTCGCCGAAACCGGTGCACAAACCGGAAACCGGCCCCCAGCGCGCAACGGCGCGACCAAACCGCTAACCCGCCGTGAACGATCAACTGAATTACTTCAATTACTTTACCGAAATCGAAGAGCAATTTCTGCGTCGCCGAGGAGGCGGACTGCTGCTCACCACGCTCGACTGGGCGCTGATCGAAACCTGGAAGGACGCGGGAATTCCGCTCGAAGCCGCACTGCGCGGAATCGACGCGGCGTTTGATCGCTACGATCAACGTCCCTCGAAAAGGAAAAAAATCAATGGCCTTGCCTATTGCTCGCAGGAAGTTCTGGCCGCAGCGGAAGACATGAAAGAAGCTGCCGTCGGCGTCGCTGGCGAAGCGCCATCCAGCAAACCCGGTGCTGGGCAGGGATTTGAGCCGGCTACTATCGCAGCCTTCCTCTGCCGCAACGCTGATCTTCTGCAATCGGCGAAGCTGCCACAGAGTGCGGGGATTTCCGTTCAAGCCATCGCACAAGAGTCGGCCGCCACGCTGCGCAAACTGGCGGTGGAAATCGAGCATAAGAAATCAACATCAAAACTGGAAGACCTGGAGCGCCATCTCACCGTGCTCGAAGAAAAACTTTTCGCGGCGCTGCTGGCCGCAACGCCCGATGAGGAAATCGTGGCCGTCCGCGCCCAGGCCGACCGAGAATTATCGCCCTACCGCCGTAAAATGGATGGCCCGCAAATCGATCAACTGCAAAAACAATATGTCCATAAGCGCCTGCTGGAAAAATACGGTCTGCCGCGCCTGAGCCTGTTTTACATGTGATAGGTGTCCTCACTACTCATGACCCACTCTTTTGACGCACTCATTCTCGGCGGCGGGGCTGCTGGACTGATGTGCGCCATCGAGGCTGGAAAACGCGGACGCCGAGTTGCCGTGCTTGAACGTGCCGACCGTCTGGGCAAGAAAATCCTGATTTCTGGCGGCGGACGCTGCAACTTCACCAATCTTTACTGCCAACCCGAAAACTTTATTTCTTCCAATCCCAACTTTGCTAAATCGGCGCTGGCCCGCTACACGCCTGCCGACTTCATCGCGCTTGTCGAGAAGCATGGCATCGCATATCACGAGAAAACTCTGGGACAGCTGTTTTGCGATCGCTCAGCGCGAGACATTCTCGCCATGCTCGAAGCCGAATGCGGCGCCGCCGGCGTGCAGATGTTTCTGAACAGTAAAATTCAAACGGTTGAGCGCGCGAGCGAATTTGTCGTCCGCGCGGAGAGTGCAGAATACCGTGCCGCTTCGCTCGTCGTCGCAACTGGAGGCCTTTCGATTCCCAAGATCGGCGCGACCTCGTTTGGCTACGAGTTAGCCCGACAGTTTGGCCTTGGCATCATCGAGCCGCGCCCGGCGCTGGTTCCGCTTGTGTTCAGTACGGAAGACTCCTCGCGCTACTGCGATCTCGCAGGAGTTTCCGCCGAAGTGATTGCCTCGACAGCGACTCCTCATGGGAGCCAACAGTTCCGCGAGAAGATGCTGATTACGCATCGCGGACTCAGCGGCCCTGCAATCCTGCAAATTTCCTCATATTGGAAGACATCGCAGTCCATCCTCATCGATCTCGTTCCGGAGCACGAGGTGACGGCAGCGTTCCACTCACCGGCGCTGCAAAATCCGAAGGCGCCCGCAAGAACTCCGCCTAGAAACCTTACAACGCTGAGTGCGGAAATCAGGAAATTCCTGCCTCACCGCCTCGCCGATCGATGGATCAAATTGCATGCGCCCGGTGCATGGACAAATCCGGCCCTCGCCGATCTGGAAAAACTGATTCATGCATGGCCGATCACACCGGCAGGCACTGACGGCTTCGAGAAAGCTGAAGTCACCGCCGGCGGCGTAGACACCAACGAACTCTCCGCCAAAACCATGGAGAGCCGCAAGGTTTGCGGCCTGTACTTCATCGGTGAAGGTGTTGACGTTACGGGGCAGCTTGGCGGATTCAATTTTCAGTGGGCCTGGGCATCGGGTGCGGCCGCGGGACGGGCGCTGTGATCCCGAACTGACGGCTTGCATCTCCCCGATGGGGAACGACTCGCGCATTTGTCAAGAACTGGCTTGTCTTAAGAACAACTCTCGATTCCCAATTTGGAACCGATACCGAACCTTCTACGGGATTTGAGGTATTGTCCCTCCCGCGATAGCCGTATTATTCGAAAGTGAACGCTCATCGAGAGGAGGACTATGAACGTGGCACTACCAGACGAGCCTGAAGGTTGGCGGATATTACAAGCACTGGCGCAGCAGGAGCGCGATCCCGTGAAACTGGCTTCGATCATCGACAAGATGAACAGTCTTCTCGCGTGGCATGAGAGCAGAGCGGACGCAGGTGGGCAAAATGCGTCGGAAGATCGACGGTCGCGGCCAGAACCGGAACAGCGCAGCCCCGGGGAGCAGCTCGTCTCCTAAACAAGTAAGGGCACTTCAGTTGTAGGGAACTGCCTGCCGGGTCGCTCATTCCTATCTCAGGGGCTAAGGCTTGCTCTGAAAATAAATCACTTATCGAAGCGTTGAAGCGCTGCGCCATCCCAAAACCGAACGCGACATCAAGTTTTTCCGCAGTTTCTTCAAAGCCCCGCCCAGCTACGAATCGAAGTTGCCCGGCGTGGTTAGAAGTCTTTCCTTCTTAAACTTGTTTATGGAGTTCGTCTGCATCATTTGCGGGATGGTGGTGAATTCGTAGCCCTCGCTTTTATAGCGGGCGAGCAGACGATCGGTGGCGAGGACGGTTTGAGAGCGGTCTGCGCTTAATTGTTTGTGACCGCCGTCGTGGAGGAGGATGACGTTGCCGCCGCGGATGGATTTTGAGACGGTGCGCTCGATTGTCGCAGCGGGTGGGGAGTTCCAGTCGTAACCGGTGATGTTCCACATGATGGGATCGAGGCCGAGTTCGCGGGCGATGCGGAGTACGGCGGGGCGGCGTCCGCCGAACGGTGGGCGGAAGAGGTTGGTAGCTTGGCCGGTTGCATCTTCGAGGGCAGCGCTGCACCGGGAGAGTTCCAGCCGGATTTCATTTTCACTTTTCAGGGTGAGCAACGGATGAGTAAAGGTGTGATTGCCGACGGAGTGGCCGGCTTGAACAATGGAGCGAGCGATTTCTGGACGCTGGTGAACATGGTGGCCGATCAGAAAAAAAGTTGCGCGGACGCTGTAGCGAGCGAGAACTTCGAGCAGGCGAAGGGTGTGCGGGTCGTTGGGGCCGTCGTCGTAGGTGAGGGCGAGCAGACGCGAGTCGCGGGGCAAGCCGGTGAATGTTTTTCCGTACCATTGGCCGGTTGGGGCCATGGTCTGGTATCCGGCGGCGACGGCAGCGGTTGCGGTGACTGCGCCGGTTAGGAGTGTGAGCATGAGCGGATTGTATTTCATCAGGCGATTTTGTGATCGGGGATTGAACTCATGTGCATCCAAAGAGGGTCGTGAGGATAGCGTTCCAGGCTGATTTCGTGCAAGCCGGTAGGGATCCTTCGACTTCGCGAGTCCTTCGCTTTGCGAAGGACTCACTGCGCCCAGGATGACAAATTAGTTTGAAACTGCACTATTGCGAAATGGCTCACTCGATCAATTTCAGGAATTTCTTCTGTTAACTCTTCGCGCAATTGCCACTCGGCGGCATACGAGATATCCTGCCTCTTCCGAAATATTGCGAACTTATGGCGAATCTTTTCGAGTTGCCCCGTTACATTGCCGTGGAAGGGCCGATCCGAGTGGGGAAGAGCACGCTGGCGCGACTGCTGGCCGAGCGGTTGAATGCGCAGCGGGTGATGGAGCCGGAGTCGAATCCGTTTCTGGGCGCGTTTTACGAAGGGGAACGGGGCGCGGCGTTTCAGGCGCAGTTCGCATTTCTGGTGCGGCGCTTTGAGCAGTTGCAGGCGCTGGATTTGGGGCCGACGTCGCAGAAGACGGTGGTGGCGGATTACATCATCGAGAAAGATAAATTGTTTGCCTGCCTGAACCTGACCGATCCGGAGCTAGATACGTATAACCGGTATTACAACCATTTCCGGGAAAAATTGCCGACGCCGGATCTGGTGATTTATTTGCAGGCGACGCCGGAGGTTTTGAAGAAACGGCTGCGGAAGAAGAACGCTCCGGGCGAGCGGGCGGTGAGCGACGAATATCTGGAAGAGGTGGTGAAGGCGTATGAACATTTCTTTTTTCACTACACGTCGTCGGACCTGCTGATTGTGAACACGTCGGAGATCGACTTTGTGGAACGCAATGAAGATTTACAGGAGTTGTTGCGGAAGGTGACGGAGCCGATTAAGGGGACGCAGTATTTTCTGCCGCTGGGCGGGCAGGAGGCGGTGGGGGCGTGAAAATCGTCGTCGGCCGTTGGTCGTTGGCCTGCGTCTTGAGAGATCTCCTGACCCACGTGATCGGAGCCTGGCCACAGGGGTAAGCACTAATTTTTCGTTGTCTTTACTCCAGTTGACGTGCGTGCCGGGATTGAGTCCCAGCTTCTTACGCAACTCGGATGGGATTGTCACCCGCCCCTTCGAACTGATCACAATGCGGCGCATAATTCGTTCTCCTAGGTCTATTACTACCTGAAGCCCAGCGCGTGGAGGAGGGCCTTCACACGCTCCACTTCCGCTGAAGTCAACAAGAGGACCAAGTCGACGAGCCCGTAGACTGCCAGAATCCCAGCCTCGGGTGACGAGCGGAAGAGCTTTTTGTATCTCGCAATCAAAGTGCCAGCCCCTTCACCTCAGCAACTCCGTTACGCCGTCACAACAAGTCCTTCCTAGGCTCTTTGGTTCCTAGCGATTGTTGATGTCCATCAGGATGAAGACGGTAATTCTCCCATGCTGCCTTAAGAGTGGCGGTGAGAGCAGCCTTGTCCTGCTGACCTGGCTCCCAATCGAAGTTGCAAATTATGTGATAGAAGTGCAGCGTACTCCATTCGCTGCGTTCGATTTTTTGGAGGAGTCCCCCCAGCTCATTCATGGGGTAACTGCAAAGGACCAGCTTTCGGTAATCTCTGCAGCCCGGATTCGGGCAGTGGGTGAAAAAATATACACGCTTCGATTCGAGGAAGTTGAGCGCAAAAGTAATCTTATCGTCTGAAAACTTGTAGGGCTCGGTTTCCAGGATCTGCTTCCAATGCTGCTCAGGAAGGATGAACCAGGTTGGCAGGCCACGGGACTGAGGATTGCCGAGCGGATTCTCTTTGTTCCCATTCCATCGCATCGCCAGGACGGGTTTGTTATCCCAGCGCCCGATCGCGAGCGAACTCGGCGTGAGATTGGTTTCGGTGGCCTCCCCTCCGTCGAAGAGGACGTGAACGAGGGACCAATGACGCTTCGGAGCGTGAACGTCAGCAGGCTTTATATAGGAGTCCATTTCCTTTGAATTATATACGTAGTGTTCTTCTAGCATCAATACGTAATGACTGAGGTGGTGACTAAGGTCTTTGGGGTGAATGGGCTAAGATCGCCCGCTAAACTTTCATCCGCTGCCTTTTTCGATGTCCTGTAGTTTTGAGCTACAATACTCCCAGCATCCATGAAGATGCGGAACAGGCTCTATCCGGCGTGCCGGAGGGGCACTGGAGGGAAAATGAGCATCACGCCGATAGGCGGGCGTCCCCAAGACGAGCCCCGCTCGGATCGACCGTTGTTCTTGCAGAAGGTTACGACCTCTACCCTGCGGGAATTGAAACTCCGACACGAACCCATTACCTGCCTGACTGCCTACGATTACGCGAGCGCGCGCATTGTGGACGAGGCTGGGATTGAGATGATCCTGGTAGGGGATTCGCTGGCGCAAACCATATTGGGATATGAAAACACGCTCTCGGTCACGATGGATGAGATGCTGCACCATGTGAAGGCGGTGCGGCGGGGAGTGAAGCGCGCGCTGTTGCTGGCGGATATGCCGTATGGGTCTTATCAGTTGGACGACAATGACGCGCTGAGAAATGCGACGCGATTTGTGAAAGAAGGCGGCGCGGAAGTTGTGAAGATCGAGGGTGGGGAAAAGCGCGCGGAATTGATTCGGCGGATTATCGATGCGGAGATTCCGGTGGCGGGGCATATCGGGCTGACGCCGCAATCGGTGAATGTGATGGGCGGATATAAGGTCCAGGGGAAAAACCTGAGCGCCATTGAGCAGTTGATGCGCGACGCGGTGGCGCTGGACCGGGCGGGAGTGGCATGCATAGTGCTGGAAGGGATTCCGCGGGAAGTGGCGGCGATGATTACGGCGGAAGTTGCGACGCCGACGATTGGGATTGGGGCTGGTCCGGAGTGCGATGGGCAGGTGCTGGTGTTCCACGATCTGTTGAACCTGACGTTTGCGCCGGGGGCGAAGTTTGTGCGGCGGTATGGAGACGCGGCGGCATTGATCGGGCAGGCAGTGCGGGCGTTTGGGGCGGATGTGAAGTCGCTGCAGTATCCGGCGGATGAGGAGTCGTATCATCTTCCGAAAGAGACGAAGGCTGGGCTGGAGACGGTGCTGGCGCGGAAGCGGGCGATGCGGTGAGAGTGCCCTCAGGGGCTAAAGCCCGCCACTAGAGGAGGACGTATCGCAGCGCGAGAAGCGTTGCGCCACCCAAAAGCGGCAACCCCAAGTTGCGCCATGCACGGGCGTTGCCACGCAAAGTTGCACCCGGCAAAGTTGTGTCAGCCGAAAGCAGCGCCGGGCCACGCAGAAATAAAGTGATGCTGCCCAAAAACAAAGCGGCGCCACGTACAGTCCTGGGTCGCATCGGTTGGTATGACAAAGACGAAAGTGAGTAATGACCGGGCGGAAGCGATGGTGCTAGGCTAGTTAAGGAGGCAGTTATGGCACACCTCTTTTTCCCAGGTTTCTTCTTCCCGTTTTTCGGATTTGGGTTTGTGATGTATTTTCTGCCGTCGATTGTAGCTTTGGCGCGCAGCAAACGGGATATCGCGGGAATTGTGCTACTGAATTTTTTTCTAGGCTGGACGATGATTGGATGGGTCGTGGCACTGGTGTGGGCGGTGAAGACAGACGTTCCGATGGTGGCGCGGTGAGCCGTTTGGTCTCGCGACATTTCTGCCGGATCATTTTCCCGATGATTCTTCTCCCCGCCGCGTTGGCGATTTTGGGCGGGTGCTCCCGACAGAGTGCGGCGACGGCACCGGATGCAGCCACTCTGTTGCAGTCGATCCCTGCGGCCGACATGGCAAAGTATCCGCTGCTGCGGGGAGCGAAGCAATGGAGCAATCCTTACCTGGTGATTGGGCCGGATAAGGTGGGATTGCTGAGTGGGGTGGCGGCGAGCGAAGAAGTGATGCTGAAGCCGGAAGAAGTGTTGAATGCGCTGGCGCAATTGCCGGCGTCGGCGTGGCCCTATGGGCGGGCAGTGGCGGTTCTGGTGGATGAAAAGAGGGCGAGCGCGGAGCAAGAGAAGGTTGCGCTGCGCAGGAATCGCGGTGTGGTTGAGGGCGATTTGCAAGGGGCGCACGTGGCGATCCGCTGGATTAGCGAGTGAGACGGATGGGACGGCGCGAGATCATTCCAGAAGATTTGTTCAATCCAAAACAATGAGGGTGTGCGAAACCATCGAAGAGATGCGATCGGCGTGCCGTGCTGCGCGGCATGGGGGCAAGCGATTGGGATTTGTGCCGACGATGGGGGCGCTGCATGAAGGGCATTTGTCGTTGGTGAGGGCAGCGAGGGAATCGTGCGACGTGGTGGCGGTGTCGATTTTTGTAAATCCGACGCAGTTTGGAGCAGGCGAAGACTTGGCGAGGTATCCACGAAGCTTTGAACGGGATTGCGCGATGCTGGAGAAAGAAAAAGTGGATTTAATTTTCGCGCCTTCGGTGGAGGAGATGTATCCGGAGGGTGCGGTGAGTTGGGTCACGGTGGAAGGGCTGAGTGACAAGTTGGACGGGCGTTCGAGGCCGGGGCATTTTCGCGGCGTGACGACGGTGGTGGCGAAGCTGTTTCATATTGTGGAACCGGATGCGGCGTTTTTTGGGCAGAAGGATGCGGCGCAGGTGGCGATCATCCGGAGGATGGCGCGGGATTTGAATTTTGCGGTCGAGGTGGTGGCGTGCCCGATCGTGCGCGAAGCGGACGGGTTGGCGATGAGTTCGCGGAATGTGTATCTCGATGGTCAAGAGAGGAAGCAGGCGCTGGGGTTGAATCGAGCGTTGTTGCGTGTGAATGCAGTGTGGGAAGGTGGAGAGCGCGACGCGGGAAAACTTTTGGAGGCTGGACGAGAGGAAATTGCGAGGCAGAGTGGAGTGCTCCTGGATTATTTTGAGATTGTTGATGCAGACAGTCTGGAGCTGGTGAAGAGTGCGGGCGCTGGGGCAATGGCTGCGGTGGCGGGGTGGGTGGGGGCGACGAGATTGATCGATAATTTGGTGTTGGGTACGCAAAGAGGTTGATGTCGGCGGGTGTGACCGGTACGTAGCAGCGGCAGTCGCGGCGAGATTTTTTCTTTCGCCCCATTCTGGGGCTGGATTCCTCACTCTCCTAGCTAACCCACCGCTGGTACGGTGGCTGTATTCTTACGCCGCTTCGTGGCTGATTCACGCCAATCTCAGGAAGTCGAATTCACCGCAGCAACGAACAGAAGCGGTTACCGCAGCGATGAGTTGATGGAAGATTCTTGAGTGGAGAGGCGCTCGCGCATCAGGGCTTCGATTTGTGACCAGAGGTGGGGATCGCACTCGCTTTGCATGTGACCGGGGGTGAAGAAGCGGTCTGCCCAGGAAGCGTCGGGGCATTCGACGGGAGTTTTCTTGTAATCGATGAGGTAGTTGCCGAGGATCTGAGTTTTCGTGGGATTGGCGGCGACGATCTGAGGTTGGCCGTGGATGATGCCATGGGGCTGGTAGAAGTTGATGGCCTGGGCGACATTGTCCGGAATGACGGAATCGTTCTGCCAGACTTTGGCGACGCTATCGACCTGAACGGTTAGCAGGACGGGAATGCCTTTGCGGCGCAGGTCACGGGCGAGGAGGACAGCGGCGGAGGCTCCCCAGCTTTGGCCGAAGAGAATGATACAGGCGCGTGATTTTTCTTCGGGGGAGAGGATGCCGTCATGATTGGCATCGAGGAGGCGGAGGATTGCGCCATAGGCTTGCTTGCGGCGGCGGTTCTCGAAGACGCGCACGTAAGTGTCATGAGAAACCAGGGGGCGCATTTGTTTGGCGAGTTTAACCGGGCCGTGGTGAGGGTTGTCGTGTGAGACGAATCCTCCGACGAAGCCGATGAGAATGTTTGTTGGTGCTGGAGCTGGCAGAGAAGCGCTATCGGCGGCCTGCAGAGAAGCGGGGAGAGTTAGGGTGAGGACGGCGAGTGCAAGAAGCGAAACGCGAAATGCAGCGAACGGTCGCATGCGGATTCCCGGTCTATCCGATGAAATATTTCCGTCGGAGGATGCCGTTTAAGGGTGCAAGCGCCGACGCGCCAGTCATTGGGTGTGCCGAGAGTGTGGGCACGTAGAGATGAGCGGCAGTACGGTCAAATCGCTTGAGGCGCAAGGGTTCTGCGCATTTGACCCGGGAAACAGTGTACACCCGGGAGTCAAGGTGGAGTTGTGGATAGGTTTGGATTCTTGGAAGGTGGTGCCCATGGCGAGGAAGCCATCGAGCATCGCTCGACTGGACCGCCGAGGGCGGCAGTTCCCTACATGTTTCGGTGTTTGGGGCCGGAGACGAAGGGGTTGGCTGCGAGAAAGTAGCGAAGGGGATGATCGGCGGCTTTGCGGATGCCAATACGAGGGGTGAGTTGGATTTTGCGGGGACGGAAGGAGTCTTCGCCGATCCATAGGGAAGAAGTAGAGGGCGAAGTTAGGTCGCAGGCATTGTCCCGGGAGCGAGTGATGCCGAAGGCTTGAGCGAGGCGTCCGGGGCCGGAAGTGAGGTTGCGGAGATAGCGTGGGCCTCGTAGGGTAATTTTGCGGGCGTGGGCCATTTCGTCGATGCCGGTGAGAGGCTCGAGGGCGCGGATCAGGACGGAGCCAGCTTTGCCTTCGGGCTCACAGGAGACATTGAGGCAATAGTGATTGCCGTAGATGAAGTAGACGTAGGCGTACCCGGCAGGTCCGAAAAGAACGGCGGTGCGGGCGGTGTAGCCGGCGGCGGCGTGGGCGGCGGGATCGAGTTTTCCGAGGTAGGCTTCAACTTCGACGATGCGGGCCGAGAGGTGGAGGGGACCGTCGTCGCGGAGGAGAATCTTACCGAGGAGGGCGCGAGCGACGCGGCGGGGATCGCGGGAGTAGAAGGAGCGCGGGAGCGGGGTGGGAGTCACAGGTCAGGATGCAGAAGTGGGAGGGAGAAGTCAAAAAGAAGTTAGAAGAGATAGCCGGCAATCTTCGAAAGGGACCATTAATTAGGGATCGACGCAATACGAATTAACCACAAAGGGCACGAAGGTTCACGAAGGTGAAGAGCGCTATCGAGCTTCGCTCGATTGGACAGCCGGGGGCGGCTGTCCCTACATGAACGTGGGGCAACTGACGCGACAGTGAGAGTTTGAGATTACGCTAGGGGGTGGCTTTGCCAGATTCTTTCAGGTAGGCGAGGACTTCGACAGCATGGCCTTCGGGCTTGACTTTGGGGAAGATGTGCTGGATTTTACCGTCGGGGCCGATCACGAAAGTTGTGCGGGCGATGCCCATGACTTTCTTGCCGTACATATTTTTCTCCTGCAGGACGCCGAACAAATTGGCGACTTTTTTGTCGGCGTCGGCGAGAAGTGAAAAGGGCAGTTTGAATTTTTCCTGAAATTTCTTTTGCGCTTTGGAGGTGTCGGGGGAGACGCCGAGTAACGCGGCGCCGGTTTTCTGCATCTGTTTGTAGGTGTCGCGGAAGGCACAGGCTTCGACAGTGCATCCGGGGGTGTCGGCGCGAGGATAGAAGTAGAGCACGACGACCTTGCCGCGCAAACTTTTCAGCGAGATTTCCTTTCCGTTTTCATCCTGCAGGGTAAAGTCGGGAGCCTTATCATTGATATTGAGATTCATGAGAGCCTCGATGAGGAGAAGTTTGAGCGTCCAGCGGCTTTGGGTTAGAAAGCTGCGGACGGAACGAAATATGTCCAGAAGGTTTTTATACAGCAGATGGGGGTTGGGCGTCATCGTGATTGTCGCGATGGGGTTGGGGGCTGCGCCATGGAGCGCGGGACAAGGGAGACCGCAGTTGAAGCGGCCGGAACAGGCTCCGCAGGAAAAGCCGCCGGCACCGAAGAAGAAACCTGTGAAGGGGCCAAGGGCGGTGGGAATTTTGCAGATCAGCGGAGGAAAGATGACGCTGATTCCGGTGGCGATTCTGGTGGAGAAAAAGTTTTACGACGCGAGCGTGTATAAAGCCGCTCCGGTGCCGATGGCGCTGGAGCGAGGGACGGTTTATGAGGCGGAGCGTAACGGGGAATCGCAGGGGCTGTTTACGATCAATGGAGCGCTGCACAGCAAGAACCCGGGAAGCGTGAGTCCATGGCTGGGAGCGGGATCGTACTTAGCGAATGGAACGGAGGCTGCGAAGACCACGCGGAAGGCGGAAGACGTGCCGGTGGGGCTCGATAACAGTGGGGATGAGCCGCCGCGATTGACGAGAGGGAATGCTGCAAAGGGGACGACACCGGCGCAGAGTGAGCCGGGAAAGTCGAGCCCAGCGAGCGGGCAAAATTCGCCGAAGGACGCGAGCGCACCCGCGGCGGCGCCGAGCACCGATAAGAGTGCGGGGCAAGGCAGTGCGGCGCAAGTGCCTGCGTCTACGGAAAAGAAAACTGTGGAGCAAGGTGCTCCGGGACAAAGTTCTCCGGCGCAAAGTTCGAGTGATCCAGGTTCTGGCAGTCCAAGTTCTGGCAACCCAGGTTCTAGACAGGCCGCTAAGGGTGAAGCTGCGCCAAGCGCAGGACAGCCGGAGCAAACGGCGGAAAATTATTATCGTCCGACATTGCGGCGGGGGAAGCCGACGCAGGCTGCGCCGGAGGAAGAGGATGCGTCGCCGGTGGCGAGTAAGAGTGCGGATGGTGGAAAGACGACGGCTCCGGCGACGGAGCCGGTGCAACTGGAGGCGGCAATTTCAGATGCAGGCGGGCCGGAGCCACGGTCGTACAAATATTTTTGGAAGGAGGGCGAGGAGGATGACCGACGGAAGCAGATGCTGGAATTGGCTGCGAATGAAGTGAAGGCTTATCTGAATGCGCGGGCGAAGGGAGCGATTCCGGCGAAAGGACCGGTGACAAAGGGGAGTACTGCAACGAAGAACGGTGCGGCGACGCACAAGGTGATAGCAAAGGTAGTTGAGCCGGAGTTTGAGAATGTTCAGTTTCAGGGTTTTGATGTGTGGACGAACAATCAGCTGGTGATGATTTTGAGTGCGGAGGCGAATTTGCCGGCGGGATCGAGCGCGGCGCTGGAAGCGGGGAAGTACCGCATTACGTTGGCGGCGAGAACGGATATTTATGGAAATCTGCGCAAGCTGTACTCAGGAGTGACGGACAGATTTCATCTGGATGTGACACCGCGACTTGAATTGATTGATGTGGTAGACGCCGACGGAGATGGGCGAGGCGAGTTATTGTTTCGAGAGACATCGGATGTGGGCAGCGGGTATGTGATCTACCGCGCGACTGGCGATACGTTATGGAAGATGTTCGATAGCCTGGGCGGGGAGTGAGACGGTTGATTTTCTCGAAGTGGGGACCGAACCTCTGGCGCTAAAGCGTGGACTTGGCGGCACGACCAGTTGCGGCGCGAGTGAAGAAGTGTGCGAAAAGCGTTGCTGCGGTAGTCTCCCGACAGAGGCTGAAGCCGGTTCTGAAAGACAAGTCGCTTATCGCAGCGCTGAAGTGCTGCGCCACCCAAAATCGCCACCCCAAAATCATCGCCCAAAATCAAGTGCAACATTGGTTAAGCAAGGAAGCAGCTTGTTCTAGGTTTCGATGCCAACGTGGCAGACGCGGCCGACGAGATAGTCGGAGGCTGACTTGCTTTCTTCCATAGTGAGAACTTCGATGGGATAGGCCTGGTTATGCGGACGCAGGACCAGGTGATTGCCGGCGATCTCAACATACTTCACAGTGCAGGTATCTTTTTTGCGGACGGCATACATGTTGAACTCGCCCTTGCGATAGGGTTTGAGCGAGTTGTAATGGCGGTCGAGGAGAAGAGTTGCGCCGGGCAAGAGGCGGGGATACATGCTCATGCCCTCGCGGGCATCGGCTTTGATGAGGACGAATCGCTCCCACTGCTCGCGGTCGCCTTCGACTTCCGGCTTTAACTTCTTAAGAAAAGCCTTCTTGAATTTCAGAATTTCCTTGACGTGCATTTTGGTGAGGAGGGGATGCGTGGCGGCGACGGCGGAATCGGTGAGGAGGACGTTTTGGAACTCATCGTTGCTGGGAGGAAGAATGGAAGCACGCTTGTTGATCTCAGAGGGATCGAGGAGATCGAGCACGGAGAGATGCTGAACGGCGAGAACCCGGTCCATGCCCTCAATGCTGAGGCCGCGCTTGCGATTCAGGAAGTTGGATATGTGAGCTTGCTTGAATCCTGTCTGCTGAGCCAACCGGAGACCGGTGAGATCGCCTTCCTCGATGCGCTCCCAAAGTGCATCCCGCAAATTTTCCTGTAGCACGCGGAACTTCATAGCTGGGAGTATACCACGGCGGTGTATAGCTTAAAGATAATGGCGATCTGATTTCCACAGCAGGTTGGGTATATCAACCTTGACTGTGAAAATTTAGAGCTATACGATCGCGATACTGTATAACACAATTTACGATCCCAGGGAACGCGAGTTTATGAGCAACGTAGAAAAAAGCAGCGAGGAAAAGAGTTTCGTGGAGTTCCGGCGAAAGGTAAGAGCGGCTGAGGTGCTCTCGGCGGCGATGGAGCACTTATTGAAGTCGCTGCACTTCAGCGGTCGAGTTAGCGTGATTTTGCAAAATGGCCGAGTGCTGAAGTCGGGTTACGAGGAGGGATTTTTTCGGCAAAGGGAACGCGATGGTGGGTTGGAAAATAGGGTTGCGGCCGAACCCTAGAGGTTGAGAGCTGTGAGTTAAAGTTCCCTAATAAAGACCAACAATTAAATAGTTGAAGCAGGTCGTCGTAACAGAAACGAGCCCTGCGTATGGTTTCCGCAGATGAAGCGGCGACCGGCGCAGGGCTTTTTCTGTCTGGGAGGCTGACTTCGGCACAACATTCGAACAACACAACGCGAGTTCGCATTTCAAATATGGCAGGGAGAACGAATGAAGAACAAACGAAAAGAAAGCGACGGTGCGACGGAAGCGCAGTTTGAGTTGAAGTACTGCGAACGTTGCGGAGGGTTGTGGCTGCGTCCGATGGGAGGAGGGCAGATCTATTGCGTGAGGTGCGCGAGGGAGATGGCGAAGTTGCCTCCGAGTTACCAGGCCGGGACGGACGGAGTGAGGCTCGATACGGACTGGGACGCGGATGGCGAGGAGTTCTGTGGTCGCGAAAGCGACGGATTGGATCTGGATGCGATGGGAGGTGTGGCATGAGCGGATGGGCTGAGTGGATTGGGGCGCAAGCGGATGCGGAAGATGGCCACCCACCGAATTGGAGCGGCGCCATAACTGCAGAGAGAGTGCGCGTGGAATCGCGGCGCGAGAAGGGTGCGTGGAGAGAATTGCCAGCGCATAATCTTTCGGCCGTTCAGACGCCGGAGGAATGGGAAGAGAGCGCGCTCGACCGAAATCCTGACGTGTGGATGTATCGGGATCGCACGGTCCGATTGTTGCGCCGATATATGCGCTTTTCGATAGAGACGGGGCGGTTGCCCTCGCTGGTGGGACGGGAATTCTTTCGGGCGAAACTGTCGTTTTACCGCGCGGTGACGTTTGAGGACCGCGTGATTTTTGTGAGGGATGTGGAGAAGTGCCTGAGCCGGTTGGAGTATTGGGATCAGCAATTAATTGCGCGAGTGATCTTGCAGGAGCACAGCCATGCGCAGACCGCTTATCTGTTACACTGCTCACGGAAAACGGTTCATCGCAGAGTGCAGGAGGTGCTGGATCTCTTGAGCGAAGATTTTTTGAAGAGCAGATTGCTGACGGAATTGCCGACGCAGAAGGATTGAACTTTTTCTTGTCAAGAGAGGGAAAGCGGGAAAACATCAGCAGAGTATTGATGGGACAGCAAATAGAAATTTGTGTTTTGTGTCCCCAATCACCCTTTGTGAAATGCTATGCTGAAGTTAGAGAGTAAGAAAAAGAAATACTCTTCAGGGCGCGCTGCGAAGCGCGCCTTTTAGTTTTTGGTGGCGCAGACTCTTTGTTACGGATGAAGTTGGCGAAGGGTTTTTTAGAAGAAAAAAAGTTGTCAAGGGGGTGTTTTGAGCGAAATTTGTGCAAGTGATTGATGGGACGGGAAATATAAATTTGCGTTTTATGTCCCAACACCCCTTTGCAAAATGCTATTCTGGAAATATAGAGTCAAGAAAACGAAAAGATTTGTGAGGCGCGCTCGCCAGCGCGCTTTTTGCGTTTTGGGGTGAAAATGCGCGTGCTAACCATGAGTGAGCAAGAGACGAATGTGGAAGAGACAAAAGCGGGCGGTGCGGTTGCAGAACCGAGGGCGCCGAAGAGCCTGGAAGAGGCGCGGAAGGATGTTAAGGCGCTGGTAAGGAGCTGGGCGGAGGAAATTGCGAAGGGTTTGATTGAAACCGCGAAGGCCGGGCGGCTGGCGGAAGCGAAATATTTATTTGAGGTTGCGAATGTTTATCCGGTGTCGGAAGAGCTTGACAGTGAAGGTGGGGAATCAGTGACGCGGGCGTTATTGAAGAGTTTAGGGCTTCCGACGGATCGATTGGATCGGGAGGAGGACGCGAAGAAAGGTTAGTCGAGTAACGGTGGTCCGCTGGCCGAGAAAAGGTATCGAGATGCGCTCGATGGACGGCCCCGTTGGCATCTCGCGCGGGGCCGGCGAGGACACGGTCTCTACATGAACAGTCGAGGGCGCACTGTTCTTACATGAAAGAGATTGCAGGGAATAAGAGGCGAGCGGGGATACCGTAAAATGAAGCGAAGTGATGGCAGCGCGACGAAGTGCGCAGCGGGATTGTCGGTTTCGCCGCGGGCGCAGGCGAATCGTGGCATCGACCGACGGGTGAGAGAGATTCTGGAGAATCGACTTTCGGCGGAATCGGCGCGCGAGGGTGAAGCGGAGAGAAAGGCTACACGACGCAAGGTGGGGATGGATATCACATGGGTGACCGACCGGATCGCGGTCGGAGGCGGAATTTGGAATGCGGAGAATATGGTGGCGGCATCGCGCGCCGGGATTACGCACATCATCGACATGCAGATTGAGTTCGACGACACGCCGCTGGCTGAGCCGCATGGAATTGAAGTCTGCTGGAATCCTGTGGACGATGATTTTGAGCCGAAGGGACGGGAAGTATTTGAACGAGGAGTGGAGTTTGGATTGGCGGCGCTGGAAGAAGATGGGGCAAAGCTGTATGTGCATTGCGCGGCCGGAGTTCATCGGGCGCCGATGATGGCGTTGGCGCTATTAGGAGTGATGGGGTGGACGGTAGATGATGGGATGAAGCTGATTGGGGAACGACGCCCGGTCGCTGACTTCGCCGATGTTTACGTGCAGAGTGTGGAAAAGTTTTTGCGGGGACGGTGAGAGCGGGTACAGTGGCGGAAATGCCTTGCGAGTGCGATGCAGAGGGCAGGCGGGTATGGGGTCCTTCGCTCAGGATGGCAGAGTTATTAAATTTCCCTCGCTCAGGATGACAGCGATTTCGTGAGGAATTGAGGAGGAAGTATGTTTCAGGCATGCCGCCCGACGGGGCGGCTTTTTTATTTGGCGCTGGCGGTGGTGGTGACTACATCGGGTGTGCGGGCTTGGGGGCGCGAGGTGCCTGCGGAAAAGACCGGCGTTTCCACAGTGGCGAAGACGAGTGCGACGGGAGTTTCTGCTCGCGCGGCTTCGCCCAACCCCCAAAGCGGGCCAGTTCTGACGAGCGTGATCGATAACGTCTACATGGCGGATGGAAGCGGGGCGCAGGGCACGCTGGTGATTACGTGGCCGGCATTCACGACGGCGAGCGGAACGGCGGTAGCTCCTGGTTCGTTGGATGTGACGCTAGGAACGAATGGGGCGCTGGACGTAGCCCTGGTGCCGAACGCGGGTGCGACGCCGACGAATGTGTATTACAGCGTGGTGTACCAACTGCAACCGAACGAGGTGCGAACCGAATATTGGGTGGTGCCGACGACTTCTCCGGTGACTCTGGCGCAGGTGAGAACGACGCCGGGAGCGGGGACGGCGAGTGCGCCAGCCTCGATGCAGTATGTGAATACGCAGCTTGCGGCCAAGGCGAATGACAACACGGTGGTGCATTTGGCGGGGACGGAGACGGTGACGGGGACGAAGACTTTTGCAGTGCCGCCGAACGTGCCGACTCCGGTGGGAACGGGCGACGTCACGAATAAAGCGTATGTGGATTCCGCAATCGCCACAGTTGGAGCGGGAAATTATTTGCCGACGGCGGGCGGGGCGATGACGGGACCTTTGACATTGAGCGGAAATCCGACGGCGCCGTTGCAGGCTGCGGCGAAGCAATACGTGGATGCGTCGGTGGCGGCGAAGGCGGACTTGGTGGGCGGACTGGTGCCGACGAGCGAATTGGGAAGCGGGACGGCATCATCACTGAACTGCCTGCTGGGAAGCGGAGCGTGGGGTCCGTGCGGATCGAGCGCGAACGCGACTGCAATCCAGAGCGTTCCGGTGGCGTCGAGCGCGCCGGGGAATGGGCAGGTGTTGACGTATTCATCGACTTCGGGACAGTATGCGCCGGTGACGCCGAGTGGCGGAATCGGCAGCGTTTCGGTGACCCCGGCCGGGAGCCAGAACATTGCGCAGCCGGCGGGCACGCAGTTTTCGACAAACAATCTGGCGAACATACGATACGTGACACCGAGTTGGAACTGGATGCAATCGCCGAGCGACAATTTGTCAACTCCGGGAAGTAACACGATTCATTTGAGTCCATGTCCGTTGGGAATCGATACGGCTTCGGCAAGTAACTACTATCTTTACGCGGTTTATATCGCGGGAACTGGGACGCCGGAAGCTGCCCCGGTGACGGA